>Ga0209656_10000334_pt1 | contig 31592 bp, 24 predicted proteins | sample BogFormECP12_OM2_FD_188239 | JGI IMG/M metagenome (GOLD analysis project Ga0209656, IMG submission 188239) | Bog forest soil microbial communities from Calvert Island, British Columbia, Canada - ECP12_OM2 (SPAdes) (version 2) | ecosystem: Environmental > Aquatic > Freshwater > Wetlands > Bog ...
CGGAGCGCAGTACGCCCGCCCTGCCCGCGCTGTCAACGAAGCCCAGCCCGGCCGCCGCGCCCTGTGCAGCGGGCACGGCCGCGTCTATAGCCGCGCGGATGAAACCCCCTCATTCGCGTGGACCGCGGCGGCCCGGCGCCCCTCCGGGCCCCGGGCGACCAAGCGGCGACGATCGGCCGCGCCCGTCCGGCCCTGGCCGATTTGGCGGCGCCAAGCCCGCGGGCGAGGGCGGCTGGCGCAAGCGGTCCCCGGACGACAAGCCCGGCGACCGCCCATACAGCCCTCGCCCGCAAGGTGGTCCCTATCGCGACCGTCCCCGCGACGACCGGCCGCGAGATGATCGGCCGCGGGACGATCGCCCCGCCGCGTCACGCGTCGATCAGGACCGGCCACGCCGTCCGTACGGCGACCGTCCGCAAGGCGACCGACCCTATGGCGACCGCCCGCAAGGCGAGCGCCCGTACAACCCGCGCCCGCAGCAAGGCGACCGGCCCTATCGCAGCCGAGACGATCGCCCGCACGGCGAGCGACTCCAGGGCGACCGCCCGCGCGACGACCGCCCGCGTCCGGAACGCCCGCGCGACGATCGCCCCCGCGACGACCGTTTCCACGGCGACCGTCCGCGCCCGCAGCACGACCGGCCCTACCGCGACGACCGCCGTCCCCGCCCGGAACAGGCTCACCCGGTGCCGCACACGCCGAGGGGCGCGGTCTGGCTCTACGGGCAGCACCCGGTCGTCGCGGCGCTGTCCAACCCCTCGCGCCTGCTGCGCCGTCTCGTCCTCACCGAGGAAGCCGAAGCAGCACTGGCCGCCCGCCTGCCGCCGCCCTGGTCCTTGCAGCCCGAGCACATGGAGCGGGCGCGCATGGACCAGATGCTCGGCCGCGACGTGGTCCACCAGGGCATCGCGCTGCTCGCCGATCCGCTGCCGCAACCGACGCTGACCGCCGTCCTCGAGCGCCCCGGCCCGCTCATCGTGCTCGACCAGATCACCGACCCGCGCAACGTCGGCGCCATCCTGCGCTCCGCCGCCGCGTTCGGTGCCGCCGGCATCGTCACGCAGGACCGCAACGCGCCGGAGGAAACCGGCTCGATGGCCAAGGCCGCCTCGGGTGCGATGGAAACCGTGCCGCTGCTGCGCGCGGTCAACATCGCCCGCACGCTCGTGGCACTGAAGGCTGCCGGCATGTGGTGTGTCGGCCTCGACGCCCACGCATCCGGCGCCCTGTCCGGCCCGGCGCTCGCCGAGCGCCGCGTCGCCCTGGTGCTCGGCGCCGAGGACGAAGGCCTGCGCCGCCTCACGCGCGAGACGTGCGACGAGCTCGCCCGCCTGCCGATGCCCGGCTCGGCCGAGAGCCTGAACGTCTCCGCCGCCGCCGCCATCGCGCTCTACGAACTGACCCGGCGATGAAAGTCGCGGCCGCCATCGCCGCGATCGAGGCGGCGCGCACGTCCGGCCGCCTGCTCGCCCCGCTGCCGGCCACCGTCGCCCCCGCCACCGTCGCCCAAGCCGTCGCCTTGCAGCACGCGCTGGCCGCCAGCCGAGGCCACCTGCCGCCGGCCGGCTTCAAGATCGGCGCCACCGGTGGCCGCATGCAGGCCTATCTCGGCATCTCCGAGCCCGCCGCCGGCTACATGTCCGCCGTCTCGCCATCGGAGGCCGTGTTCACCGGTGCGATCCGCCCGGGGGTGGAATGCGAACTGGCCGTCCGCCTTTCCCGCGACCTGCCGCCCGCGCCCTGCACCCGCGCGCAGGCGGAAGACGCTGTCGATGCGCTGGCCGCCGCGATCGAGCTGGTCGAGAACCGCACGACGGACTTCACGAAGATCGGCACGCCGACGCTGATCGCCGACCAGTTCTTCCACCGCGCCGCCGTCGTCGGCGAGCCGGTCACCGGTTGGCGCGCGCTCGATCTGCCCGCGCTGCACGGCACGTTGCGCATCGACGGCGCCGACGAGGACAGCGGCTTCGGCCGCGACCTGCTCGGCCATCCGATCGATTGCCTCGCCTGGCTCGCCGGTTCTGAACTCACCGCTGCGTTTGGCGGCCTGCGCGCCGGCCAATGGATCATGCTCGGCAGCGTCATTCCGGTGGTCTGGCTCGATCGCCCGTGCGACGTCGAGGTCGACTTCCCGCCGCTGCCGCCAGTGCGCCTGCGCATCGCCGAGCTCGCCCGCCCCGCCGTCCCGTGAAACGGCCGGTTAATCAGTGCCTGCCATACCGGTCGCAAGCCGTGCCGAGACGCGGAACACGCCAAAAATGGCCGGGCGAAAGAGGGCAAACCATGCTCTCCGACTGGAACTTGCTTTCGGACGACCTGCAGCTCGCGCTGTCCCGCGAAGCGTTGCGCCGCGCCTCGCACACGCTCGCCTCGCAGGCCCAGCAACTGGCCGAGGAGATCGAGCACGGCACCATCACCGATCGCGGCGGCCCCGACGCGCTGCGCCTGCTGGCAACGGTGGTGCTGATCACCAACGAGGCCTCGCTGGCCGGAACCGCCTGACGGTTTCGGTCGCAACCAGCGCCATCGGGGCGGGCGGGCCCGGCAGCCGAGACGCGCGCGCACAATCGGCGGGTGGAACGCTCAGCGGATGGTGAGCGGCTCCGGGGCGGGCAGCGGTGCGTGCGCCGCGTGACGCACCAGGCCGAGCAGGCCGAGAGCCACGATCACGGCGCCACACAGCGAGACCGTCAGGCGCGGGCCGAACGCGGCGACGACGCTGGGCGATGCCGCCATCGCGACCAGCATCCCGGCATTGTTGGTCGCCATCCAGGCGCGCATGCCGGCCGCGACCTCGCCATGCGGCAGGATCATCTGCACCAGCGTGGCGCGCGGGATGTCGTTCATCGGGCCTCCCGCGCCGGCCAGTGCGCTCGCACCGCAGATCGCCGCAAGCCGCACGTGACCGCCCAGTCCGGCCGCGGCGCCGATCAGGACCAGTCCCATGCCGTTGACGAGGTTGCCGCTGAAGATCAGCGCTCCCGGCCGATGTGGAAGCGGGCGACTGCCGACGATCAGGTTTGCCGCGAGATTGCCCACGCCATAGCTCGCGATCGCGAGGCCGTAGTCGCCGATCCCGCCGCCGCCGCTCGCAGCCAGCGCCAACGGCAGACCGAGGAACATCGCCGCATACCATACGCCATTGAGAACACCTGTGGACTTCAGCAGGAACCCGAGCAGCGGATCGCGCCGCATCGCGGTGAAGCCGCGGCGCATCTGCACGAGCACGTTTCCCGGCACATGCGCGCGCACCGTGCCGCGCAGCCGTCCGATCCGCCACACCGCCAGCCCCGAGATCAGGAACGTCATGGCGTTCAATGCGAGAAAGGCGATCGGTGCCAGGATGCCCGATAGCGCCGCGATCAGCCCGGGGCCGGTCAGCCGCGCGATGCGCTCGGTCGCGTCGAACAGCGCGTTGGCAGCCGGCAGCTGGTTGCGATCCGGAACCAGCACCGGCAGCAGCGATTGCAACGCGGGACGGAACACTGCCTGTCCGGCGGCGAGCACCACCACGGTGCCGACCAGTGCTGCGGCGGACGTGCGTCCCGTCGTCATCGCCGTCGCCACCAGCAGAGCCAGTGCCAGCGCTCGCGCGGCGTCGGCGCCGATCATCATTGTGCGGTCGTCGCGGCGGTCGGCCCAGCCGCCGACCACCAGCGCCGTCGTCAGCGTCATGCTCGCCTGCAAGGCCGACAGATAGCCGGCGGCGGCACCCAGCGCTTCGACCGCGATCCAGGTGATCGCGACGTTGTACAGCTGGTCGCCGATCGCCGACGTCGCCAGTCCACTCCAGAGAAGTGCGATGGCCCGCTGCCGCAGCGGGCGCAGCAGCATCATGCGACGGTCATTCCCGGCCGTGCCAATCCTTCACGTCGATTCGCGGCAGCTCGAAGCGGTCGGTGGTGCGCACGTACCAGCCGCGCCCGTGCATGCGCCCGATCAGGTCCAGCTTCGGCGTGTCGATGTAGCACTTGGCCGGATCGATCACCGCGTCGTCGCGCACGTGCATCGCCAGCACGCGGCCCACCACGATCGTGCGGTCGATGCCGACGTCCAGCAGCACCAGCCGTTCGCACTCCATGTTGACCGGACTTTCGGCGATGCGCGGCGGCTTCACCTTGGTGCTGGGGATCGGCGTCAGCCCCGCCTCGTGCAGCTCGTCGATGGTGTGGTCGAACTCGATCGCGCTGATGTTCATCTGTGGCGCGCACGCCTCGTCCACCAGGTTGATCACGAACTGCCCGGTGCGGCGGATATTGTTGCCGGTGTCCTTGGCATCGCCCGGGCGGCGGCCGCCGATGCCGAAGCACACGATCGGCGGCGAGCCCGACATCGCGTTGAAGAACGAGAACGGCGCCGCGTTGACCGCGCCCTTCTCGTCGATCGACGTCACCCAGGCGATCGGCCGCGGCACGACGGTGGCGACCAGCAGTTTGTAGTGTCGGTGGGGCTGAGCGCCTCCATGTCGAACAGCATCCTGTGCTCCTTGGGTCGTGCGGCAGCGGGCTTTACGGGCCGCAGCCCGGAATGTCGAACAGCGCGCTCAGTCCGCAAGGCGAGGTGAGCATCTTGTCGCCGTCATGTCCCACGCCGGGCACGTCGTGCTCCGTCTGATGCAAGCTGGCGCCGAAGCGCGCCCGCAAGGTATCGACATAGGCATGCCCGCGAGTGTAGCGGTACGGCCCCTGCGCTTCGGCCATGCAGGACTTGTCGAGCGCGGGGTGGTTCGGATTGGTGTCGAGCGTGCCCAGCAGATAGACCACGTCGCGGGCGGCATAGGCCGTCTCGATCGCGACGACGTCCTGTCCTGCCGCATACGGCGGCAGGTCGTGCATCCCATATTTCCAGCGGTCGTAGCCCGGGCAGGTTTTCGCGATGGCCGCGTCGGGCCGGTCGGCGGAGAACCACGCGTAGCTGCTCGGGTTGGCGACCACGTAGCGCACCGCGATCCCGCGTGCGCGCAGCGTCGTTTCCGCCTTGCCCAGCACTGCGTAGCGCTGCACTACCTGTGCGCCGGCAGAATGTCCGGCAATCACGACTTCCGTCAGATTCGGAAACAGCCGCCGATCCGACAGCCGCAACAGGATCGCGTCGAGCGCGCCGAACGAGCTCGCATGCGTCGGACCGTGCGCCGGTTCGCCGCCTTCCCAGTCGTCGTACGACCAGTGCAGCGACCGGTCGGAGAGGTGATTTGCCGGCAGGTCGATTCCGGCGAGGAACTGCGGCGCGATCATCAGGCTCGCGCTTCCGGCCGGGCCCGCCGCCGCCTGTGCCTTCAGCGCGGAGGCGAAATAGACGTCCGCGTTGCGCAGCAGTCCGTGCAGCACCAGCACGCCGCGCTTCACACCGGGCAGCGGTGCGGACCAGTCGCGCGAGACGTACACCGGCAGCTCCGCGTTGCCGACCGCCACACGCTGATCGCCGACCGCGGCCACGGGACGATGGTGCGGATCGGTCTCCTCCGCTGCGCGCGCCGCCGCGACGGGCGCGAGCACCGCCAGCAACGTCGCGATCCAGCGTATCGCGCGCATTCCGTCCTCCCTTGCGTAAAGCTGCAACTTTACGGACCGGCTGTCGGGCGGTCGAGTTGGCCTCATATCAAGTCCCGGACACGCCGAATCCCGTCATTGCGAGGAGCGAAGCGACGTGGCAATCCAGGGCCGCGCGGCAGGCGCTTGTCACGCGGCCCTGGATCGCCACGCTTCGCTCGCGATGACGGTGGGACTCCGGTCGTCAACTCGAGATCAACGCGCCGCACCGAGGCAGGCAAGTCCGCCCAGGATCACCACCAGTCCGCCCCATTGATGCGGTGCCACCTTCTCGTCGAGCGCCACGCGCGCGATCAGCACCGCGACACCGCTGGCCAGCGACGACAGCACCGTCACGACCGCCACGGCACCGGTCGCCAGCCCCGCGCTGAACGCGACGTAGGCCACGACACCCAAAACCCCGATGCCGGTCAGGATCGCCCGCGTCCCTGCAGGCGGCAGGGTCAGGCTGCCGCGGCCGAACAGCAGCAGCAATGTCGGCACGCCGGACACGTAGTACAGCCACACCGGCAGCACCGCGCCGAGGCTCGGCACCGCGAGCGCGCCCTGCAGCCAGAATCCGAACCCGTAGCCGAGCGACGCGGCCAGCGCCCAGCCCAGCCCGCTGTGCGTCCGCCCCGCGTGCTGTGCGCCGCGCGGCGGCACCGCCATCAGCGCCACGCCCGCCACCGTCACCGCGATCCCCGTCCAGCCGAGCAGGCCGATCGTCTCGCCCGACACATCAGCGAGTAACGCCGTGACAGCGCCGTAGCTCGCGGTGACGGGCGAGACGACGATCAGCCGCCCGGTGCTCAACCCCCGGAACAGCGCATAGGTCCCGGCAAGCAGCACCTGCGACGAGCCGATGCCCGCGATCCACGCAAGCGCCGGCGCGTCGTGCGGCAGGCGGACCGGCGCCGCGGCCAGATAGATCGTCAGCAGCACCACCGCCGGCATCTGCCCGTACAGCATGGCGCGCGCCACGCCGACATGCCGGCTGCCGATGCGGCCGAGGACGTCGGTGGCGCCCCAGAACAGGGCCGCGGTCAGGCCGAGGATGATCGCCACGCAGCGCCGCCGGCCGGCCGCGCGCTGGCGTTACTGGACGAGGTTCGCGGGCGTCCGACCGGCGAGCGCGGCGCCGATTCCGTCCAGCACCAGATTGCCCATCCGGTCCCGTGTCCCCATCGTCGCACTGCCGAGATGCGGCAGCAGCACGACGCTCTCCAGCTCCATATACGCGGGGTTCAGGTTCGGCTCGTTGTTGTAGACATCCAGCCCCGCCGCCGCGACGTGGCCGCTGCGCAGTGCGGCGATCAGCGCCTCGTCGTCGATCAGCGTGCCGCGCGCCGCATTCGCCACCACCGCGCCGCGCGGCAGCAGCGCGATACGCTTGGCGTTCAGCCAATGCCGCGTGCCCTCGCCGCCGGGTGCGTTCAACGACAGGATCTCGCAGGCCGGCAGGAAGCTCTCGTCGGTCGTGTGATACGTCGCACCCTCCTCGAGCTCGACCGGCAGGCGCGAGACGTCGCGGTAGTGCACCTCCATCGCCAAGCCCCGCGCGAGCTTCGCCAGCTCGCGGCCGATGCGGCCCATGCCGAAGATGCCGATGCGCCGCCCGACCACGCCTTGCCCCATCAGCTGCGTCGGCGCCCAGCCTGCCCATTTGCCGCTACGCACCAGCCGCTCGCCTTCGCCCGCGCGCCGCGCGGCCATCAGGATCAGCAATAGCGCGCATTCGGCGGTGGAGACCGACAGCACGTCGGGCGTGTTCACCACCGGGATGCGGCGGGCGCGGGCGGCGGCGATGTCGATGTGGTCGAAGCCGACGCTGAACGTGCCGATCACCCGCACGCTGTCCGGCAACGCGGCGATCGTTTCCGCCGACAGCTTCTCGGCCGGGGAGCACAGCACGGCATCGGCCCCCTGCGCGCCGCGCAAAATCTGCTCGGGCGTCACCACCGCATCGTCGGGCGACAGGCGGGCGTCGTATTCGCGTTTCGCGCGCGCCTCGATCGACGGCGGCAGCCTTCGGGTGACGTACAGGACGGGTTTGCTCATGGACTCTCTCAGCGCCACAGGGGATCGATCGGCGGCCGGCCGGACAGCACCGCCTCGACGTTGTCGAGCGCGCGGTTGCCCATCGCGTTGCGCGTCTCCAGCGTGGCACTCCCCATGTGCGGGGTGAGGAATACGTTCGGCAGGTCGCGCAGGCGCAGGTCGAAGTCTGGCTCGCTTCGGAACACGTCCAGCCCGGCGGCGGCGAGCTGGCCCGATTGCAGAGCCTCGATCAGCGCGTCCTCGTCGACCAGCGTGCCTCGCGCGGCGTTCACCAGCACCGCGCCGCGTGGCAGCATCCCGATGCGCGCGCGGTTCATCATCTTGTCATTCGCCGCACCGCCCGGCGCGTGCAGCGTGACGATGTCGACGTTGGGCAGCATGTCCTCGATGGTCGGATGGTGGATCGCGCCTTTCTCCAGTTCCGGTGGCAGGCGGGAGAGGTTGGTGTAGTGCACCTCCATCTCGAAGCCGCGTGCGCGCTGCGCCACCGCGCGGCCGATGCGGCCCATGCCGATGATGCCCAGCCGTTTGCCGGTCACCTCGATGCCCAGCATCTCGTGCTGAGCGAACCGGCGCCGCCAGCCCTCGCGCATGATCGTGAGGTATTCGGCCGCTCGCCGGCACGCCGCGAGCACCAGGAAGAAGCTCAGATCGGCGGTGGCGTTGGTCAGCACGTCGGGCGTGTTGGTGACAACCAGCCCGCGCGTCTGCGCCGCCGCCACGTCGATGTGATCGAAGCCGACGCTGCTGGTCGCCGCCACCCGCAACGCCGGCGGCAGCCGGCCGATCTCGTCGGCATTCAGCTTCAGCGACGAGGTGAACACCAGCCCCTCGGCCTGGTGTTTCGTGGTCGCCTCGATCGCTTCGTCGGCAGTCATGTCCGCCGCGGCGGCCACGACCGCGTCGAATGCGGTGCGGGCTCGCGCGACGACCGCGTCGGTCACGCGGCAGGCGACGACCACGCGAGGTTTCATCGGCTTCTCCTCCATCCGGCCGGGGCCATGATGGCCGCTCGCCCGGTGTTGCGAAAGGGGCGGCGGGCGCGCACGGTTCTGCCATGCGCGCCAACCTGATGCCCGACATCGCCTTGGCCGAACGCCTGTTCGTCGCACTGCGCGACGCCAGCCGCGACGGCGAGGGTGTCACGCGCGACGCCTACGGCCCCGGCGAGCAGCGCGCCCACGCGATCGTGCGCGAGGCGGCGGAGGCGGCCGGCCTCGAGGTCGCCGTCGACCACGCCGGCAACCTGCTGATGACGCTGCCCGGCGCGAATGCCGGCGCCGGGCGTATCGTGCTCGGCAGCCACCTCGACAGCGTCCGCCAGGGCGGCAACTACGACGGCGCGGCGGGCGTGCTGGCGGCCCTCGCCGTCGCCGCCGCGATGCAGCGCGCCGGCATCCGGCCTGCGCGCAGCGTGACGGTCGCGGCGGTGCGGGCCGAGGAAGCCGGCGCCTGGTTCCCGACCAGCTATCCGGGGAGCCGCATGGCGCTCGGCACGCTGCCCACGGAGGCGCTGGACATACGCCGCACCGACACCGGCCGCACGCTCGCCCAGCACATGCGCGATTGCGGCTTCGATCCGGACGCGGTGCGCGCCGGCGCGTCGTCGTTGCGGGATACCGTCGCCTATCTGGAGATGCACATCGAGCAGGGCCCGGTGCTGGAGGCCGCCGAGATCCCCGTCGGCATCGTCACCGGCATCCCCGGCTCGCGCCGGCTGCGCGAGGCGCGCGTCATCGGCGAAACCAACCACTCCGGCGCCACGCCGCGCGCGCACCGCCGCGACGCTGCCCTCGCGGCGGCCGAACTGGCGGTGCGGCTCGACGCGCACTGGGCGGCGCTGGACGCGCAGGGACATCAGCTCGTCTGCACGTTCTGCACGCTGGGCACCACGCCGTCGGCCGATTTCGGCAAGGTTGCGGGCGAGGCGGCATTCTCGCTGGACGTCCGCAGCGTCGATCCCGAGAGCGTCGACGCCATCTTTGCCGAACTGCACCGCCTCGTGCCCGAAATCGAACGCTCTCGCGGCGTGCGTTTCGAGCTCGGCGCGGAGAGCGGCAGCCCCGCGACCCCGCTCGATGACGGCATCCAGGCCGGGCTGCGCGCCGCCGCGCAGTCGATCGGGGTTCCGTGCCGCACGATGCCGTCGGGCGGCGGTCACGACGCGGCGGCCTTCATGCAGGCGGGTATCCCGGCCGGGATGATGTTCGTGCGCAACCAGAACGGCAGCCACAACCCGCACGAGGCGATGCGGATGCAGGACTTCGCCGATGCCTGCGCGGTCATGCTGCGCTGGACGCTGGAGGCCGCAGGCTGAGCACGGTCGTCATCGGCGGCGGCATCGTCGGCAGCTGCACGGCGCTGTTCCTCGCTCGCGCGGACGCGCCGGACGTGCGCGTGATCGAGCGCGACCCGACCTACGCGCAGGCCTCCACGACGCTGTCGGCCGCAGGGCTGCGCACGCAGTTCTCGCTGCCGCTCAACGTCGCCATGTCGCGTTTCGGCGCCGACTTCCTCCGTCCCGTGCGCGACACGATCGGCTGGCGCGGCAACGGCTATCTGCTGCTCGCCACCGACGCGGCACGCCTGCGCGCCAACCACGACACGCAACGCACGGCGGGCGCGCAACTCGCGTGGCTCGATCCGCCCGCACTCGCCGCGCGGTTTCCGTGGCTGCGCACCGACGATCTCGCCGCCGGCAGCCTGGGCCTTGCCGACGAGGGCTGGTTCGACGCGCACGCGCTGCTGCGCCACGTCCGCTCGGAGGCCGTCGCGGCCGGTGCGCGCTACACGACGGGCGAGGTGGACGGCATCGACACAACCGGCGGCCGCGTCGCTGCTGTGCTCCTGTCCGACGGCACGCGCATCGACGCCGCGCACGCCGTGCTCGCCGCGGGCGCGTGGTCCGGCCGCCTCGCCGCCCGCATCGGCTTCGCGCTGCCGGTGGTGCCGCGCAAGCGCACGGTGTTCGTGTTGCGCGCGCCGCTCTCGGTGTCCGACATGCCGCTGATCCTGGACGCCAGCGGCCTGTGGCTGCGGCCGGAGGGCGAGGGCTTCCTCGCCGGTATCTCGCCGCCCGAGGCGCAGGACCGCGACGCCGACGGCGATTTCGAACCCGACCTCGACATGCTGGAGGACGAGGTCTGGCCGCGCCTCGCGCACCGCATCCCCGCCTTCGAACAGCTCCGCCGCGTGCGCGCCTGGGCGGGCCACTACGACACCTGCACGCTCGATCACAATGCCGTCATCGGAGCCGCGCCCGGCATCGCGGGACTGTTCATCGCGACCGGCTTCTCCGGCCACGGCGTGCAGCACGCGCCGGCCACGGGGCGCGCGATTGCCGAACTGGTCGTGCACGGCGAATACCGCACGCTCGACCTCACGCCGTTCGGCTACGACCGCGTCGCGGCCGACCGCCCGTTGAGCGAAGACGAGATCTACTGACACGTCACGGAGACTTCGCATGGCTCGCCTCGCCGTCGATATCGGCGGCACCTTCACCGACCTTGCCCTCGAAGCCGAGGGCAAACGCACCACCGTCAAGGTGCTCACCACGCCGGCCGCGCCCGAACGCGGCGTGCTGGACGGCGTGCGGCTGATCCTGTCGCACGCGAGCCTGTCGCCGGCCGACATCGCCATCGTGATCCACGGCACCACGCTCGCGACCAACGCGATCATCGAGCGCAAGGGCGCGCGCACCGCGTTCGTCACCACGCAGGGCTTCCGCGACGTGCTGGCGATGGGCAACGAGAGCCGTTACGACCAGTACGACCTGAACATCGTGCTGCCGGAGCCGCTGGTGCCGCGCTACCTGCGCCTGCCGGTGCCGGAGCGGCTGGACAACGAAGGCCTGGTGCTGCTGCCGCTCGACGAAGCGGCCGTGCAGGCGCTGGTGCCCGTCCTGCAGCGAGAGGACGTCGAAAGCCTCGCGATCGGGTTCCTGCACGCCTTCGTCAACCCGTCGCACGAGCAGCGCGCACGCGATCTCATCGCCCGCGCGATGCCGGATCTGCCGATCTCGATCTCCTCGGACGTCTCGCCGGAGATGCGCGAGTGGGAGCGCTTCTCGACCACCGCGGCCAATGCCTACGTGCAGCCGCTGATGGCGCGCTACCTGCGTGCGTTGGAGTCCGGCCTGCACGAGATGGGGCTGACGGCGCCGCTGTTCCTGATGCTGTCCGGCGGCGGGCTGACGACGATCGAAACCGCCTGCCGCTTCCCGATCCGCCTGGTCGAAAGCGGGCCGGCGGGCGGCGCGATCTTCGCCGCCGACATCGCCCGCGAAGCCGGCCTTCCGCGGGTGCTGTCGTTCGACATGGGCGGCACCACGGCGAAGATCTGTCTGATCGACGACTTCGCGCCGCAGACCGCGCGCACGTTCGAGGTCGCTCGCGTCGGCCGCTTCAAGCGTGGCTCCGGCCTGCCGCTGCGCATCCCGGTGATCGAGATGGTCGAGATCGGCGCGGGCGGTGGCTCGCTCGCGCATATCGACGCGCTCGGCCGCATCGCCGTCGGGCCGGAGAGTGCCGGCGCCGATCCAGGACCGGCCTGCTACGGACGCGGCGGCACGCAGCCGGCGGTGACCGACGCCAATCTGCTGCTTGGCCGTTATGATTCGGAGCACTTCGCCGGCGGCGCGCTGCGCCTCGACACGGCGGCGGCGCGCGCGGCGGTTGCATCGGCGGTCGGCGATAAGTTGCGGCTCGATCCCGAACTGGCGGCACTCGGCATCGTCGAGATGGTGGACGAGACGATGGCCAATGCCGCGCGCGTGCACGCGATCGAAAGCGGCAAGACCTACGAGGGCCGCACGATGATCGCCTTCGGCGGCGGCGGTCCGGTGCATGCGTTTCGGGTGGCCGAGAAGCTCGGCATCGTGCGCGTGCTGGTCCCCACCGGCGCCGGCGTCGGCAGCGCGATCGGCTTTCTGCGCGCGCCCGTCGGCTACGAGGTGGTGCGCAGCCTGTACCAGCGGTTCTCGACGTTCGACGTGCACGCGGTCAACGCGCTGCTGTCCGACATGGCCGGTGAAGCGGCGCGAGTCGTGGCACAAGGCAGCTTCGGCGCGAAGCTGCACGAGACCCGCGTTGCCTACATGCGCTATGTCGGCCAGGGGCACGAAATTCCGGTGAAGCTGCCGTCGCGAGTCATCAAAGAAGATGACGTCGCGGCGATCCGGCGCAGCTACGACGAGGCCTACGCGAATTTCTACGACCGCCCCGTGCCCGGGTCGGATGTCGAGGTGATGAGCTACGCGGTGAAGGTCGCGACCGCCCCGGTGCCAGGCATCGCCGCCACGGCGCTTGCGCCTGTCGCCGGGCCGGAGACCTCCCGCCCCGTGCGCGACACGGCGAGCGGCGAGGTGCGCGACTGGTCGATCCGCGCGCGCGCCGCGCTGCCGCAAGGCGCCGTCGTGAGCGGTCCGGCGATCATCGCGGAGGACGAGACATCGACGCTCGTCGGGCCCGGCTGGACGGCGCGCGTCGATACGCAGGGCTGGATCGTGCTGGAGCGTTCGCAGCGTTGACCGTTCGCGATCGAAACGGTAGCATGAACTTGCCTATCTGGTTCGGAAGGACAGGCAAGCGTGATCCTCCACCGCCTGTTCCGTGTGCCGGTCGGCGCCGCGCTCGTCGCGCTTTTCTGCGCGCTGCTCGCACCCCATGATGCCTTTGCGCAGGACGATCCCGCGCGTGCCTGCGATCTCGCCGCCGCAAGCCCTTCCGACACCGCGCGGCCGGCGGGAATCCCCGGCGTCCCGCTGGACAAGGTCGATGCGAACACGGCGGTCCCAGCCTGTCGCGCCGCCCTGGCCGCGAACCCGACTTCGCCACGGCTCATCTTCGAACTCGGCCGCGCGCTGAGCGCCGGTCACAGCGACGCCGAAGCGGTCGAGCTGTTCCGCAAGGCGGCGGATCTGAACTATGTCGTCGCCGAGGACTCGCTCGGCGTCAGCTACTACGCCGGCAGAGGCATCGCACGGGACTTCACGCAGGCGGTGTTCTGGATCCGCAAGGCCGCCGATCAGGGCAATGCCGACGCACAATGGCGTCTGGGCTCGCTCTACCGGCGAGGCGAGGGCGTCGCGAAGGACTCCGCTCAGGCGATCGTCTGGTTTCGCAAGTCCGCCGAGCAGGGATACGCCAACGCACAGTGGATCCTCGGGTTCTTCTACGAGAAGGGCGAGGGCACGCCGCAGGACTACGCTCAGGCCGAGGTCTGGTACCGAAAGGCCGCCGAGCAGGGAGACCGCAGCGGCGAGACCTCGTTGGCGTTCCTGTATTATTTCGGCAATGGCGTCGTGCAGGATTACGCGCAGGCCGCGACCTGGTTCCGCAAGGCCGCCGAGCAAGGCGACAAGATCGGACAGGACATGCTCGGGAGCATGTGCCAGAACGGGTACGGCGTTCCGCAAAGCTACGCCGACGCAATGACCTGGTACCGCAAGGCCGCCGACCAGGGATATGCATCGGCGCAACTGAGCATCGGCCGGCTCTATGAGCGAGGGCAGGGCGTGCCGAGGGACGTCGCGCAGGCGCTCGTCTGGTATCCAAAGGCCGCCGACCAGGGCAACGCGGATGCCCAGGCGGCGGTCGCAAGGTTGGGCGGTGCGGACGCGCTCGGGCATGGACAGCTCAAGGGCGCGCCGCGCTGACCGTATGCTGTCGCCATCGGGATGAGTCGTATGCTGCAATGATTGGGCTCGCGCACCAACACGGCGGATTTCGCTGCGCTGCATCCGCCCTACGACCTGAAACGTTTCACTTGCCCGGTCTCGGCTCCGGCGTATCGTCCGCCGGAACCCCCGGTCCGGGAAGAGGCGTGCCATGCTGCAATTGATTTCGGTGATCTGCTGCGTCGTCCTGCTCGTCCTCACGCCGATCCAGATGCGCAAGCTGCGCGCCGGCTTCGTGCCGCCGAAGTTCAAGGGCGACGCCGCCGCTTATCGCGCGGCCTACCGCAAGCAGCTCACCATGCTGGTCTGGCTCGGCACCGTGTTCGGCGTGCTGAGTATCGCGATGGGCATCCTCGACCTGAGCGGCATCAACGAGGAGACGGCCCCGATCGAGGGCTACGTCCAGTTCGGCGTCGCCGCGATCTGGCTGGCCGTCGCGGGCTCGATGTTCGCCCATCGCCGCCGGCTCGACAGCTGGCCGGCGCAGGGCGCTCCGCACGACACCGTGCCCGCCGCCTGAGCGGGGCGCGCCCGGCGGCGGTATGCACGGCCGCGCGGCGCCGATCTTGATGCCGTCCGGTTTCGGCGGGCGCGTCGAGACGCGCATCGAGTTCGCGCGCGCGGGCGCGGTGTCGGCTGCGTCGGGCGGAGGCGCGGTGTCGGCTGTTGGCTCCGGTAGGCCGGTCTTGTCACCAGCGTCATCGCGAGCCGCCGCTTGGCGGCGTGGCGATCCAGGGCCGCGTCGCACACGTTTGTCGCGCGGCCCTGGATTGCCACGGACCCCGGCTGCGCCGGGGTCCTCACAATGACGGGGCTCGGGCGGTGGCGTTGAAGTGGCGTCGTCGACGTCAGCCTGGTGCAATGTGCGCTGCGCGCTTTTGCGCCCTACGGGTTCGTCGGCTTCGAGGTCGCGCACACGTTCGCGGCGACGCTGGATCTCGCGGCGCAGATGGCGGGCGTGGGCGCGTACGAGGTCGCGCTCGACCTCGCGGCGGTCGCGGTGGTGCCAGGATTCGAGCGAGCCGCGATGGGCGATCATCGGCCAGAGTTCGGGCTCGAACTGCGGCGGCATCGGCTCGGGGCCGTTGCGGGCGACGTGCTCGCGGTGGCGGGCCCAGAACTGCCGGCGGCTTTCGCGGTATTGGCGCCGCTCGGCGAGCAGGCGCACGGCACCGCGTCGGGCGAGCTTGTAGAGCGCGACCTCGGCCTTCCAGTCGCCGTGATCGCGGGCGGCGATGTAGTGGGCGCGGGCGGTCTCGCAGTGGTGGCAGCGCGCCTTGCGGCGTTGGGTCCAACGTGTCGTCCGCTCGCACCACGAGGTGAGGTCGCGGCGGGCGGGGTTGTGGCGGAACAGTTCCTTCGCCGGCGGGCGGTGCTCGCAGAAGGCGTCGTAGGCGATCTCGAGCCGGTAGTGGCGGGCCTGGCCGCACGCGGGCCTCTCGTCGTCCGGCGCGATGGGCCGGGGCCGGGTCTTGCGGGCGTAGGGCACGGCGTCGGCGAGGCGGCGGTAGAGGCGGATCAGGGACGTTGGGAGCCAGCGCAGCATGTTGGCCCTCCTGCGGCCCGGGTTGCCCTAAGAAGATAGACCTAGGAATGCGTGGTTGGCAAGAGGAAAACTTGGTCGGCTGCGCTTTGGCCCTGGGGCGCAAACGCAAGGAAGTCGTGGATGGCCGGCACAAGGCCGGCCATGACGGTGGAGAGGTGGGCCGCACAAGGGGGCCATGACGGTGGAGAGGTGGGCCGGGACGAGGCGGGCCATGACGGTGGAGAGGTGGGGCGGACCTGAGACGGGGGCCGGACGTTAGAACATCGTTATCAGCATTGTTCCGTCATGGCCGGCCTTGTGCCGGCCATCCACGACTTTCTGACTGGCGTGATCCGAGCGGAGACGACGCGTGACGGGTGGATGGGTGTACATCATGGCGAGCGCACGTAATGGCGTGCTCTACGTCGGCGCGACCGCCGATCTCGCGCGGCGCGTGTGGGAACATCGCGAGGGGATCGGCAGCTCGTTCGTGCGGCGGCACCGGGTGACGCGGCTGGTGTGGGCCGAACGGCACGAGGATATCCGCACGGCCATCCAGCGCGAGACGAGCATCAAGCGATGGGAACGCGGGTGGAAAGTGCGGCTGATCCACGCGGGAAATCCCGAGTGGGAGGATTTGTACGAACGGACTTATGGGTGACGGCGAGGGGGGCCAGAAAGGACGGGCAGGAAGAAAGTCGTGGATGGCCGGGACAAGCCCGGCCATGACGGGTTGGGGAGGGCCGGTGGACCGGGCCGGGCGGCCGGGGCTACTCGGCCGCCATGCGTGGGGCCTCGGCCATTGCGGCGGCGCGTTGCAGGTCGACCGAGAGCAGGCGCGAGACGCCGCGCTCCTGCATCGTCACGCCATACAGCCGGTCCATCCGCGCCATCGTCAGCGGGTGGTGCGTCACCACCATGAAGCGCGTGTGCGTCTCGCGCACCATGTCGTCGAGCAGCGAACAGAAGCGCTCGACGTTGGCGTCGTCGAGCGGCGCGTCCACCTCGTCCAGCACGCAGACCGGCGCAGGGTTGCAGCGGAACACCGCGAAGATCAGCGACAGCGCGGTCAGCGCCTGCTCGCCGCCCGAGAGCAGCGACAGCGTGGCCAGCTTCTTGCCCGGCGGCTGGGCGAAGATCTCCAGCCCCGCCTCCAGCGGATCGTCGGAGCCGACCAGCGCCAGATGCGCCCGCCCGCCGTTGAACATGCGGGTGAACAGCGCCTGGAAGTGCCGGTCGATGTCGGCGAACACCGCGCCCAGACGCTCGCGCCCCTCGCGGTTCAGATGGCCGATCGAGCCGCGCAGCTTGGCGATCGCCGCGGTCAGTTCCTCGCGCTCGTGGACAATGGACGCGATCTGCTTGTCGACCTCGTCCGCCTCGATCTCGGCCCGCAGGTTCACCGGGCCCATCTCGTCGCGTTCCTTGAGCAGGCGTTCGAGCTTGCGGCGCGCGCGCTCCTCGGTCTCGTTCGACAGCTCCGCCGGCGGATCGGGCAGGCCGGGGGCGGCGCCGAGCTTTTCCAGGATGCGCTCGGCGACGACGCCCCAGGCGTGGTCGGCGGCCTCGGCGCCGGCCTGTGCGCGGATCGCCGCTTCGCGCGCGGCGTGGAGCGTTGCTTCGGCGGCACGCGCCGTCCGCGAGGTTTCGTTTGCAACCGTCTCGGCCGCGGTCAGCCGGTCGGCGGCGTGGCGATGGGCGGAATCGGCTGCGTCCAGTTCCTCGACGGCGGCCGCGCGGCGCGCGGCGATCTCGGCCGGGGCGGCGGCCAGCGTGTCCTGCTCCGCCGACGCCTCGGCCTGACGCCGGCGCAGCTCGGCGCCGCGCTGGGCCGCGTCGGTCGCGCGCAGCTGGCAGGCGGCGCGCTCCTCGGCGAGCGACGTCAGCCGCGCCGCCCGCGCGGCGGCTTCGCGCGCGAGCGCATCGACCCGTCCCTTGGCGGTCGTTTCGGTGCCGCGTGCCGCCGACAGGGAAGATCGCGCGGCCTCGACCGCCGCCCGCAACGCGGCGAGGTCCGGCAGGCCGGCGCGGCGCGCCGCCGCAGCATCGAGCGCCGCCTGCGCCTCGGCGCACTCGGCGGCCAGACGGGCGGCCTGTTCCTCGGTGGCGGCGAGCCGCGCGGCGATCTGCGCCGCCTGGCTGCGCAACTGTGCGGCGTCGCGGCGGGCCCGTTCGAGCCGTTGCTCCGCCGTCCTGGCGGCGGTGCGGGCGTCGCGTTCGGCGTCCACGGCGGCACGTTCGGCGAGCTGCGCGGCCTCTCGCGCGGCTCGCGCCGCGGCGGTGTCCGCCTCGGCTTCGGCGAGCCGCTCGCGCAATGCGGCGAGCCGGTTGCGCTGTTGCAGGCGGATCGCGGCGGCCGTCGGCGTGCCGGGGCGGATCGTGTAGCCGTCCCAGCGCCACACGCCGCCTTCGCGGGACACCAGCGACTGTCCGGGACGCAGCGATGCGTGCGTCGCCTCGGCCTGCGCGTCGCCGTCGACCAGCCCGATCTGCGAGAGGGCGCGGGACAGCGCTGCCGGCCCCTGGACATGCTCGGCGAGCGCCGTCACGCCGTCCGGCAGCGCGGGGACGGGATCGAGCGGCGGCAGTTCGCGCCAGTGCCGCGCCGCGTTCGGGTCGGCGGCGGAGTTCAGCTCCTCGCCCAGCACGGCGCCGAGCGCGGCTTCCAGGCCCGCCGGCACGGACAGCGCGTCGACCATCGGCGGCCACTGTTCGCCGTCGTGCACGGCCAGCACCTCGGCCAGCGCCTGCGATTCGGCGCGCAGCCTTGCGTGCGCCGAGTCCGCGGCCGATTCGCGCTCCCGTGCGGAGGCCAATGCAGCGTGGGTGTCGTGCCGTGCGGATTCAGCCGTTTCCAGGCCGGCGCGCGACTCGGCGAGGGCCGACTCGGCGGCGGCGAGTTCCGAATCTGCGGCCTCGATTCGTTCTGCCGGAACGGCTTCTCCGGCCAACTGGTCTCGCGCCGCCTCGACGTGGGCGCGCTGGCCGAACACGCGGCGGTGCCGCTGCTCGGCCTGGGCGTGCTCCGCCGTCGCCGCCTGGTGCGCGGCGTTGGCCGCGGCGGCCTCGTCGGTTGCCCGGTTGGCTTCGGCATCGGCGGCACGCACCGCGTCGGCGGCTTCCGCCGCCTCCGCCGTCGCCTGTTCCGCGAGCGCCGGATGCTGCGCGGAGGAGGCTTCCAGCGTGGCTGTCTCCGCCGCGAGCCGCTCGCCGGAAGCGGTCGCTTCGGCGCCGAGCCGGTCGGCGTGGTCGAGGTCGCGGGCGATTTCAGCGATGCGCTGGCGTAGCGTGGCCAGCGCCTGTTCGGCGCGCGCTTGCTCGGCGGCGAGCTGCTCGCTGGCGAGCTTGCGCCGCTCCCGTTCGGTTCGGGCGTCGCCCTCGGTCTCGCGCAGCGGCGGCAGGGCGGCGGCGGCGTCGGTGGCCTGCGCGGTGGCGGCGGTCGCCGCCTCGGTCGCGGCGGCGACGTCCATCTCGGCGTCGTGCAGCGCGGCCTGTGCGGCGGCGCGGGTCGCATCGGCGCGGGCGCGCTGGATGGCGAACAGCTCGCACTCGGCGTTGCGGATCGCGCCGGAGATGTTGCGCCAGCGGCTGGCCTGGCGCGCCTGCCGCTTCAGGCCGGCAAGCTGCGCTTCGAGCTGTCCGCGCAGGTCCTCGGCGCGGGCCATGTTGGCCTCGGCGGCCTTCAGCTTCAGCTCGGCCTCGTGCCGGCGGGCGTGCAGGCCGGTGATGCCGGCGGCTTCCTCGAGGATGGCGCGCCGCTGCTCGGGGCGCGCGTTGACGATCGCGCCGACGCGCCCCTGGCTGACCATCGCCGAGGAATGCGCGCCGCTGGCGAGGTCGGCGAACAGCGTCTGCACGTCGCGGGCGCGCACCTCGCGGCCGTTGACGCGGTAGGTGCTGCCGGCGCCGCGTTCGATCTTGCGGCTGATCTCCAGCTCCGGCTGCTCGTGGAACGGCGGCGGGGCGGCGCCCTGAGTTTCGTCGAGCGCCAGCGTCACCTCGGCGATGTTGCGCGAGGGGCGGGCGGCGGTGCCCGAGAAGATGACGTCCTGCATCTCGCCGCCGCGCAGGCTGCGGGCGGAGTTCTCGCCCATCGCCCAGCGCAGCGCCTCGACGACGTTGGACTTGCCGCAGCCGTTCGGCCCGACGATGCCGGTCAGCCCCGGCAAAATGTCCAAGGAAACCGGCTCGGCGAAACTCTTGAATCCGGCGATGCGAAGACGGCTGAAACGAACGGGCAAATGGCCCCCCTGGCGTGGTCAGCTCGATGCGGACTGCACGAGCTGGTTGAAGGCGTCGAAGCTGATCTCCCCGGACGCCTTGCGCAGACCGACGATGAACGTCGGAGTCGAGTCCACCGAGTATTTGTCCTGCGCCGCCTTCTGCTCGGTCAGGATCCAGTCGCGCAGGCCCTGGTCCTGCATCGCGGCGTCGAACGTCGCGCGGCTCATGCCGGCGATGGCGGCGCGGGCGAACAGCTGCTCGGTGTGGTTGCCGCTGCCGTAGGCCCACTGCATCTGGCTCGACAGCAGCGACATGACGAACGGCTCGTAGCGGTCCGCCGGCAGCGTCCGCGCCACCATCGCCGCGGTCAGAGCGAGCTGGTCGAGCGGGAAGTCGCCGAACACGTATTTCAGCTTCCCGGTGTCGATCAGCTGGGCCTTGATCTGCGGGAACACCTCGGCCGCGAAGCGGGCGCAGTGCGGGCAGGTCATCGAGTACCACTCGGTCGCGGTCACCTTAGCGTCCGGCGAGCCCATGAAGCGCGGGGTCTCGCGCGGGTCCTCGGCGCGCGCGGCGCCCGGCCGCAGCACGGCGGGGACGATCGCGGACGTCGCGGCAATGAGCAGGGTGCGGCGGGTGGAAGGCATTCGAGCAACCTCTTGACTTTACAACTTAACGTCCGGGACGGCAGGAGTCGAGGCGCGCATCGCCCGGCCGAGCGCTTCCAGCGCGTCGCGGACCGGGCCGGGCGGCAGACCGGGCAGATCGGGCGAAGGTGCGGGGTCTGGAAGGGCGGCGGGCGATGCGATGGGGCGGAGGCGCAGGTCCTGCACGAAGCGCAGCCGCTCGACGGCGGCAGGACTGCCCGGCCGCTGGCCGCCCGACCCTGGGCCGATCGCGGCGTTGATCCGCTCCAGCAGCTGCGTCGAGACGTGCTGCAGTTCGGTCGCGATCGGTCCGCTGCAGGCGAGGGTGAGCGTGCCGGCGGAGAGGCGGCGGGGGACGGTGACCGCGGCGAGCGCCGGGCCGACGATCGCTTCCCAGTCGGCGAGGATCTGCGCCGTCGCAGTGCCCTGGCGGCGGTAGGTGGCGCGGGCCACGCCCGGGATCAGCGCGGCGAGCGGGCGCGGGCCGTACGGGTAGCGGGTTGCCGGGTCGTGGAGTGGGCTGCCCTTGGGGGTGCCTTTGGGGCTGCCTTTGGCGCCGCCGTTGGCGGATGTGCTGCGGGCGGTCATATCCGGCTCGTGTCCTCTCGCGCCCCTGCCGCCAGCCACGCGACGCCGGATGCCGGCGCGCTGCTGGCCTGGTACGACCGCCACCGCCGCCGCCTGCCCTGGCGGATGCTGCCGGGCGAGGCGGCCGATCCGTATCGCGTCTGGCTCAGCGAGATCATGCTGCAGCAGACCACGGTCGCCGCGGTCATACCCTACTACGAGGCGTTCGTAAGCCGCTTCCCGACGATCGAGGCGCTTGCCTTGGCGGCGCTGGACGAGGTTCTCGCCGCCTGGGCCGGGCTTGGCTACTACGCCCGCGCCCGCAACCTGCACGCTTGCGCGCGCGCGATCGCCGCGTGCGGCGGGTTTCCGCGCGACGTCGATGGTCTGCAGGGGCTGCCGGGCATCGGCCCCTATACCGCGGCGGCGATCGGCGCGATCGCGTTCGGGCTGCCGGGCGTGCCGGTGGATGGCAATGTCGAGCGCGTGGCGGCGCGGCTGTTCGCGGTCGAGACTCCGCTGCCGGCGGCCAAGCCGGCGCTGCGCGAGGCGGCGGCCGCGCTGGGCGAGGACGCGAACGCTCGCGCGCGAGCGTCCGACTTCGCGCAGGCGCTGTTCGACCTCGGCGCCACGGTGTGCACCCCGGCGGCGCCCGCCTGCGGCATCTGCCCCTGGCGCGACCCCTGCCGGGCGCGGGCGGCGGGGATCGCGGCGGAGCTGCCGCGTCGGTCACCGAAGAAGCCGCGCCCCCGGCGCCACGGCGTGCATTTCTGGCTGAGCGACGCGGCCGGTTGCGTGCTGTTGCGCCGCCGTCCGGAGGCCGGGCTGCTCGGCGGGATGGAGGAGCTGCCCGGCACGCCGTGGCGCGACGCGCCGTGGGCGTGGGACGAGGCGGCGGCGCACGCGCCGATGCCGGCCGCATGGCGCCCGGCCGGCGAGGTGCGCCACGTCTTCACGCATTTCGAGTTGCGGATCGCGCTCTATGCGGCCGAGGTGCCGGCCATCGACGCCGCTGGCATCATCCGGCCGCGCGCCGCGCTGGCGCGGGCCGCGTTGCCGTCGGTGATGCGCAAGTGCGTGGCGATGGCGGGCGCGGGGGCGGGGCAGCGATGAGGCGGAACACTCCGGCGCTGGTCTTCGTGCTGGTCACGCTGGCGATCGACAGCCTGGGCATCGGCATCGTGATCCCGGTGGTGCCGTCGCTGGTCCGCGAGCTGACCGGCCTGTCGCCGAGCAACGCGGTCCTCTGGCAGGGCGCGGTGGTGGCGACCTATTCCGGGGCGCAGTTCCTGGCCGGGCCGATCCTGGGCGGGTTGTCGGACCGGTTCGGGCGGCGTCCGGTGCTGCTGATCTCGGTCGGCGGGCTGGGACTGAGCTACCTGCTGCTCGCCGCAGCGCCTACCATCGCCTGGGTCTATGTCGCGCGGCTGCTGGCCGGGGCGACGGCGGCGAATGTTTCGGCCGTCAACGCCTACATCGCCGACATCACCAGCCCGGCCAACCGCGCCAAGCGGTTCGGGCTGGTCGGCGCGGTCTGGGGCGCTGCCTTCGTGCTCGGGCCGGCGGTCGGCGGGCTGCTCGGCGGCGTCAGCCTGCGGCTGCCGTTCCTGGTGGCGGCGGGCCTGTCGACGTGCAACTTCCTGTATGGGCTGCTGGTGCTGCCGGAGAGCCTGCCGGCATCGCGGCGGCGCAGGTTCGACTGGCGGCGGGCCAACGTGCTCGGGTCGTGGCGGACGCTGACCGCGACCGCCGACCGCAAGCGGCTGGCCGGCGCCTGGGCGTGTTCCTGGGTCGGCATGGGGACGCTGCAGGCGACCTTCGTACTCTACACGCAGCAGCGCTACGGCTGGGGGACCGAGCAGAACGGGCTGGCGCTCGGCCTGGTCGGGCTGTCGCAGATCGTGGTGCAGCTGGTCGTGGTCCGGCAGGCGATCGCCAGGCTGGGGGAGCGGCGGGCGGTGATGACCGCCAACCTGACGAGCGCGGTCGCCTACGGGTTGTTCGCCGCCGCCGCGCATCCGGCGGTGATCTACGCGGCGATCGTCGTGCAGGCCTTGGGCGCGGTCGCCGGGCCGGGGGTGCAGTCGCTGGTGTCGCGCGCGGCGGGGGCGGACCAGCAGGGCGAGATGCAGGGCGCGCTGTCGTCGGTGCAGGGGTTGACGGCGGTGGTGGCGCCGATCGTCGCCGCGCTGCTGTTCAACCACTTCGCCGCCAGCGTGCCGGGTGCGGCGTTCATCATGGCGGGAGTGGTTTATGTGCTTTCGGCGTGGCTGGTGCGGGGGCTGTCGATTCCCGCGGTCGCGCCGGAGCCGGTCGGGCAAGGGGCGTAGGATGCGAGCCATCAGGATCGGTCTATGTGCGCTGGTTGGCGGCTTGCTCGCCGGCTGCGTGCGTCCGGTGTCACTGACCTACGCGCCGCCGCCGCATCCGGTGACGGCGGCGCGGCCGATGATCGGGCGCCTTTTGGTCGCCGACGAGCGCGGGCGCGGGGCGCGGGTGGTCGGCGCGGTGATGGGACCGGACGGCAAGCCGCTGAAGACGCTGGAGGTCGCACCGGACGTCTCCCAGGTTGTAGGCGACATCGTCTATCGCGCGCTGGTTGCACGCAACGAGCTCGCAACGGACGGCAGCGGCGCGTACGAGTTGCAGGTCGAGGTCCTCGCGCTCGACGGCCAGCAATGGGCGGACCGGCAATCCGAGGTGGATCTGGTGTTCCGGCTGGTCGATCGCCGCACCGGCCGCGAGGTGTACAACACGCGCGCCTACGCCGAGCGGCGCGGCGACAACTACCTGGCCGAGGACAACCAGTTCCTCGGCTCGCCCGCGTCGCTCGCGAAGATGCAGGCGCGGGCGCTTGCTGCCGCCATCGACCGCACGCTCGACCGTACCGGGTTCGCGATGGCGATGAAGTGATTACAACTGTCACGCCAAACTAAGCCTTGCGGCGCGGCGTTCGACCGCGCTTCTCTCGCCCCGGACTTCGCGTACGTGTCATGAGCGACAAGACCGACCCGCCCAGGGACGACCGACGCCCGCCAAAAGTCAGCGGCATGCTGCTTCTGCTCGGCGCCGGGCTCATCGCAGGCATTCTGGCCGTGACGGGCCTGACGGCGATGGGCACCCGCAACGAGATCCTTTTCGAGACGCAGCGGCAGCTGTCGCAGCTCGACATGGTCTTCGCCGAGCAGACGGGCCGCGCGCTGGAGACGGTCGACTTCCTGCTGAAGTCAGCGATCGATGCCGACCAATCGTCGCCGGCCGGTACCGACATCAACGCCGTGCTCGCACGCCGGATCGCCGGTGTGCGTCAGGTGACGGCGGTCATGGTCGCGGACGTCACGGGACACATCCTGTACTCGTCCGAGCCGCATCCTCCGACGATGTTGCCGCCGGCCGGGGAGCAGCTTCTGCAGCAGGCCATCGCGACGCCGAATGGCGACCTGCATATCAGCGATCCGGTGCGCGACGCGGATGGGGCGTGGTACGCCCTCGTCTCGCGCGCCACCTCCGACCGGCAGGGGCGGGTGACGGGGATCGCCGTCGCCGTGCTCAACCTGCGCTACTTCGAAGAGTTCTACGATGCCGTGCGGCTCGACGAAAACGGCGCGATCGTGCTGCACCGGCGCGACGGCACCGTGCTCGCGCGCTTCCCGCATGCCGACGGGATGATCGGCCAGAGCTACGCCGACCTGCCGCCATTTCGTGACGTCCTCGCGCATGCCCAGGCCGGCACCGTGATCATGGACAGTCCCGTGGACGGCAGCCGGCGCGTGCTCGCCATTCGTGCGCTGAAGGCTTTTCCGCTTGCGGTGAACGTGTCGGTCGAAGAGGGCGCCGTGCTGTCGGATTGGCGGCGCCAGACCACGGCCTTCTCCGCCGCCGCCTTGTCGGCGTGTCTGTCGATCGGCGGCCTGGTCATCATGCTGGCGCGGCGCTCGCGGCAGGTCGAGGGGCTGATGGCCGACGCGGCGCAGGTCAATAGCTACCTGCGGGCCGAAATGGCCGAGCGCGAGCGCGCCGAGGCAGCGTTGCTGCAGGCGCAGCGTGCGGAGACGATCGGACGGCTCACGCGCGGCGTCGCGCACGATTTCAACAATCTGCTGTCGGTCGTGCTCGGCAATATCGACCTGATGCTGCAAGGCCAGCACGACGAGCAGACGGTGACGCGCCTGACGACGATGCGCAACGCGGCCGAGCGCGGTGCGACGCTGACCGGCCAGCTGATGGCCTTCGCCCGCCGTCAGCCGCTGGTGCCCCGTGCGGTCGACCTCAATGCGGTCGTGCGCAACATGCGCGACCTGGTGGCGAGCGGCGTGGGCAGCCGCATGAAGGTCGTGCTCCGCCTGCAAGAGCCGTTGTGGCTGGCGCGCGTCGATCCGACGCAGATCGAGCTGTCGATCCTGAACCTGGTGATCAACTCGCGCGACGCGATGACGAACGGCGGCACGATCACCATCGAGACGGCCGACGTTGTCGTGCGCGAGTCCAACGAGCCGGGTGCGCTGCCGGCGGGCGACTACGTCTCGCTCGCGGTGTGCGACGACGGGCCGGGGATGAAACCGGACGTGCTGTCGAAGGCATTCGAGCCGTTCTTCACCACGAAACGGCCCGGCCAGGGCTCCGGCCTCGGGCTGAGCCAGGTGCACGGCGTTGCGTATCAGTCGGGCGGTAGCGTTTCCATCGACAGCGTGCCGGGGTGGGGAACGACGGTGAAGATCCTGCTGCCGCGCGCGGCGGCCGACGTGCCGGAAGTCGGCACGCGGATGCCGGAGCGCGCGATGGTACGCGCCGGCACAGCCCGGGTGCTGCTGGTCGACGACGATCCGGATGTGCGCGAGGTAACGGCAGCGGTCCTGCGGGCGCAGGGCTACGAAGTGGAGCACATGGAAAGTGCCGCGGCGGCGCTCAACCGGCTGCAGGAAGATCCGGAGCCCGACGTGCTGGTGAGCGACGTGGTGATGCCGGAGACGAGCGGGCCCGCGCTGATCCGCCTCGCGCACGAGATCCTGCCCGGTCTGCCGGCGGTGCTGATCTCCGGGTTCACCGATCCGGACGAGCTGAAGGGCGAAGACATGCACCGCATTCTGGTGCGCAAGCCGTTCACCCCCGCCGCGATCGCGGGCGCGATCGAGGCGGCGATACGCGAGCCGATCAAAGTGGGTTAGGTTCGGCGTCGGAGTGGGTGTGTTCGCACTCACCGTGGTGTCGTCATGGTCCGCCTGCGCGGACCATGACGGTAAATGAGATGGGCCGCCTTCGCGGGCCATGACGTGTTCGTACTGTTCGCGCGAAAGTGCTGTAAGCGCTCAAGCCGCGGCGGCGCGCCGCCAGTCGCGGATGACGGCGAGTTCGCGCTCGGGCCGTTCGGTGACGACCTCCAGCGCGCCGGCGAACACCTGTCCGGCGTTGCCGTCCAGCGAGATCGTCTCGCCTTCGTCCAGCAGGCGCCCGCCGATGCGGCACTGACGGCGCGCCGCGTCGATGCCGAGCGCGGTGCAGCCCACCAGGCAAACCTTGCCGAGCTGTCGCGCCACCACCGAGGCGTGCGACGTGCGCCCGCCGGCGGCGGTCAGCACGCCTTCGGCGCTGGCAAGGCCGGCGATGTCCTCGGTCGCGATGTCGCGCCGGACCAGGATCACCTTCTGTCCGGTCCCGGCCATCCGTTCGGCCGCCTCCGGCGTCAGCGCAATCGCGCCCGTCGCGACCCCGGGGCTGGCGATCAGCGCGCTCGCCAGCGGCGCGCCCGCGGTGCCGGCAAGCCGCTTGCGCACGATGCTGTCCAGATCGAGGCCGTGCAGACGCTCCAGCGCTTCCGCCGGCGTGATCACGCCCTCCGTCACCAGATCGACTGCGATCCGTAGCCTGGCCCAGGGCGTGGTTTTCGCCGAGCGGGTCTGCAGCAGGTAGAGCGTGCCGGACTGCAGGGTGAACTCGAAGTCCTGCGCGTCGCAGAACAGCGTCTCCAGCGCGCGGGAGCCGGTCTCCAGCTCGCCCGTCAGCAGCGGCAGGCGGCGGCGCAGCAGGGTCCGGTCGTTGAGCACGTTGCGTCCGGCGACGACGTCCTCGCCCTGGCCGTTGAACTGGAAATCCACGTACAGCGTGCGCTCGCCGGTCGCCGGGTCGCGGGTGAAGCCGACGCCTGCGCCCGACGCGCCGCCGGCGTTGCCGAACACCATCATCTGCACCGTCGCGGCGGTGCCGATGTCGTCGGCGATGCCGTTCAGGCGGCGATAGGTTACGGCTTTGGGCGCATCCCAGGACGCGAACACCGCGGCGGCGGCGCGCGCGAGCTGGTCGTGCACGTCGTCCGGAAACGGCTCGCCGGCGAGCGCGCGATACTGATCCAGCATCGCGAGCGTGACCGCGCGCAAGGCCAGATGATCGTAGCCGCCGGGCGGCGGATCGGCACCGGCGATCTCGGCGGTGACCGCATCGAAGGCATCGGCCGGCAGGCCGGTGACGACTTCGCCGAAGCCGCGCACGAGGCGGCGATAGCTGTCCCAGGCCAGACGCGGGTTGCCGGTCAGCCGGATCACGCCTTCGACCGTCGTCCGGTTGAGGCCGATGTCGAGCACCGTGTCCAGCATGCCCGGCATCGAGACGGGCGCGCCGGAACGCACCGACACCAGCAACGGCCGGCGCGGCGAGCCGAAGCCGAGGCCACTGGTTTGTTCGAGCCACGCGATGCCGCGCCGCAGCGGTGTCGCAAGGTCCGCTGCCGCGTCCGACTTCAGCTTGCGGCACCAGTGCGTCGGCAGCGCGAAGCCGGGCGGCACGCGCAGGCCGGCGGCGGCCAGGCGCATCAGGTTCCATGCCTTGTTGCCGACCTCGGCCGCGCCGCCGCGCGGCAGGGCGGCGCCCGGCGCGATGACATAAAGCTCGGGTGTCCGATCGTCAGTCACGGAGCACGCTTCCCATCATGTGATCGCGGGCGCGAAGGGCCGCGCGCTTGAGGCTGTCGGCCGCCTCTTCGAGCGAGCTGCCCATGGTGGCGTACAGATGCAGCTGGCGGAAATCGCGGGCGTGGCGGACGGCGGCATAGGTGAGCGCGCGCTCGGCATCGTCCGCCTGATGTTCGAGGGCGAGGATGCGGTCGACGGCGGTGAGGAAGTCCTCGGTGTCCGCGCGCGTCACCGTCACACCCTCCTGCGGGCTGCCGAGTGTCGCGGCGTCGGCGAGCGCCTTGATCCATTCCTGCGCGCCCTCGGTGATCAGATCGGCCAGCGCGGTGAGCGAGGCGAGCGGTTCGCCGTCCGCCTCGGTGCGGGCGAGCAGGCCGGCCAGAAACGCGGCCTCTTCCAGCTCGTCGGCGGCGTCGTCGGCGGCTTCGGCGATCGGCAGCAGCGGCGCCTGCTCGGCGCGTCGCCGCACCGATTCGCGGATCTCGTTCACGATCACGTCGGCCTCGTGCTCGAAGCCGCGGGCGCGGCCGGCGAGCTGCTCGCCGATGTCGGTCGCGCAGTCGCGCAGGCCCTCGCGCAGCATGGTCGCGATCTCGAAGATCAGCGCGGCGTGGTCGGCGAGCTTGTGCAGCAGGCGGCGGCCTTCGTTGCTGACATGGGCGTGCAGCTCGGTGCGGATGCGGTCGTGGATGAGGCCCGACGAGTGTCCGGCGCGCAGCCCCTCGGACGCGACGCGCAGGACGAAGCAGACGAAGTCGCGCGCCGCAGCGTCGCCGAGCACGTCGCACAGCCGGTCGCCGAAATGCAGCGCGGAACTTCCCGCCGCTTCGATCGCGCGGTTGATGAGCCTCGCACCGCCCAGGGCGAGGAAGCCGCGATGGCCGATCTCGTGATCCGCCGCCCAGCGCAGCACCGCGACGCGGTCGCGGCCGCGCAGGAAGCCGCGCAACTCCTTGCGCGCGCGGTTCCAGTCGATGAGGAAGACGAGGCGGGAGCCGACGAGTTCGAGGGCGCCGAGCAGCGCCGCGTCGTCCGCCGCGTCGAAGCTGCCGACCGCCATCTCGAAAGCGAGGCCGTGATCGGTCCGGCTGGCGCTGGCGGGGCTGTCGCTCCAGCGGAAGCCGGTCAGGATGTCCGTGAGGAAATGCAGCCGCTCGGGGTGGATGTCGGTGTAGGTGACGCTGATGCGGCGTTCTTCGACATGCACGACGATGACGTGCGCGTCGGTGGTGCCGATGTCGTTCTGGATGATCAGCCGGCCGGCGTTGCGCGTGGCGGTGGTGGCGAGGCCGGGGTGGTCGAACTTCAGCGGCGCGGTGCGGTTCAGGCCGCGCATGAAGGCGGCAATCAAAGGCTTGTCGGAGTCGGCGATGCCATAAACGGACGCGCCGTCGAGCGTGGCCTCGGCCAGCGCCGCCTGCATGGCGTTGAGCTCGCGATGCAGGTCCATCACCAGCAGGTGCAGGCTGTCGGCGCCGGAGCGGCGGTCCGCCGAGGTCACGGCGAGGACGGCCGGCCCGTCCACCAGATCGTCGGCGGCAGGGGGCAGCTCGGCGAGCCGCGCGGACAGGCGCTTCTGCCATGTCTCGGCCTGCGGGCCTTCGAGCAGCGGGGCGGCCATCGTCCGCATGTCCTGCGCGATGCGGGCCATCATGCGAGCGGCACCGGGGATGCGGATCTGCTCGCCTTCGCGCCGCGCGCCGGCGACGGCGGTGTCGAAGCCGATGTCGTCGACGCCGGCGGCGAGGCGTTCGCGCTTCAGCGCGGACGACGGCGCATCCGGCGTCTGCGCGTGGGCGACGGCCATCTGCAGCAGCGAGAACAGGTATTTGACCCGGTCGTTGGCGGCGAGGGCCGCGTTGACCAGGGTGGCGCGCCGCAGCGCGGTTTCGCCGATCGCGTCGAGGATCGCGGTCTTCATGTCGCTCGCGGTTTGGCTGCCTGACCCGACCGTCTAGCTGATGGCCGCGCCGGCCTCGTTGACGTGGGTCAACGGGCTTGGCGAACGGCCGGACCGGGCGCATCGTCATGCGAGACGGGAGGAAACCAATGGCCGATATCGAGTGCTCGCGGCGCGTGCTGCGGGTGCAGCGCACCGCGCTGGCGCTGCTCGTGCTGAGCGGCGTGATCAACTACATCGACCGCGCGACGCTGGCGGTCGCCAACCCGCTGATCCGCCAGGACCTGGGCCTGTCGTATGCCGACATGGGGCTGCTGCTGTCGGCGTTCCTGTGGGCCTATGCCTTCGCGCAGCTGCCGGCGGGTGCGCTGGTCGACCGGATCGGCCCGCGGCGGATGCTGCCGACGGCGCTGGCGCTGTGGTCGCTGGCACAGCTGCTCGGCGGGGTGGTGCAGAATTTCACCCAGTTCTTCGGCGCCCGCGTGCTGCTGGGCCTGGGCGAGGCGCCGATGTTCCCGACCTGCGCGCGCGTGGTGCGCGACTGGTTCAGCGTGCGGGTGCGCGGCACGGCGACGGGGATCTGGAACTGCTCGTCGACGCTGGGCACGGCGATCGCGGTGCCGCTGCTGACGGTGCTGATGCTGAACCTGGGCTGGCGCTGGATGTTCGTGGTGATGGGGCTCGCCGGGCTGGCGGTGGCGGCGCTGTTCTTCCTGCTGCACCGCGACCCGGGCGACGTGAGGCTGACGGAAGAGGAGCAGGGCTACCTGGACGAGGGCGACGCCGCGGTGGCGCACCGTTCGGTGACGTGGCGCGAGTGGCGGCGGCTGTTCGAGTATCGCACCACCTGGGGAATGATCATCGGCTTCTTCGGCACGGTGTATGTCACCTGGGTGTACAACACGTGGCTGCCGGTGTACCTGGAGAAGGCGCGCGGCATGACGATCGAGCGCACCGGCTGGGTGGCGGCGATTCCGTTCCTGTTCGGCGTGGTCGGCAGTCTGGTGGGCGGGCGGATCGCCGATGCGCTGGTGAAGCGCGGCTGGTCGCCGATGGGAAGCCGCAAGTATCCGATGGCCGCATCGCTGCTGCTGACCGCGGCGGCGACGCTGCTGGCGGCGTGGACGCCGAGCAACGTGGTCGCGGTGGCTGCGATTTCGGTGTCGTTGTTCCTGCTGTACGTGTCGTCGTCGACCGCCTGGGCGATGGCGCCGATCGCGGCGCCGTCGAACTGCACGGCGTCGATCGGCGCGATGCAGAATTTCGGCGGCTACCTGGGCGGGGCGCTGGCGCCGATGGTGACGGGATTCATCGTGCAGGGCACCGGCAGCTTCACGCCGGCGCTGGTGACGGCAGCCGGCGTGGCGACGGTGTGCGCGGTCGGCTACCTGCTGATCGTCGGCGATCCGATTCCGGCGGTGGACGCGGTGGTGCCGCTGCGGCCGGGGGGTGCGGTGCACGCCAGGGGAATCGGGTGAAAGATTTACGCGGCGACGATGCCGGCGAGAAAGTCATCATCCCAGGCCGCGACCTTGCGGCGTAGGCGCAGGGAGTCCTTT
>Ga0209656_10000335_pt1 | contig 31454 bp, 18 predicted proteins | sample BogFormECP12_OM2_FD_188239 | JGI IMG/M metagenome (GOLD analysis project Ga0209656, IMG submission 188239) | Bog forest soil microbial communities from Calvert Island, British Columbia, Canada - ECP12_OM2 (SPAdes) (version 2) | ecosystem: Environmental > Aquatic > Freshwater > Wetlands > Bog ...
GACAATCAAGCTGGAGTCATTATCCAGTGGAATCACAGTTCGGCGGCTTCTGCCTATAACGAGGTAATCGAGCGAAGTAAGCATGACATCATTGTCTTCGCTCATCAGGATGTCTTTCTTGGAAATCACTGGATCTCGCAGTTTGAGAGATCTCTCGTCATGCTGGAGGAAATGGATCAATCCTGGGGAGTCTTGGGATGTTACGGGATCACTGCCGACGGTCGCTACCGCGGATACCTATATTCGTCCCCGCAGGGTGTGCATGGTGCACCATTTGAGCGGCCAATCCCTGTACAAACCCTGGACGAAATAGTCCTTGTAATACGTAAGAGTTCTGGACTTCGCTTCGACCAGCACCTGCCGCATTTTCATCTTTACGGAGCAGACATTTGTCTTAGCGCGGCCGCACGCGGAATGCGCAGTTACGCGATCTTTGCGCCATGCATCCACAATACTCGACAACACAGGGTGCTGCCGCCAGAGTTTTACGAGTGTTGCGACTACCTCCGCCGATCCAAGTTTCAGCACCTTCCAATACAAACGACTTGCGTGCGAATCACGCGTTCAGGCCTGCCAATATTTATGCGGAGATTGCGAGAGGCCTATCCTCGTTTTGTTCTAAGAAGAACGAAGAGTGACACACAAGCACCTGATGTACATGAACTTCTTGCCGCCTTCGACAATATTCGCCACGGTGTCGAAGGCGACTGTTCGAGAGTTGAAGAGATCACATCAGTGAGAGGCCGTGGCCTGCCTACCCAGGGACCGTCTTAGTTTCTAACAGCTTACCTCCTCTTCGTCTGTCCAGCAGCGATTATGTGTCCACCTATTTCGGCGGTTAGCTTTAGACAGGCTCTTTGCACTCACAGAACTGGTAAGTGACTGAACACTCAAAATTCGGCGGCGGTGCGAGCGACACCGTATTGCATCCACTCGTTCTCGCAGTAATGCTCGTCGCCATACTGCTGGTGCTTGTACTTCCCCGCAAACGAGCGGTCGTCCCCTTTCTCCTTTCCGTATTCTTCGTGCCGTTAGGGCAACAGGTGGTGTTTGGTAGTCTGCACTTCTTCGTCCTACGTATCATCATTCTCGCGGGTTGTTGTCGACTGATCGCTTCTCACTATTGCTCAGGCGATGAACTGTTTGCGGGTGGGTTTACTGCCTTAGACAAGATATTCATTGGCTGGGCGATCTCCAGAGCGATGTGCTTTGTTCTGCTTTATCAGGAGACATCCGCCCTCATAAACCAGTTCGGACTCTTAATTGATGCGCTGGGTGGCTACTTTGTTCTCAGATACCTGATTCGCGACATCGAAGACACCGGTCTGACAGTCAAGGTACTGGCGACTGTCGCATTTACGCTTGGTCTGTGCATGACTTACGAGCATTTCGGCAACCACAACCTCTTCGGTATCCTCGGTGGTGTAGGTGAGATCCCCGCTGTTCGAGAGGGAAAGATCCGATGTCAAGGCGTCTTCCAACACGCCATTATTGCCGGCGTTTTTGGTGGAACGCTGGTGCCGATGTTCCTGTGGCTTTGGAAAAACCAGAGTCGCAAGCTTCTGGCGGTAATGGGTATTGCTGGGGCAGTCACAATGGTTCTGATGTCCGCTTCCAGCACCCCAGTGCTCGCGTTATTGGCCGGCAGTATCGGGCTCGTCCTGTGGCCTTTGCGCGCCAGGATGAGATCAATACGCTGGGGTATCGTACTCAGCCTGGTGGTTCTTGCGCTCGTCATGAAGGCTCCTGTCTGGTTCGTCATCGCTCATGTCGACCTCGTAGGGGGCTCCTCGGGATACCAGCGTGCCCTACTTGTCGATCAGTTCATCAGGCATTTCAGCGACTGGTGGCTGTTGGGAGCTCCCAATAATGGCGACTGGGGCTGGGACATGTGGGATGTTCAGAACCAGTTCGTCGCAGAGGGAGAGGTCGGAGGGCTGATGACGTTTGGCCTTTTCATCGCTTTGGTTTGCAATGTCTTCAGCAGACTGGGAAAGACACGTCAGTTGATGGCAGGACGCTACGAGGAGTGGTTCATCTGGACTCTAGGGGCAGTCATGTTTGCGCATGTTGCTGCCTTCTTCGGGGCCAACTATTTCGACCAAATAAGAATCTGGTGGTATGCGTTCCTTGCAATTGTCGCCGCGGTAACTGCATCCGCAGCCGATGTTTTCGTGCCGTCGACTAGCGGCCCTGTGCAATACACAGGTTCCGAGCTGGACTTCTCCACCGCTGGACTGGGTGGACACCGTCCGGCTGCAGACCCTATGTTCCCGAGTTTTTGACGGCGACCTATTTCTGAGCCTGTCGCATGCCTGCAACTGATCCGAATTAACGACCGATTATGAGTACCAGATATGTAGTCATCACACCTGTCCGTGACGAAGAGGCCTACCTGCGGCTGACGATTGAGAGCATCATCGGTCAAACCTTGCGTCCAGCGGAGTACATCGTCGTCAATGACGGATCAAAAGACAGAACGGCAGACATAATCGAAGAATACGCGGCTAAACACCCCTGGATCCGGGGGGTCCATCGGAAAGACCGAGGATTTCGGAAAACCGGCGGGGGCATCATCGAGGCCTTTTATGCCGGCTTTGATGTTTTGCAATGCAACGATTGGGAATTCATGGCTAAGCTCGATGGCGACCTATCATTTGAAAGCGACTACTTCAACCGATGCTTCGATCACTTTCGCCGTGAATCTCGCCTTGGCATCGGTGGTGGCGCTCTGTACTACATCAAGAATGGCAGGCGAGTGCTGGAAGAATGTCCCCGGTTCCACGTTCGTGGAGGCTTGAAGCTATATCGTCGTACCTGTTGGAACGATCTTGGAGGGCTGTGGGTCGGCCCTAGCACAGATACGGTAGATGAGGTCAAAGCGCAAATGCTGGGCTGGAACACCAGGAGCTTTCCAGAACTTCTGGTACAGCATCATCGTCCTACCGGTACTGCCTATGGAATGTGGGGCAGCATGGTCAAGAATGGCTGTGGCGACTATGTATGCGGGTATCATCCGCTATTCGAGGTTGCGAAGTGCGTTTACCGTCTTCCCTCTAAACCGTATGTGATCGGTTCCGTCGCACATCTTTATGGTTTTGCCAGGGGTTATCTCAAGCAGGTTCCCCGGGTCCAGGACCAGGAAATGGTTCGTTTTTTGCGCCAGCAACAGCTCCGTCGCTTGTGGGGACGAGAGACGATTTGGCGATAAGCAGCTCAACACTGCTCCGTTCCAAGTAGCCTATTTCATTCAATGGATCTGTCGATCATCATCGTCAATTGGAATTCAGAAGCCTATCTGAGGGAGTGTCTCGCGAGCGTTTTCGAGTACACGCACGGCATCGACTACGAAATCATCGTTGTCGATAACGCCTCGCCGAACAAAAACGTCGACACCCTCAGCGAGGAGTTTCCCAGCATTCGAGTAATCAAAAGCGCACAAAACCTTGGCTTTTCGGCTGCGAACAACCTCGGTTTCCGCAGTTCCTCAGGCCGAGTCGTTCTGTTTCTCAATCCGGATACCCTCCTGATGGACCCCGCCATTACGACCTTGCTCGCCAATCTCGATAACCTCCCTGATGCAGGGGTTGTGGGAGGGCGCCTATTGAACACGGATCTTTCGGTGCAAACAAGTTGTATTCAGAGGTTTCCGACGATCGCAAATCAACTATTAGATATTGAAGTGATTCGCCTTCGCTGGCCCGCCTGCAAGCTGTGGAACATCGCGCCTTTGTTTTCGTCCGACAAGAACCCCGCACAAGTTGAGGTTATCTCGGGCGCCTGCACGATGCTGAAACGGCACGTCTTTGAGCAAATCGGCATGTTCAGCGAAGAGTACTTCATGTACGCAGACGATATGGAGCTGTGTTATAAAGCCAAGCGCGCGGGGTACACAAACTACTACGTGGGTGATGCAGTACTTGTACATCACGGAGGTGGGAGCAGCAAGCAACGTGAAGTGCGCCAATGGGCAACCGTTATGAAATTCAAAGCCATGATGCATTTCTGCAGTAAAACGCGAGGCCCCGGTTACGCATTTCTGTTCCGGCTTAGCATGGGATGCGCCGCCCTGATCAGGCTGATGGCAGTATTCATTTTGTCTACCGTCGGAAGCAAGCTTGTTCACCGTAAGAATGCGCTGTCCAAGTGGACGGCCGTGCTCAAGTGGTCGACCGGCTGGCATGTTAGCGAGTTGACAACCGTTGGCGAAAGCCATTCGTAGGATACGGACGTGTGCGGAATCTGCGGAAAACTGGCCTTTGATCGCGACGCTGTCGTCGGAGCTCCGTTGGTGAGGACGATGCTTCGCACAATCAGGCATCGTGGCCCGGATGCGGACGGTGTGTATTGTTGCGGCCCGATCGGACTCGGACACCAGCGCCTCTCGATCATTGACTTAAGCACAGGCCAGCAACCTCTGGACAATGAAGATGGCTCGCTGTGGATCGTGTTCAATGGAGAAATCTACAACTATCAGGAACTTCGCCGTGAGCTGATTGCGCGCCAACACGTCTTCAAGACGCACTCCGATACTGAAGTGATCGTTCATTTGTATGAAGAATACGGCCCCGAATGCGTAAAGAAGCTGCGTGGCATGTTCGCATTCGCAATTTGGGACAATCGGAACAAGGAGCTCTTCATCGCCAGGGACCGGATCGGAATTAAGCCGCTGTATTATCACGTTAGCGATAAGGCCTTCATATTTGGGTCAGAGATCAAGGCGATACTAGCGGACCCTGACGTGCACGCGCAGATAGAGCCATCTGTTCTGGACCGATTCCTTACCTTCTTCTATATTCCCGGTGAAGAGACACTCTTTAGCAATATCAGCAAATTGGCTCCAGGATCCTACATGCTCGTAAAAGACGGAAGGATAACCGTCCATCAGTACTGGAACCTGACGTTTGCGCCGTCTGATATCTCGCTGGCCGAAGCCGAAGAGCGCCTCGTGGAGCTGTTGGAAGAGTCGGTCCGCCTCCATATGATTGCCGACGTCCCTGTGGGTTTCCTCCTAAGCGGCGGCGTCGATTCGACCGCCATGCTCAGCTTCGCCGTCGGAAAGAGTGACCATCTCCTGAGCAGCTATACGTTGGGCTTCTCGGACAATGGAATAGCTGACGAAAGGTCTTATGCCCGAACGGCTGCCCTGAGATATGGATCGCAGCACCACGAGATGACCATTAATGCCGATGATTTTGTGGATTTCCTGCCGCAATACGTATGGCACATGGAAGACCCCGTATGCGAACCACCCGCTGTCGCCCTGTTTTATGTTTCCAAACTTGCCGCGCAACACGTCAAAGTATTAATCTCCGGAGAGGGCGGTGACGAAGCCTTTGCAGGATATCCCAATTATCGCAGCATGCTATGGCTTGAGCGCCTCAAGAGAGTTTGCGGGCCCCTGAGTGGTCCCTTGCAGTCGCTTCTGTCCGTTGCCAACCAAGCCACCCGTTCGGCCGGAATCGCCCGCTACTCGCCGCTGCTGACGGTTCCTTTCGAATCCTACTATTACAGCCGGACCTCAAGCCCCTTCCACCTCTTCAACCGGCATGGGAACGGGGTTTATTCGAGTGACTTCATCCGGCATGTTGATAAAGAGTACTCGCTGAGGCCAGTTCACGAGCTCTTGCACAGCACAACAAACAGTGGGCTTCTGAATCGAATGCTCTATGTAGATACCAAGACCTGGTTGGCTGACGACCTACTGTTGAAGGCCGACAAAATGACTATGGCGAACTCGGTTGAGCTTAGGGTTCCCCTGCTGGATCACTATATCCTGGAGTTTGCAGCCTCACTCCCTGCAAACTATAAGGTGCGCCGCATGACGACGAAGTACATCCTCAAAAAGGTACTCGCCGGCAAGGTGCCTCACGAAATCATCCGCCGGAAGAAAGCGGGCTTTCCTGTTCCCTATGAGTCTTGGCTGAGGAAGGAGATGAAGGGCTGGGTGAGAGACATTCTGCTCGACTCAAAGTCCGCGCAGAGGGGATATTTTGATCACAGAAGCATCGAGCGCCTTGTCTCCCAGAACGAACAGCATGGCGGATATTCCAAAGAGGTTTTCTCCCTCGCAATGCTTGAGCTGTGGCATCGTGTATTCCTGGATGGAGCAGCGGCGGCGGCAAAATCTCACCTTGAGTTAGAACTTCAAAGAGTATCTCGTGCATCATCCAACTGAAACCGTTAGGGTTCTATACAGCTTCCCCCACAAGCTGGGTGCCGCCAGGATCTGTTACACAGCTTGGCAGCAAGTAAATGGGCTTGCCGCGGCCGGTGCCGATGTGCTCGCGTGTCCGGGCGCAATGGCCCGACCGGTTGCGCAGGGGGTAACAGTACTACCGACCCTCGCGCGCGGCAAGTTTCGGATTCCTTACAAACTCATAGGCAGTATGCGCGCTTTCGCGTTGCACGACGCGATCGTCGCACGACGTCTCGAAAGACTGGCAGACCAGATCGATATAGTTCACGTGTGGCCCTTGGGAGCAGTTCGAACCCTCAAGACTGCGGCCAGGCTAGGTATCCCTGCAGTCCTGGAGAGACCGAATGCGAACACCCGATTTGCCATTGAAGTGGTGCAGAGAGAGTGCGAGCGACTTGGTATTAGCTTGCCGCCAGACCACGAATATGCCTACAACGCAGAAAGACTCAGGCAAGAGGAAGAGGAGTACGCATTAGCCACCCGGCTGTTATGCCCCTCGGACTTCGTGGCCAGAACATTTATGGACAGAGGCTACCCGGAGAACAAGCTGGCTCGGCATACTTACGGCTTTGACGAGAAGGCATTTCATCCCTCTATGGAACCACGAACTCCCACTCGCCCATTCACAATGCTGTTTGCCGGTGTGTGTGCGGTTCGAAAGGGAGTTCACTATGCCCTCGAAGCGTGGCTACATTCTGATGCTCACCGGGATGGTGTCTTTCTAATCGCTGGCGATTTCTTGCCGGCTTACGCACAGAAGCTCGCTCCTCTGCTCTCACACCTGAGCGTCCGAGTTCTTGGACATCGGAATGACCTTCCTGAACTGATGCGAAACAGTGATGTTCTAGTACTTCCAAGTCTGGAGGAAGGCAGCGCCCTCGTGACATCAGAGGCCCGCGGCAGTGGATGTGTTCTCCTCGTTTCAGACTCCGCCGGCGCTGTCTGCAAACACATGGAGAATGCGCTTGTCCATGCAGCGGGAGACACCGAAACACTTGCCGCGCAGATCACGATGCTGTATCGAGATCGGCAGTTACTGAACGCGCTTCGCGATTCTTCGTTGAGGACGGCCGGTGATCTAACGTGGACTGCTGCCGGGGCGAAATTGCTGCGGGTGTATCGAGAAACGATTGCGTCCCATTCGCGGCGGTATCCTCAGCTCCCGGTCCACTACCCCATTTCTGAGGCCAGAAACACAGTTATGGTCTGAGGACCGTCCTCTCCATACGGACAAAACTCGACTCTCGCATCCAGTGCAACACTTTAACATTCGCGCACGGAGACACTAATGGCAGCAAATGAGTATGTCTTAGGGAGCGATGTTCCAGGCTCCTTCAACCAGACTGACCCACCCGTCAGTATGCCGACGTCCGATATCAACCCTCCGGGCAAGTGGTTCGATCTCGACCTACCCGAGATCTGGCAGAGCCGTGAGCTGCTCTATTTCTTCGTGTGGCGTGATCTGAAGGTTCGCTACAAGCAGACGGCCATCGGCGTGGGGTGGGTAGTCATTCAACCATTACTAACCATGATGGTCTTCAGTTTGGTCTTCGGACGTCTGGCAAAAATGCCGACGGGGGGTCTCCCATACCCCTTGTTCTTCTACAGCGCGTTACTTCCGTGGACATACTTTGCAAGTGCGCTCACTGCCGCCACCCAAACGATTATCGAACATGAGCGATTGGTAACAAAAGTATATTTCCCTAGGTTACTGCTGCCACTGTCAGCTGTGTTATCTGGGCTGGTCGACGCCGCTGTCTCCTTCATCATTCTCATCGGAATGGCCTTGTACTACCACATTGTGCCGAGACCTACGACGCTCCTGCTGCCTGTCTTTCTGCTGCTTGCAGTGGCCACTGCGCTCGGCGCGGGGTTGTGGCTCTCTGCGTTAAATGCTGTCTATCGGGATGTGCGCCACGCTATACCATTCCTGATCCAGTTCTGGCTATTTGTCTCTCCCGTTGCCTATCCGAGCACTCTGATCCCAGCGAAATGGCGGTGGCTGTACGGGTTGAATCCGATGGCGGGCGTAATCGACGGTTTTCGTTGGGCTCTAACGGGCCACGGCCAAGCTCCAACCGGTCTCTTGCTGACCTCAATCGGCACGATCGCCGTCCTGGTCGCGGGAGGTCTGATGTACTTCAAATCGATGGAAGGAACGATTGCCGACAGGATCTAACCAATGGCCAATGTAACTATAAAAGTTGAAGATCTAAGCAAACGCTATCGCCTTGGGCGCCGGGAGCGCTACGTGGCCCTGAGGGATGTTCTCGCGAGAACTGCGACCCTCCCGGTTCGCATGCTGACACGTCGCAGCCAGGCCGATGCGCAGGCTGACTACCTGTGGGCGTTGAAGGATGTCTGCCTCGAAGTTAAGCATGGCGAGATTCTCGGGATGGTCGGTCGAAACGGCGCGGGCAAAACTACGCTCCTTAAAGTTCTGACCAAGATCACCAAACCCACCTCGGGACGCGCCCGGCTCTGGGGCAGGGTTGGCAGCCTCCTCGAAGTGGGTACTGGGTTCCATCCTGAACTCACCGGGCGGGAGAACATCTTCATGAGCGGCTCTATCCTCGGCATGAGCAAGGCTGAAATCAAGTCGAAGTTCGATGAGATTGTCGATTTCGCAGGTGTGGAGAAATTCCTGGATACGCCCGCCAAACACTACTCCAGTGGAATGTACACCCGGCTGGGATTCGCGGTTGCGGCACACTTGGAAACTGAGATCCTCCTGGTCGATGAAGTGCTGGCGGTTGGCGACCTGGAGTTCCAGAAGAAATGTCTGGGAAAGATGAAAGAAGTGTCTCAGGGCGGTCGCACCGTAGTGCTGGTCAGTCATCAGATGAACCAGATCCGTCGGCTCTGCGACTCCGTGCTCTGGATGGACCAAGGCCAAATCCGCAGGAAGGGCCCAACCGCCGAAGTTGTTGGAGCCTACGAGGCGGCGTTCAGTTCAAGCCAAACAGCCGGGCGTGCTGCTCAGAGTGACCCCAGCATCAAAGCTCGTTTTTTGAGCTGGGAGATACTCGAACCCCACTCTGGGCAGCCCCACCTTCTGACCACACTGGGTCCCTTCACGGTGAAGTTCACCGTTGAAGTCAACCGGCCCATTCGCATGGGTGTGCACGGAATCGAAATCAACGATTCTGCCGGCCAACGTCTTTGGGGAAATGCTGCTTATAACCTCACCATAGAACCGGGCATTCACGACCTTGTGCACCGCATCGGACCTTTGCCTCTCAAACCAGGTCCCTATAGCTGGCGGGTCACTCTATTTGATGAGTACGAGCGGCTGGATATGTGGGATTGCATGCCCGAGCTAATGGTCGGGACAAAGCCGCAGAGTCATCCATACGATCAGTGGGCGGGATTCCTGAACGTTGCCAGTGTGTTGTCAATCCACGAAGACGCAGCTGCCGGCGCAGCTCAGTCGATCACACACTAAGCTCACTCCGGTCAATCCAGAGAGACCAACACATGGCCGCGCTCGTATCAGTCATCATACCGACATACAACCGTGCACATCTGATAAAGAACGCAATCGACAGCGTTCTCGCACAGACTTATGCCGACCTTGAACTTATCGTTGCGGACGACGGTTCCACAGACGGCACGGCTGCGGCAATCGAGGAATATCTTCGCCCCGCAGGTGGTTACCGGGACCGGATTCACTATTTTCACCAGAAGAACGCAGGTAAGAGCGCCGCGCTTAACAATGCTTTCTCGAGAGCCCAGGGCGAATGGATCGCGTTCCTCGATTCCGACGACGTGTGGCTGCCCGAGAAACTCGAATGGCAGTTTCGGGCCCTCGCCAAATACCCCGAGTGCGGAGTGTGCTTCACAGATTGTCAATTTGCCACAGACGACAGGTCGGAAATGGTCAACTTTCCTTTCCTGGGGAGACAGAACGCCAGTTCTAACGAAGTCCTCGGCAAGCTGACAGATTCCTTGCGATCACTGGCAGAGTCATCTTGCGGCTCAATCATTACGTTTGTGTGCCACGCTGACTTATACAGGAAGATAGGTGGCTTTGACCCGGTCCTTAGCTTTACGGAGGACTACGACTTCATCTTCCGCTTGGCCACCGTAACAGACTTCTGCTTCGTGAGTATGCCGTTGGCAATCGCCGACCGCTGCGGTGCGCCGCAGGAGCGTCACACAGGACCTTCCTTGCTCTGGGATCGGGTAGAGTTTCGCCTTCAATGCGAACAATACCGTTTCGAGAAGTGGTTAAGGATCAGCGAAGGAATGCCTGACGACATCCGAAACACCATCATCAGAAGGCTGCGGGCAGTTCATAGCAGCTGGGCGAATTGGCATTTAGGACACGAAGAATATAACAAGGCGCGGCAGGCCATAGTGTCGGCGGCGAAATGTCAATTAACTCTGCCTTTGCTGGCGAAATGGTGTTTGATTCGTGGTTTCCCCGGGCTCATGAAAGACATCGCATTGAAACGCGGTATCTTCCACGATCTCGGGTGAGGATGATGGCTGGAGCAAGGGACCATGATCGACGGTAAGACACGGTAGTTTGAGCTGCAGTCTGTTAGACGAAGAAGAGGTGGGTCGTTGACATCAGAGGTAATCATTACATCCAGTTCCGAAAGCAAGTGGGAGCGCCCAGCCGCTCCCCACGCAGACCAGGTGGCCTGTCATACCAGGCGGTTAAGGATGGCACTTGCTAATGCATTCAGTCTGGTTCCCCGTATCGTCACAAAGCTTTATAGCCTCTGGGTAAGTGCGGTCTATCCTTTCGCGTCACGGGGAAAGAAGCTCTCAATCCACTACTCCTGCGATGTGCGCAGCCCCGAGTTGATCTCGCTTGGTAACTCGGTCATGGTGCACAAGGACGTGTGGCTCCATGGAGTTCCTTCTCCTGAAAACAACGGCCAGCCCACCTTGGTGATAGGAGATACTTGTCTGATCGGCCGACGCTCCCACATAACCGCCCGCAACTCTATCCGCCTGGGAGCAGGGGTTATCGTGTCCGCATCGGTACTGATTCAGGACCATGGGCACGCATACGACGACATCACATTGCCGATCAGACTACAGGGCATCGCCAAAGGTGGCAGGGTACGCATCGAGGAAGGGTGCTGGATCGGCCAAGGTGCAGCCATCGTATGCACAGAGGGCGAACTGGTATTGGGCCGAAATTGTGTTGTAGCTGCGAATGCACTCGTTACCAGGAGCGCTCCTCCATATTCAGTGCTATCCGGAAATCCAGCCAGGGTTGTCAAGCAGTACGACCTGGTCAAGCGAACCTGGGTCTTGGGCTCCGCCCCGACTCGCCGGGACGACGGCGATCACATCACAGCTGCGGCATCGAAATAGGTTACGGCTGCCATCACCGCCCGAGTGACTCTTCACAATCTCATGGTAATAGACCACATAGGAATAGTCGTTCGCTCGTTGGAACCTGCGATACAGCGATGGGTAGAGTTGTTCGGATATTCGGTAAGCTCGCACACAGTGGTGAACACGCGCCAGAAGGTCAGGGTGGTCTTTCTGTCGAAACACGGATCTCCCATAGTTAAGCTGCTTGAACCAACTGGAACCGACTCGCCCGTTTCGGAGTTCTCTCGAAAGGGAGGGGGCCTTCACCATTTGTGCTTCAGATGCGACGACATGAACGCCGAAATCGACCGGTTATCGGGCAAAGGAGCACGGCTGATCGTGGCACCCGAACCCGGAGAGGCTTTCAACAACAACAACATCGCATTCTTGTGGGTCGAGAACAGCTTGAACGTAGAGCTTATTGATACGACCGAGAAGGCTGGCTGGCAAACTCAATCCGATCCGGTCTCGGTACCACCCTTTGATGGCGACGCGACGTCAGGCTAAGACCGCCAACTCCTTGCAGTTTTCTGCTCACTCTGCCGACGCGCTGAGAATCATTCGGAACTCGGAATACTTATGCTTTCACCTGCAATCAAGATGACACACACAAAGTTGACACCGGCCAGGATCCTCCGCTACATCAAGGCACGGCTGCCATATCGCGTTCCTAGCAGGGCGGCATATCAGTCAGCCTTGCTCGATAAGACAGCACTGGAGATTGGAGGCCCGAGTGAGATCTTCGGAGGCGCCGGGGCGCTTCCACTCTATCGCTCATTGCAGTCCGTCGATAACTGCTTGTACTCAGCACGCACGATCTGGACGGGGGAATTGAAAAATGGACAGAAGTTCATTTATCACCCGGAGAAATCCCCAGGAATTCAGTTCATCGCTGACGCGGTAGCCCTCGATCCCATTCCAGATGGAAAGTACGACTGCGTGTTAGCGTCTCATTGCCTTGAACATGTGGCGAATCCGTTGCAGGCGCTCGCCGAGTGGAAGCGCGTTCTGAGGGACCGCGGTCTGCTACTTGTGGTGTTACCGCATAAAGACGGCACATTTGACTGGCGACGCCCGACTACGAGTCTCTCTCATATGGTCGAGGATTTCCGCAGCCACACCAGAGAGGATGATCTAACGCACCTCCCTGAGATCTTGCAATATCACGATCTGACACGAGACAAGCCGGCTGGCACTCTGGAACAGTTCCACCGCCGCTGCCTTGATAACTACAACACCAGAGCAATGCATCACCATGTATTCGAGACGACAAACGCTCTGTCACTCATCGATTATGCTGAGTTTCAACTCGTACGTGTCGATCTACTGAAGCCCTGCCATATCTTTGTTTTGGCGACGTCTCGTCAGCACGGCATAGATAATGCGCTCTTCTTCGCACCCGAGGCGGAGTGGAGGCGGAAGAGTCCATTCTCGTCAGATCGCCCAGCGCATCAATGACAACAGCCGTTATTTTTCCTGCACGGAACCATGAGTACGTCGAAGAATTAATGATGAAGGACAAAGAAATGACAGCCATCGCAGCAAACAGAATATGGAACCTCGTGCAGAGCACCAATTGGATCGGCAGGGCAGTGCTTGCCTTGTTTGTAGCCGCTATCCTGCTTCAGTCGTCTGCAGCGCCAGCCGTGGCACAGGGCAAAAACATCGTGATTCTCGCTCCACACCCTGACGACGAGGCCCTTTGTTGCGCCGGGATTATCCACAACGCATTGCAGCAGGGGAGTAGCGTCACGATAGTCGTTGTCACCAACGGCGACTACTACCAGGGGGTACCGCTTGGTTTGCAGCGCGAGGCGGAAACCGTGTCCGCAATGTCCCTTCTTGGCCTGAGCGAACAACAGATCATCTTCATGGGATATGGCGACGAGGCCCTACAAGGCCTCTATCAGAGTAGTTCGCCTGCGACCGTCATCCCGTCGCCAGCCGGTCAGACGCAGACTTATGCCTCGCGAGGGCTGGGCGGCATTTCCTACCATCAGTACCTCTATGGAACGCCAGGACCGTATAGTCGCCAGACCATCCTCGGCGACATGGAAGCCATGCTGCAGAATCTCCAGCCCACCGATGTTTATACAACGGGCTTGTGGGACGATCACCCTGACCATGTAGCAACATTCAACTTCGTAGTCGAAGCATTGCTTGACTTGCGAAGGCAAGGGTTGCCTTTGTCTACTAAGATTCACGAGACTCTTGTTCACGCTCCTTGCGGCTCTTGCGGTGTGCCCACCAACCTCAATTACCTGTGGCCCGGTGGAGGTACCGGCATAACCCCAACGTTTTCGCCGACGCAACCATATCCACAGCCGTATTATTTGAGCAATGCCTGGCCTAATGGAAACACTCCTACACCTTACTCATGGAGCCAGATTGAAAGTGTTCCTGTACCTGCGCCGATGCAGGACCCCAATCAAGCAACCAACTTCAAGGCGAACATCATCGCAAGCTACAAGTCGCAGGACGGTAGTGATCGGAATGCCTATCTGTACGCCTTCGTCAAGAAGAACGAGTTCTTCTGGATTCGGGATTTCTCCACCAATCTCGCAGGGCTTGCGACCGTGTCGGAATCAACCCAGAGCCCCGGTTCCGGTCAACTGGGCACCAGTGCAGTTGATGGATTCATCGAGGGCTTTCCTGGTTATGCGCCGTGGGAATGGGTTACACAGGGAGAGTTGGCTGGCGCTTGGATCAACCTGACGTGGCCCAGTCCGGTAACCATTTCTCAAGTGGTTCTCTACAACCGGCAGGACTGGGTTGACCAAGTTCTCTCCGGGCATCTCACGTTCAGTGACAACAGTACGGTTCCAGTGGGACAGTTGCCGATCAGCGGTAACGGGTATCTGGTCTCGTTTCCGCCTAAAACGGTGACCTCGATGCAATTCACAGTGGACAGCGGTACGGGTCAAAACATCGGCTTGACGGAAATCGAAGTATTCGGCGAACTGGCAGGGAATACCGTGAATCACCCGCAGTTCTTTCAAGGCCCTTTGGCATCGGCTCCGTATGGAACGGACCAATATGGGCAGCTTTTGACGCCCACGATTACCGATTCGCAGACTACGAATCTGAGTGTGCTTGCCTTTGATGTGGACGCACAACCATTGAACTACTCCTGGACATCGGACAGTGGAATCGTAACAGGGTCGGGAGCGAATGCCCTCTTCAAACCACCTGTGGTCGCAGCACCCACCGTCGTGACCACAACCGTTGCTCTCGACGACGGCCAGGGAGGCACCGCCCAGAACAGCACCTTTATCACGGTGACGCCGTCCAACACTTCAGGACTAACTGTATCCTCCCTGTATGTGAGCCCGGGCAGTGTGCAAAGCGGTAGCACCGCCCTCGGCACCGTGACACTAAGTAACGTTGCGCCCCAGGGAGCGGTTGTTGTGCTCTCCAGTAGCAATACTGCTATCGCCAACGTGCCGCCAACCGTCGCAGTGGCCCCTGGTGCAACTTCTGCTACATTCTCGATCAGCACTGTCTACGTCGCCTCCAGTGTCTCCGTCACCATCAGTGCATCTCTGGGCGGCGTCACACAAACGGATTCCGTCACGGTTCTGCAGCCGCCTGTGATCGTCTCTTCCGTTACCTTTAATCCGTCAACTGTGGGCGGAGGCAATCCGTCCAACGGTACTGTCTTGTTGACTGGTCCCGCTCAGGGTGATGCTGTGATCACTCTGACGAACGGATCTCCTTCGATAATCACCATTCCCGCAAGCGTCACGGTTCCGAGCGGGACTAAGAGTGTGTCGTTCCCAGTCACGACGCAGTCGGTAAGCTCCGCGACTTCGGTTGCCATCTCTGCTCTTTACGTAGGCCAGACCACAAAAGTAAGTCTCCGCGTGGCTCCGTATGTCCCGCCGAATCTGGCCACTTCGGCTACTGTCACAGTCTCGTCCCAAAGCATAAATACGCAGCAACAGGGCATTAAGGCGATAGACGGAATCGTGGATGGATCTCCGGGAGACTATACCAAGGAATGGGCAACTCTCGGTCAGTTGGCTGGCGCATGGCTAAAGCTTTCATGGGGCTTGCCTGTGACTACGTCCCAGGTCGTGCTTTACGACCGGCCCAATCTGGTCGACAACGTAACTTCAGCGACCCTGTCATTCAGCGACGGGACTACCGTCCCGGTCGGAACTCTGCCCAACGACGGCTCGCCACTAGCCGTTTCCTTCAGTCCCAAGACCATCACATGGATGCAGTTCACGGTCAATACGGCGGTTGGCCAGAACATCGGACTGGCTGAAATTGCGGTTATGGGAACCATCACACAGGCAAGCACGATAATGTCTCTCACTGTTGCCCCAACATCAGTAACCGGCGGCAATGGATCGACCGGAACCGTGACCCTGGATGGTGTGGCTCCCGCGGGCGGTTCTGTTGTTGCTCTGGCCAGCAGCGATACCTCTACCGCGACGGTGCCTGCCACAGTTACCGTTCCTGCTGGTTCTTTGGCAGCTTCGTTCCCGATAGCAACGAATTCAGTAGCTTCAACGACTGGGGTGTCGATCTCCGGGACCTTCAATGGTACGCAGGCGGCGTTGCTCACCGTAGTCCCCGTGGGAATATCCACCCTCTCCTTAAGTCCAGCCATGGTGGCGGGTGGAGCGGCTACTTCAACCGGCACTGTTACTTTGACGGGACCGGCTCCCCCCTCTGGCGCTGTTATCGCCTTGACATCCAATAACTCCAGCGTGGCAAGCGTTCCGGCGACGATGGCAATTCCGCCTGGATCCACGAGCGGGACCTTCACCGTGACAACCACGTCTGTGGTGGCAACGGTCAAAGTCGGCGTTTCCGCGATTTACAACGGAATTCAGGCGGCGACTCTGTGGGTCACTCCAGTGATTTCCGGTGGGACGATGCAGCAGTTTGCTGTGGACAACTTCAACCGGAATAACGGCCCACTCGGCTCCGACTGGTCGACGACGATTGAATCACCCAGCGTGCCGGCGATCACCAGCCAGCAGGTTCAGAGTCCCTGGGTCTTTTCCACGGCACTGTACTACGGGGGCATCAACTGGCCTGCCGATCAGTATGCACAGGTGCAGGTACTGCAGTCGAATAATGGCAGCAGTGGCCCCGCGGTCCGCATGACGTCGAATGCCTACTACGCTGGAACTGTTGGCAGTTTCGGCGCGGGTAATGCCAACGTCTACATCATTCTAAATAGCAGAGGAAACCGGTCGATTATCGCCAGCTCAAGCACTGCAACCGTTCTGGCGAATGACTACCTCCAGCTCACAGTGCAAGGAACAACCCTGACGCTGACTGACGTGACGCAATCAGAAACGTTGCTGACGGTTACTGATTCAACCCTTGCAGCTGGATATCCAGGCCTTTACGTTGGCAGCGGCGGGATTGTGGCCAATTGGTCGGCTGGACTCACCGCGATGCCGCCGCTCCTGCAAACCATCGCATCTGATAACTTCAACCGCGCCGACTCGCCTAATCTTGGCCCAAACTGGTCCGTCGGACCTGGCTACTTCCCCATCCAGATCATCAGCACACAAATCGAATCCGATGGTCAGGGGCAGCCGCCCGGACAGGGACACGGCAAGGAATATTACAGCGCGGCAACATTCCCTAGTGATCAGTGGAGCCAGGCGCAAGTCCTGCAATCGACCAACGACATCAACGGTGCCATGGTCCGTTATCAGGGCAGTGCTGACACTCACTATGTCGGCTTTGCCAGCATGCTTGGGGCGCCGGGGACGTGCTCGGTTGCTATTGACAGCGATACAAACGGCTCGCCCACCGTTCTGGCGGCCGACTCACAGTTGTGCTCTGTATCTTCGGGCGACTATCTGCGGCTCCAGGCACAGGGCTCGCTGCTCACATATGTTGACGTGACAACCGGCTCGTTGCTGCTGACAGTCCTTGATTCCGGGCTTTCGGGCGGATATCCAGGCTGGTCTCTTAATCCCATTGGGGGTACTCCCATTGCGGCAAACTGGTCTGCTGGCCAATTTACTGCCCAGTCGGAGGTTGCACTGTCTTCTCTGACCCTGAATCCAACGTCCGTTGCCGGCGGGAATACCTCCAGCGGAACCGTCATGCTGAACGGTCCCGCGCCTTCCGGTGGAGCGCTGGTGACCTTATCGAGTAGCAATACTGGCGCAGCGCAGCTACCGGCTAGCGTGACCGTCGCTGCTGGCGCTACCACGGCGACCTTCACCATCACCACCAGCGGGGTGGCCAGCAACACCACGGCCACCATCTCTGGAAGCTACGGCGCGACGCAGAACGCCACGCTGACTGTCACCGCTGCAACCCTGAGCGGGGTTAGCGTGAATCCCACATCCGTGCTCGGTGGCAACTCGTCAACCGGCACAGTCACTCTTAACGGACCGGCACCGTCGGGTGGCGCAGGCATTGCATTGTCCAGTAGCAACACCAGCGCGGCCCAGGTGCCCACGAGCGTAACCGTCGCTGCTGGCGCTACCACGGCGATCTTCGCCATCACCACCAGTGCGGTGGCCAGCGATACCACGCTGACCATCTCCGGCACCTACGGCACCACCCAGAATGCCAGCTTCACTGTGACTGCGCCGCGAACTTATACCATCAGCGGCACGATCAGTGGGCCCGGAGGGGCAGGGGCGACGGTCAACCTGACGGGTGCTTCCACGGCGACGACCACGGCTGACGGTTCAGGCAACTACAGCTTTATGGGGTTGTTAAACGGTTCCTACACGGTGACGCCCAGCAATACAGGCTACGTCTTCACGCCGGCCAGCCAACCCGTGACCATTAGTGGCGCCAGTGCGACGGCGAGCTTCAGCTCGACGCTGCAGACCTTCAGCATCTCAGGCACGATCAGTGGGGCCGGCGGCGCAGGAGCCACGGTTAGCCTGACGGGAGCGTCTACCGCCGTAACCACCGCGGACGGCTCGGGCAACTACAACTTCAGCGGTTTGCTGAACGGTTCCTACGTGGTGACGCCGATCAAAACCGGCTACGTGTTTACCCCGGTCAGTCAGATTGTGGTCATCAACGGCAGCAACTTTACCGGGTTGAATTTCTCGCCGGTGAGCGGCTGCCCGACGTGTGACACCATCTGGCCGGCGACTACCTTACCCACCCTGGCGGACAGTGGCGACGCGACCGCTACCGAAGTTGGAGTGAAGTTCCGCGCCGATTACGACGGCTACATTACAGGGCTGCGATTCTACAAGGCGAGCACCAACACCGGCACGCACGTCGGCCATCTGTGGACGTCAACCGGGACACCGCTGGGCAGCGCGACGTTTACCGCTGAGACCGTTGCAGGATGGCAGTTGGTATTGTTTGCGACGCCGATTCCGGTGGTGGCAAACACGACCTATGTGGCGTCCTACTTTGCTCCCGCTGGACACTGCTCGGGGGATAGCGACTTCTTCGCAACCGCAGGGGTGGACAACCCACCGCTGCACGCTTTGGCCAACGGACTAGACGGTCCCGACGGCGTCTATCTGTACACTCCGACCGGGGGCTTCCCAACCGCAACAAATCAGGCGTCGAACTACTGGGTGGACGTCGTTTACAACAACGGCTTGGGCTACAGCATCGTGGGGACGCTCACTGGACCGGGGGCGGCAGGAGCCACGGTCAGCTTAACAGGAGCGTTTACGGCGACGACCACCGCTGACAGTTCCGGCAACTACAGCTTCAACCGATTGGCAAATGGTTCCTACACGGTGACGCCGAGCAATGCCGGATACGTGTTTACGCCGGCCAGCCAGACGTTAACGATCAACGGCGCGCACGCGATGAGCGTGAACTTCGCCTCGGCGCCGGCAACTTACAGCATCACCGGAACGATTAGCGGCCCCGGCGGAGCTGGAGCTACCGTCAATCTCACCGGCGCCTCGACCGCGACGACAACCGCAGACAGCTCGGGCAATTACAGCTTCACCGGCCTGGTGAACGGCAGTTACACGGTGACGCCGACCAATACCGGCTACGTGTTTGCGCCGACAAGCCAAGCAGTCACCATAAGTGGCGCCAATGCGGTGGCGAGCTTCAGCTCGGCCCAGCAAACCTACAGTATTAGCGGCACGATCAGCGGACCGGGCGGCGCAGGAGCCACGGTCAACCTCACTGGCACCTCCACCGCAACGACTACGGCTGACGGTTCGGGCAATTACAGCTTCACCGGCCTGGTGAGCGGCAGTTACACGGTGACGCCGACCAACACCGGCTACATGTTTGCACCGACTTCCCAGGCAGTGACCGTTAGTGGCGCCAATGCAGCGGCGAGCTTCAGCTCGACGCTGCAGACCTTCAGCATCTCAGGCACGATCAGCGGGGGCGGAGGTGCAGGAGCCACGGTCAGCCTGACCGGAGCGTCTACCGCTGTAACTACCGCGGATGGCTCCGGCAATTACACCTTCAACGGGTTGCTGAACGGTTCCTACGCGGTGACGCCGACCAACAATGGCTACGCATTCACACCACCCAGTCAGATTGTGGTCATTAACGGCAGCAACTTTACCGGGCTGAATTTCTCGCCGGTGAGCGGCTGCCCGACGTGTGACACCATCTGGCCGGCGACTACCTTACCCACCCTGGCGGACAGTGGCGACGCGACCGCTACCGAACTTGGAGTGAAGTTCCGCGCCGATAACGACGGCTACATCACGGGAGTGCGATTCTACAAGGCGAGCACCAATACCGGCACGCATGTCGGTCATTTGTGGACGTCGACGGGTACACCGCTGGGCAGCGCGACCTTTACCGGTGAGACCGTGGCGGGATGGCAGATGGTATTGTTTGCGACGCCGATTCCGGTGGTAGCAAACACGACCTATATCGCTTCCTACTTTGCTCCCGCAGGACACTACTCGGGGGATAGCAACTTCTTCGCAACCGCAGGGGTGGACAATCCGCCACTCCATGCCTTGGCCAACGGAGTTGCTGGACCCGATGGAGTGTATTTGTACAGCCCGACCGGGGGCTTCCCAACCGCAACAAATCAGGCGTCGAACTACTGGGTGGACGTCGTTTACAACAACGGCTTGGGCTACAGCATTGTAGGGACGCTCACTGGACCGGGGGCGGCAGGAGCCACGGTCGGCTTGACAGGAGCGTCTACGGCGACGACCACCGCTGACGGTTCCGGCAACTACAGCTTCAACGGATTGGCGAACGGTTCCTACACGGTGACGCCGAGCAATGCCGGATCCGTGTTTACGCCGGCCAGCCAGACGTTAACGATCAACGGCGCGCACGCGATGAACGTGAACTTCGCCTCGGCGCTGCAGACCTTCAGCATCTCGGGTACGATTAGTGGCCCCGGCGGAGCTGGAGCCACAGTCAACCTCACCGGCGCCTCCACAGCAACGACGACGGCAGACGGTTCGGGCAATTACAGCTTCGCTGGGCTGGCGAACGGTGCCTACACGGTCACGCCCAATCTGTCGGGCTACGTCTACACTCCCCCAAATCAAACGGTAACGGTGAGCGGGGCGAGCATATCTTCAGTCAACTTCACTTCGGTGCCGCAGACCTACACGATCAGCGGCGCAATCAGCGGGCCCGGAGGGGCGGGAGCGACGGTCAGCCTGACGGGTGCTTCCACGGCAACAACCACGGCGGATGGCTCGGGCAACTATAGCTTCACAGGACTGGCGAGCGGTTCCTACACCGTGACGCCGAGTAATGCAGGGTTCATCTTCAGCCCGCCCAGCCAAAGCACTACGATTAGTGGAGCGAACGTTTCGGCGTTTAACTTCAACTCCTTGCCGACTGTCTCTTCCGTCAGCGTCAGTCCGGCGTCGGTGTTGGGAGGAAATACATCAACCGGTACAGTGACGTTGAATGCCCCTGCTCCGGCTGGAGGGGCGGTGGTCACTCTGTCGAGCGGCAATAATGCCGCGGCGCAGGTTCCGGCGAGCGTGACGGTGGCGGCGAATGCAACCACAGCCACCTTCACCGTGACTACCAGCCCGGTGGCAGGCAACACTTCGCTGACGATCTCGGCGACCTACGGCACGACCCAGACCGCCAGCTTCACGGTGACGGCAGCGGTTCTCAGTTCAGTCGCCGTAAATCCCACTTCCGTACTTGGCGGGACTTCCTCAACCGGCATGGTCACCTTGAATGGCCCGGCTCCAGCGGGCGGGGCGGTGGTCACTCTGTCGAGCAGCAATACTGCTGCAGCCCAGGTTCCTGCGAGTGTGACGGTGGCGGCGAATGCTACGTCTGCTACGTTCACGGTGACCAGCAGCCCGGTCGCCACGAACGCCTCCTTAACCATCTCGGGAACCTACGGCGCTACGCAGAATGCCACTTTCACGGTGACGGCGGCGGTTCTCAGTTCAGTTACTGTAAGTCCCACTTCCGTGCTTGGCGGGACTTCCTCAACCGGCACGGTTACCTTGAATGGCCCAGCTCCGGCGGGCGGGGCGGTGGTCACCCTGTCGAGCAGCAATACGACAGCCGCGCAGGTAGTACCAGCCAGCGTGACGGTGGCAGCGAATGCGAACACAGCAACCTTCACCGTCACCACCAACCCAGTAGCGACGAACACCACGCTGACCATCTCGGGAAGCTACGGAGCTACCCAGACTGCCAGCTTTACGGTGACACCCCCGGTTCTCACTTTACTCAGCCTGAATCCCGCCTCGGTTCCAGCAGGGGCTTCTTCTGTAGGCACGGTGACGTTGAGCGGGCCGGCTCCGGCGGCCGGGGCGCTGATCACCCTGTCCAGCAGCAACACAGCAGCCGCGCAAGTACCGGCAACTGTAACGGTGGCAGCCCGTGCGACGACAGTTAGTTTCAGCGTCACTACCAGCTCGGTAGCCGCGAACACCACGCTCACCATTTCAGGAACCTACGGTGCTACCCAGAATGCCAGTTTCACAGTGACGTCGGCGGTGCTTAGCACCGTCACCTTGAATCCCACTTCGGTCGTCGGCGGGACTTCCTCGACCGGCACGGTCACGTTGAGCAAAGTGGCCCCGACGGGCGGTGCAGTGGTCACCTTGGTGAGCAGTAATCCAGCAGCGCAGGTGCCGGCGAGTGTGACGGTGGCGGCGGGCCAGCCCATTGCCTCTTTCACAGTTACCACAACCCCGGTGGCCACGAACACGCCGCTGACAATTTCAGGAACCTACGGCTCCACCAAGACCGCCGCCTTGACGGTGGCGGCTCCTACGCTGAGCTCCGTCACTCTGAGTCCTGCCTCTGTGATTGGTGGAACTTCCTCGACGGGTACTGTGACCTTGAATGGCCCGGCTCCGGCCGGAGGGGCAATCGTCACACTATCCAGCAGCAATACCGCCGCGGCGCAGGTGGTGCAGGCGAACGTGACTGTGGCCAAGGGCGCGACTACAGCCGCATTCACAGTTACCACCATCCCGGTGGCCACGAATACCACCGTGACGATTACGGGAACCTACGGTACAACTAAGACGGGCACCTTAACAGTAACGGCGCCGACCCTTAGCTCCGTCACCATGAGTCCCAGCTCGGTGATTGGCGGGACTTCCTCCACTGGCACGGTCACATTGAATGGCCCGGCTCCGGCCGGAGGGGCAGTAGTCACGCTGTCGAGTAACAACACCGCCGCAGCCCAGGTGGCGGCGAGCGTGACGGTGCCGGCGAATGCGACTACAGCTACGTTCACCGTGACCACCAGCCCGGTGGCCGCCAACGCCTCGGTGACGATTACGGGAACCCGTAGTACCACTCACACGGCTACCTTGACGGTCACGGCGGCCACGGCGAGTTCCGTCACTCTGAATCCCACCTCGGTAATTGGCGGGACTTCCTCGACCGGCACGGTCACATTGAATGGGCCAGCCCCAAGCGGCGGCGCGGTTGTCACGCTGTCGAGTAGCAACACAGCCGCAGCTAAGGTACCTGCTAGCGTGACGGTGGCGGCGAATGCGACCACAGCTACTTTCACCGTGACCACCAGCGCGGTGGCCTCGAACACCTCGGTGACGATTACGGGGACCCGAGGGACTGCCCAGACCGCCACGTTGACGGTAACAGCTCCTACGCTGAGCGCCTTGACCCTGAATCCAACCACAGTCAAGGGACCCGCGCCATCCACGGGCACGGTGACGCTTTCGGGACCAGCTCCGACGGGTGGCGCAGTGGTCACCCTCTCGAGCAATCTGACTTCGGTCGCCACAGTACCTGCCAGCGTGACAGTCGCCGCAGGTACCACGACTGCAACCTTTACGGTCACTACCAAGATAGTAACTTCGTCGAGAGCGGTTACGATCTCCGCAACAAAGAGTGGGACTTTGACCGCTACCCTGACTGTGACGCCATGACCGTGGCGCAGACGGGCACGTCCACTTGTTCGAGCATGAACTGAGCGCCATGGGGATGCCGTAATGTGCGGAATTTGCGGGATGGTAAATCTCGGGGACAAAGTTGTCGACCCTGGTCTGCTCGGTCGAATGATCAGTACCATTCGGCATCGAGGTCCTGATGACGTTGGGTTTTACACTGACCATCAGGTCGGGTTGGCGCACGCCCGTCTCAGCATCATTGACATCGAAGGCGGACGGCAACCCATGTCCACCGCCGACCGCAAGCTCTGGATCACCTTCAACGGCGAAATATTTAACTACGTTGAGCTTCGAGATGAGTTGATCGAGAAAGGTCACACGTTCGCTACCCGTTCCGATACAGAGGTCATCCTGCATCTTTATCAGGAGGAGGGAGAGGATTGCGTACAGCGCCTCAATGGCCAATGGGCGTTTGCGATTTGGGACGCACGGCAAAAGAAGCTTTTCCTCTCCCGCGACCGGCTTGGCGTTCGACCCCTGTTTTACACACGGATCGCCGACAGCTTTCTATTTGCATCAGAAATAAAGGCGTTGCTGGCATGTCCCGAAGTCGATTGTGAACTGGACTTCCGCGCGCTGGACCAGATCTTCACCTTCTGGGTGACATTGCCACCGCGCACCGCGTTCAAGGACATCTGGCAGCTTCCGCCGGGACATTCACTTGTGCTTGAAAACGGGCGGACCCGAATCTGGCAATACTGGCATCTCGAATATGCGCCTGAAAATGATAGGACCGAGGACGGCGAAGAACAGTTCGCCGAGGAATTGCTTGCATTGTTGTTGGATGCCACCCGCATTCGGTTGCGCTCCGACGTCCCGGTTGGAGGGTATCTGAGCGGAGGACTCGATTCCACACTGATCACGGCGCTGACTAAGACACTCGTGGGGGACAAACTCAGGACCTTTTCCGTCAGTTTTGACGATGCCGAGTTTGATGAGAGTGCGTACCAGAAAGAAGCCAGCGCGTTCATCCACACCCAACACAGCGATGTGAACTGCTCGGGTGAAGACATTGCCAGAGTCTTCCCGGAAGTGATCTGGCATACGGAGCAGCCCATTCTCCGCACCGCACCTGCGCCGCTGTACCTGCTTGCCAAGCTGGTTCGAGACAGTGGTTTCAAAGTGGTACTGACCGGCGAAGGCGCGGACGAGATTATGGGTGGATACGACATTTTCAAAGAGGCGAAGATCCGCCGCTTTTGGGCACGGAATCCAGGATCATCCTGGCGCCCGCTCTTACTCAAGCGCCTCTATCCCTATATGGATGGTATTCAGCGACAGCCCTCGGCTTATTTAAAGAATTTTTTCCGTGTGACTGCGGAAGATCTCGCAAGCCCATTCTTTTCGCATCTGCCGCGCTGGGAACTGACCGCCAAGTTGAAGATGTTCCTGTCTGAAGACGTTCGTGCGGCGTCGCGGTCCGACACGACGATCTCTGCACTCGAGGGGGCACTGCCCCATACCTTTAAAACATGGAACTCGTTCAATCAAGCGGAATACCTCGAAGCCATGTATTTGCTGCCAGGATATATTCTGTCTTCCCAAGGCGATCGCATGGCCATGGCACACGCCGTTGAAGGACGCTATCCTTTCCTCGATTACCGCGTCGTCGAATTCGGCGCCAAGCTTCCGCCTCGACTGAAGATGAAGGTCCTGGATCAGAAACACCTGCTGAAGCGGGCTGCGAACGGCTTGATCCCTGAATCCATACAGTCTCGGCATAAGCAACCATATCGGGCGCCAGACGGCAAGTGCTTCACGGGCGTCGCAGGGAAGTATCTTGAAGAGATTCTGTCTCTTGACAAGATAAGGCAGAGCGGGATCTTCAATCCGCAAAGCGTTGCTGCTCTCGTCGCCAAGTTCAAGAGTGGGCGCGCGACCGGCATAAAGGACAACATGGCACTGGTGGGTGTTCTATCAACCCAGTTGCTGCTTGACCAGTTTGTTAATCTTCGCCGACCGAGCGACTTTACCCGCAGTGAGACAGCGCAGCCGAGTGTTCCAGTTGCTTGCGCCGAACGCTTGCAAGAAGGTGTTTGAGAGCGCTGCCTGCCGGTAACGCCTGGAATGACCAACCTGTCTTCGCAAACCATGCCGGTACGCACATCGCAATCCAGTGTGATTTTGTTCTTGCTCTTGGCCCTTTCCGCGTGTGGGAGGAAAGCATTGGATTCAACCAGCGTCGCCATTGACGTTAAATTGACCGATCGGCAGATTTCCAGCTTGGAGACTAAGAAGATTTTTTTCGGTCACCAGTCCGTAGGCGCCGATATCGTACAGGGAATCCGCGACCTGATGGCAGAGGACCCGCGGCTGAAGCTCAACATCGTAAGCTCTGCCGCTCCGGAGTCGATTCAGGCGCCGGCATTCATTGAGTCCGCGATCGGTGAAAACCGGAACCCACAATCGAAGAATGAAGCCTTCGCTGCGATCCTTGCCAAGGGCATGGGCCCGCAAGGCGGCGTGGCCATGTACAAGTATTGCTACGTGGACATTGATCTTTCAACGGATGTGCAACGGTTATTCGACAGCTACCGGGACCAAATCAGTGCTCTGAAGTCACAGTATCCCGGGCTGACTATTGTCCATATAACAATCCCACTTACCACTGTCGACATGGACATGAAGGCATGGGCGAAAACCCTTCTGGGCCGGCCGACAATTCGCGATGTTGCCGAGAAACGAAATGAATTCAACAACTTGTTGCGGCAAACCTATGCGGGCAGGGACCCGATTTTTGATCTTGCCGAGGTTGAATCGACGCTCCCGGATGGCGCCCGGTCCTACTTCATCCGCGGCAACCGACAGATTTACACGCTTGCCCCCGACTATACGACCGACGGCGGTCACCTAAATGGAGTGGGCCGGCACGCAGCAGCAACGCGTCTGCTTCAGGTTTTGGCTGACCTGTAGTCGAAAAGTTGCTCCTCTCTATTTCATCTACCTCAACCCAAAGAAGGTGTTCTATGCAGACTGAGTCTTTCGTGCCTCTGATACGCGGCTTCGTGACTGAGAACTACGTCTTCGGTCAGGAGTTGACCTTTACGGACAGCGATTCTTTCCTCGAGTCGGGAATCATTGACTCGACCGGAGTGCTACAGCTTGTTTCCTATCTCGAGGAAACGTACGGCATCACGGTTGAGGATGACGAACTCACTCCGGAGAATCTCGACTCCGTCAACTCCGTAGCAGCCTATCTCAGTCGTAAGCTGAATGGTTCCGGTGAAGCCGTCCTTCATAACATCACTGGATCAACTGCGAGGCCGGCATGACTGCAGCCTGTGCTGTAAGCCCGGAAGTTCTTCGCATCGACCCAGCCCGGGAGGCCGAGCGCATTCTCGCGGGCATTCGCGACGTGGTGTTTGGCCGGCTCAAGCGAAAGGGAGCTGTCATCGGGATCTCCGGCGGCATCGATAGCAGCGTTGTGGCATTCCTTTGCGCCCGTGCAGTCGGCAAGGAAAGGATCATGCTGCTGCTGATGCCCGAAGCAGATTCTTCTCCCGATAGCCTACGGTTGGGGCGAATGATCGCCCAGAGCCTCGACGCTCCCTCCACAGTAGAGGACATCAGCCCGATCCTGCGAGGTGCCCGCTGTTACGAGCGTCGCGACGAAGCGATTCGTCAGGTGGTTTCAGAGTACACCGAGAACTACCGATGCAAGATTGTCCTACCCAACATGGTTGAGGCCGATCGCTATGCCATTTTCAAGCTCGTCGTTCAGGCTCCCAACGGTGTGAAGACGCAAGTACGGCTCACGCCTGCCGCCTACCTCGGCATAGTGGCCGCCACAAATTTCAAACAGCGCGCGAGGAAGATGCTCGAATACCATTATGCCGATTTGTTGCAATACGCGGTCGCGGGAACGCCAAATCGACTCGAGTATGACCAGGGTTTTTTCGTAAAACTGGGCGATGGCGCCGCCGATCTAAAGCCCATCGCTCATCTGTACAAGTCTCAGGTGTACCAATTAGCAGAGTATCTGGGAGTACCAGAGGAGATTCAACGACGGCCATCGACTACCGACACGTATTCGCTCGAACAGTCTCAGGAAGAGTTCTATTTCTCGATGCCGCTGGCAACAATGGACCTCTGTCTATATGGAAAGAACCACGGAATAGCTGCGGCAGACATGGCTCCAGCTGTCGGATTAAATGAGGAGCAAGTCAGCCGGGTATATACCATGATCGAATCACGGCGGAAGGCCACGCACTACCTCCATGCCTCCCCCGTGCTCGTTGAAGAGGTCGAAGGAGTCTGAGCGTAAGTAAAAAGAGTGAGCTTTGTCTTTAAGCCTGATGTCGCACCGTACCTCTCCCGCAAACTTTGCTGGCTAGACAGTTCCAGAGTTGCTGTATCCTGCAAGCAAAGGTGGTATAGTAGCAGCTTCAGCCCGGCGGCATCGCGTCCTCTTCTGGTAATGGGCTGGGTCTCAACCCGGCGGCACCGCCGGTCGCCCTGCGAATATACAAACCTTGGAATTGCTCAGGTATGAATCGGCACCATACCAACGTGGTTGATTTCCTGCTCGACGGCAAAGAGCCGGATCGAATTGCACTTTGGCTGTTGAATAAGAAGCATAGTTTTGGCGAATTGCACTGCGCGGCCGCGGCTATTGGCAGGTATCTTTTGCAAGTTGCCGGTCAGAAGGGGAACCGGGTCATCCTGATAAGCGATAACTCCTTCTTCTGGGTGGCCGCGTATTTGGGTATCTTGCGGGCAGGCTTAGTTTGTGTACCTTTGCCTTCCGATGTTTTACGGCAGGACCTCGACTATGTTCTTCAGATCACGGAAGCCAGGATTGCCTGTGTCCAGGCCGGATTGGCAATGAAAATAGTAGGCCATTTCCGAGGCGTTCATTGGGTAACCGATCGTGAATTGCCAGGCTTGCCGGGGCTCGCCTCGCAGAGAAGCTTGGGCAGCCTGTTCTCGGGAACTACCAACGGGAAAACTGCATTTCCAACGGTATTGCCAGAGGATTTGGCAGCACTGATGTTTACCTCTGGATCCACGGGAACGCCGAGGGGAGTAATGGTCTCACATGCCAATGTCATGGCCAACACCGAGTCCATCATCGAGTATCTTCGCCTGACCGAGAAGGACCGGATAATGACCGTGTTGCCCTTTCATTACTGCTTTGGTACCTCGCTTCTTCACACCCACCTTAGAGTTGGCGCAAGTCTCGTGATTGATTCGCGTTTCATGTACCCGGAAATAGTCCTACAGCGGATGCTGAACACCGAGTGCACAGGCTTCGCGGGTGTACCTAGTCACTTTCAAATCCTGCTGCGTAGTTCCAGCCTAGGGAAGAAGAGATTTCCAAACCTGCGATATGTTCAACAGGCCGGTGGGCACCTCGCACCATCCTTCATTCGCGAACTGCGAGAGGCATTGCCGGAAACACAAGTCTTCGTCATGTACGGCCAGACAGAAGCGACCGCACGACTCTCCTATCTCCCTCCAGAATTCTTGGAAAAAAAGCTAGGCTCGATTGGAAAAGGGATCCCTGGAGTAAAGCTTCGAGTACTCAATGAGTCCGGCGATGAAGTACTCCCGGGCGAAGTCGGCGAGATTGTGGCCGAAGGCGAAAATGTCACTCGAGGCTACTGGCATGCTCCCGACGAGTCAGCGAACTCCTTTCGTGCTGGTAAGCTCTACACCGGAGATCTGGCTACAGTAGATGGGGACGGCTTCATATATATTGTCGACCGTGCGAAAGACTTTTTGAAATGCGGTGGGAAGCGTGTCAGTTGCAGGCAATTGGAAGAGCAACTGCTGGCTTTTGAAGCCCTGCTGGAAGCCGCTGTTATCGGGGTGTGTGATCAAGTGCTTGGTGAAGCAGTGAAGGCGTTTGTGGTCCCTCGTGAGGGTGAGTCTGCCGGGCTGGAAGAGCGCTTGCGCCTTTTTTGCAAAGAGCGCATACCTGCCCAGCTGATTCCGAGGGAGATTGTTGTTCTTCAGAATCTCCCCAAGAACAATGCCGGCAAAGTGCTGAAACAGAACCTGAGGGCGCTGTGATCGTTAAGTTGACTTTCTTCGGAAGGCGCAAAATAATCCGCGAGAGTCGTCCTGATATTATACGTCCCAATGGAGTCCCCCGGCAGAAGTCTGGCTACCAAGGCTACCAAGGAGACTCTTATCAATTTCTCTTTTTCCACCACGGATACAGTTAAAATGCTGATCAGATGAAGCAGAGGGTGCTGGCGACGATGAATTGATTCGGCTGTGGCCGCAAGGATCCGCTGCGCTGCCAGGTGATAACTCGGGACAGCGACGGACGCTTATCGAAGAGTGACGCTCCTTCCCTCCCCTTTGGTCCTCATCGCCCGTTGTCTCACGTCTAATTTCGTCCGTGGGTCCGTGGCGTAGCAGCTAGGGAACAGTGGCGACCGCTTGGTTCGAGTAAACACTCTCGACGCCCTGCGAGTTGACGGCGGTAGTCACATAGTAATACATATAACCACCCTGTACCGTCTGGTCAGCGTAGCTTGTGCTGGGAATCGGGCTGGAATTCAGCTTCGTGTACGGTCCACCTGCAGTTGGGGAGCGGTAAGCGTTATAGCCTGTGACCCCGGAGGATGTACTCGCATTCCAAGATAGGGCCACTTGTGCCGTGACCGTCAGGGTCATGGTGGTGGATTGCTGGATGCCACCGCCGTTGCCGGTCACCGTGATGGAATAGGTTCCCGTCGGGGTGCTGCTGCCCACCGAAATGGTCGTGGTCGAGGTGCCCGCACCCGGCGCTGCGATCGGGTTAGGACTGAAGCTTACTGTCGTACCCGAAGGAACTCCCGAGGCAGAGAGCGTGATTGGGTTGCTGAAGCCACCACTTATGGCGGTGGTGATGGTCGAGGTCCCGTGATTGCCTTGGATCACACTTACGGAAGCTGGCGAGACCGCAATCGTAAAGTTGGGTGCTGCCGTCACAGTCAGGGTCATGGTCGTGCTTTGGTGGATGCTCCCGCCGTTGCCGGTTACCGTGATGGAATAAGTTCCCGTCGGGGTGCTGCTGCCCACCGAAATGGTCATGGTCGAGGTGCCCGCACCCGGCGCCGCGATCGGGTTAGGACTGAAGCTTACTGTCGTACCCGAAGGAACTCCTGAGGCAGAAAGAGTGATTGGGTTGCTGAAGCCACCACTGATGGCGGTGGTGATGGTTGAGGTCCCGTGGCTGCCTTGCGCTACACCGACGGAAGACGGCGAGGCCGCAATTGTGAAATTACCTGCCGAGGTCACCGTCAGGGTCAGAGTGGCGGATTGCTGCACGCCGCCGCCGTTGCCGGTTACCGTGATGGAATAAGTTCCCGTCGGGGTGCTGCTGCCCACCGAAATGGTCATGGTCGAGCTGCCCGCGCCCGGCGCCGCGATCGGGTTAGGACTGAAGCTTACTGTCGTACCCGAAGGAACTCCTGAGGCGGAGAGAGTGATTGGGTTGCTGAAGCCACCACTGACGGTGGTGGTGATGGTGGAGGTCCCGTGATTGCCTTGGATCACACTTAGGGAAGCTGGCGAGACCGCAATCGTAAAGTTGGGTGCTGCCGTCACAGTCAGGGTCATGGTCGTGCTTTGGTGGATGCTCCCGCCGTTGCCGGTTACCGTGATGGAAT
>Ga0209656_10000337_pt1 | contig 31269 bp, 24 predicted proteins | sample BogFormECP12_OM2_FD_188239 | JGI IMG/M metagenome (GOLD analysis project Ga0209656, IMG submission 188239) | Bog forest soil microbial communities from Calvert Island, British Columbia, Canada - ECP12_OM2 (SPAdes) (version 2) | ecosystem: Environmental > Aquatic > Freshwater > Wetlands > Bog ...
CTCTCTCTTCGCCATACGATTCAACTCCTGCGCAGCACGTCAAAATCAAGACCACTCATCGGGATCTATGGGTATATAGGGAGGCAGGCACCCTATATTGGGGGCGAATTTTCTAATCGCTTCGTATAGATCGTCGGTTGGTTTAAGGTTTGCAGAATGTTGGCTATTGCGCATTTCATTCCGCATTTCCGCGAAGGCATCAACGATTTTACTAAACTCTTGGACTACTTTGTCAGCCATGTTGTTTCTTACTCTGGAATAATGACCGGGCGATCATAGATCCAAATAGTTTTGACTCCCTTGCTCCGGATCGGCGGAATCATCCAGGCGTTCTTCAGCACTCTACACGTATGTGATAAGCCGCCGCGATATCCCGAATATCTTCCGGGTGAACGCCCCAAAGCGAAGGGTCGGGAGGGATAACGGAGAACACCGGACAGGGCGGGAGTGATCGTATGGATCGTGTGATAGCACCATCAACTGGAAGTCCAACCCGCTCGCGGGCAATCCGCACTGTACGATGATATAGTTCTTTCCGATTATCTCGATTTGTTGAGTGGTCTTCCTGCAAGTGGTTTTTGTTTTCTAGTCGTAAAATTACTTTAGTGGTTTCAAGCCATTAACTATCTTTGTTGAAATGGGCTTTTTGTGCAAAGCCCTCCCTGAAGGGCGGAGAGGGGCTTTTCTCCCGACCGGAGTAATTTTGATTGAAATGCACGGCAGCTTCGGATCCGAGAACCGAGCCATGACGGTGTACCCGACCTACGCTCGTTGGAATATTTCCTGGAGCTTGCGTCCGAGCTCGTCGGTCGTGAAGGGCTTGGACAAAAGGTCTATGCCGGCGTCCAGCACGCCACGGTGTACGATGGCGTTCCGCGCATAGCCGGTCGTATGGAGAACCTTCAGATTTGGCATGCGCCCCCGTGTTTCGTCAGCGAGATGCCGGCCATTGAGACCCGGCAGGCCGACATCCGTAAACAGAACGGCGACATCGGGATGCTCGGCCAGTATCTCCAGGGCCGAGTCCGCGTCCGCCGCTTCGAGCACCCGATAACCGAGTTGGGTCAGCGCGGAGACGCCGACGGCGCGCACATCGGGATCGTCCTCGACCAGCAGCACTAGCTAGCTAGCTTTCCGTCCGCCATCGGCAGGGGCACGGAACGCTCACGAATTCGCTCCGGCGTGCCCGCCTCCGTGTGGCGCGGCAGATAGATTTTTACTGTCGGGCCTTGTCCGAGCTCGCTGTAGAGCTTGATGTGGCCGCCCGACTGCTTGACAAACCCATAGACTTGGCTCAGGCCCAAACCGGTGCCTTTTCCCGGCTCCTTTGTCGGGAAGTACGGTACCAAAGCGCGCGACATGATATCGGGCGCCATGCCGATGCCGGAATCGCTGACCGCGATGATCACATATTGGCCTGCGGCGACCTCCTCATGGGCCGCGGCGTAATCCTCGTCGAGATAGGTGTTGCCGGTTTCGATCGTCAACTCCCGCCTTCGGGCATTGCATCGAGAGCGTTCACGGTCAGGTTAAGCAATGCGCTTTCCAGCTGGTTGGAGTGGAGCGCATATCCGCAGAGATACAGGCGTCGAACGGTGGCCTCGGCGCCGCAGCGCGTCACCGACTTGCTTGTGGTCCGGCCCTAGTGCAATTGTATTCGGGTCAGTTGAATGAGCAGCTCGACATTGGATCGGTTCCACAATGACTGACGTCAGCGGCTCGCTAAATCCGGTCGATTGTCTTACCGTCGATGTTCTGACCGACAATGTTAGCGACAACTATGTCAGCAAGACGCTGTTCGCGGTCTCAGAGTTCGCCAATATCGTTCGCGCCGGGGCGAAAACGATCTCCGGCGAGGTGCTGCTGTGCGGGAATCTCGGCTACGGCTTGCGCCTGGTGACGCAACTCGGCGGCGTGCGGCATGTGCTGCTGTTTGATACTGGGCCTGAAGGAGCCATTTTCATACGCAATTGCGCTAATCTCGGCATCGCGATGGGCGAGATCGAGTGTATTGGAGTGAGCCACGGACATTGGGATCACATGGCGGCTCTGCCGGCCGCCATAGACGCAGTCGTCCGGCACGGGGGACGGGTGACCGTACATGTCAATCCGGACATGTTCAACGAACGCGGTGTCCGGCTGCAAAGTGGCTCCGTAATACCTGTTGCAAAAGTCCCTTCGCCGGCCGAACTGGAGCAGCGCGGCGCCGCCGTCGTGAATAGCCGCGAAGAGCGGTTGCTGCTCGATGGCCATTTCTATTACAGCGGCGAGATCCCGCGGGTCACTGCCTTTGAGAAAGGCCGCGTCGACCATCTCTGTCGAACTAGCCCGGATGCCGCATGGCAGCCGGATCCTTTTCTGATGGATGAGCGCATGCTCGTGGTCCATGTGCGCCACCTGGGATTGATCGTGTTCAGTGCCTGCTCGCATGCCGGGATCGTCAATGTCTGCACCGAGGTGCGGAAGCTGTTCCCGGATCTTCCGATCCACTGCGTGATGGGGGGATTGCATCTGGGCGGCGTGATGGAAGCGATCATTCCCGATACCATCGAAGGCCTGCGGCCGTTCGGCATCGAATACATCATCACCGGTCATTGCACCGGCTGGCGCGCTTTGCACGCCCTCGCCAATGCATTTGGTGAAGCGGTCAGCCAGTCGGCCGTCGGCACCACCTACACCTTCGCTGCCGATGAACCCCGCTGACGACCGGGCTCGCTTACCGGTCACAGTTATCGCCGGCTTTCTCGGCAGCGGCAAGACCACACTGCTGAACCATATCCTGGGCAATGAGCATGGGCTCAAGATTGCCGTCATCGTCAACGAGACCGGCGAAATTGGGATTGATGGCGAGCTGATCATTGCCGCCAGTGACGACATGGTGCAGCTGAGTAACGGCTGCATATGCTGTTCGGTCAACAACGACCTCGTCGACGCCATCTTCCGGGTATTGCAACGCGCCGAAAAAGTTGACTATTTGGTGGTTGAATGCAGCGGCCTAGCGGACCCTTTACCGGTCGTGCTGACCTTTCTGCGCTCGGAACTTCGCGATCTAGTGCGCGTCGATTCGATTGTCACTATCGCGGACGCAGACAGCTTCAGCCTGGATCTTTTTGCGAGTACGGCGGCACAAAACCAACTGCGCTATGCAGACACGATCTTGCTCAACAAATGTGATCTGGCAACCGCCGAGCGCCTATGCTCCATCGAGGCGAGGATCCGGGCGATCAAAGAGGGGGCGCGGATCGTACGGACCACTCGGTGCCAGATTCCGCTTCCTCTGATCCTCAGCGTCGGGCGGTTTCAATCGGATCGGTGTTCTGCCGATCCGTCGGCTTCCGGATCGGATCATTTCGAGGGCGAGCATTTCCGTCTGACGAATGACGGCTTCGAAGCGCTGTCATTCGAGGCCGAGCGCCCCTTTGCAGCTGACAAGTTTCAAGGTTTTCTAGAGCGGCTTCCGCACGACGTTTTTCGCGCCAAAGGCGTGTTGTGGATTGCCGAGAACGAAAAACGGCATGTATTTCACCTCGTCGGCCAACGGTTCACTCTAGACGAGAGCCGATGGCTTGGACCGATGAGAAACCGACTGGTGCTAATCGGCCGCAACCTCGACCATCAGAGGCTGCGGGATCAGCTGGAAGAATGTCTTGCGGCCGGTGATTGAACAGCAGCCAGCCCCTCACCGATCGACCCGCCGAGCGGGTGCTTGCGCAGGAAGTTGAAGTCGCAGCCGCGGTCGGCCTGCAGGATTTCGCGGCGGTAGAGAAGGGCGTAGCCGCGCTCGGGGACCGGTGGTGGAGCGATCGGGCGACGCGCCATCTCCTCCGGCGCGACCAAGAGGTCGAGGCGGCGCTCGGCGACCGAAAGGCGGATCCGGTCGCCGTTCCGGACCTTGGCGAGCGGGCCGCCGCTCGCCGCGTCGGGGGTCACATGCAGCACGATCGAGCCGTAGGCGGTGCCGCTCATGCGCGCGTCCGAGATGCGCACAAGGTCCTTGACCCCGGCCCGCGCCAATTTGCCTGGGATCGGCAGATAGCCGGCCTCGGGCATGCCAGAGGAACTCAATGGCCCGGCGTTCTGCAACACCAGGAAATCGTCCGGCGTGACATCGAGCCCGGGATCGTCGATGCGCGCAGAGAGATCCTCGAGCGAAGCAAATACGACCGCGCGGCCCTCCTTCTCGAACAATTTCGGGTCGGCCGCCGAACGCTTGAAGATCGCGCCTTTCGGCGCCAGCGAGCCGAACAACGCGACGAGGCCGCCCTTCGGCTGCAGCGGATCATCGAGGGGTTTGACGACGGAACGGTCGACGGGACCCTCGGGCACGGCAAGCCGCTCCGCCAAGGTTTCGCCGGCGACCGTCATGCAATCGAGGTGCAGCAGCGGCTTCAGCTCGCGCAATACCGCGCCGATGCCGCCGGCGGCGAACAGATCCTCCATGTAATGCGGGCCGGTCGGTTTCAGATCGACCAGAACCGGGGTCGTCTCACTGATCTCGTTGAGCCGGCCGAGGTCGAGGTCGACGCCGGCGCGCCCTGCGATCGCGGTCAGATGCAGCACCGCATTGGTCGAGCCGCCGATCGCCATCAGCACGCGCAGCGCATTCTCGATCGATTGCGGTGTCACGATCCGATCGGGCGTCAGCCTGGCATGGGCGAGCCGCATCGCGGCGCGGCCGGTCGCTTCGGCGGCGCGCAGCCGGTCGGCATGAACCGCCGGGATTGCCGCGCTGCCCGGCAGGATCATGCCGAGCGCCTCGGCGATCGACGCCATCGTGCTCGCGGTGCCCATGACCGCACAGGTTCCGGCGGTGGTCGCGAGGTTGCCTTCGACCTCGGCGATTTCGTCGCGGTCGATCTCGCCGGCGCGGTACCTGGCCCAGAAGCGGCGACAATCGGTGCAAGCGCCGAGCCGCTCGCCATGCCAACGCGCGGTCAGCATCGGCCCGGCGACGAGCCCGATGGCCGGCCGGTTGGCGGAAATGGCGCCCATCAGCTGGGCCGGCACGGTCTTGTCGCAGCCGCCCACCAGCACCACCGCATCCATCGGCTGGGCGCGGATCATCTCCTCGGTATCGATCGCCATCAGGTTGCGGAACATCAGGCTGGTCGGAGTGAGGAACACCTCGCCGAGCGAGATCGTCGGAAAGGTCAGCGGCAGCCCGCCCATCGCCAGCACGCCGCGTTTGACCGCCTCGATCAGCTCGGAGAAGTGCCGGTGGCAATTGTTGAAGCCCGAAAAGGTGTCGGCGATGCCGATCACCGGCCGCGCCAGAAGATCGGTCGAATACCCCATCGAGCGGGCAAAGGAGCGCCTCAGGTAAAGGGCAAAATCGGGGTCGCCATAATTCGTGAGGCCGCGCGCCAAGCCGACTGGTTCGGTCATGTGTCCTCTCAAAACGCCGGATCCGGTAGCTTGCCGCCGTGGCGCGAGCCGAGGCAAGCACCGTAATGCGCCTCCGTCAATCGGTCTCCGGCATCGCCGCCGAGCAAGCCGTGAGCAGGCCGGCCAGGACGACCGGAAACCAGATTGCGGCTCCGCCGATCCACCCGTAAGCAACCGTCCCGAGTGTCGCACCGGCATAAGTCCCACCCAGGGAGCGGCTTGCACCAGCCAATTCAATCCGGTTGTCCGTCCGATAAGGAAATCGCCCAGACCTTGGCCGAATCGCACCAGCACTCCGGTGACAAAGGGTCAGGCTGACCGGGATGTTTCCGGCGCGGCGCATCGACGCGTTGAGAGCGCCCATTGCCAACACCATCGGCTCGGCAGCCGTCGCCAGCACCCCCGCGACTGCCAACAATATCGTGACGCCGGTCAGTACCTAAGTCATATGCCATTTGCCGGTGAGGTCAGCCAGGACTGACCCGCAGCGGCCCCGAGCACGAATAGCGCGATCAGCTCGGAGATGGTGCCGGCTTCGGGGCGGCTGCCTTGGCCAAGGGCCACGGCGAGTTGCGTGCTGTTGCCGCTCATATAGGAGACGAAAAGGCCGCCGAGATGCAGATAGCCGATCGCATCGACGATGCCGGCAAGAGCTGCCAGCAACCCCGCCAGCACCAGCCCGCGCACCTCCACTAAAACAGCGCCGCGGACATCTCCGGCCGGTTTGGTCATTATCTTCTCTCCAAGATCGGCCATAGGAAGGTCGGGACATCCCGCTTGCCAGGCGTCGCGAGAACGCGGATCTCGTCAAGGTGTTGACCGACTAGGGGGCAATCGAGAGGCCGGGTGCATGCAGGTTTCCGAGCTGATGCTGCGGGATGTGACGCTCGTTCCAGCCGGGGACAGCGTGCAGGACGCTGCGCGGGCGATTGCCGATGTCGATAGCCGGTTCATCCTCGTCGGGGTCGACGACCGCGTCGCCGGCGTGTTAACCATTCGCGACATCCTGATCCGGTTGGTGGCTGCCGGCCTCGATCCTATTGCGACAACGGTGTCGCAGGTCATGTCCTCGTCGCTATTCACCTGCACCGAGCAAGAAGACGCAGAAAGCGTCGTAGAGCGCATGACCGAGCACCGCATCGAGCAGATGCCGGTGCTCGATGAGAGCGGCCGCCTCGTCGGGGTGATAACCCGGCAGGCGTCCGAGACGCTTGCAGCTTCCAGGCCGGCTCGGTGAGCCGCGACCAAATCGTTACCCTCGTCGTTTTGGGCGGCATGATCGCTCTGTTCCTGTGGGACAGGCTGCGCTACGACCTTGTCGCATTGCTGGCGCTCCTTGCTGCCGTGCTCGGCGGCGTCGTGCCGGCCGAACATGCCTTCTCCGGCTTTTCGAACCCGGTCGTGCCGTTGATTGCCGGCGCGCTGGTTGTTAGTGCGGCGATAGCCCGGTCGGGTGCGGTCGAGGTCCTGGTTCGCTGGCTGACCCCGCTATTGCGGTCGTCCGCCCTGCAGGTCGGGGTGCTGGTCGCCTGCGTCGCGGCCCTTTCGGCCTTTGTCAAGAATGTCGGGGCGTTGGCGATTTTCATGCCCGTAGCCTTCCAGGTGGCGCGGCGCAACGACCGGTCGCCCTCGGAGTTTCTGATGCCGCTCAGCTTCGCCTCGCTGCTCGGCGGCTCGATGACGTTGATCGGCACCTCGCCGAACATGTTGACCGCGACCGTCCGACAGGAGATCGAAGGCGCGCCTTTTCACATGTTCGATTTTTTTCCGGTCGCCCTCGGCACCGCGCTCTGTGGGGTGCTGTTCTTGAGTTTCGGCTGGCGTTTGATACCGCGCGGACGGCGCGCCGCGGCAGCCGACACTGCCTTCAAGATCGAGGACTATACCAGCGAGCTCAAGGTCGGGCGGGCCTCCCCGTTCGCCGGCCGAACGGTATCCGAACTGGAGGGTGCGGCAGGCGGCGACGTCGCGGTCGTTGCTATCGTTCGTGACGACTACCGGCGGTATGTCCCCGGCGGAAGCTGGGCGGTTCTTCCAGAGGATCTGCTGGTGGTCGAGGCAGATCCGCAGGCGCTCGAGCAGTTCATCAGCGACGGCAAGCTCGAGGTCGCCGGCAGCGCGGAATTGCCCGAGGTACTCGATCACGCCGAGGACGGGCGGGCGGAAGTTAAGCACGACGCCGCCCTCGTTCCCGCCGAATTCGATCCGAACCGGCTCGCCACCGTCGAGGCGGTCGTCACCGCAGATTCGGAGCTGATCGGGCATTCTGCCGCGGATCTGCATTTGCGCGAGCGATACGGCGTCAACATTCTGGCCGTCGGCCGGCGCGGGCGGCAAACGGCGGTCCGGCTGCGCCGCCTCAAGTTCCAACTCGGCGATGCGATCGTGTTCCAGGGACGTCGCGCAGCGATTTACGAGACCTTGGCGACTCTCGGCTGCTTGCCTCTGGCCGAGCGTCAGTTGCGGCTCGGGCGGCGCCGCCAGCTGTTGCTGCCGGTTGCAATCCTGGTGCTGGCAATGGCTGCGGCGGCGTTTCGACTGGTTCCGGCAGAGATCGCCTTTGTCGCCGCGGCGCTCGCGATTGCTCTTCTCGGGCTGCTCAGCTTGAGCGAGCTTTACGCGGCGGTCGAGTGGCCGATCCTGATAATGATCGGTGCGTTGATCCCGATCGGCGAGGCGGTAAAGAGCACCGGTACGACGGAGCTGCTCGCCGGATTGATTGCCGGATTTGCCGCTCATTTGCCCGCTTACGGCATCCTTGCGGTAATCCTCGCGGTGACGATGCTGGTGACGCCGATTCTGCATCACGCCGCCGCCGTTCTGGTGATGGGGCCGATCGCGGCCGAGCTGGCCCAAAACCTGGGGTATAAGATCGATCCATTCCTGATCGCGGTGGCGCTCGGTGCGGGATCGGATTTCCTGTCGCCGATCGGCCATCAGTCGAACACACTTGTCATGGGACCCGGAGGATACCACTTCGCGGATTACTGGAAGCTGGGACTGCCGCTGTCGCTGATCGTTGTCGGGATCGGTGTTCCTCTGATCCTGCTATTCTGGCCGCTTCGTTGAGCAGTCGGAATTAACCGGCGTTTATCGCGTTAATTGATATGGAGCGGGCGACGATCAGCGCCGCGGAGGAATACTTAAACGGGTGAAGAGCATGGCTAAACCAAAGAGAGGGCGGTCCACCGCGACGATCGACGATCATGTCGGTAGCCGAATCCGCGAACGCCGAATCATGCTGGGTCTGACCCAGCAGCAGCTCGCCGAAATGATCGGCGTCACTTATCAGCAGGCGCACAAATACGAGCGCGGCATCAATCGCGTTTCCGCCGGACGACTATTCGAGATCGCCCGCGCGTTGAGCGCACCGATCACCTATTTTTACGAAGGCATCGGTGAGGAAGGGCCGCGGCAGGTCACGCCCCACCAGCGGATGCTGCTGGAGATCGCGCGCAATTTTGCCGAAATCAGAAACGAGAAGCATCAGGAGGCGGTAAGCCAGCTCGCGCGCGCATTGGCGAGCCGGTGACGCGCCGAGCCAATCGCGGTAAAAGCTTCGCTCAGCTCCGCGGCAGCGGAAATTCGTCCAAGTAGGGGAGGTAATCCTCCTCGACGTCGACTTGCATCGTCTCGAGCAAGCGCACAAGGCCATTGTAAAAGGCAATCGTAACCATCAGGTCGGTAAGCCGCTCGTCGTCCAGCCCTTGGCGCAACGCGGCGAAGGTCTTGTCGGAGACGGACAATTCGGTCGTCATCTCGCGGGCTGCGCACAACACCGCCTTCGCGAGAGGCTCGAGCCTGGTGGGGCGGCCGGCGGTTTCGTCGGCGACGGCGCGGATGTCTTCACCCGAGAGGCCGACCTCGCGGCCGATCCTGAGGTGATGGGAATACCCCCAGGCCGAACGCGTCAGATAGCTGACCTGAAGAACGGCGAGCTCGCGCAGCCTCGGGTCGAGCCGGCTGCCGTCGCGGATATACCGCGCCAGGGTGTTGAGGCTGCGCGCGGCACGTGGGCTGTGGGCCAGAACCCGGTAGAGGTTGAGGTTTCGCGCCAGTAAGTCCTGGTGCTCGGGCAGGAGGTCGGATTTGTCGAGATAGGGTAGGCGCGCCATCTTTTGATGTCCTCCCGGCTTCTTCTCACTCGGGTGCCCGGGCCGGTCCCACGAGAGTGGCTCCGCCGTCGACGACCAGGGTATGCCCGGTAATGTAGCGCGCCTCGGCCGACAGAAGAAAGCGGACAGCGTGGCCGATATCCCAACCGGTTCCCTCGATGCCGAGCACCGAGGCGCGGCGTCGGGCCTCGCGTCCCGCGGGGCTCATCTGCCGCGAATAGACCATCGGGGTATAGACCGGGCCCGGCGCGACGCAATTGACGCGGATGCCCTCCGGCCCGTGATCGACCGCCATTGCGCGGGTCATTGCGATGACTGCGCCCTTTGATGTCGAATAGGCGGTCAGCCCGCGCGGCCGCAGCGCCGAAATCGACGAAACATTGACGATGGCGCCGCCGCCCGCGGTCTCCTTCATCGCCGGGATGGCGTGCCGAGAGGCCATGAACATGCTGTCGACATTGACCCGCATGACCCGGTGCCAATCCTGCGGGATTACCTCGACAACGCTGCCGCGCCCGCCGATCCCGACATTGTTGTCGAGGCAATCGAGCCGGCCGAACCGCGCGAGCGCCTCGGCGACCATCGCGCGGGCTTGTTGCTCATCGGTGACATCGGCAACGAAGGGAGCCGCGATGCCGCCTTTCTCGCTGATCATCGATACGGTGCGCTCGGCTCGTTCATGGTCCAGATCGACGACGAGAACCTTGGCACCGGCGCGGGCGAGCAGGATCGCCGCGGCGCGGCCATTGCCGATGCCGTCATCCGCCGCCCCGCCGCCGGTGACGATCGCCACCTTGCCGGCGAGGCCGAGCCCGTCACCGCGCTTCCCTAGGTCCGTCATCTGCGACCTCCCCGGCACCCTCACCCACCAAGTCCTTCAGGCTTGGTCCCCCCTCTCCCGCGGTGCGGAAGAGGAGCTTTGAGTTTGTACATTTTCGCAGCCCTCTCCCGCACTGCACCGCTCGCGGGAGAGGGTGCCGAGCGGAGCGAGGCGGGTGAGGGTCGTCGCCGATAGGCCTCAGGCGTTGCCGCGCCGCTCGCGCCACAAGCCGAGCTTTTCCTGAACGGGCCGGTCGGAATAGCTGAACAGCACGGCCTCGTCCTCGGCATGGTGCCTAACCGGCATCCAGCTCGGCACGACGAAGATGTCTCGCGGCTGCCAGCGAAAGACCTGGTCGCCGACCCGGCTCTCCCCGGCGCCCTCGACCGCCACATAGACGGTCCCATCGGTCGAGCGGTAGGGCTCGGTCGAATAGCCCTTGGGCAGCAATTGGATGAAGGTGCCGATCGTCGGCATCGCATAGTCGCCGCTCGCCGGATTGACATAGCGCATCTTGTGGCCGTGATAGGGGTCGGGATCGCCGTTCCGGCTCAGGGCTTCGAGCGCCTCGCGGGTGCGCGCATAGGGATAATTGAACACCGGCGAGGTCTTGACTTCGGGCCGCCAATCGACCGGGAGCAGGTTGTTGCCGAACCGTGCGGCGCTGTCGCCTTCCGGCCGCGTCACCGCCTGCACCTCGGCCGGCGCCTGTTCGGCAAAGCTCGCGCTCAGCAATTCGACGATCTGGATGTCGAGGCCGTCGAGCCAAACCATTGGCTCCTCAGTCTCGTTGCCGTGATCGTGCCAGGTCCAGGAGGGAGTGATGACGAAATCGCCGGGCTGCATCGCGGTGCGCTCGCCGTCGACGGCGGTATAGGCGCCGTTTCCCTCGATGATGAAGCGCAACGCCGATTGGGTATGACGATGGGCCGGCGCGACTTCGCCGGGCAGGATCAGTTGCAGGCCGGCAAACAGCGAGCCGGTGATCGTGGCCTGCCCCTTCAATCCCGGATTTTCTAAGATCAACACCCGGCGCTGCGCCTCCTGCGCGGTGATCAGGCCGCCGGCTTGCATCAGATGCGGGCGGATCTCTTGGTAGCGCCATAGCGCCGGGACACACGACGTCGTCGGCTCGGGGGTGACGAGCGAATGCAGCTGCTCCCAAAGCGGCGCCAGGTTGGCCGGCGCTATCCGCTCGTAAAAGGCCTGGCGTTCGGCTGTTGCCATGGCTATGCCGCCATCGAGCGCAGCCGCTCCCCAAGCGTGAAGTCGTGCTTGGCGAGGTCGGCGAGCAGCGCCGAGGATTGCGCCGGGTCGAGCGCGACGAGCGGCGGGCGCACTGTCGCCCAGTCCGGATCGTTATGGAAATGCGCGACCATCCGCTTCAGCGCCGGGACCATCGGATAAGCCTGCAATGCCTTGCGCAGGGTCGTGATCTCGGCCTGCAAAGCGTCGGCTTGCGGCTCGCGCCAGTTTTCATAGACTTTGCGAATTCCCGGGACGTTGACGTTGCCCGAGGCGGTGATGCAGCCGGCGCCGCCCTTGCGCAGCGCATCGAGTAGAAAGACCTCGGAGCCCGGGAACACCGCGAAGCCCGGGAAGCGATCGAGTAGCGCCGCCGTGTTGCTCCAGTCTCCGGAGCTGTCCTTCAGCCCGACCACATTCTCCGGATACGCCGCGATCAAACGGCCGACGAGGTCGAGCGAATAGCCGACCTGAGCCACCGGCGGAATGTGGTAGAGATAGACCCTGAGGGCGGGGGAGGCGACCTTGTCGATCACGGCGGAAACAAAAGCGAAGATGCCGTCGTCGCTGACCCCCTTGTAATAGAAGGGCGGCAGCATCAGGACGCCGCCGCAGCCGTGGCCTACCGCGTGGCGAACGAGGCTCGCCGCCTCGCTTGTCGAGCAGGCGCCGGTTCCGGGCATCAGCTTTTCGGGCGGAATTCCTGCCTCGATCAGCGCATCGAGCAGCACTATGCGCTCGGGGCCGGACATCGAGTTGGCCTCGCTCGTCGTGCCGAACACCGAGAGCCCCCCGGCGCCCTGGTCGAGCAGCCACCGGCAGAAGGCGATGAAGCGCCCGGCATCGGGCTCGCCGCTCGGCGTGAACGGGGTCAGGACGGGGACGAGCACCCCGTGGAACGGCTGCGAAGTCATCGGATGGGCTTCCTCTGCCTTGTCGCCAAACGTGACGGCAATAAGCGACCTGCGGGGCCTGGCGTCAACTCTCGTCTGCGGGCTGGTGCGCGGGCATAACCCGCGGGCTCACAACCCCGCGGGCTCACAACACAGTGAGCATGTCGCCGACGAGCGGATGGCGAACGATGTCCCGGTCGCCGAGCCGGATCACCGCAATCTCAACGATTGGCTCAAGCCGGCGGGCAATGTCGGCCAGACCAGAAAGGCCGTAGAGCAGATCGCTCTGATCGGGGTCGCCGGTCACCACCATCGTCGAGTGCCAGCCAAGCCGCGTCAGCAGCATCTTGATCTGGCCGTAGGTGCAGTTCTGGGCCTCGTCGATCACGATAAAGGCATTATTCAACGTGCGGCCGCGCATATAGGCGATCGGCGCGATCTCGATCGCGCCCTCGGTCATCAGCTGCTTTACGCGCTTGCCGCCGAGCCGTTCGTTCAAAGCATCGTTGAGGGGGCGCAGATAAGGGGCGAGCTTGTCGTTTATGTCCCCGGGCAGATAGCCGAGGCTTTCTCCGGCCTCGACAGCCGGTCGCGTCAGCACGATTCGCCCCACTTCCCCCGCCTCGAGCGCCGTCACGGCGGCGCTAACGGCGAGATAGGTCTTGCCTGTACCGGCCGGGCCGACCGCGATCGTCAGATTATGACGCTCGATGGCCGCCATAAGGCGCTGCTGACCGTCGCTCTGCGGGCGGACGCGGCGGCGATAGCTCTGCTCGCGCTCCAACCCCGGAGAACCCGGATCGCCGGCAGTGGACCCGGGATGCCCCGTTTCGGCGAGACGGATTGCCAAGGCGGCATGCGACGAGCGCTTTCCCATCCGCACCTCCATTGCTACGCCCCATGGCGACTTCGATTATTGTACCACTAATTGAGTTCGATGACAGTATCGCTACAGAATATACAAATCGTTTCTTCGGTCATTCCGGGGCGCGGGCTCCGCCCGCGAGCCCGGAACCCATGAACACTGGCCCTGGCGAAAACGGGTTCATGAGCCGGTGGTCATGGGTTCCGGGCCCGGCCCACGGGCCGTACCGGAACGACGATCTTACTGTCGAAACGGCAGCGCTGCTCACCTCAGTCTGCTCGGGCGGGTGTCGGCTTCAGGCCTCCGAGGCACTTGGGCTCCCCTCAGTTGAGGCGGACGTACTCGTAGGAGAGCCCGAGGTTGTTGATGCCGCCGTCGGGCGGCGCGATCCACCCGGCGAACTTGCCGGGTTCGGTCACACGCTGCATCAGGCTTCCGACAAAGCCGCGATCCTGCTCGCAAGGCAGCCAATCTTGCTGCCGGGCGCGCCACTCTTCGGCGGTAATGGGCTTGCCCTCGGGTGTGGTATGCACGCCCGCCCAGGCGCCGGCCGATCGCCGAAAGCGCAGGCTCGGCAGTGAGAGCCTGAAATCGTGGCCGGCTTCCTGGATCAGCCGGTTCCAGCGTTGGACGCCGATCTCGCAATCCTTGACGTAGGCCACACGCGACACCTCGTTCATCGCGTTGCGCATCGGCACCTCTTCGGGCATGACACCGCCCTTTCCGTCGGGCAATTCGATCCGCAGTCGGCCAGCACCGAGATGATCGGGGAAGCGTGCTTCGTCGGGGCGGCCTTTGATTCCGGTGGCGAAATAGCTCGCCGCGTTAGACGAAATTTCCGCGCCGAACAGGTCGACCGATGAGCTGAACCAGAAATTGACGTAGCGCTGCAGGGTCGGCAGATCGATCGCGCCCGCGTTGCGCACGGCCGCCGGGTCGTCCGTGGCAAGATCGTTCATCACCTGGAGCGTGCGCCTGATGACCCGGGTGATCCCGCTCGCACCGACGAACATGTGGAACGCCTCTTCGGCCAGCATGAACCGGCAACTGCGCGCCAGCGGGTCGAACGCGCTTTCGGCTAGGCTCTTCAGCTGAAATCTGCCGTCTCGGTCGGTGAAGTAGGTGAACATAAAAAAGCTGAGCCAATCCGAGATCGGCTCGTTGAAGGTGCCGAGAATTCGCGGCTTGTCGTCGTCTCCCGAATGACGGGTCAGCAGCTCTTCGGCTTCTTCGCGGCCGTCGCGGCCGAAATAGCCGTGCAGCAGATAGACCATCGCCCAGAGATGCCGCCCCTCTTCGACATTGACCTGGAACAGGTTGCGCAAATCGTAGAGCGAGGGGCAGGTGTTGCCGAGCCGGCGCTGCTGCTCGACCGAGGCCGGCTCGGTATCGCCTTGGGTAACGATCAGCCGGCGCAAGCTCGACCGATGCTCGCCGGGCACCTGCTGCCACACCGGCTCGCCGATCGCATCGCCAAAACCGATGCGTCTATCGGTTACCGGATCGGCGAGAAAGATCCCCCAACGGTATTCCCGCATGGCGATGTGGCCATAGCTCGCCCAACCGTTCTCGTCGGCTGTCGTCGCGGTGCGCAGATACACCTCCGCGCCGCCGAACGCGCTCGGTCCCATTTCCCGCCACCAGTCGAGAAACCGGGGTTGCCACTGTTCGAGGGCCCGCTGCAGGGTCCGGTTGTCGGCCAGGCCGACATTGTTCGGAATCCGCTGGTGATAGTCGATCGCCATTCCTTCCCCCTATATCCGCTCCCAGTCGAAACGCGCCCGCGCGCCGGTCCCGTAGCGCTTCAGCGCGCCCTGCTCGCCAGTCGCGTTCGGGCGCATAAAAATCCAGTTCTGCCAAGCCGATAGCCGGCCAAAGATCTTTGTCGCGACAGTCTCGGCGCCGACAAAGCGCAGGCTCGCCTCCATTCCGGTCAGCGCATCCGGCGACAGGCTCGCGCGCTCCTCGATGGCCAGGCGGATTTCGTCTTGCCAGTCGAGCTCGTCCGGCGCGAAGGTGACGAGACCTTGATCGAGCGCGGCCTTGGCATCGAACGGCTTGGCGGCAAACCGCTCGAGAGCGGCGGCCTGGGTGTCATCATTCAAGCGGGTCGCCAGCCGCGTGCGGCCATTCGCCATCTGAAGACCGGCGAAATTGAGCCCGGAAAGAGCCATCTGCGGGCCCTCGGCCAGCATGTAACTGCGATCGGCGGCGAGGCTTAGCTCCAGCAGGCTGCCGGCGAAGCAAGAGCCCTGTTCGATGACCGCAAAGAGGCTGCGCGAGGACACATCGAGCCGCTGCAGCGTGCGGCGCAAGAACCCGATCGTCTCGCGCACGAACCAGTGGCCCTGGTTGGCGAGCATCGTCTGATCCACGGCCAGGACGGCATCGACGGTACCGCGGGTCTTCAGCACCAGGGTCCCGATTTCGCGATGGTTCGCGCGCAGCATCAAAAGCGCATCGTCCAACTCACGCGCCATCACGAGGGGCCACCAGCGGGCGCCGGCCTCGATGATCCGCCCGAGACCGCCGGGAACCTCGTCACTGCGGGGGCCGGTTACGGTCAAGGCCGCGACCCGCTCGTCCGGCGCGATATCGACGTCGACCCAACGGTAATTATAGCCGCGTTCGTCGATGACGCGTTCGAGCGGCACGAGGGCAATGCCCGCGGCATCGGCTGGACGATTGCTGTCTTCCGCCCAGGCGCGAGCGCGTTCTTCGACGAGGTGCCGGAAACGCGCCGGCGGCGCAATTCGATCGACCAGTCTCCACGCCATCGCGCGATCGGCGCGCACTCCTTCGGCGGTGGTGCAAAAGACGTCTGCGAGATCGCGGCGCACCTTGCGTTTGTCGACCAGCCGGGTGAGACCGCCGGTGCCGGGCAATACCGCCAGAAGCGGCACTTCCGGCAGGCTGACCGTGCTCGACCGGTCGTCGATCATGATAATCTCGTCGCACGCGAGCGCCAGCTCATAGCCCCCGCCGGCACAAGCGCCGTTTACGGCGGCGATGAATTTGAGGCCGGAATGCGCGCTCGAATCCTCGATGCCGTTGCGCGTCTCGTTGGTGAATTTGCAGAAATTGACCTTTTCGCCGTGGCTCGCCTGACCGAGCATGTAGATGTTGGCGCCGGAGCAGAACACGCGTTCCTTGCCGCTCGTCAGAACCACGACCCGCACCTCGGGATGCTCGAAGCGGACTCGGTTGAGCGCGTCGTAAAGCTCGATGTCTACCCCGAGGTCATAAGAGTTGAGCTTCAGCCGGTAGCCGGGGGAAAATCCGGCGTCCTCCGCAACATCCAGGGTCAGGGTGGCAATCGCGCCGGCGCAGAAGAGGCGCCAGTGGCGATAAAGTTGCGGTTCGGTGTCGAAGCTGATCATAGGAAATTTAGTGCATGTTTATGCCGGGGCGCAACTCGGCGTCAACGACAAACATGCATCATGTTTCATAACGAAACGGTGACTCCGGCGCTCGGCGCAGGTCTTGCGGGCCAAGCGCGGTGTCGGCATGCTGGCGCGCGGCCGAGTAGGGCGCAGCGGCTATCGGAGGAGATCATGAACGGCGCGGAAAGCCTCGTGCGCACCTTGGTCGGCGGCGGCGTCAATTTGTGCTTCGCCAATCCGGGCACCTCGGAGATGCACTTCGTCGCGGCGCTCGACCGGGTCGAGGGGATGCGCTGCGTGCTGGGCCTCTTCGAAGGCGTCGTCACCGGCGCCGCGGACGGCTACGCCCGGATGACCGGAAACCCGGCAGCGACCCTTCTGCATCTCGGCCCCGGCATGGCCAACGGGCTGGCCAATATCCACAACGCCAACAAGGCGTCGACGCCGATGGTCAACATCGTCGGCGATCACGCGACCTATCACCGCCGCTACGACGCGCCGCTGACCACCGATATCGAGACTGCGGCAAAGCCGTTTTCGCGCTGGGTCAAGACGTCGCCCGATGCGCGCTCGGTGGCGGCCGACGGCGCCGCGGCGATCGTCGCCGCGCGCACCCCGCCGGGCCAGATCGCGACCCTGATCCTGCCGGCCGACACAGCGTGGAACGAAGGCTCCGGCCCGGTGGAGGTGCCGGCGGCCGCTCGGCCGGCGCCGGTGTCGCCCGAGGCGGTCGCCGAAGCGGCGCGTATATTGCGCTCGGGCGAGCCGTGCCTGCTGCTCGTCACCGGCCGCGCTTTGCGCCAGGAGGGGCTCGACCTCGCTGGCCGCATCGCCGCCAAGACTGGGGCCAGGCTGATCGCACAGGGCTCCAATGCGCGCACCCAGCGCGGGCGCGGCCGGGTGTTTATCGAACGGGTGCCTTATGTCGTCGACCAGGCGGTCAAGGTGCTGGCTGGGCTCAAGCACATCATCCTGGTCGGGTCCAAAATGCCGGTCGCGTTCTTCGCCTATCCTGACAAACCGAGCCTGCTGTCACCGCCGGATGCGGTGGGTCACGTGCTCGCCAGGCCGGAGGAGGACCTGATCGGTGCGCTCGCTGCATTGGCCGATGAACTGGGCGCAACCTCGACGCCCGCACCGGTCGGCAACGATCCGCCGCCCTCCCCGGCAACCGGCAAGATTACCTCGGAGGCACTCGGCGTCTCGCTCGCTGCGCTGATGCCCGAGAATGCGATCGTCGTCGACGAGGCGGTCACCACCGGGCGCGGCTTCTTTGCGCCAACGCGCGCGGCGGCGCCGCACGATTGGCTGTCCAATATGGGCGGGTCGATCGGCATGGGCATGCCGGTTGCGACCGGTGCTGGAGTAGCCTGCCCCGACCGCAAGGTGATCTGCCTCGAAGGCGACGGCAGCGCCATGTACACCCTGCAGGCGCTGTGGACGCAGGCACGCGAGGGCCTCGATGTCACGACATTGCTGTTCTCGAACCGTAGCTACGCGATCCTGCGCGGCGAGCTCGCCAACGTCGGCGCCGGCAATCCCGGCCGCAAGGCGCTCGACATGCTCGACCTGGGCCACCCCGACCTCGATTGGGTCGGTCTCGCACGGGCGATGGGTGTCCCCGGGGCCCGGGTCACAACGATGGAGACATTCAACGACCGCCTCGCCGAGGGCATCGCCGCCCCCGGCCCCTTCTTGGTCGAAGTAGTGCTCTAAGTGACTGCGCTGCCACTCACCCTCCCATTCGGCAGGTCCCTCCCCCTCCCCGCTCGCGACCGCTCGCGGGGAGAGGGCTGGGTTGAGGGGCAGCCGACCAGTGACCCGGCTGCTCTTATGCACGGTCGTGATCGCTGCGATGGTAGAGGCGGCGGCGCAAGCGGCATGCACCGGGTTCGTCGCCGGCGGACTCGGGCCGGTGCGCCTCGCTGCAGCCGGACCGGAGGGCGGTCTCGATCACCATTCTCGGTCACGCGAGCTTTCTGATCGAGAGCCGGCGGGCGTTCGGGGGGCGTTAGGATCGTGACGGATCACAACGACATGATTCCGGCGCCGGTCACACCCGACATCGTTACGATGAACAACGCGCATCCGACGCATCACAACGACGCGGTCGAGCCGGGGGTGAAATACATGTTGCGCGGCTCGGATCCCGTGGGGGAGTTGCGAGCCATCGCCTCGAATACCGCGACGTGCGGAATCCACAATGTGCCGACAAATGTTAGGGAGTTCGCCGGCACCCGCTATAACGGCAACTCCATCTTCGTGTTCGACAGCGTCGATATGTGCATCGCGCATCTCGGGCATTTGCGCCACACCTTACACAATCCCACCTCGCCGATCTCGGCGCGATCGACGTGGTAACGGTGCCGGTCGACGGTGTGTGGAACTTGAACCAGGACGAGATGTTCGAGGTCTTGCGACAGATCAGACGAAGGTCGTCGTCCTGATGCATATCTTCACATTATCGACCTCGGACAAATTTCTGACAAAGATCGCAGATTTTTATGCGGTGCGGCACGCGGACGGGCGCACTGTCGTTCTTACTCGGTCGGAGTTGCCGGCCAAATCCGAGGTGTTGGTTCTCCCGGGCGGATGAACGGCCGTCGCTGGCCCGGGTGGAACTTCACGCAATCGGGGGCCATTACTAGGTCAGGATCGGGGATCGGGGAAAATCTTTACAGGTCAGGTCTGTCGCAATGAGCGAAGGACTCCGTATTTATAATCTGTTTCCGACCTTGGCCGGCACGACCCGGAAATGGGCCGCGCATCTGCCGCGAATCGCGGCTATGGAATTCACTGCCGTCTATGTGAACCCCTTTCATTATCCGGGTTTTTCCGGGAGCCTCTACGCGGTCAAGGATTATTACCGGCTGAATCCCCTCTTTCGCGGCAGCGAGCGCGGTGCGGACGACCGGTTGTTGCGCGGCTTCACCGAGGCGGCGCGGGCGCACGGGCTGCGGGTCATCATGGATCTCGTCGTTAATCATACTTCAAGGGACAGCGAACTCGTCACCAGCAATCCCGACTGGTTCGCCCGCGATGCGCGCGGCAATGTCGTGTCGCCCTACGCGACCGATCCAGCCGACCCCACCCAAAAGACGGTGTGGGGCGATCTCGCCGAACTCGATTATCGGACGCCGCAGCGACGCCTGATCCTGGCCTATTTTCAACAGCTGGTGCGGCATTACATCGGCTTGGGCTTCGGCGGCTTCCGTTGCGATGCGGCCTATAAAGTTCCGGCGGAGGTATGGCGCGGTCTGATCGAAGACGCGAAGGCGGCCTCTCCCGAGGTGGTGTTCTGCGCCGAGAACCTCGGGGCGCCGAAGGAGGCCGTTCTGGCGCTTTCCGGCGCCGGGTTCGATTATCTCTTCAACAGCGTCAAATGGTGGGATTTCGAGAGCCCGTGGCTGCTCGAACAATACGAGGATTTTCGTCACATCGCGCCCTCGATCGGATTTCCAGAAAGCCATGATACCGATCGGCTGGCGAACGACCTTGTCGCCGCAGGTATTCCGGAATCCGAAATCGAGCCGCGCTATCGACAATCCTATGCCTTTGCCGCGGCCTACTCCACCGGGGTGATGATGCCGATGGGGTTTGAATACGGCTGGTCGCGGCGCCTCGATGTCGTCGGCACCGGTGACGACGAGCCGGAGCCCAAGCGCTTTGATCTCAGCGAATTCGTAGCCGAGGTCAATGCGACGAAGCGGTCGATTTCCGCCCTCAATGAAGAGGGTCCGCAGCGCCTGCTGAGCAGTAAGGACGATCCGCTCGTGATATTGGAGCGGCGGACAGCAAACGGCGACGAGCGCGCCTTCATCCTCGTCAACACGCACGAAGACGAAACCCGTGAAATTGACCTTGAAGGGTCCCAAGTCGCGGTCGCGCCGCTTGGGGTCAGGGTCTTGCGTTCGGGTTCGACCCGCATTGAGCGCCCGGTTGCCCATCATCCGCAGTGGCGGCCCGAAACGCGGATATGTATCGAGGAGGTTTACCCCGAGCTCGATGGCGGACGCTATCCGGTCAAGCGGATTGTCGGCGATTTGTTCGAGGTATGGGCCGACCTGTTTCGCGACGGGCACGACAAGCTGCGTGCGGTCGTAAAGTACCGGTATGAGGATGAGGCGTGGCGCGAGACGCCTTTCGTCTTTTACGACAACGATCGATGGGTCGGCCGCTTCAGGCTCGATATGGTCGGCCGCTGGAGTTACACGATCGAAGCCTGGACCGATCATTTCGAAAGCTGGCGCGACGAGGTTGAAAAAAAGCACGCGGCTGGTCAGAGCGTCGAGCTCGAACTCGCCGAGGGTCGGGCAATCATAGAGGCTGGCCTGCCGCAGGCCCGGGCCGGTGATGCCGCCCGTCTCCGGAAAGTGCTGCGCGATTTCGGGGTTCAGGACACGGCCGGCCGCGGCGAGCTCCTTCTCTCCCCCGCGCTGTGTGAAGTGATGGCGCGTTGTCCGACGCGCAGTGACGCTATGCGTTCCCGTGAGCTCGAAGTGGTCGTCGATCGAACGGCGGCACGTTTTGCGGCGTGGTACGAGATGTTCCCGCGCAGCCAGGGCTCCGAACCCGGCAAAAGTGCCACCTTTGACGATTGCATTGCTCGTCTGCCGGAGATCGCCCGGCTCGGCTTCGATGTCGTCTATCTCGTTCCGATCCATCCGATCGGTCGAGTCAACCGCAAAGGCCGGGACAACGACACGGTTGCGGAGCCGGAGGACCCTGGAAGCCCCTACGCGATTGGCTCGGCGGAAGGCGGCCACCGCGCGGTCAATTCTCAGCTCGGCACGCGGGCGGACTTCAGGCGGTTTGTTCGCGCCGCCGCGGCGTTCGGGATAGAGGTGGCGCTCGATTTCGCTATTCAAGCCGCGCCCGACCATCCGTGGGTGCACGAGCACCCGGGATGGTTTCGTTTTCGGCCCGACGGAACGATCAAATACGCCGAGAACCCGCCCAAGAAGTACGAAGACATCGTCAATGTCGACTTCGAGAACCCAGACCGTGAGGGATTGTGGGCCGAATTGCGCGACACCATTTTGTTTTGGGTCGGCGAAGGGGTGCGCGCGTTTCGCGTCGACAACCCGCACACCAAGCCGCTGCCGTTTTGGGAGTGGCTGATCCGCGAGGTCAAGGCCCGCTGCCCGGAGGCGATCTTCCTTTCCGAGGCGTTCACCCGGCCAAAGATGATGCGGGCGTTGGCCAAGGCCGGGTTCACCCAATCCTATACCTATTTTACTTGGCGTAACACCAAATCGGAATTGACCGAGTATTTGACGGAGCTGATGGGATATCCGGCGAAGGAGTATTTCCGGCCAAACTTCTTCACCAATACCCCCGACATCCTGCCGGTTTTCCTCCAGGAGGGCGGCCGGCCGGCTTTCCGCATTCGCCTTGTGCTGGCGGCGACATTGTCCCCGGTCTACGGCATCTATAACGGTTTCGAACTTTGCGAGAACACCCCGATCCCGGGGCGTGAGGAATATCTCCATTCGGAGAAGTACGAATACAAGGTATGGAACTGGGATCGCCCGGGCAATATCAAAGAGGATATCGCAACCCTCAATCGCTTTCGGCGCAACAACCCGGCAATGCAAGAATTCCTCAACCTGCGTTTTCTAAACTGCGCTGATCCCAACATACTTGCGTATGCCAAGATCTCAGCGGACCGGGCCAACGTGGTGATCGTGGTCGTCAATTTCGATCCGCACGTCGCTCACGAGGATACCGTCGAGCTGCCCCTGGCCGAGCTGGGGTTGCCCCCCGATGCCGAATTCTCACTCGACGAGGCGTTCACCCGCCGTGCGGTCACCTGCCGCGGCGCCTACCAGCGTTTTCACCTCGACCCCGCAACCAATCCCGCATTGGTCTTGAAGCTTCAGAGGCTGTGAAACAATTGACGATTGGCTGGGCTGGCGGTGTGCGTCCTTCTCGACTACGTCGAGAATTCACCCTGGTGCAACCTTCCCCCATGGCCGGCTAGACGGCTGGTTCTCTGCCCAATATATCATGACACCCCCTGACGACGCTTCCACCGCGCTGGCCGACAGCGGCGAAATCGCGCGCACCGTGACCTCGGACCCGCTGTGGTACAAAGACGCGGTCATTTATCAGCTGCACGTCAAGGCCTTCTTCGATGCCGACAACGATGGCATCGGCGATTTCGAGGGGCTGCGGCGCAAGCTGGATTACGTTCAGGACCTCGGGGTCACAACCCTCTGGTTACTGCCGTTCTACCCGTCGCCGCTGCGCGACGACGGATATGACATTTCGGACTACAAGAACATCAACCCGTCTTACGGCAGAATGGCCGATTTCAAGGCCTTTATACGAGAAGCACACCGACGCAACATCCGGGTTATCACCGAGCTGATCATCAATCATACCTCGGATCAGCATCCCTGGTTCCAGCGTGCGCGGCGGGCAAAACCCGGCTCCAGGCTGCGCGACTTCTATCTCTGGAGCAATAGCGACCAAAAGTTTCCGGAAACCCGCATTATTTTTGTCGATGCCGAGAAGTCCAATTGGACGTGGGACACAGTGGCCCAGGCCTATTACTGGCACCGCTTCTACTCGCATCAGCCGGATCTGAATTTCGACAATCCGCGCGTGTTCCGAGCCGTCGTCGACGTAATGCGGTTCTGGCTGGATCTCGGGGTCGACGGAATGCGGCTCGATGCTGTCCCGTATCTGATCGAGCGCGAAGGGACGATCAACGAGAACCTCCCGGAGACGCATGACGTGCTGCGCCGATTGCGTCGCGAGCTCGACATGCGGTACAGCGACCGCATGCTGCTGGCCGAAGCCAACCAATGGCCGGAGGACGTGCTGCAATATTTCGGTGCGGGCGACGAATGCCACATGGCTTTCCATTTCCCGCTGATGCCGCGGATTTACATGGCCGTTGCCACCGAAGACCGCCACCCGATCGCCGACATCATGCGCCAGACGCCGGATATTCCGGAGACCTGCCAGTGGGCGGTTTTCCTGCGCAACCATGACGAGCTGACGCTCGAGATGGTGACCGATCGCGAGCGCGATTATTTGTGGAACTATTATGCCGCGGACCGCCGGGCGCGGCTGAACCTCGGCATTCGTCGCCGGCTCGCGCCGCTGATGGAAAACGACCGGCGCAAGATCGAGCTGCTCAATGCGCTGTTGATCTCGATGCCGGGTACGCCGGTATTCTATTACGGCGACGAAATCGGCATGGGGGACAATGTTTTTCTCGGCGACCGGGACGGTGTACGCACGCCGATGCAATGGTCGTTCGACCGCAATGGCGGATTTTCGCGCGCCGACCCGGCGCGGCTTTATCTGCCGCCGATCATGGATCCGGTGTATGGCTTCGAGGCGGTCAATGTCGAGGCACAGAGCCGCTCGCCTTCATCACTGCTGAATTGGGTCAAGCGGCTCATTGCGGCACGTCGCTCGCGGCGCGCTTTCGGCCGCGGCACCCTGCGTTTCCTCTACCCGTCAAATCGCAAGGTCATCGCCTATATTCGGGCCTACGCCGACGAGATCCTGCTTTGCGTCGCCAATCTGTCGCGCTCTCCACAGGCAGTGGAACTCGACCTCTCGGATTGGCGCGGCCGCCAGCCCGTCGAGCTGCTCGGACGCAGCCTGTTTCCGCCGATCGGCGAGTTGCCCTATATGCTCACCCTGCAAGGCTACAGCTTTTTGTGGTTCGAGCTCCTGCCCACCACCGCCGAGGCCGCCAGCCTGCGCGCGGGGCCGCCAGAATTCATCACGCTCGTCATGCCGCATGGCTGGCCGGACCTGTTCCGCCAGCACAATTTGCCGCAGCTGGAGAGCGACGTTATTCCCGCGTTTCTGCCGCGCCAGCGGTGGTTCGGCGCAAAAGACCAGCGGATCAAGGCGGCCTCGATGCAGGCGCGCGGGGAGATCGCCCGGCCGATTGAGGACGGGTCGGGGCCGGAAACCTTCATGGTGGGGGTGGTCGAGGCGCAACTCGCCGGTGGCAACCGACAGCGCTATTTCCTGCCGCTGTCGGCCATTTGGTCGTCTGCAGAGACCGAGTTGCGGCAAGGGCTGATCCCGGCCACCCTCGCCGAATTGCGCCAATTCCGCCGAGAGGGGGCGCTTGTCGATGCCGTCTCGCAGGACGGCTTTGCACTGGCCATGATGGACGCGATCCGGCAGCAGGCGACAATGCCGCTGGAGGGCGGCGAGATCCGCTGTCGCAAGACGCCAATATTCGACCAGGTGGAGGTGCCGGAGCGCCTCGTGGTTCGCCGCGCCGGAGTGGAGCAGTCGAACAGTTCGGTCATCTTCGCCGATTACGGGATGCTGAAGATCTATCGTCGCCTGCAGCCTGGTCCGCATCCCGAGATCGAGATGTCGCGGTTCCTGGTTGAGCGCGCCGGGTTCGCCAACACGCCGCCGCTTCTGGGATTTGTGGAAATCGACCTGGCTGGGCATGATGGGCAGGAAACTCATGCTCTCGGCGTCCTGTTCGGCTTTACGCGCAATCAGGGGGACGGGTGGACGCAAGCGCTGAATTATCTCACCCGTTACCTCGACGATGCTTTGCTGTCGGGCGGCACCAAGCCTTCCGATCTGCCCGATCCCGATGTTTTCTTTCTTGCACTGGCGCGCCAGCTTGGGATCCGCACTGCCGAAATGCACCGGGCTCTGGCCGAGCAAGGTTGCAGTGATCCCGATTTTGCCCCTGAACCGATCAGTGGCGCGGACGTCGCCGAGTGGCGGCGCGAGATCGAGGACGCCGCCCGTGATGTGCTGGCCAAATTGGAGCGCGAGCGTGCCAAACTGCCCGTCTCGACTCAGGATCTCGCAGACCGTCTGATCGGCTGTCGCGACATTCTGTTCCGTCAAATTCGCCTGTTGGTTCCGGACCGGGTCGAGGCCCTGAAAACGCGCTTTCACGGGGACTTCCACCTCGGCCAGGTTCTCGTCGTAAAGAACGACTTTTTTATTATCGACTTCGAGGGTGAGCCGGCGCGGGCCCTCGCCGACCGCCGGCGCAAGAGTCCGCCGCTGCGCGATGTCGCGGGAATGATCCGCTCGTTTGATTACGCGAGCATCACCGCCGTGCGGCAGCTCGCCGAAGCAAGGCCGGCGGCCGAGCAGCGAATGATGCAATTGGCCGAAGCATGGAAGCAACGGGCCGTAGACGGGTTTCGCGCCGCCTATCGCAAGGCGATGCGCGGCTGCACGGCCTATCCGGCGAGCAAGAGCTTGGCGCGCACGATGTTGGCCTTCTTCACGCTCGAAAAAGCTCTCCACGAGGTTTCGTACGAGTTGGCTAATCGGCCCGGCTGGGTAGACATACCGCTGAAGGGCATTCTCGGCATTCTGGCGAGGACCGGGGAGGCTGAGCGTGCGGCGGCAGACTGATCCCGAAATCCGGGCGATCGTAGAGGCTCGCCAAGGTGACCCGTTCTCCTTTCTTGGTATGCACCGGACCCTTACCGGAGTTTGCGTCCGCGCCATGCTGCCCGCGACGCAGGAAATGGCGGTGGTCGAGTCCGCGACTGGCGATGTGGCGGCCAAGGGCATTCTCGTGCATCCCGACGGTCTGTTCGTCGCCACGATCGACCGCAAGGAGCCGTTCCGGTATCGGCTGCGCATTTCGAGAGGCGGGGTGGAGCAGGAATTCGACGACATCTATCGTTTTTCCCAGGTTCTCGGCGAGCTCGACACGCACCTCCTCGCTGAAGGCAATCATCTGGCGAGCTATCGCAAGCTCGGGGCGCATCCGCTCGTCCACGAAGGGGTCGAGGGGGTGGCGTTCGCGGTTTGGGCGCCGAATGCCCGGCGTGTCAGCGTGGTCGGCGACTTCAACGCCTGGGACGGCCGACGAATGCCAATGCGGCGGGTCGGTGGGTTTTGGGAGCTGTTCGTGCCCGCGCTTCGCCCGGGTCACCTCTACAAATACGAGATCATCGGCGCCGACGGCCAGCTTCTGCCGCTAAAGGCGGATCCGCATGCCGAGCGAACGGAAAAGCCGCCTAACACTGCCTCGGTAATCGCCGAGCCGTCGCGCCACCTATGGCAGGATGGCCGGTGGATGGCAGAGCGTTGGGAGCGCAATGATCGCCAAGCGCCGATTTCGATCTACGAAGTCCATCTCGGCTCGTGGCGGCGCAACCTGGCCGAGAACGGGCGGTATTTGACCTATCGCGAGCTGGCCGCTCAGCTCGTCCCTTATGTTGCCGACATGGGGTTCACTCATATCGAAATCATGCCGGTGACCGAATATCCGTTCGACGGGTCTTGGGGGTACCAGCCGATCTCCTTGTTTGCGCCGACCAGCCGGTATGGGGCCCCAGACGATTTTCGGGCTTTTGTCGATGCCTGTCATCGTGCCGGGCTCGGCTTGCTGCTCGACTGGGTTCCCGGCCACTTCCCGACTGACCCGCACGGGCTCGGCCGCTTCGACGGGACCGCGCTTTACGAGCATGCCGACCCGCGGCAGGGCTTTCATCCCGATTGGAATACGCTGATCTACAATTACGGCCGCCGCGAGGTGGCGAATTTCCTGCTGTCGAGCGCGCTCTACTGGCTGCGAGAATTTCATGTAGACGGCATCCGGGTCGATGCTGTCGCTTCGATGCTTTATCTCGATTACAGTCGCCACGACGGACAATGGATTCCGAATGCCTTTGGCGGACGCGAAAACCTCGAGGCGATCGCGTTTCTGCGTCGGATGAATGAAGTGGTTTTCGGAGAAGCCGGCGCGACCTCGGTGGCGGAGGAATCGACCGCCTGGCCGATGGTGTCGCGCCCGACCTATGTCGGCGGGCTCGGCTTTGGCTTCAAATGGAACCTGGGGTGGATGCACGACACCCTGCGCTATATGTCGCTGGACCCGATCCACCGCAAATACCACCACAACGATCTTAGCTTCGGGCTGCTCTACGCCTTTCACGAGAACTTCATCCTGCCGCTCAGCCACGACGAGGTCGTGCACGGCAAGGGGTCGTTGATCGGCAAGATGGCGGGCGACCGTTGGCAGCGCTTCGCCAATCTACGCTCCTATCTCGCCTTCATGTGGACCCATCCCGGCAAAAAGCTGCTGTTCATGGGCGGCGAGTTCGCCCAGGAGCGCGAGTGGAACCACGATATTGGGCTCGACTGGCAGCTCCTCGGCGAACCTCTGCACGAGGGCGTGCGACGTCTGGTGCGCGATCTCAATCACCTTTACCGCAGCACGCCGGCGTTGTACCGGCTCGACTGCGAGCCCGAAGGGTTCCATTGGATCGACGTGGCGAACGCAGCCGAAAGCATCGTATCTTATCTGCGCCGCGGCCGGGATCCGCAGGAGCACGCCGTTATCGTCTGCAACTTCACGCCGGTGGCGCGCGAAAATTACCGGATCGGGGTGCCCCGGCCGGGGCGCTATCGCGAGCGCATCAACACCGACGCGGCGGAATACGGCGGCAACGGTATAGGCAACGCGGGAGAGGTTCATACCGAACCGCATCCGATGCATGGCCACCCTCATTCGCTGCGCTTGAACTTGCCGCCATTGGGCGCCCTGATCTTCACCCCGGATTGATCACCCGCGTCCCACTAATCCCTAAATGTCCCGGCGCCTGTTGCTTCTCACCCTCCCGCTTCCGCGGGTCCCTCTCTCTTTCCGCTCGCGGCGAGAGGGAGGGGTGAGGGGTTTTCGCTCGCTTCGCCGCTGATGGCTTCGCCGTGGAAGGTGTGGCCGGGTCGTCCGTACCCGCTCGGGGCCGCTTGGGACGGTGAGGGCGTCAATTTCGCGATCTTTTCGGCGCATGCCGAAAAGATCGAGCTGTGCCTTTTCGATCGCTCCGGCGGCCACGAGGAGGCGCGCATCGTGCTCCCGGAATACACTGACGAGGTCTGGCACGTTTACTTGCCCGACGCCCGGCCGAACCTGCTCTACGGGTACCGCGTCTACGGCCCCTTCGATCCATCGAACGGGCACCGGTTCAATTCGAACAAGCTGCTGATCGATCCCTATGCCAAGGCCCTCCAGGGGCGGGTTCGCTGGGGTGATGCGGTCTTTGGTTACCGCCTCGGCAGTCAGCGCGAGGATATGTCTTTTGACCGGCGCGACGATTCGCGCAACGTCCCGAAGTGCCGGGTCGTCGAATCCGCCTTCACCTGGGGTGATGACCGTCGGCCACAGATCCCCTGGGAGGAGACAATAATCCTCGAACTGCACGTGCGCGGCATCACGATAAAGCATCCCGATGTCGATCCTCCGCACCGCGGCACCTTCGCCGGCCTCGTGTCACCGGCGATGATCGATTATCTCGTCGGCCTCGGTGTTACCGCGGTCGAGCTGCTCCCGATACAGGCTTCGATCGACGATCGCCATTTGAGCGAGCGCGGGCTGGTGAACTACTGGGGCTACAATACGATCGGCTTCTTCGCGCCGGATCAGCGCTTCCTGCCGACGCCGTCGATCGGTGGCTTCAAGACAGCGGTAAAGCGACTGCACGATGCCGGGATCGAAGTCATCCTCGACGTCGTCTACAACCACAGCGGTGAGGGCAACCATCTCGGCCCGACGCTGTCGTTTCGCGGCATCGACAACGCCTCCTACTATCGCCTCCAAGCCGACCGCCGCTTTTATTACGACGCGACCGGCACCGGTAATACGTTGAACCTTGATCATCCGCGGGTGTTGCAGCTGGTCATGGACTCGCTGCGTTACTGGGCGGTGGAGATGCATGTCGACGGCTTCCGCTTCGATCTGTGCACGACGCTGGCCCGCGAAAACGGCGATTATGGCCAGGGCAGCGCCTTTTTCGACGCGATAAGGCAGGACCCGGTGATGGCCGGACTGAAGCTGATAGCCGAGCCCTGGGACCTCGGCCCTTACGGATATCAGCTCGGCAACATCCCGCCCGGCTGGGCCGAGTGGAACGGCCAGTATCGGGACACGGTCAGGCGCTTTTGGCGAGGCGATAGGGGACTTGTTGCTGATCTTGCCTCACGGGTGGCCGGTTCCTCTGATATTTTCGGGTATCGCGGGCGACGGCCTTGGGCGAGCATCAATTTCATCACCGTCCATGACGGCTTTACCCTGCAAGATCTCGTCAGCTACAGCAACAAGCACAACGAGCCGAACTGCGAGGACAATCGCGACGGGACCGACGCCAATTACAGCTGCAATAGCGGTGTGGAAGGACCATCCGATAATCCGCAGATCATTGCCCTACGCGACCGTCAAAAGCGCAACCTGCTGGCCACCCTATTGTTGTCGCTCGGGGTGCCGATGCTGCTAGCCGGCGACGAGATCGGGCGGACACAGCGCGGCAACAACAACGCCTATTGCCAGGACAACGAAATCTCGTGGTTCGACTGGGAACATGTCGGGCCCGAGGACGAAGAGCTCGCCTGGTTCGTCCGCTATCTGATCCACCTCCGTCGTCGTCACCGTGTCTTCTCGCGCCCGCGCTTTTTGCGCGGCGAGGTGCTTTCCGAGGCGGGGGTCCAAGACATCACTTGGATCACGGCGTCGGGCAAGGAGGCGACGACCGAGGATTGGAATAACCCGGCAGCACTCGCTCTCGGTTATGTCCTCAGCGGTGCGGCCGGCGAGTTCTTCACCCCGGGCGGCCAGCGCGACATCGACGAGAGCTTTCTTGTGATGATGAACGCGCACTGCGAGGAGCTGGATTTTCGGTTCCCGGTCCTTGCCTCGCCAATGTCTTGGGAGTCGCTGGTCGACACCGCAGAGGCGACCGGGCGCGCCACCGAGATGCGACTTTACGTCCCAGGAGAACTTTATCGGCTGCAGGCGCACTCGTTCGCTTTGTTTATCGACCGAGCGCGGCGGTCGGTGTCGCCGCGCCGCGATCAACTTCCGGCTGGCGCGGTATCTCTCGACGGCGAGCGCGATCCGGGTATCGCGAGCCATGGAGGATCGGGGAAAAACGATGCACCGCCATCATAGCCTGCCGTTTGGTGCCGAGCCGACGCCCGGCGGCGTTCGCTTTCGCCTTTGGGCGCCGCGCGCCAATGCCGTGTCCGTGCAGCTCGAAGATGCAAACCCGGCGACCTATCGGATGACCGGCGAGCCGGGCGGCTGGTTCACTCTGACAACCGAAAAAGCCGAGCAGGGATCGCTCTACCGTTACCTCGTCGACGGCCAGGCCTTTCCCGATCCCGCCTCGCGCCATCAGGAGGGGGGCGTGCATGGCCCCAGCGAAGTCGTCAATCCTCTGGCCTATGACTGGAGGGACCTCGGCTGGCGTGGCCGTTCTTGGGAGGAGATCGTCCTCTACGAGCTGCATCTCGGGGCCTTCTCGGATACCGGCGACTTTGCAGGGGCCGTCCAACATCTCGACCACATCGTCGAGCTCGGTGCGACCGCGGTAGAGCTGATGCCGATTGCGGAATTTCCCGGACACCGCGATTGGGGTTATGACGGCGTCCTGCTATACGCGCCGGCTTCGCAATATGGCCGGCCGGAGGCGCTAAAACACCTCGTCGAAGCGTGCCACGCTCGCGGTCTCGCCATTTTTCTCGACGTCGTCTATAACCATTTTGGCCCCGAGGGGAATTATTTGCCGGCCATAGCTCGCGATTTCTTCAC
>Ga0209656_10000338_pt1 | contig 31215 bp, 35 predicted proteins | sample BogFormECP12_OM2_FD_188239 | JGI IMG/M metagenome (GOLD analysis project Ga0209656, IMG submission 188239) | Bog forest soil microbial communities from Calvert Island, British Columbia, Canada - ECP12_OM2 (SPAdes) (version 2) | ecosystem: Environmental > Aquatic > Freshwater > Wetlands > Bog ...
GTCCACCACGGTCAGGTTGGCCGGTTCGCCGATCTCCAGGGGCCGACCGTGGTCGGGCAGTCCGGCGATGCGCGCCGGGTTCTCGCTCATCACGCGCGCCACGTCACGCCAGGTCAGCAGACCGGGGACGACCATGGCCTGCACCACCGCCGACAGCGCGGTCTGTAGTCCCAGCATCCCGGGCAGCGCGGCCGCGAACTCGACGCATTTCTCGTGCTCGGCATGCGGGGCGTGATCAGTGGCCACACAGTCGATTACCCCGTCGGCCAACGCTTGACGCAGCGCCACCGCGTCGGCGGCTTCCCGCAGTGGCGGGTTGACCCGGTTCACGCCGTCGTAGCTGGCCAGTCGGCTGTCGTCGAGCAGAAGATGATGCGGCGTAACCTCGGCGGTGATCGAAATACCTTGATCCTTAGCCCATTTCAGGATCTCCACGGTGCCCGCGGTGGACGCGTGGCAGATGTGCACCCGGGCGCCGGCGTCACGGGCCAGCAGCGCATCGCGGGCAACGATGGACTCTTCGGCGGCCCTCGGCCAGCCCGACAGTCCCAATCTGGCGGCGTTGGGCCCTTCGTGCGCGACCGCGCCGACCGTGAGCCTGGGCTCTTCGGCATGCTGAGCGATCAGGACACCCAAGCCGGTGGCGTATTCCAGCGCGCGTCGCATCACCAGCGGGTCGTACACGCACTTGCCGTCGTCGGAGAACATCCGCACCCGCGCGGCACCGGCCGCCATCATGCCCATTTCGGTGAGTTCGGTTCCGGCCAGCCCGACGGTGACCGCGCCGACTGGGTGCACGTCGACCAGGCCGACCTGCTGGCCGCGGTGCCAGACATGGTCGGTGACCACCGGGCTGTCGGCGACCGGGTTGGTGTTGGCCATCGCGAACACCGCGGTAAATCCGCCGAGAGCCGCAGCGGCCGAACCGGTTTCGATGTCCTCGGCGTATTCGCGACCGGGCTCGCGCAGATGGGTGTGCAGATCGACGAAGCCCGGCAGCAGGATCTGCCCGGTGGCGTCGATGACATCTGCGTGGTCCGGAATCGCCAGCCCGGCGCCGATATCGGCGATCTGACCGTCGTCGACCAGCACGTCGACCCGCTCGCCCTCGCCGTACAGGCGCACCCCGCGGAGCAGCACGCTCATGCCACGACCTCTTTTCCGGCGGACCCTGTCCCTACTAGCAGATGGAACAGCACCGCCATGCGCACGTGCACACCGTTGGAAACCTGTTGCAGCACAGCTGATTGCGTCGAGTCGGCTACTGAAGACGAGATCTCCATGCCACGCAGCATCGGGCCGGGATGCAGCACCACCGCGTGGCCGGGAAGCATCGCCTGGCGCCGATCGGATAGCCCGTAGCGCACCGAATACTCGCGGGCGGACGGGAAGAAACCGCCGTTCATCCGCTCGGCCTGCACCCGCAACATCAGCACCGCGTCGGCGGCGGGCAGCTCGGCATCGAGATCGTAGGAGACGGTGACCGGCCAGTCGGCTACCCCGACCGGCAGCAGGGTCGGCGGTGCCACCAGCACCACCTCGGCACCCAGGGTGGCCAGCAGCATGACGTTGGACCGGGCGACCCGGCTGTGCAGGATGTCGCCGACGATGACGACGCGTCGGCCGTCGATGTCGCCGAGTCGCTGCCGGATGGTCAGCGCGTCCAGCAACGCCTGGGTCGGGTGCTCGTGGGTGCCGTCGCCGGCGTTGATCACCGACGGGCCGCCGTCCCCGCTGGCCGTCCAGTCGGCAAGCCGGTGCGCCGCCCCCGATGCCGGGTGCCGAATGATCAGCGCGTCCGCGCCGGCCGCGCGCAGCGTCAGCGCGGTGTCGCGCAGCGATTCGCCTTTGCCCACCGAGGATCCGGCCGCGCTGACGTTGATCACGTCGGCGCTCATCCACTTGCCGGCGACCTCGAACGACACCCGGGTGCGGGTCGAGTTCTCGTAGAACATCGTGATCACCGTCCGGCCCCGCAGCGTCGGCAGCTTGCGGACCTCGCGGCCCATCAGCGCCTGGGCGAACCGGTCGGCGTCGTCGAGGATGGCGGTAGCTTCGGCGCGGCTGAGGTCTCCGGCGGCCAGCAGGTGCCTGCTCATGGCGCATCCTCCCGCGAGATGACCACGCCGTCGCGGCCGTCGTGTTCGGCGAGCAGCACGTGCACGCTCTCGCCGCGCGAGGTGGGCACATTCTTGCCGACGTAGTCGGCGCGCAGCGGCAGTTCGCGGTGGCCGCGGTCGACCAGCACGGCCAGCTGCACGACTCGCGGCCGGCCCTGATCGCGCAGCGCGTCCAGCGCCGAGCGCACCGAGCGCCCGGAGTAGAGCACGTCGTCGACGAGAATGACCAATGCGTCGTCGATGCCACCGGCCGGAATCGAGGTGGCCTCCAGTGGCCGGGGCGGCTTTTGCATCAGGTCGTCGCGGTACAGGGTGATGTCCAGCGCACCGTGGCCCACCTCGACACCGCTGTATTCGGCGATGTTGGCGGCCAGGCGGTTGGCCAGGCTCACGCCGCGGGTCGGGATACCCAGCAGCACCACACGAGGCGAATCGGCGCCATCCAGCGCTGTCTTTTCGATGATCTGGTGTGCGATACGGGAAATGGTGCGACCCACGTCGGCCGCCGACATCAATTCCCTCGGTCCGCTGCGGAAAGCGGCCTCACCCGCGGCACCCATGCGAGATCCTGACCTCCTTCTCCGCCTCTCTGGACGGATCGTTAAAGGATGTCGACTGGTGCGCAGCGTAGCACCCGGGGGCTCAGGGAAGACAATCCGAGCCGCGTGCCGTGGTATGAAACTGAACGCCGCTGGAATGCGGCCGCGGTCACAGGCCGAGCGCGGTATCCGTCAGGCCCATCAGCAGAAACTCCGGGTTAAAAATCAGCGCGCCCCCGACGGCGAGACCGCCCGCTCGGCGCGCGCGGTTGTTGTGGTCGTGACTCATTGCCGCCTCCATCGGTTACCTGGATGCCGCCGACGAGACAGACGAACCGGACACACCCATCCTTCAGCATTTCTCAGGAATTTCTGAGGCAGAGACTGTTCCGTTATCAAAACGCGATCCCCAAAGCGACGACGCGGCGTTGCGTTCGTCGAGAAGTGTTGCAGATCAACGAGATCGGCTGCCGCGACATCGAAGCCACCTGCCGGCGCCGGCAATCGGGGACTACCCTGGCGGGCATGACAAGCGCGAGTTCCTCTCCCCAACCTTCTGGCGGTGCTCGGTACGATTTCGATGCCCTCTATCGAGGCGAAAGCCCGGGTGAAGGCGTCCCAGCAATGGCGACGCCGCCGTGGGATACCAAGGCCCCCAAGGAGAACGTCGTCGCCTGGCACGAGGGTGGCTGGGTTCACGGTGATGTGCTGGACATCGGGTGCGGACTGGGCGACAACGCCATCTACCTGGCTCGGCAGGGCTTCAACGTCACCGGCCTCGACATCTCGCCGACCGCGCTGATCACCGCCGAACGGCGGGCCAAGGACGCCGGGGTCAACGTGACGTTCGCGGTGACCGACTCCACCAAGCTCGAGGGCTACACCGACGCATTCGACACCGTCGTCGACAGCGGCATGTTCCACTGCCTCAACGACGACGCCAAGCGCAGCTACGCGGCCGCGGCCCATCGCGCAACCAGGCCGGGCGCCACCCTGTTGCTCAGCTGTTTCTCCGACGCAAACCCCTCCGACGACGAATGGCCACGGCCTGCGGTGTCCGAGCAGACGCTGCGCGACGTCCTCGGCGGCGCGGGCTGGAACATCGAATCGCTGGAGCCCGCTACCTGGCAGCGCGAGATCGACGGCTCGCAAGTCGAGATGGCGTTCTGGTACGTCAGGGCGCAGCGGCACTAGCGTCCGGCGGGTTAACGCCACCGCGAAGCTCGCCAGACCGCGGTGATCATCCTCTCGCTGCGCCAGGATGGCGTCGCAACGGCCCAGAAAGTCGGTTACCAGCGCCAACCCGACGGGCTCTGAGTATGCTGTGCGTTCACTTGCTAATGGGCCGCCGCCGAAGCATGGCGTGCCCCACGTTTCTGGGGAAGGGATTTCAATGTCTGTCGCAACGGGCACCCCCAGCTAATCGAGGATCCGATGAGCGACAAGTCCAGCAGCCCGATCCGTCCACTGATCGGGTTCACCACCCGCGATGACGCACCGCAGATAGCCCCGGCACCGGTTAGCCGGACGTGGATGTCAGAGATCACAGAGTCCCGTAAGGGTTGGCCTAATCGGTGTTTACCGATGCTGATGGCCAACCAAAGCGGCTGGGAGCTGCGCAATCGGTACGGGTTCACCGCTACGTGGGTCGGTGAACAAAACGGCCTGGACATCAAGATCACACCCGACAAGCGCGACACCGAACAGTTCCTGCCCCTCGGCCATTTTGGTAACGGCATCCTGACCTGGCATCTGCCGATAGTGTTTCGCACTCCGCCGGGCTACAACCTGTTGGTCCGCGGACCGGCGAACTATCCGAAGGACGCCGTTTCTCCGCTAGAGGGCATCGTCGAAACCGACTGGGCGAGCGCAAGTTTCAGCATGAGCTGGAAACTCACCCGTAAACTGATGCCGGTGCGATTCGAGGTCGACGAACCGATATGCATGATCGTCCCGCAGCGCCGAGCCGAGCTTGAAGAGTTCGCCCCTGAACTCAGGCGAATCGAGTCCGATGAAGATCTGCAGCGCAAGCATGAGATCTTTCTTCGCTCACGTGACGCGGCAAAGCAAATCGAGCAGATCGAGAGGGTCGCCGCGGGAGAGCAAGTGGAGTGGCAAGGCGACTACACGCGAGGCCGACACGCCGACGGCGAGGCCGGCACGCCGGATCACCAGACTCGCCGTCGTCTTCGTCCATTTGTTCAGCCTGAACCTGAGAAGTCGCAAGGGTTGGACGTGGCCGGGCTCGAATAGCCGCACGAAAGCGGCCTCGTAGAGGGTTACCACCGATGGTTGTTCTGGCTCGTCCGTCCGTAATGGCGCGCACTAACCTGGACCGGTGAATCTCGAGGGCAATCAGGCCTCCATCCGCGAAGCCTTCGATGCCGGTCTGCTCGCCGGTGCGGTGACCGTGGTGTGGCAGCACGGACGCGTGTTGCAGGTCAACGAGATCGGCTACCGCGACGTCGACGCCAAGTTGCCAATGCAGCGCGACACGCTGTTTCGCATCGCATCGATGACCAAGCCGGTCACTGTCGCTGCGGCGATGAGCCTGATCGACGAGGGCAAGCTGGCGTTGCGGGACCCGATCGTGCGTTGGTTGCCGGAGTTCGCCGACGTGCGGGTGCTGGACGACCCGACCGGGCCGCTGGACCGAACACATCCGGTGCAGCGCGCGGTCCTGGTCGAGGACCTGCTCACCCATACCAGCGGCCTCGCATACGGGTTCTCGGTGGGCGGACCGATATCCCGCGCTTACGTCCGCCTGCCGTTCGGGCGCGGACCCGACGCGTGGCTGGCTGCGCTTGCCGAGCTGCCGCTGGTCCACCAGCCGGGCGAGCGGCTGACCTACAGCCACGCCATCGATGTCATCGGCGTGCTGGTGTCACGCATCGAGGACAAGCCGTTTTATCAGATGCTCGACGAGCGAATCCTGCAGCCGCTGGGCATGATTGACACCGGATTCTTCGTCTCGGTGGAGGGGCGCCGCCGCGCGGCGACCATGTATCGGCTCGATGAGCACGACCGGCTACAACACGACGTGATGGGGCAACCGCATATCTCACCGCCGGCGTTCTGCAACGCGGGCGGCGGGTTGTGGTCGACGGCCGACGACTATCTGCGGTTCGTCGAAATGCTCATGGGCGAAGGGGCATTGGATGGTGTGCGGGTGCTCTCGCCGGAGTCGGCGCGGCTGATGCGCACCGATCGGCTCACTGTTGAGCAGAAGCAGCACCCATTTCTCGGCGCGCCGTTCTGGATCGGCCGCGGGTTCGGGCTGAACCTATCGGTGGTGACCGATCCGGCGAAGTCGGCGCCGTTATTCGGGCCGGGAGGTCTCGGGACCTTCAGCTGGCCCGGTGCATACGGGACGTGGTGGCAAGCCGACCCGACCGCGGACCTGATCATGCTCTACCTGATTCAGAACATGCCGACAATGGCGGGTGACGCCGCCGCCGCAGTCGCCGGGAACACATCACGCGCCAAACTGCAAGCGGTGCAGCCGAAATTCGTGCACCGCACCTATCGCGCGCTAGGCCTTTGATGGCCGAATTCACACCTGAGCGCATCGCCGGGCCGCGGCTGTTGCTGCGCCTGCCGGTACTCGACGACGCCGGCGCGCTGTTCCAAAGGATTGGCCGCGATCCCCAGGTCACCAAATATCTGCTGTGGACACCGCACCCCGACGTGGGGGTAACGCGGCGGGTGATCACCGAACGAATGAACGTGGATGCACACCTGCGAACCTGGGTGATGGTGCTGCAGCATAGCGGCGAGATCGTCGGGATGCTCAGTTGCGCGCGTCCGCTACCGTACGCCGCAGAAATCGGTTACTCCGTCGGTCGGCGTTGGTGGGGCAAGGGTTTGATGTCCGAAGCGCTCGACATGCTGATGGCGACCCTGCGCGCTGACCCCGACGTTTACCGCGTGTGGGCTACGTGTCATGTGGACAACGTGCGTTCCGCGCGCGTATTGGAGCGAGCCGACTTCACGCTTGAAGGTCGCCTGGCCCGTCATACGATCTACCCCAACCTCGGGCCCGAACCGCGCGACAGCCTGCTCTACGCCAAGGCGCTGCGCTGATTTGGCACCTCTGCGCCGAACACGAAGACGCAAGCCGATCGCCCGTCACTTCCCCGCGGCCAGGTCGCTATCGACGATTACTGCCACCTTCCCCAGTACGCCATGGCCCGCCTTCAGCGACTGCAGTCCCGCATTGATCGCGTCGACGGTGCTGTCGATGGTCTGGCCGATGTGCGGGACCACAACTCGCTGCGCCGCCCACTCCATCGCCAAAGCCATCCCACGCTGGAGAAAGGCGCGTGCCTCGCCGTCGAGCGTGGCGGGTTCGGAGAAGTAGCGCAGCAGATTGACGTTGACATGCTTCGCGTCGCGCTCGGCCAAGATGGCATCTACCGGGCTGTGCGTTTCGACCAGCCGTGTCGTCTTGCCAGGGCCGACGCCGAGCACGATCCAGCTGCCGCCCCGCCGAACGGTTTTCGCAGTCTCGACAAAACCATGCTCGCTGTAGGTGGCATCGAAGACGAGGTCCACGCCCCGGCCACCGGTCAGCTTCGCGATTTCGGCAGCGACGTCGTCGCGCTTGTAGTCGAAAACGTGCTGGGCGCCGGACTGCTTGGCCAGTGCGATCGATTGCGGTGTGCTGCCGCTGCTGATGACCAGTCCGGCCCCGAGGGCACGTGCCGCCATCTGCACCGCGAGATGCCCGACGCCTCCCCCACCTCCCGGGATATAGACGGCATCACCCGCGCGGAACGCCGGATAAAGACCCGCGAAAGCGGACAAGAAGGCCATTGGAAGCGCCGCAGCATCGCGGAAGCTCAGGGATGGCGGCTTGCCGACGGTGAGGAATTGGTGTGCGACGGCGTAGCTGCCTTCGCCTGTCGCGGCCCAGCCGCCATCACCATTCAAATCGGCCATGGCGGCTACCGCGTCGCCGACGGCCAAGCCAGTCACACCATCGCCCGCGGCGACCACCACCCCGGCGAGATCGAGACCGAGGGCGACCGGCGGCGTCCGTCCCATGAAATTGAGATCGGCCAGTTTGTACTCCAGCGGGTTGAGCGACGAGGCGGCCACGCGGATCAGAACCTCGTCGGTTGCCGGCTGCCGGACGGGAACGCGCACCGCCTCAAGCGGCAGCCCGCCCCGGTCTCTTGTGTAACCGACGCCGAGAAACGTCTCCGGAATCGTCTGAGTCTGCTTCATGACCCTGCTGCTTTCCGCCGGCTCTCGCGAGCGTATCATCCTGCCCTGCTTCGTAATTCGGCGAGTCTGACCTGTTTTTCGGCGAACCATTGATGTTCGTAGCCGGGCGCGGGAATCAACGATCCGGCCTCCATCACATCTGTATGATCAGTCTCGGTCACCGAGATCCAAAGCTCGGCTTCCGGCTGGCCCGTGATACGTGTCCACATCTCCGAGAGCTGGCGCAGCATTCCCTGTCGCGTTTCGAGGGAACGTCCGTCCCGGTTAATGCCGAGAATTAAAGATTGCGCTGTTGGTTTGCCGCCCGCGAAGCATTCGCCCTCGGGCATCTCGTGAAACAGAACCTTGACCCATGACCCCGGCGCTCCGGTGACGTTGCAGTACATGTTGGTCATCTCTTCGGCGAGCTTGGCCTTGGCGGACTTGCTGAGAAGTCCTTTCGGGCTATAGCACTGGTAGACGGGCATGATGTTTCCTTTCCATTTTTCTACTGGTTTGGTGTCACCGGGTGAGCGCGGTCGGCACGGGGACCTTGAGGTACTCCAGCAACGCGGCAAGCTTGTGATCCAATTCGATTCCCACCTCCGTGATTTCGGGCGTGTTGAAGCTGCCGAACCGGGTGCTGGGTTGGTCCAGGGTGAACCAGGTGACGCCGTCGGCGTCTTCCACAAGGGCGGTGCGCAAGGGCGCATAGAGCAGAATAGCCGGGTTGTAGCGGTACATCCTTTCCGCAATGGTGTGATTGCCCATGAGGTACTCGACACAACGGCCGCCGTCTCCGGCCAGACTCATCAGCGACGTGAAGTCGTGCGACCAGTAGAGAATAAAGTCGTGTGGCGCGTTCTCTGCCGTGGCTTGCAGAATGGTCTGCCAGTCGACGCCGCGCTTGACGAGCGAGTCGAACCGTTCGCTCTGAAACGCAGGTACTGCTCGCTCATAGCGATCCCTGAACCCGTCGAACGAGTCGTCGATCTGGATCGTCAACCGATCGACCTGATGGGAGACCGTTTCGATCGGGCCCTTCAATGATTGCGTCATGATTTCTCCTTTTGTTTCTCTCTGAATTCCCCCGCGCCACATTGATTTATGACGATGTCGAACTGGTAATCGCCGTACTGCGGTGTTGGCATGACTGGACTCCCTTCATCGATCTGGCGCGGCTCGTCAGTAGCGGCGGGGACGCTTCGTTTGCTCGATCCGGGCCGAACTATGTCGGGCGTCATACTTACTATATGAGAGCGAGGTTACAACCACATTCGACTAGCTGTCAAGAGATATGTATGATGGGCGACATGCCAAAGAAGACTGATAGCAAGGAACGCATGGTCGCCGCCGCGCGACGGCTGTTCCGCGAGCACGGCTATCTGGGCACCGCTTTGTCGGACGTCGTCACCGAGAGCGCCGCCCCGCGCGGATCGATCTACTTTCATTTCCCGGGCGGCAAGGAGGAGCTCGCCAGCGAGGTCACCCTTCTGCATGCCTCCGTCCGCATCGCCGATATCAACCGCGCGGCCGCCACCACGACCACCGCGGCGCAGCTGATCGAGGTCTTCATGGGCCGAGAACGCGATGACCTGGTCGCCAGCAACTACCGCGAGGGGTGCGCTGTGGCTCCCATCGTCATCGAGACGACGCCCGCTTCCGATGTGCTGAGCGACGTGGCCCGGCGGTCCTTCGAGGATCTGATCACTACGCTGGCCGCGCGCTTCACCGAAAAGGGCCTCCCCCACGAGAGGGCCGTGCGGCTGGCCACCAACGTGTGGACCAGCATGGAAGGAGCGCTCATCCTCAGCCGCGTATTACGCAGCCCCGAGCCGTTCGACCTGGCCATCGCCCAACTGGCCGCAACCGCCGACACCGAGGCAGCCGCCTAGGGAGGGTTCATGCCCACGTACATGTGTTATGCCCACGAGGGTCAAATCACGGCTGAGCAGAAGTCTCAGATCGCAGCGGGAATTGCGCGGATCCACAGCCGGTACACGGGAGCTCCAGTTGCATTCTCCCAGTGCATTTTCCGCAACCTCAAGTCAGACGAGCATTTCATAGGTTTGCAGCCCGCGCCCCACAACGGCGTGTTCGTCTACGGCCACATTCGCGCCGAGCGGGCCAGCACCGCCAAGAACGACATCCTGATCGGAATTCGAGATCTCCTCATGTGGGTGCTGAACGTTCCCGAATCGGTGGTGTGGGTGTATCTGAACGACCTCGCTCACACCGACATGGTCGAGTTCGGCCGTGTTTTGCCTGAACCGCGTGGCGAGCAGGCCTGGGTCGATGAGCTCCCGCAAGACGTGCGCGATGAATTGGCTAGGCGTGGAGGGCAGTAACCAACCCCGTGGTGTTGACTGGAGGCGCCGCAACTTCCGCTAGCCGAGAACGGCCCGCGTCGATGCCGCGGCCACGTACGACCCTTTGCCGTTTCCGTTTGCCTCGGCGACCGCGCGCCGCGCCGCGGTAATCCGTTTGAGTGCCGCCTCGGTGAACACCGACAACCCCAGGTCGTGGTCGTATCCGTGGATTTCCTTGACGTCGAGTTGGGCAAGGAAATACAGGATTTGCTTGGAGACCACCTGACCTGGAACCAGCACCGGGAAGCCGGGCGGATACGGCACGACGAAAGTGGTGGACACCAACGTTTTTCCGTCGGCGAGGCGTCGCGCGGCCTCACCGGCCAGGACGTGCTCGCGGTCGGACTCCTCATATCCGGCGTAGAACGCCGCACGCATGTCGCCGAACGAGCTGGCGCCGCCGGGTCGGAACGCGACGTCGAATTCACTGAAGTCCGGCAGCGGCGGCAGGTCCTCGGTTATCTCCTCAACCCGGCGCTGTTGCAGCGCACGATCATCCTTGCCGGCCGCGCACTCGCTGCGATCGAAATCGGTGGCCACCCTGCGTAATACATCGAGCAGGTAGTGCACGCTCGACCAGGTCACACCGATCGTGAAGATCAACAGCACACTGTTGATCGACGTCTTGTTGATCTGGATGCCAAACCGGTCCATCAGGATCTTCTCGCGGAAGTCGTATCCGTTCATACCGGTCTGACCCACATACAGGGTGACCCGCGTCGGGTCGAGGACGAATTGGTCGGAGCGCCACGCCTCGTTCCACTCCGCCAGCGCACCTTGGCGCACCTGTCGGTAGGAGCTGACCTCCGAGAGCCGGAACTGGTCGGGAACCAGGTCGGACTCGTCGAGGATGCGAAACCACTTGCTGATCAAGCGGTCTTTGCGGACGCGGTGCCGGAAAACCAGCGCCATGTCGTAGACGTTTCGGACCAGTTGGAAACCTTCGATATCGACTTGCCGTCGCGCCAAATCCAGCGATGCCAGCAGTTGCTGGTTCGGTGAGGTCGAGGTGTGCGTCAAAAACGCCTCACCGAACGCATCGCGGGTGAGCGCCTTGAAATCCTGGTCACGGATGTGGATCATCGACGCCTGCCGCAGCGCCGACAGCGACTTGTGGGTGGAGTGTGTCGCGTAGACCCGCACGCGTGCCCGGCTCGGGTCGGGGTGCAGCCGGTGTTCGATCCACTCCGCACGGGCCTCACCTGGTTCAAACCCGGGCATCTCCGCGCGCCACGTTTGGTACTCCCTGGCGTAGGCCGGAGACGACAACATCGACTCGAGTTGCTCGGCGGCAACCATCGCGGTGCGCTGCCGCGCCCACGGCACCGCGGTGGCGAACGCGTACCACGCCTCGTCCCACAGGAAGCAGATGTCCGGCTTGATCGCCAGCACCTCTTCCATCACCCGCCGCGGGTTGTAGACCACGCCGTCGAACGTGCAGTTAGTGAGCAGTAGCATGCGCACTCGGTCCAGCTGTCCGGCCGCCTCCAGGTCGAGCAACGCCTTTTTGATCGTTTGCAGCGGTACGGCTCCGTAGATCGCGAACGGCTGCAGCTCGTAGGCGTCGAGGTACAGCGGGTAGGCGCCCGCCAGCACCAGCCCGTAGTGGTGCGACTTGTGGCAATTGCGGTCGATCAGCACGATGTCGCCGGGCCGGGTGAGCGCCTGCACGACGATCTTGTTTGCCGTCGACGTCCCGTTGGTGACGAAGTAGGTCTCGTTGCTATTCCAGGTTTTGGCGGCTTTGTCCATCGCCGCCCTGATGTTGCCGTGCGGGTCCAGCAGCGAGTCCAGTCCGCCCGATGTGGTCGACGTCTCGGCCATGAAAATATTGCGGCCGTAGAACTCGCCCATGTCCTGCAGCGACTTCGAGTTGAAGATGCTGGCGCCGCGGGCGACCGGAAGGGCGTGGAATTGACCGGCCGGCCGTGCCGCATAAGCGCGTAGCGCGTCGAAAAACGGTGTGGTGTAACGGTTCCGGATGCCAGCGAGCACGGTGCTGTACAGATCGGTGACGTCGTTGAGCCGGTAGAAGGTCCGGTCGTAAACGTCGGACTCATCCTCGGTCTCGGCGGCGATCGACTCGTCGGTGAGCAGGTAGAGGTCGATGCTTGGCCGTAGCTCGCGGATCCACTGGCCGCATTCGACGCAGTCGTGGGTGCGGTCGGTGGCGATCACTTTGTCGTTGACCCCGAGCAACGCGTTCATCAGCGGGACTCGGTCATGCGATCGCAGCGGAATGTCGTGCCGGATGATGGCCGCCTGAATCTCCCCGTTCAACGCAACCGCAGTGATCGCGTCCTCGACGCTGGTAACGATCAAGAATTCGATTTGCACGTCGTCGCTAGGATCGCGAAGCGCGCGCAAGCTTTCCGCCAACCCCTCGGGTGCCGTGGGCGGGGAATCATCGGCGAGCAGAACCGTGTAGAACTGTTGTTCTTTGGCCCGCGCCACCAGTTCCTGGTCGGCCAACGACGTCGATGTGTCGAACAGCGCTGCGCGGTCGCCGTACTCGGATAGTAGGCGCACCGCAAGCGATACCTTCTCCTCGAGGCTCACCGTGGCGTGGTGGTCCAGATACTCGCGGAACGCCACCAGATTCGCCGCGCCTGGATATATCCAGTAGCGCTCGTACGCGCTGAGACGATTGATCAAGCGCTTCGCCCTGGCCGCTTCGTGGCTGGTGTCCAGCCCGGCACGGTCGACCACGGCCAGCTGATGGCACGCGTCGTCGAGCAGATTCCAGGTGTCGATGCGCGAGTACGACGGGTTCGCGACCGCCGCGAGTGCGGAAACGTGAAGCCGCCTCGGGCGCCTGCCGTTTCGGTCCATCTCGCAAGTGTTCTCCCCCATCGACCTGCGTGAGGCCATTTTGGAGGGTCAACTGCCACATCTGCCACATCAGACTCTGAGAGGAGCGAACGGCTATGTGCCCGCCTGTGAGCGAATACCTCCGCCGCTGCTAGCGACGGATGAGGCGGGCCCCCTAGCCCTCGAACTCGTCGTCGGCGTCGTGACCGCGCCGATCGCCGCGGGTGATCTCCATCCACCGCCGAACCGGAAGGTCCCAACGCCTTGATGTGGTGGATGCCGTGTCGGTGACGTCGGACAGCGACCTCACCACGGCCTGCGTCAACGCCATGATCGCGGCCATCACCGGAAGCAACGGCCGGAATGGCTGTGCCGCTGACCGAACCGTTTCGATCCGCCGGGCCAGCACGTACCGCTCGATCGAGTGATAGAGCCAGGCGCCGACGCCGAGCGCGTAGATCGCCAGCGCCGCCGCGATCGCCGCCTGCCCGTAAGCCGCGCAGAAGACCGCGCCCAAGATCACTGTCGCCGCCAGCACGGCGGCGATGATGACGCGCAGTTCCAACCGGGTCATGAATCCGCGACGTGGTTGGGCGCGACCCCTCGGACCGCTTGAGCGGCCGCCCGGATTTGCGGCGTCACCAGCATTACCTGGCCCAGCACCCCGTTGACGAAGCCCGGCGATTCGTCGGTGGACAGCTCCTTGGCCAGCTCTACCGCCTCGTCGACAGCGACCGGCGCGGGCACGTCGTCGGCGTGCAGCAGTTCCCATACCGCGACCCGCAGGATCGCCCGGTCCACGGCGGGCAGTCGGTCCAACGTCCAGCCCTGCAGATGCGACGCGATCAAATCGTCGATATGTGCCGCGTGCTCGGTGACACCGCGGGCAACCGTCGCCGTGTACGGATTCAGCGGCGCCACATCGGGGTTCGCCTCCGCCAGCGCGGTGCGGGCGTCAGCCGCCTCGGCCGGTGACACCCCGCGGGCATCGGCTTCGAACAGCAAGTCGACGGCACGCTTACGAGCCTGATGCCGTCCCTTGACGGGCTTGCTCACGCGTTGACGCGTCCCAGGTAGCTGCCGTCGCGCGAGTCGACCTTCAGCTTGTCGCCGGTGTTGATGAACAACGGCACCTGGAGCTCCGCACCGGTCTCCACGGTCGCCGGCTTGGTACCGGCGCTGGACCGGTCGCCCTGCAGACCCGGCTCGGTGTGCGTGACCACGAGCTCGACGGTCACCGGCAGCTCCAGGTACAGCGGCGACCCGTTGTGGAATGCCACCTGCACCGGCAGGCCCTCGAGCAAGAACCGGGCGGCGTCGCCCACCAGCGACTCCGGCAATGGGTGCTGCTCGTAGTCCTGGCTGTCCATGAACACGAAGTCACTGCCGTCGCGGTAGAGGTAGGTGTGGTCTCGGCGGTCCACGGTGGCGGTCTCCACCTTCACTCCGGCGTTGTAGGTCTTGTCGACCACCTTGCCGGAGAGCACGTTCTTCAGCTTGGTGCGCACGAACGCCGGGCCCTTGCCGGGTTTGACGTGCTGGAACTCGACGATCTGCCACAGTTGGCCGTCGATCACCAGCACCAGTCCGTTCTTGAAATCGGCAGTCGATGCCACAGTCGGTAAATCTCCTAGAACAGCTACTTTTGCGGTGGTGGGAGCCCACCAGATACCCAGCGCAGCTTACCCGCACCGCGGTAGAGCCCGACATGTATCGGACCGACTATCGGGGCACGCGTCACCGACGAACGGCTCCCTACTTCAGCCAATCGTCGAATATTCGACGAGTTGGCAGTTGTACCAGGCGCTGCCAGATCCGAGCGCGGTCCCGCAGCCGCCCGTCGCCCTAAGCCAACAGGATCTCATCAGGTTTCTCTTACATTCCGTTCAGCTGCTACTTACACTAGAAGCCTGAAGCGGTCGGCGCTGAAGACGAAGTGCGCTCCCGTCAGGGGTGCGGTCGTGAAAAGGAAGACTCATGGCGAACGCTCGTGGTTGCGGACGGCTGGGCCTGCTGGCGGTGGGGTTGGGTATCGGTGCCGCACTCGCCACGATCCCCAGGACCGCCTCAGCGGACTCGTCGACCGACTGGTTGTCGTCGATCGACAATCTTCTGGGCGGTTTGTCCATCCCGGCCGCGATGCCATCAGCCTTGGATGTGCAGATCTCAATCGACGGGATGGAGTTGTTTTCGACAGCGGGTAACACCGCTACCGCAACCTCGGGGACGGGGGATATTGCAATCGCCGTCGGCAACGGAAGTATTGCCGACGCCACCGGCGGGACCGGCGACTTCGCTCTCGCTGACGGCACCAACAGCGACGCCGGGGCCGGCGGCACCGGCCCCTTCGGAGGCGATGGGATCGGCAGCAATGACATTGCCATCGACATCGGCAACAACAACGGCAGTCTCCTCGGTGCCAACGCGATCGGCGGCGACAACGACACCGCCATCCTGTTCGGCAACCTGACCGGCAACTTCGCCGGTGTCGAAGCCGGCAACCCGGGCAACAGCGACTTCGCCCTCGCCATCGGCAACGAGGATGGCTTTGACGACGGTCCGTACGCTGGCGAAGGCCACAACAACGTCGCGATCGACATCGGCAATGAAACCGGCGACAACCTCGGTGCAAACGCCAGCCCGAGCGCAGGCAGCTTCGACTTTGCCGGCGTCTTCGGCAACAACGACACCGCCACCGCCGGCTCCCCCGGCGATTTCGACCTCGCCGCGGTTTTCGGCGACGGCCTCAACGCGACCGCTAGCGGCGGCAACTTCTTGGTCGACATCGTGCCATCCCTATAGCGTCAGTGCCGTCCCTAGCGGGTGGGGGTCATCAGCACATAGTTAGCTAGGTGAGAATCGCCAGTTCCTTGGGGAACCGGGTGAGCAATTCCGGTGCGTGCCCAGAGCTCTTGTCGGCCACGACCAGCGTGTCCTCGATGCGGACGCCGCCGCGGTCGGGCAAATAGACACCGGGCTCGACGGTTACCACCGAGCCCGCAAGGAGCGTGCCGGCGGCGGTGGCGTTGATCCCCGGCGCTTCATGGATCTGCAGGCCCACCCCGTGGCCCAGGCCGTGGCCGAAGTGCTCGCCGTGCCCGGCGTCGATGATTACGTCGCGAGCCGCAGCGTCCACCTCGGCCAAACTCGCGCCGGCCTGCAGCGCGGCACGGCCGGCTTGCTGCGCGGTACTGACCAGCTGGTAGATCTCGCGCTGCCAATCGGCGGCCTTGCCCAGCACGAACGTCCGGGTCATGTCGGAGTGATATCCGCCGACCAGGGCGCCGAAGTCGATCTTGACGAAGTCGCCGGTGGCCAGCACCGCATCGGTGGGCCGGTGATGTGGGATCGCCGAATTCGCCCCGGTGGCCACGATCGTCTCGAACGAGACGCCGTCGGCGCCGTGGTCGAGCATCAAGGCCTCCAGTTCGCGGCCAACCTCGCGCTCGGTCCGGCCGGGCCGCGGTCCCCCGCGGGCCACCAGGTCGGTCAGCGCGGCGTCGGCGGCCTCGCAGGCCAGCCGCAGCAGCGCCACCTCGCCGGCGTCCTTGATTTCCCGCAGGGCTTCCACCGTCTGCGAGGCGCGGACCAGCTCGGTGGTCCCGGCCTGCTCCACTTCTTTAGCCAGCGCGTCGAACCCGTCCACGGTGACCACATGGCTCTCGAAGCCGAGCCGCCGCACGCCGAGCGACGCGGCGCGCCCGGCCAGGTAACGCCCGCAGGCCCGCTGGATGGCCACCTCCAAGTCGGGTGCCTGCTGGGCGGCCTGGGTGCGATAGCGACCGTCGGTGGCCAGCACCGGCGGCAACTCGTCGGCGAACACCAGCAGCGCGGCGTTTGAGCCGGCGAAACCGGACAGGTAGCGCACGTTGATCAGGTCGGTGACCAGCATCGCGTCCAGCTCGGTCGCGCGGAGTCGCGCACTGAGCGCGGCTCGCCGCTGGGAATGTGTCACGTCCGCTGACGGTACTCGCTACGCTGTGGCCTCATGACTAACTGGATGCTGCGCGGCCTGGTCTTCGGCGCTGCGATGGTCGTCGTTCGGCTGTTCCAGGGAACGCTGATCGACGTGTGGCAGACGCATGCCGGGCTGATCAGCATCGTGCTGCTGATTCTTTTCCTGGCCGGTGTGGTCTTTTGGGGGGTGCGCGACGGCCGCGCCGACGCCGCCGCGAACCCCGACCCCGATCGCCGCGCTGATCTGGCGATGATGTGGCTATTGGCCGGTCTGGTGGCCGGCCTGGTCAGCGGCGCGGTGACGTGGCTGGTCGGAGTGTTCTACAAGTCGCTGTATGTCGGTGGGCTGATCAACGAGCTCACGGTGTTCGCCGCCTTCACCGCGCTGCTGGTGTTTTTGGGTGGGATCACCGGGGCGTCGATCGGCCGGTACTTGATCGACCGCGCGGGCGCCTACACGCCGCAACGCGGCGGCAGCGGTGAGGACGAGCGCGTCGACACCGACGTGTTCGCCGCCGTCCGTTCCGATGAGGCCGCCACCGCTGAGGGTGGCACCTGGACCCAGGAGCATCCGATGGCTGTGGCGACGGCCGAGCGCGGGGCGTACGGCTCCCCGGAGGCTTACAGCGAAGAAGCCGAAGAGACCACCGAGGCCGTCAGCCCGGCCCGCAGCGAGGACAAGACCGAGAAGATTCCCTGGCCGCCGAAGAAGGAAGCCACCGAGGAGTCCACCCAGGACGTCCCGACCACGGAACATAAGGCCGAGCGGGACGAAGACTAGCGGTTGATGCTGGCCAAATAGCGCAGGGCCAGCAGATATCCCTGCACGCCGAGCCCGGCGATCACGCCGGTTGCGATCGGGCTCAAGTACGAGTGGTGCCGAAACTCTTCGCGCGCATACACATTGGAGATATGCACTTCAATCAAAGGCGCGCTCAGCTCCGTGCAGGCGTCCCGCAACGCGACCGACGTGTGGGTCAACCCGCCGGCGTTGAGGATCACCGGTTCTCCCGCGTCGGCGGCCAAATGGATCCAGTCCAGCAGCTGAGCCTCGCTGTCGCTTTGCCGCACAACGGCTTTCAATCCCAGGTCGGCGGCCTCGCGTTCGATCATCGCGACCAGATCGTCGTGGGTGGTGTCGCCGTAGACCTCAGGCTCGCGACGGCCCAGCCGGCCGAGGTTGGGCCCGTTGATCACGGTGACCGGTCCACTCATCGGGCCCCCACCTCCGCGTAGGCCGCCGCCAGCAGCGCCGGGTCCGGCCCCTCCAACCGACCCGGTTTGGCCAGCCCGTCGAGCACCACGAATCGCAGCACCCCTGCGCGGGTCTTCTTGTCGCCGGCCATGTATTCCAGCAGTTCGGGTAGCGCGTCGGCGTCGTAGCCGACCGGCAGGCCCAGCGACGCCAGGATGCTGCGATGGCGTTCGGCGGTGGCGTCGTCGAGCCGCCCGGCCAGCCGGCCCAGTTCGGCGGCGAACACCAAACCCACCGAAACCGCGGCGCCGTGCCGCCATTGGTAACCCTCCCGGCGCTCGATCGCGTGGCCCAGGGTGTGGCCGTAGTTGAGGATTTCGCGCAGCTGCGATTCCTTCTCGTCGGCGGCGACGACCTCGGCCTTGACGGTGATCGCGCGGCGGATCAGCTCCGGCAGCACGTCACCCGACGGGTCCAGGGCCGCCTGCGGATCCGCCTCGATCCGGTCCAGGATCACCGGGTCGGCGATGAAACCCGCCTTGACGACCTCGGCCATACCGGCCGCGATTTCGTTGCGCGGCAACGTCTGCAAGGTCGCCAGGTCGACCAGCACGGCGATCGGCTGGTGAAACGCGCCGACCAGATTCTTGCCGGCCGCCGTGTTGATCCCGGTCTTGCCGCCGACCGCCGCGTCGACCATGCCCAGCAGCGTGGTGGGCACGTGCACGATCGACACACCCCGCAGCCAGGTCGCCGCGGCGAAACCGGCGACGTCGGTGGCGGCCCCACCACCGAGGCTGACCAAGGCATCCTTGCGGCCAACGCCGATGCGGCCCAGTACTTCCCAGATGAACCCGACGACGGGCAAGTCCTTACCGGCTTCGGCGTCAGGGATTTCGATGCGATGCGCGTCGATACCCTCGTCCGCCAGCCGGGTCCGGATCTCCTCGGCGGTCTGCGCCAGCACCGGCTGATGCAGGATCGCGACCCGGTTCCGACCGGCCAGCAGCCGCTCGAGCTCGCCAAGCAGGCCGGTGCCGATCACCACCGGGTAGGGCGGGTCGACGGCCACCTGCACGGTGACCGGGTTGTGCGGATCGGTCATTTGCCGGCCTCGGCGCGACGGGCCGCGGCCAGCGCCGCCGGCGTAGCGGGGGTCGGCGGCGGTCCGGCTGGGGACTCGGGTGTGCTGGGGGTCAGCGAGGACGGCGCGCGACGCCACGGTGGACGTCGACGGCCGCGCCCGGGGCCACAGCCTTGCGGGTCCTGCAGCCGCGACACGATATAACGCACGACGGCGCCGGGATTACGCCGGTTGGTGTTGACCCGGATGGTGGCGACCTGGCGGTACAGCGGGACGCGCTGCGACATCAGCGCGCGGAACTTCTCGGCGCGGTCCGGCCCGGTCAGCAACGGCCGCACGGTGTTGCCGCCGGTGCGCCGCACTCCTTCGGTGGCGTTGATCTCCAAGAAGACGACGGTGTGACCGGCCAGCGCGGCGCGCACCCCGGGACTGGTGACGGCACCGCCGCCGAGCGACAGCACGCCGTCATGCTCGGCCAGCGCCGCTTTCACCACCTCTTCCTCGATACGACGGAACTCCTTCTCCCCGTCGGTGGCGAAAATGTCGGCGATGCGGCGTCCGGTCTGCTCTTCGATCGCCACGTCGGTGTCGAGCAGCGTGACGCCGAGCGCCTTGGCCAGCCGTCGTCCGATCGTGGACTTACCCGACCCCGGGAGTCCAACCAGTACAGCCTTGGGCGCCACTCGCGTTATCCCGACACTCGGATTTCGGCGGCCGGTTCGCGTTCGGCGACCGAGCGCAGGTACGCCTCGACGTTGCGGCGGGTCTCGGTCAGCGAGTCGCCGCCGAATTTCTCCAGCGCCGCGCGCGCGAGGACCAGCGCGACCATGGTTTCGACCACCACACCGGCGGCCGGTACCGCGCACACGTCGGAGCGCTGGTTGATAGCGACGGCCTCGTCACCGGTCGCCATATCGACGGTGGCCAGCGCCCGCGGCACCGTGGAGATCGGCTTCATCGCCGCCCGTACCCGCAGCGGCTGGCCGTTGGTCATGCCACCTTCCAGGCCACCGGCCCGGTTGGTCGAGCGCACGACGCCGTCCGGGCCGGGGTACATCTCGTCGTGGGCGCGGCTGCCGCGGCGGCGCGCGGTGGTGAACCCGTCGCCGATCTCGACGCCCTTGATCGCCTGGATGCCCATCACCGCGGCGGCGAGCTGGCTGTCGAGCCGGTTGTCGCCGCTGGTGAACGAGCCGAGGCCGACCGGCAGGCCGACCGCGACGGCCTCCACCACACCGCCGAGGGTGTCGCCGTCCTTCTTGGCGGCTTCGATCTCGGCGATCATGGCCTGCTCGGCCGCCTTGTCGAATGCGCGCACCGGGCTGTCGTCGATCGCGTCCAGGTCGCCGGCCTGGGGCGGCGGGCCGTCGTAAGGCTGTGATTCGCCGATCGAGATGACGTGGGAGAGCACTTCGATGCCGAGGGCCTGCCGCAGGAAAAGCCGCGCGACGGTCCCGGCCGCAACGCGCGCGGCGGTCTCGCGGGCGCTGGCCCGCTCGAGCACCGGGCGGGCGTCGTCGAAGCCGTACTTGAGCATGCCGGCATAGTCGGCGTGGCCGGGCCGCGGCCGGGTCAACGGCGCGTTGCGGGCAACCTCGAGTTCGGCGGGGTCCACGGGATCGGCGGCCATCACCGTCTCCCATTTGGGCCACTCGGTGTTGCCGATCTCGATGGCGATCGGGCCGCCCAGCGTGACGCCGTGCCGCACTCCGCCCAGCATGGTGACTTGGTCGCGTTCGAACTTCATCCGGGCGCCGCGGCCGTAGCCGAGCCGGCGGCGGGCCAGCTGGTCCGCGATGTCCTCGGACGTCAGGCTGACGCCGGCGACCATGCCTTCCAGCATGGCCACCAGCGCCCGGCCGTGAGATTCACCGGCAGTAGTCCATCGCAACACGTGTCCCATCTTCCCACGACCGGCGCTGGGCTGGCCGGGCGTCAGGCAGCGCGTTGCTCAGTGCGCCGCAACCGTCGCAGCGTCGCGAGCTGCCAGACGCCCAGCACAAGCGCAACGTCGCCCGCGGCCGCCAGCGCCCAGTTGCCCGCGGCGCTCAGCGGAAGCTCGCCAAGCGATGCCGTCGCCCACAGCGTGGGTGCCAACAGCAAGTTGGCAACGCCGAAGCCCAACACCAGCCCTCGCGGTGTGGGACGGATCCGGTTCAGACCGAACAGCAGCGCGGGGCCGGCGGCCAGGAACGCCAGTCCGCCGATCAAAAGCTCCGCACGCGGCACGTTCCACCAGTCGCCGAGCCGACCGCTCAAGGCGGCGACCACCCCGCCCACGACGGTCCAAAAGCTGAGGTCGGCGGCGATGGATCGCCAACGCGTGGCGTCGGTTGGGCGGGTTCTGGCTGAAATAGTTGCAGTTGTCATACGGCGATGGTGCGGCCGGAACCACTGCCAACTCGACCAACGGCACTGCCAGAGGCTGCCAGTGGCCGGCGTGACAAGCGTTAGCTATGCCGGTGACAGCCACGGGTAGACCACGTCGACGTATTCGTCGCGGGATACGACAAGCGTTTCGGTGGGGGTGGACGTGTCGACGTAGAAATGGCCGCTGGTTGGACCACCTCCGCTGCCCTTGTCGCTCAGAACAGCAAGGTCTTTGATGATTTCGGCCGCCTTGGCGTGGTCAAGCCGCCACACCACGTGGCTAGAGTCGAGTTCGATATCGGCTGTGCCCGGCTCAATGCGGAACTCATGCGTCACTCCGTCGTGCTCTAGTCGCGACGACTGCTGCGGCTTGGCGTCACTGAGCGCGGCTTTGAACTCGTCGACTCCGCCGCCGTCCAAAGTCAAAAGCACTGCGTCGTCGCCGTAATAAAATTCAGGAAGAAAATTCACGCGAATGACGCTCATGGGTCTCCCTTCACGGCCGGTAGGTTACAGCTGGGCCAGCCCCAGCGCCGCCGCGCTGGCAGCACACATCGACAGGCCGTGCGGCACCGTCGTCGCCGACCAGCCGAGCCGGGCCACCACCCCGATCAGCGCGGTCAGCAGCGGCGCGCCGATCGCCGCGAGCAACCACACGTCGCCGCCGAAGCAGCCGGTCAGCGCACCCAGCCCGAGCGCCAGCTTCACATCCCCGGCGCCCATCGCCGCCGGCGCCGCGGCATGGACCAGCAGATACGCCGCAGCCAGCAGGACCGCCCCCAGCGCAGCGGCCCGGCCGTGCCCCGAGCCGGCCCCGACGAGCATGATTACGACGAAACCCGGCAGGGTCAGCCAGTTAGGCAGCCGACGTTGGCGGATGTCGTAGCCGGTCAGCGCCGCCATCCACAGCAACGCGGCCGCGATCAGCATGCGGGGCAGGCTAATCCAGCGCGGCGGTCATCGCCTCTCGCGGCGCGGGCAGCCCTGTGAATTGTTCGACTTGCGCGAACGCCTGATGCAGCAGCATCTGCAGGCCGCTGATCACCCGACCGCCCGCGGCGGCCACCGCCGTGGCCAGCGGCGTCGGCCATGGGTCGTAGATGGCGTCCAGCAGCACCGGTGCGTCGGCGAAGACCTCGGCGTACCGCCCTGCGACATCGGCCGGCAGCGTGCTGACCAGTACACCCGCGCCGCTCACCGCGCCGGCGACCGCACCGCCGTCCAGGTCGCAGAACCGGGCCGCGACGCCGACCCGGGCGGCCAGTTCGACCAGACGGGCGGCCTTGTCCGGGTTGCGGGCCACCACAGTGATGTCGCCGACGCCCAACTCGGCCAACGCCACAATCGCCGCCGGGGCGGTGCCGCCGGATCCGGATACCACCGCCCGGCCCGTCGCGGTCCCCAGCGCGCCGACCACACCGTCGATGTCGGTGTTGTCGGCGCGCCAGCCGCGCTGCGTGCGCAGCAGGGTGTTGGCCGATCCGACCAGCTCGGCCCGATCGGTGCGCTCGTCGGCGAACCGCAGCGCAGCGAACTTCCCCGGCATCGTCACCGAGACGCCGATCCACTCCGGCCCGAACCCGCCGACCACATCGGGCAGCTCGTCGGCGCCGCATTCGATGCGCTCGTAGGTCCACTCGGCTAGGCCGAGCGCGCGATAGGCGGCCAGATGCAGCTGCGGAGAACGCGAATGCGCGATCGGCGAACCGAGGACCGCCGCCTTTTTGGGGGCTCGGCTACCGCGCGCTGTCGAGGACACCGTTGCGCTTGGCCAGCTCGATGTTCGCCAGATGCTGTTGGTAGTCGCGGGTGAACAACGTCGTGCCCTGCGCATCGATGGTGACGAAGTACAGCCAGTCGCCGGCTTCGGGATGCTCGGCGGCGTTGAGCGCATCGGTGCCCGGCGAACAGATCGGCGTGGCCGGCAGCCCCTCGGCAACGTAAGTGTTCCAAGGCGTTTGCTGCGCCCGGTCGCCGTCAGTGGTGGCCACTTCCCGGCGGTCCAGCGGATAGTTGACCGTCGAGTCGAACTCCAGCGTGCGGTGTTCGGCCAGCCGGTTGTAGATGACCCGGGCGACCTTCGCGAAGTCCTGCGGCTTGGCTTCACGCTGAACCAGCGACGCCACCGCCAGCACGTTGTACGGCGACATGTTCATCGCGGTGGCGGTGTCCAGCAGACCCGATTTCACGTACTGCTCGGTGCTGGCGCTGATCAGCGTCTCCAGAATCGACTGCGGCGAGCCCGACGGGTTGACGTTGAACGTTCCCGGCGCGATCAGGCCTTCGATCCGGCGATGGTCGGCGCCCATCCGGGTGACCGGCTCGATGGCCCACGCCGGCACCGACAGTGAGGCGAGCGGGGTTTTTTCGGCCGCGCCCCGCAGGTCGTCCGCCGAGACGCAGTGCTTGTCCCCATCCAGCTCGACGCAGGTCGCCTTGGCGATCATCGTGAAGATGCCGGGCGTCACGTCGTTGGTCTTGACGTCGGTGGTGTCGTCGAGTTGCTGCCCCTCGGGGATGACCAGCTTGCCTACCCGGCTCCCGGGGTCGACGAGCCGCTTCACCGCCGAGGCCGCCGGGAGTTCGGTCCGCATCCGGTAATAGCCGGGCTGGATTGACGAGATAGCGTCGTTCCCTTCAGCGGCCTCGAGGAACGTTTTGACGGTGCGGACAACGTCGTGCTTCTGCAGCGTCTCGCCGATCGCTGTCGTCGAGTCGCCGGCGTGGACCTGGATCACCAAATCCTTTTTGCCGCTGCCGGCGTAGTCATTCTGCGGGCCGAAACTGTGCCACAGTCGGGAGCCGACGAACACGGCCGCGACAATCACGACGACGAGCAGGCCGAGGGCGAATCCGAGCACGATGTGCCGACGACGACGGCCGCGCTCGGCGCGCAGCCGCTCGGCTCGGGATCGCGCGTGACGCGGCGGCCCGACCGCCACGGGCTTGGCCCGGGCGCGCCCTTCGGTGTCAGACACCGTTGACCTCCCCGGGCGACATGGCACGGCGTTCGTCGAGCCATCCTTGCAGGATCGCCACCGCCGCGGCCTGGTCGATGACCCTACGCTGACCCTTGGCCCGCACCCCCGCCTGGCGCAGCGATCGCTGCGCGCTGACGGTCGTCAGCCGCTCGTCGGCCAGCCGCACCGGAATCGGTGCGATCCGGCCGGCCAGCACGTCGGCCTGCTCGATCGCGTCGAGAGCCGAGGAGCCGGTGCGGTCGGCCAAGGTTCGCGGCAGCCCCACCACAACCTCGACCGCCTGCAGCTCGGCGACTAGCTCGGCCAGCCGTCGCACATGCTTGCCGGAACGGTCGCGGCGGACCGTCTCCACCGGCGTGGCCAGGATGCCGTCGGGGTCGCTGCAGGCCACACCGATGCGCACGCTGCCCACATCGATGCCGAGCCGCCGTCCGGGTCCGGGATCATCCGCGCCGGGCCGATCCGGCAGGCGGTGTGAGGAGTCCACTCAGCCGACCCGCGCTATCTCTGCTCGCACCGCGTCGAGCGCAGCGTCGATACCCGATGAGTCCTTACCCGAGCCTTGTGCGAGGTCGGCCTTGCCGCCGCCCCGGCCGTCCACCGCTCCCGCGAGCTGCTTGACCAAGTCGTTCGCCCGGATCCCCAGGTCCTGGGCGGCCGGGTTGGCGGCGATCGCGTAGGGGACGCTGCCGCCTTCACCCTCGGCGATCAGCGCGACCACCGCCGGGTCGCTGCCTAGCTTGCCGCGGATGTCACCGACCAGCGAGCGCAGGTCGGCGGCGGTCATCCCGCTCGACATCCGCTGCGCCACCAGACGGACGTTGCCGATCCGCTGCGCCCCGGCCGCGGCGTTGACCGCAGCAGACCGCGCCGTCGCCAGCCGGGTGCGTTCGAGTTCCTTTTCCGCGGCCTTGAGTCGCTCCACCAGGTTCGCCACCCGGGCGGGCACCTCTTCGGAGGGCACCTTCAGCGACGAGGCCAGCCCCGCCATCAGGGCGCGTTCCTTGGCCAGGTGTTTGAACGATTCCAGCCCGACGTAGGCCTCCACACGGCGCACCCCGGAGCCGATCGACGATTCGCCCAGGATCGTCACTGGGCCGATCTGGGCTGAGTTGTGCACGTGCGTGCCACCACACAGCTCCAGCGAGAACGGGCCACCGATCTCCACCACCCGAACTTCGTCGGGATAGGCCTCACCGAACAGCGCCATAGCGCCCATCGCCTTGGCCTTTTCGAGTTGCTCGGTGAAGGTGTGCACCTCGAAGTCAGCCTGGACGGCCTCGTTGGTCACCTCTTCGATCTGCGTGCGCTGCTCTTCGGTCAGCGGCCCCTGCCAGTTGAAGTCGAACCGCAGGTAGCCGGGGCGGTTCAACGACCCGGCCTGAACCGCGTTCGGCCCCAGCACTTGCCGCAGCGCGCCGTGCACCATGTGGGTACCCGAGTGGCCCTGGGTGGCGCCCTTGCGCCAGCCCGCGTCCACCGATGCGACGACGGTGTCACCCTCGACGAATTCTCCGGACTCCACGTTGACCCGATGCACCCAGAGGGTTTTGGCGATCTTCTGTACATCGGTCACAGCGGCCCGGGCGCTTTCGCCCGCGCCGGTGCCGCTGATGGTGCCGACATCGGCGAGTTGCCCGCCCGACTCGGCGTAGAGCGGGGTGCGGTCCAGCACCAGTTCCACGCGGTCCGCGATAGCGGCTTCGCCGTGCGCACCATGGGCAATCACCGGCACCCGCTTACCGTCGACAAAGATCCCCAGAATCCGGGCCTGCGACGTCAACTCGTCGAAACCAGTGAACTCGGTGGGCCCGGCGTCAACCAGCTCCCGGTAGGCCGTCAGGTCGGCGTGAGCGTGTTTGCGTGCGGCAGCGTCGGCCTTGGCGCGCTGGCGCTGCTGCAACATCAGCTCGTGGAATCCCGTCCCGTCGACCGTCAGCCCGGCCTCGGCGGCCATCTCGAGGGTGAGTTCGATCGGGAATCCGTAAGTGTCATGCAGGGTGAAGGCATCCGACCCGGACAGCACGCCGGCACCCGATGCCTTGGTGGCGCCGGCCACCTCGTCGAACAGCCGTGAACCGGACTGCAGCGTCCGGTTGAACGCGGTCTCCTCTGCCACCGCGATGCGCCGAATCCGGTCGAAGTCAGCAACCAGTTCGGGATACGACGGGCCCATCGCGTCACGCACGGTGACCATCAGGTCGCCGACGATCGGGTCCTCGATGCCCAGCAGCTTGGCCGAGCGGATCACCCGGCGCAGCAGCCGACGCAACACGTAGCCGCGCCCGTCGTTGCCGGGACTGACGCCGTCGCCGATCAGAATCGCGGCGGTGCGGCTGTGGTCGGCGATGATCCGGTAGCGCACATCGTCGTCATGATTGCCGACGTCGTATCCACGGGGTGCGCGCGCGGCCACCATGTCGATGACGGGGCGCAGCAGATCGGTTTCGTAAACGTTGTGCACCCCCTGCAGCAGCACCGCGACCCGCTCGACGCCCATGCCGGTGTCGATGTTCTTGCGCGGCAACGGCCCAAGGATCTCGTAGTCCTCTTTGCTGGTGCCTTCGCCGCGCTCGTTCTGCATGAACACGAGATTCCAGATCTCGATGTAGCGCTCTTCGCTGGCCAGCGGGCCGCCCTCGGGTCCGTGCTCCGGGCCGCGGTCGTAGTAGATCTCCGACGACGGACCGCACGGCCCGGGGATGCCCATCGACCAGTAGTTGTCGGCCATGCCGCGGCGCTGGATCCGCTCGGGCGGCAGCCGCGCAACATCCTGCCACAGCTGCATTGCCTCGTCGTCGTCCAAATAAACTGTGGCCCAAAGTCTTTCGGGATCAAACCCGTAACCACCGTCGGCAACGGAGTTGGTCAGCAGGGTCCAGGCCAATTCGATGGCGCCGCGCTTGAAATAGTCGCCGAACGAGAAATTGCCGGCCATCTGGAAAAACGTGTTGTGCCGGGTGGTGATCCCGACTTCGTCGATATCCGGTGTACGGATGCATTTCTGGATGCTGGTGGCCGTCTTGTACGGCGGGGTGCGCTGGCCCAGAAAGAACGGCACGAACTGCACCATGCCCGCGTTGACGAACAGCAGGTTGGGGTCGTCGAGGATCACCGAGGCACTCGGCACCTCGGTATGACCCGCTTTCACGAAATGATCGAGGAACCGCTTCCTGATCTCGTGTGTCTGCACTTCTCCGCTTCCTGTTGGGCTGGCCTGCCTGGCCAATTTCCACCCTATTAGGGGGCTTATTCGACCGCATTACAGTACCGGTCCGGTTGCCCGCGCCTAAAAACTCGACGAACCGGACCGAGGCGCGGTGCCGTTCACCCGCTGAGAAAACTCAACCGCACCGAGCGCCGCGGATTGTCCCGGTTGAGGTCGACCAGGACCACGCTTTGCCAGGTGCCCAACTGCGGTTCGCCACCCTCCACCGGCAACGTGATCGACGGCGCAACGATGGCCGGCAGCACATGGTCGGCGCCGTGGCCATGTGAACCGTGAGCGTGCCGGTAGCGGTCGTCGCGCGGCAACAAACGTTCCAGGGTGTCGATGAGGTCGTCGTCGGAGCCGGCGCCGGTCTCTATGATCGCCACCCCCGCCGTTGCGTGCGGGACGAAGACGTTGCAAAGCCCGTCGCCGCGCGGGAAGCAAAACGCCCGCACTGACTCGGTCAAATCCACGATGCGGCGACGCGCGGTGTCCACATCCAGCACATCGGTATGCATCGCACAAGCCTACGGGCGACGCTCGGTGACCTGCCATCTCAAGCCGTGGCCCCCAAGCAACTACACCCATGTCTAACTATTGCCACCGCCGCTCCGGCGGAGGAAGGTGTTGCTTGACCGGTGGCGCCACCGGGGCGCTGCCCCGAGAAGGAAAGGGGTGGGTCGTGTACGCGCGCTCTACCACTATCCAGGCGCAACCATCGTCCATCGACGCCGGAGTTGCGCACATTCGCGATGCGGTCATGCCAAGACTGCAGGAGGTCGACGGGTGCGTCGGCTTGTCGTTGTTGGCCGACAGGCAGACCGGTCGGTGCGTTGTGACCACCTCGTGGGAAACCGAAGAGGCGATGCGCGCCAGCGCCGAGCAGATACGGCCGATCCGCGATCGAGCGGCGGACGAGTTCGGCGGTATCGGCGACCCAATGGTCGAAGAGTGGGAGATCGCGGCGCTGCACCGCGATCACCGCGCGGGTGAGGGCGCCTGCGCGCGGGCCATCTGGGTCAAGCTGCCGCCAGACCAACTCGACACGGGCATCGACTTTTACAAGATGTCCGTCGTGCCCGACCTCGAGGCGCTCGACGGGTTCTGCAGCGCGAGCCTGCTAGTCGATCGCGCATCCGGGCGCGCGGTGAGCTGTACATCCTTCGACAGCCTCGATGCGATGGAGCGCAGCAGGGAGCAGAGCACGGCGTTGAAGAACACGAAGATCGTGGAAGTGGGCGCCGAGGAACTCGACGACTGCGAGTTCGAGCTCCGGCTTGCTCATCTGCGGGCGCCCGAGCTGGTGTGAGCGATTAGAGCGGCGGTAATACCGCCAACCCCGAACAAACGCACCGTCGTAGCCCATTGCCATCGGCAATGGGCCGGAGGAAGGTGGTCAATGGGACCGGTGGCGCCACCGGGGCGCTGCCCCGTTACCAAGGAGGGGATGTGTACGCGCGCTCTACCACTATCGAGGCGCAACCGTCGTCCATCGACGCCGGGATCGCACACGTTCGCGATGTAGTCATGCCCGCACTCGAAAAAGTCAACGGATGCCTTGGTGTGTCGTTGTTGGTCGACCGTGGCTCTGGTCGTTGCATTGTGACCAGCTCATGGCAGAACGAACAGGCGATGCGCGCGAGCGCCCGTGAGGTACGGCCGGTTCGCGATCAGGCGGCGCAAACCTTCGGCGGCAGCCCGACCGTCGACGAATGGGAGATCGCCGTTCTGCACCGCGACCACCCCTCCGGTCCGGGCGCCGGCGTGCGCGCCACCTGGCTCACCGTGCGGCCCGACCAGTTCGACCGGGCCATCGAGTTCTACCGCGAGTCGGTGCTGCCCGCGATCGAGGAGCTCGAAGGTTTCTGTAGCGCGAGCCTGATGATCGACCGCACATCCTGGCGGGCGGTGTCGTCGTCGACATTCGACAGCCTGGAAGCCATGCAGCGCAACGAAGAGCGTGCCCGTTCGCTACGCACCGCCCGGCTTCGCGACCTGGGCGCCGACCAGTTCGACGTCGGCGAGTTCGAATTGGCGATCGCCCACCTGCGGGTGCCCGAGCTGGTTTAGCGCTTCCTAGCGTCGCTGCTATGGCAGCGAGTCGCCGGGAAACCCAAGGCAGCCGTGCACCTCATACGTAAAGACTCCCGCCGCCACTCCGGGGTCGTCGCCCATGATGGCGCTGGTCTCGTCGACGGTCGCCGCAAACACCCCGATGCCGCAGACGTCGGAACCGTCGGTGACCGGCAGGACCACCGCCAGCACGCCGTCGTCGCGCAACCCGAAGTTGCGCCGACCGTGTTCCCAGACGATGCGGGGTGTCGCGTCGTCGCCGAATTTCGGCCCCTGCTTCAGGATGACGACGCTATAGGGCTTGGCGGTGGGCAGCAGTCGGCCCATCTCTTCGTCGGTAAAGGATTTGATGGCTTCCCCCTTCCTCGCGGATGGTCGCGCGCAGGCGCTCGGCGCCATGACGGCTTGGCCGATAGTAGTGCACACCGACCAGCCCGTCGTCGGGTACCGTTGCGCGACAACGCCGTCCGAGTCGCCGCGGGGGGTACGGCTACCCGAGCTCGTCTAGCTGTTTGTTGCGTCGCCGAGCGTCACGCCAGCGTGGCGGCCGACGCCGAGCGTCACGCTAGCTTAGCTAGGGTGACGACGCAGCCGCTCCGGCTAACTTCGCTGCTCGATCAGCGCCGCCCGGGCCAGCGTCGCCTGGGCCATCTTCACGTGTGCGGCGTCGACCAGGACGCCGTTGACGCCGACCGCGCCCAACCCCTTCTGCTCGCCGTCGCGGTAGGCGGCGACGTTGCGCTCGGCGAGCGCGATCTCCTCATCGGTCGGCGAGTAGACCTTGTTGGCCACCGGGATCTGTGTCGGGTGGATCGCCCACTTGCCCGTGTATCCCATCAGCGCGGCCCGTCGCGCGTCGCGCTCGTAGCCCTCGAGGTTTCCGTAGTCGGGGTACGGCGCATCGATCGCGTCGATGCCGGCGATCCGGGCGGCAACGATCACCTTGTTGCGGGCGTAAACCCAGAAGTCGCCGGGATATTCGCCGAGCGGGTCGAAGTTGTTGTCCACGCGCGCGCCCTGCGACAGCGAGAAGTCACCGACACCGAAGATCAGCGCGTCCAGCCGTGGGCTGGCCGTTGCGATCTCCTCGGCGTTGGCCAGTCCCTCGACCTCTTCGATGAGCACTTCGAGGCGGATCGGGCGCGAAAGGCCGAGCTTGGCCTCTAGCTGAGTCAACAGCACGTCGACCCACCAAACATCGCGTGCCCGTAGCGCTTTCGGGATGATGATGGTCTCCAGGTTCTCCCGGGCGTCGGTGACGACCTCGACGATGTCGTCGTGGCACCACGGGGTGTCG
>Ga0209656_10000339_pt1 | contig 31212 bp, 22 predicted proteins | sample BogFormECP12_OM2_FD_188239 | JGI IMG/M metagenome (GOLD analysis project Ga0209656, IMG submission 188239) | Bog forest soil microbial communities from Calvert Island, British Columbia, Canada - ECP12_OM2 (SPAdes) (version 2) | ecosystem: Environmental > Aquatic > Freshwater > Wetlands > Bog ...
CTTGAAACGCTCCTGCACGCGCGGGTGCTGATCGAAAGACGATGGATCGAGGCGGCCTAGTTGCCCAACTCGCACGAAGACTTTGGAGGAAGGAAAACGGCTCCGACGTCGTTGTGCGGAGCCTGCCCGGATTCAGCCAAGACCAATCTATGGACTTCTTCCCTCGGCGAGCGAGGCTCGGGCAACGACCGCCTTTGACCACACTACGAACTGAATCCTAGAAAGAGTACAGACTATGCCTGTCAGCCTTAGTTATCCGGGCGTTTATATCGAGGAACTACCAAGCGGGACTCAAACCATCACTGGGGTCGCCACATCCATCGCGGCTTTCGTTGGTTGGGCCACCCAGGGACCGACCGACCGAGCCACGCTCGTGCAGAGCTGGTCGGACTTCGCGAATCAATTTGGTGGATTGGATGCGCGGAGCTATTTGGGGTACGCCGTTAACCAGTTTTTCGGTAACGGCGGCCAGCAAGCTTACATTGTCCGTCTGACCTCCGGGGCAACCCCAGCCTCCGTAGAAATTACTGGACTAGACTTTTATTCAGTCCCGAACTCTCCGCTGACTTCGCCGCCAACGTTTTCCTCCGTTGCCGCGATAACGACCACCGGAAGCGGGGGACTAGCAATAACTGCCGTCAATCCAGGAGACTGGGGCAAGAATTACGCGGTCAAGATCCAGCCCATGCCGGATAACATCCGGTTCAGCCTATCCGTTCTATATATTGATCCTACCGGTCAGGCACAACCGGCGGCGGTAGAGAACTTCCCAAATCTTTCGCTGGATAGTAATGACTCCCAATCCCGGTACGTGGTGAACATCATCAACGAACAATCGAATTTCATCACCGCCATGATGCATGCGCCAGCATTGAAGATCACTAGCGATCCGAGTCGGCCACCGACGCCTTACGTTCAACTGAGTGGCGGCGGTTCCGGGGTTGTATTAACTCCGACCACGACCAAATCCTCTCCGGGAGCTTTCGAGATAGCATTGAATGCAGATGGCTCGTCTGGCGACGGAGGCGTGCACCACCTGGATAAGGTTCCAATATTCAATCTGCTTTGTGTCCCAGGCGAGATCGATCCAGGGACGATATCCGCTCTACAAGCCTATTGTTTCAAAAACCACGCGTTTCTCATTGTCGATAGTCAATCCACTGACACCTTCGCAAGCCTGCAGTTCGGCCCAGACACCCAAATCGTCGGAAATAACTCTATCAACTCGGCCTTTTATTTTCCGTGGATCAACGTCTTCGATCCGCAACTCAATGTGACCAGACCGTTCCCACCTTGCGGCTTTGTCGCCGGGCTTTACGCAACCACAGACGCGTCGCGCGGGGTATGGAAGGCGCCAGCCGGAATAGATGTCAGCTTGAGCGGTGAATCCGGGTTGACGACGGTCTTGACCGACGCTCAAAACGGCACCTTGAATGTCCAGGCGATCAACTGTCTCCGGCACTTCCAAGTCTATGGAGACGTAGTCTGGGGAGCCCGAACTTTGCGCGGCAACGATCAGGTGGGCTCGGACTGGAAGTATGTCCCAATCCGACGGCTTGCCCTGTTCCTTGAAGTAAGCCTTTACCAGGGTACGCAATGGGTCGTGTTTGAACCAAACGATGAGCCTCTCTGGGGTCAAATCCGTCTCAACGTAGGTTCATTCATGCAAGGGCTCTTCCTCCAAGGGGCTTTCCAAGGGACGACTCCTCAGCAAGCTTACTTCGTAAAGTGCGATTCGGAAAATAATCCCCAATTCAGCATTGACCAGGGGATTGTGAATATCCTGGTCGGCTTCGCCCCGCTTTTCCCTGCCGAATTCGTCGTGATTCAGATTCAGCAAATGGCCGGTCAAACCCATTCTTGAGGAGCTAATCTTATGGCTATATTTCCAGCAAATCCGCAACGCTTGGATCCGTACAAAAATTTCAAATTTCGGCTGAAATGGGATGGTAAATACGTTGCAGGCATTAGCAAAGTTAGCAGTTTCAAGCGCACAACGGAAGTAGTAGAACATCGCGAGGGTGGCGATCCGTCTACCTCCCACAAGTCTCCCGGCCGGAACAAATTCGAGGCCATCACGCTGGAACGGGGCCTGACCCAGGACCTGAATTTCCACGATTGGGCCGGCTTAGTTTGGAACTTCGGTGCGGCGCTTGGGTCAGAAGTTTCCCTGGCTAATTTTCGAAAGGACATTTACCTGGAGTTCTACAACGAAGCGGGACAACTCGTCATCGCATACAAGATCTACCGCTGCTGGGTGTCCGAATACCAGGCTCTGCCGGATCTGGACGCGAACGCCAATGCGATTGCAATCGAACATATTAAGCTGGAAAACGAGGGTTGGGAGAGAGATACCAGCGTGACTGAACCGCAAGAACCCACACTGACCACTGTGAACGCCTAGCCCGTTGAACTGACACTTTCTAGCCCGCAATGAGCTCGTCGCTTCGGCTTTCGCGTGATTTTTGCGGGCTAGACGCACAGGTATTTGCCGATTCGGACTTTCTCGAACTTTGGGAGCACGGGCTGCACCTCCATCCGCTTGACCGGGCGCTTCTGCTGCTTGGCGCGAATCATGGAACACATGAGCAAAGCTTGGCTGACTGGCCTCTGGGCCGCCGCAATGAGGCTCTGGCCGAACTTCGCTGTTCCTATTTTGGGTCCAGCTTGCAAGCTTGGATTTCATGTCCGCGCTGCGAAGAAAAATTGGAATTCGAAGTCGACATCCCCGCTCTGATGAGAAGCGATCGAAGGGGAGAACAATCCAGCGAAGAACCCATCGTGGTGAATGGGCATTCCTTTCGTCTTCCTACCAGCCGGGATTTGGCTCGGTTATCCCCGGCGAGTGATTCACGCGCTGCGGCTGTTGACCTTTTGGAAGGTTGCCGCATTGACAAGGGAGCCTCTCCGGTTTGGTCCGACACAGATTTGGAGGAGATCGGTGAACGAATGGCTTTGGCTGATCCTATGGCCGAAATCCGATTCAAATTCAGTTGTCCAATGTGTGCGAACGAATGGGGCGACTCGCTTGATCTGGGGATCGTCCTTTGGGCCGAAATTGAGGCTCGGGCTAAGCGACTTTTGCTTGAAATCCATACGTTGGCCTCTGCGTACGGCTGGACGGAAAAAGAAATCCTGTCGCTCAGTGAAAACCGCCGACTTCTTTACCTGGAGATCGTGCAGGGATGAACGGATATCTTCAGCGATTGGTCGCAGGTAGGCTAAACCCCACTTCTTCAATACATCCGATTGTGGGATCGTTCTTCTCGGCTCCGCGACACAATCAGACCCCTGAAAGTCCCCGGGAAGAGGAACACCTGCAGGATTTCCGCGAGGAACGAAGTATTCCCTACCCGGATCGAACCGAAGAATCTGCAGCGCCACTGTCAGGAGCCAAGGCAGGCCCGGCCGACTCTAAGGGCCCAGATTTGCGGCGTTCGACATTGCTCCCGGAACCGACGATTGGAAAAGGCCAGTCGCCCCATGTCGAGAGGACACTGAACGCCGTGGTCGAACGATTGATGGAGCCGCGCGGTACAACGGAACAACGCGAATCGGTCAAAGAATCGGTTCCTCAGACGATCCCGGAAATGCAACGGTTTGACGCGATTTCGGCGGGCCGGATCACGCAATTGATCGCTGGGACCGTCAGCCCTTCTAAGCCAAAAAATCCTTTGCGGGATCGATTGTATCCTTTTGCGACAGAACCCAAGTTGAGGTCGGCCGAAAGGGAACCGGAGGAAATTCAAATCCATATTGGACGAATCGAAGTCACGGCTGTGCAACCGGCTCCGGCAATCCCCCCTGCACCGAAATCTCGGCGCGTGGCACCGTCGCTCGACGAATACTTGCGACGCCGGGATAGAAGAACTCAATGAGCAGCGCCCTCGGCATCTCGGCCGTTACAGCCGTACTGGAGACGTTGCTGAACGGCGTATACAATCCTGGTGCCGGTCTTGGTACCGTAAGCGTTTCGGCAGTTGCACCGGACATTGTCCAGACCGCCCTTGGCAGCGGCGCGGAAGCTCAGCTGCAGGTAAACCTTTTTCTCCACCAGGTGACACTCAACGCAGCCTGGCGAAACATAGGTTTGCCCTCGCTTGGCGCCGACGGAAGCACCGTTTTGAAAAATCGCCCACTGGCCCTGGATCTGCATTATTTGCTGACTGCTTACGCTTCCCAGAATTTCCTTGCCGAGGCCCTATTGGGGTACGCGGTCCAATTTCTGTGGGAGACCCCGGTAATTCCGCGGAACCAGATCCGAAATTTCATCCAAGGGTTAAAGTCCAACCCCGCGATTCCGAGCGGTTTAGTGGCGGGTCTGGCATCAGCTGGCTTGGCGGATCAGATCGAACTGATCAAGATCACGCCGGCCACCCTAGGCCGGGAGGAAATGGCCTGGCTTTGGACCGCATTGAAGGCTGACTACCGCCCGACTTTTCCCTTCCAGGCTTCGGTCGTATTGATCCAGGATCAAAAACCGCTGCTTTCGGCTCTCCCGGTCCTGGATCGCAAAGTCTTCGCCCAGCCGAGCGTGCTTCCTCCTCTGCCCACGCTGACCGAAGTGGTCCCACCAAATGACCAGCCAGCCGCTCTGCTCGGCGATAAGGTAACAGTACAAGGATACAATCTGACCGGAGTGACGAGCGTCCTCCTCGAAAACTCGCGCCTGGGAGTCGAACAGGCGATCACCGCCTTGTCGAACGCCGGAGATCGTTCATTCCAATTCACAGTCAATATCGCTGCGCCGGCATTACCGGCTGGCGTCTACACTTTGTCGGCTCAGACGCCATCGGGGCCCGACTTTGTCAATACGAATGGTCTTCCATTGGCGATTGCCCCGGCGATAACGACCTGGCCTGCTTCAATCAGCCCGGACGCACAAGGGAATGCCAATGTAAAAATTACCTGCTCTCCGCTCATCTGGCCCGGACAGCAGGTTTCCCTCCTGATCGGAAATCGAGAGGTTCCTGCCGATGCTTTTACCACCCCGACCGGCACGCCCTCGTTCACGTTTTCCTCATTGACGCCGACAACGACGCCGCTGCCGCTGCGCCTGCGCGTTGACGGCATCGACAGCCCAATAATCAATATGATCGCATCGCCGCCCATTTTTACCGGGCCGTCGATCCAGGTGAGCTAATGGAAGCCACAGAGTCCCAGACTTCGTGGCCGGAGGCGAATCAGGCGTACCTCGTAGCCGAATTCGCGCGGCTCAAAATTCTCCTCAGCGCCGGCGCGGCGCCCCAGAAGCAGACGGCGCCCGAAGGCAGACCGATCGCTATGGAACCGCCACCGGCAATTAATTGGCTTTCCGACCTATTTGGGCTAAGCCAATTTGAGCGTGACGTTCTTCTGGTTTGTGCCGGCGTTGAGATGGATTCAAAGCTGGCCGCGTTGTGCGGAGAAGCACAGGGTGATCCGCTGCGGGCATATGCCACCTTCGGTCTCGCGCTGGCGGTACTCCCCGATCCCCATTGGAGCGCTTTGATACCCTCCCGGCCCTTGCGTCGATTACAGATGGTGGAAGTGGGAGCGGGCCACGGGCTTACAACTGCTCCGTTACGTATCGACGAGCGCATCCTTCACTATCTCGCCGGGGTAAATGTATTGGATCCGCGGCTGCAGTCGCTGCTCCAGCCGGCACTCTCTCCTCCGGAGGTCGCGAATGATCATCAATTGGTCGCCGGTCGAATGGTTCGGATTATCGAGACTTTTTCCGATCGTTCCCCTCTCTTGCATCTTTGCGGCGACGATCCGCATGGACAGGAAGACACCGCCGCTCTAGCGGCGCGTGTCATCGGGCGGCACTTGTTCGTACTCCGCGCGGAGGACATCCCGGCAGTCGGACCGGATTTGGATCGACTCGGCCTGTTTTGGGAAAGGGAAGCGTTGCTTCTCTCTGGGGCCTTGTTGATTCAGTGCGATTCTGCAGGGATTACGCATTCTTCCCGCCGCCTCGCAGAGATCTTAGGCGGTATTGTCTTTCTGGCCACCCGGGAATCCGTCCGGCTGAATCGATTGTTATTTCGGTTCGACATCGACAAACCGCAGCCAGCTGAGCAAAAGCGACTCTGGCAAAAAGCCCTCGGACAGTCCGCCGTCAAGTTGAACGGCACGTTAGATGTCTTGTCGCAACAATTCATGTTAAGCGCGAGGACGATCTTCTCCACCGGTTCTCTGTTCAATTCGGACCAGGGTTCAGACCAGCCTCATGATCTCTGGAACGCGTGCCGGGCTCTTGGTCGTCCAAAGTTGGACGATCTGGCTCAGCGCATCGTTCCTGCCGCCGGATGGGACGATTTGGTCCTGCCTGAAATCCAAAAACAGACCCTCCGCCAAATCTCTTCTCAAGTGCGTCACCGAATGAAAGTCTATGAAACGTGGGGATTTTCGGCCAAAGGTCGGCGTGGTTTGGGTGTCAGCGCGTTGTTTACTGGCGAAAGCGGCACGGGCAAGACCATGGCCGCCGAAGTGCTCGCTAGTGAACTGAACCTGGATCTTTACCGGATTGATCTGTCCGCGGTGGTCAGCAAGTACATCGGCGAGACCGAAAAGAATTTGAAGCAGGTTTTCGACGCGGCAGAGGAAAGCGGGGTGCTTCTGCTTTTTGACGAAGCCGACGCCCTTTTCGGTAAGCGTAGCGAGGTGAAGGACAGCCACGACCGATATGCCAACATCGAAGTGAGTTACCTGCTGCAACGCATGGACGCCTACCAGGGCTTGTCGATTTTGACTACCAACCTGAAATCGTCCATGGATAGAGCCTTCAAGCGCCGTTTGCGTTTTACCGTGAATTTTCCTTTTCCGGATGCCACCCAGCGGGAGGAAATTTGGAGCCGGGTTTTCCCGGCTCAGACCCCGATCGAGAGTTTGGATCCCAAAAAGCTTTCCCAGCTGAATGTGGCCGGAGGCAACATCCGAAATATCGCTCTCAACGCCGCGTTCCTAGCCGCAGGGGACGGAAATGGAGAACGCCTGGAAATGAAGCACCTCCTCGAGGCTGCGAGGCTGGAATCTGAGAAAATCGAGCGCGCGATCTCCGCTGCGGAAATCCGGGGTTGGCTATGAGACGCATCAACCTTACCATTGAAAGGTTGGTCCTGCGTGGGTTCGAGCCCGCGGACCGAACCGCTCTAATGGAAGGTCTTCAACAAGAATTGCTGCGCGTGCTCGCCGGCCCGGCAGCCCGCGCCACATGGGCCCGTTCCCGCCGCACGCCGGTCTTGAAGCTAGGCCCCATGCCGTTTTCACTCGGACCCTCAGGAAGCAAGAATTTCGGGGTCCGCATGGCGGAGGCCATTGGAAAGGGGTTGAAGCTGTGAACTGCGCGGCGGCTAGCAAGTTGACGGCGATTAAAACCTTGATGGGCGGTATTCGTTTTTTTTCAAACGAGGATCAAGCCGCAGTGCGTCGCATCTGCAGCAGCGTGACCGCAAAGGCTGAAGCTGACGCAATCCGCGCGGGAGTGGACTTGTCGCGCTTGGATCCTGCTAAAAGCCTTGCGCTGAAATGGGCATTCGCGAAGATGCCCTAGCCTGCATGCTCACAAATCCTGAGCTGAGAAATTCGTGAGCAATGCAGGCTCAGGCAGCAGAATCCTCCGGCCACGCCGGACAATTCTGCCGCATTTTTTGAAGGAAAACTTTTCAACAGCCTGTTTCATTCAACTCTTTCAAAAAAGGCTGTAAATCATGGCCGCTTTTCCCAATTCACCCCGTCTAGTCAAAGGCGGCATCGTGACGATGGACCCGGAAACCTCCGTGGTCCGGAGCGTCATCGCTCTGCAATACAACCCCGACACCTTGACGCGCTCCCTCCAGATCCAGGCTGTGGCAGGCGGCCAGGATGGAGTCCGCGTTGACGCCCTACGTCTGCGCGGCCCTGCTGTCGAAACCGTCAAGATCGAAGCCGAACTGGACGCCACCGACCAACTCGAGTTTCCCAAGCAAAACTCGACGGCTGTTCAATACGGCCTGCATCCGCAACTGGCCCAGCTTGAAATGTTAGTTAACCCAACCGTAGAGACCCTGGAAGCCGACAACAACATGGCGAATAACGGCACGCTCGAAATCATTCCGCTCGAGCAACCACTCACCCTTTTTGTCTGGAGCAAGAGCCGCGTGGTGCCAGTCCGCCTAACCGATTTCTCGATCACGGAAGAAGCCTTCGATCCCAACCTGAACCCTATTCGCGCCAAAGTCAGCCTGGGAATGCGGGTCCTGAACGTGGACGACCTGGGCTTTGACCATCCCGGCGGCCAAATGTTTATGACCTATCTCGGCAACAAGGAAAGTTTAGCCTCCCAGGCGCCTAGACCGGCGATCTCGGTTCTGGGATTGGGAGGCTTGGCGTGAACTATCCACTTCGAACGCTCATCCAGATGGGAGTGGTGCCGGCGGTCAGTTTCCCGCCCGATAGCCGGTATTGCGGTTTCACCACCCTCTCATACACCGCTCCCAATGGGCAAACCTTAACCTATCTGGCGCGGCGAATTGTGCCCCAGCCCGGAGCGCCAAACTACGCCACAGTTGCCCGGCACACGGTGAAGCAGGGGGATCGGCTGGATCTTTTAGCCGCTAAATATCTAGGTGATCCACTGATTTTCTGGCTCATTTGCGACGCTAACGGCGCCATCCGACCCAACGAGTTGGTAGAAACCCCCGGAACCGTCTTAAACATCACTATGCCCCAAGGCGTTCCCGGAGGAACGGCAAGTGCTTAGGAGTGTCCAGTTGAGTCTGATGATCGGCCCGGTCATTCCCCTGACGGTGCCCAGGATGGTCCTGGACGCCCTGGTCGAAGTCGAGGTGACGGTGGCGGATGTGGGTCAAAGCGGGTTCAAACTCACCTTCAGCGTCAATAAACAGTCTCCCTTGCAGATCCTGTTTCTGCTGACCGGCGGGATGCCGCTGTTGTTCATGCGGGTAGTCATAGTCGCCACTGTCAACGGCGTCAGCAACGTGCTAATCGATGGGGTAATCACAGAGAACCACATCTCTCCGGGCGATAAAGGTTCCAATTCCACGCTGACCATCATGGGAAAAGATCTGACCGCCTTGATGGACCAATCGAATGAGAGCGGGTTTCCTTTTCCGGCTTGCCCAGCGGAAGCCCGGGTTACGCTGCTGTTACTCAAGTATGCACTTTTTGGCGTGGTGCCCCTGGTCATCCCGAGCGTATTGCTTTTCGTACCATTGCCAATCGACCAGATCCCCAGTCAGCAAGGTACAGATCTGGAGTACATTCAGAGTCTGGCCGATCAGGCGGGTTATGTATTTTACATCGATCCCGGACCGGCGCCCGGCACGAGTAAGGCTTATTGGGGACCTCAGATCAAGGTCGGCCCGGCGCAGCCTGCCTTAAGCGCGGACATGGATGCCTATACGAACGTGGAGAGTCTGCATTTCTCTTTTAACCAGGAGCAGAACAAGATCCCCTTCATATACGCCTATATTTCAGAAACTGGCGTAAGCATTCCCATTCCCTTGCCTCCGATCACGCCCCTGAATCCGCCGCTCGGGCTTATTCCGCCGCTGCCCACCAACCTTTTGCCGCCTGACCTGTCGCCCCTCCGGAACGACCTGGCCAAAAAGCCCATCCCTCAGGCGATCATGATGGGCTTGGCCGCGGCCGCAAAAAACGCCGAAGCGGTCTCGTGCGACGGTAGCCTCGATGTGACTCGCTATGGCGGGATCTTAAAGGCACGCCAACTGGTGGGGGTACGGGGTGCGGGCCCGGCTTTTGACGGCCTCTACTACGTGAAGAGCGTAACCCACAAGATCAAGCGGGGAGATTACAAGCAGGATTTCAAGCTGACGCGAAACGGTTTGGTATCGACGGTGCCGACGGTGAACATATGAGCCGAAACGATTCCTCGCCGGGAAGCAACCCGCAGCGTCACTACGGCAAGTACCGGGGCTTGGTGATCGATAATATCGACCCGGAACAGATCGGTCGTGTTTTGGTGCAGGTACCAGATGTTTTGGGGGAAATCCCTTCGAGTTGGGCTATGCCTTGCGTGCCGGCAGCGGGTATCCAAGCCGGGTGCTTTATTGTGCCGCCGATCGGTTCCCAGGTCTGGATTGAATTCGAGCAAGGGGATCCGGATTACCCGATCTGGACGGGAGGGTTCTGGGGATTGGTGGCGGACGTTCCGATATTTGCCACCGCACCGCCAGCCATCCCACCTGGCCAGAATATTGTACTCCAGACCACCGGCCAGAACATGATCATGGTGAGCGATGCGCCGCCCACACCCGTCACCGGCGGCATAGTCCTCAAGAGCGTCAGCGGCGCCATGATCGTGGTCAACGAGACCGGAATTTATATCAGCAATGGTCAGGGGGCGATGATCACTCTGGTCGGTCCCGCAGTGGCAATCAACATCGACGCGTTGACGGTAATATAGCCATGCCCGGCCCAATTCTGCACGTAGGCGCGACGGTAATGTGCTCGCACGGGGGACAAGCGATTCCCACGGTTCCCAGCCCTCGAGTGTTGGTGTCGGGCATGCCGATCGCCACTATCGTCGCTCCCTACTCCATCGCGGGATGCGCTTTTGTGCCTCCCGCCGGCAACGGTCCTTGTGTTACGGCGCAGTGGGTGATGGGCGCGGTGCAAGTGATGTCCGAAGGCCAACCAGTTGCGATTATGACGGGCGTGGCGATCTGCGTTCCGACAGGCACCCCGCTGTTACCACTGGTGGCCCAGACACGGGTTATCGCGACCTGAGCCTGCATCGCTCACAAATCTCTAAGGATTGTATAACTATCTGTCGGTTTTGATCTGGTTTGCGACGATTTTCATGCAGCGACTCGCAAGGACCCGCCTCTTCAATCGTACTCGAACTCGTCCTCGTCCGATTTTCTCTCGAGGGAGCCGCCTGTCCACGGGCGTTGCAAGCAACGCCCCTCCAGGCCGGGTTTCCCAGATTCAACCAGGGCTTCCAAAGACCGAGGACGAGCACGAGTACGATTTGGTTGGGGCTCCGCCGCGCTGTGAGCGATGCAGGCTAGACGCTTCCCGAGCGCGAATCACTCTTTCGCTGACGTGGCGATGACAACCGATGAACATTAACTTCCCCTACCAGTTCGACGGCCGTGGGCGGACAGCGGAAGCCCCTTCTCTGCAGGATTATATCACCCAGTTGGTGGAACAAGTGCTGTTCACCTCTCCCGGCGAGCGTGTTAACCTTCCCGATTTCGGTAGCGGCCTTTTGCAGCTTCCTTTCGCTCCCAACAGCATGGAGATGGCCGCCGCCACCCAGTTCAGCGTGCAGGCGGCCTTGCAAAAATGGCTCGCGAATTACGTCAGGGTCCAGTCGGTGGTGGCGTCGGCCGAGGATGCAGTCCTGACGGTGACCGTTACTTACTCCCAACTGAACACCGACGTGACCCAGGTGCAGACCTTCGTTTACGGGGCGACTACGTCATGATCTACAGTTGTTGCAACCAGAACCGCAAGAGTGCGGTTCTCAAAAATCCCATTCTTAACGGCATCGACTATCTGGAGGTGCTCGACCACGATGCCATCGCGCTCGACAGTCCGCGGCAACAAACTCTGCTGATCCACTGCCTGAAGACCGTGCCCGTTACGCTGAAGCCGGCCAACGTGATAATCGCGGGTGGCGAGAGCGTCACGGGCATCGTCGCCGTCTGGGTAGCACCGGCTTCTGCGCCGCCAACCGCTCAGACAAATTTCAAGGAACAAGCCTACTTCGAGTCGCTGCGCGGTGCGGCCGATACCCTCCTGGTTCGAACCAATGAGGCGGGGGATTTTTCCACCTACGCGCTGCGGCTGGTCAACGATTCCGTGCAGGCGGAGGAGGATCCGTTCGAGGTGACGGGGGCGCTGACGGGATTCGATCCTCACCTGGCCGAGGTACAATTCTCATTCAAAGTGGAATGCGGTACGAATTTCGATTGCGCCCCTCAGCCTCCCGATTGTCCTCCGGCGACGCCCACGGTGCCGCCAATCAATTACCTGGCCAAAGATTACGGCAGTTTCCGCACCCTGATCCTGGATCGGTTGAACCAACTTCTGCCCGGTTGGGGAGGCGGCAGCGAAGCTGATCTGGGTGTGGCCTTAGCAGAACTGATTGCCTACGTTTGCGATCACCTTAGCTATCAGCAGGACGCGGTCGCCACCGAAGCCTACCTGGAAACCGCCCGCAGCCGGGTGTCGCTTAGGCGGCACGCCCTTTTGGTGGATTATCACGTTCACGACGGCGCGAATGCCCGAGCCTGGATCCAGCTTCAAGTGACGGGAAATCCGGGAGATGAGATTTTCCTGGACCGCTCCCGCACTCGTTTTTACACGTTCGCACCCGGCATGCCATCGAGCCTGGCCGCAGGTTCGGGCAACGAAGGGGCGGCGGTCTTGAGCGGCGTCCAGGTTTTCGAGCCGATGTGTGATGCAGTTCTGTATCCTGAGCACGACCAGATGCTTTTCTACACTTGGGGCGACACCAATTGCTGCCTTCCCAAGGGCGCCAAGGAAGCCACGCTTTACGGCTCGTATCCGAATCTTCAAGCGGGCGACGTGCTGGTCTTCCAGGAAATGATCGGGCCTCAAACCGGAGACCCCGCGGACGCCGACGTGCGACACCGCTGCGCCGTGAGGCTGACCAACGTGGCCACGCGAAACCCCAATGGAACGCCTCTGGTGGATCCGCTCTTCGAAAACGGGACAGGAAAGCCGATTACAGCCCCAGCGCAGAAACCGACCCCCATCACCGAAATTCAATGGGCGGAGGGCGATGCGCTTCCTTTTCCGGTTTGCATCTCCTCCAGTTATCTCGACTCCAATAACGATGAGCAGACAGTCACGAATGTCAGCGTAGTGTTCGGGAACATCGTGCTGGCCGACCACGGCTTGTCATTTCTGGGCACAAGCTTGGGAACGGTGCCGGGTCCGCGGCTATTTTATCCGCCAAACCCAGCCGCCGACCGGTGCCAACTCGTGTCTCCCACGCCGTTGCCCGTGCGTTTCCGGCCTAAGGTAAAGGACAGCCCCCTGACCCAGGCAGTACCCCTGCCGGCAATTTCCCTGGCTGCGGCTGGTAACCCGGTCACGTCGGGCGCCGTAGCGTTGGGCGCTATCGGTTTCGTCAGCCTGAAAAATTCCAGTGGTTTCGCGTGCTTGCAACTCATGGCAACCAACGCAGCCGGCTGGCCCCAACTATTCGGCGTGGTGGTAGTCGCCAACTCCGTGAATCCCACAAATTTCGATCTTTCGGTGGTTTATAATCCGCCGGGTGGTGCGGTAGGCATCCAGAAGCGTGTCATCGTAGAACAGTTCACAGACCTCTCATTGCGGCCCGCTGATCCGAACTACGCCGTAACACAAATCAATTCCACCTCGCGATTGATCCGGGCTATGGCAAGCCATGTGCGCCCCGCCACATCCCGCGCGGGCTTTCCCGCGACACCGACGGTGCTTCCGAATGTGGGGCCCGTGAATCTGCAGGACTTGAGCAGCCCGCCCGTGACTTATCTAACGCTCGAAGCTGCCCAACCGTCAGCCTGGACGCCGCTCTTCGGCGTCACGGCGCAGCCCGATCTGAATCCCGAATTGTTCAAGCTTGAGGTCGTTTATGACCCGCCGTCCGGCGGCGTGGGCGTTGCCCTTCCGGTCACCCTGGAGAGGTTCACCAATCTTTCGTTGAGTTCCGTCGCCGACCAAATCAACGGCGATTCGGAATTGATCTCGGTTAAGAGCTTCGCGCAAACGGTTGCTTCCGGCCTTTCAGCCTACGACCTCATGAATTTCGACCCTAGTGAAGCGGTCCCCGCCATTACCTTGGCCGGAACTTCCAACGCAACGACCCAGATCTGGAGCCCAGCGCTCGACCTTTTGGAGAGCGGAGAGTCGGACTTGGTTTTCGTGGTGGAGGTGGACACGGACGGCACGGCCACCCTGCGGTTCGGAGACGACACCAACGGCAGAACACCGGACACGGGGACCACCATGGTCGCCAATTACCGGATCGGCAACGGCACTGCAGGTAACTTGGGGGCGGACAGCTTGGTGTTTCTGGCCGCGTCGGACGCCAGGATTAAATCCTGCCGCAATCCGCTTCCAGCTACAGGAGGAATGGACCCGGAAACCAACGACCAGATCCGCCGCAGGGCCCCACAGGCCTTTCTCACTCAGGAAAGGGCCGTGACGATGGCGGACTACGAGGCGGTGGCCGAAGCCAATTCCCAGGTGGATCAAGCCGTGGCGTCGATGCGCTGGACGGGAAGCTGGTACACGGTTTCCATCGCGGTGCAACCGAAAGGGGGCGGCAGTTTAACCCCAACCCTTAAACGCACCCTGAAACAAACCGAGGAAATCTACCGCCTGGCCGGTCAGGACCTGGAACTCGATTCGCCCGAATATCTTTCGCTACAGATCGAACTGCAAGTCTGTGTCGATCCCAATTATTTCCAAAGCGGCGTGGAGAAATCCTTGTTACAGGTCTTGGGCAACAAGATTTTGCCTAACGGCCAAAAGGGCCTCTTCTACCCCGACAACTTCACCTTCGGACAGACGGTTTACTTAAGCCCCGTGTACGTTACGGCCCGATCCGTTGCGGGTGTAGTTGCGGTGACGGCCACCAAGTTCCAACCGCAGGGGGTCACCAGCACTCAGTACCTGGCGGCCGGAGAAATCAAGCTGGGACGATTGCAAGTGGCGCGGCTGGACAACGACCCCAGTTATCCCGACCACGGTCAATTGACTCTGCTGATGGAAGGCGGGAAGTGAGAGTGCGGGTCAGGAAGTCAGGAGTTGCAGGAGTTCAGGAGTTGCAGAAAGAAAAAACTACGGCCGGGAACAAATACTGACGTTCAATCGACTGCTAGCCGAAACATACTCTTGATCGCCTGAAAGCGGATGAACGCCATCCACACGCCGAAAAGCAGCCGTCCCATTCTGCAACTCCTGAACTCCTGAACTCCTGACTTCTTATCTTATGAGTTGCACTGGGACATCGAGTTGCACTTGCGGTTGCTGCGCGGGCACCAGCGTCCAGACGCCTCAGGCGGAAAGCAACCCGCCCGGACAGCCCTCCATGTCCTACCGGGCAGGGACGTGGGCCACCTTCAAGGAATCCATGCTGGCGCGACTTTCCAGTTCAGACTATCCGGCCCTGGCAGCGCTTAAGACCCGCGACGACAACGATTTTACTATCGCCTTCGTGGACGCCACTGCCATTGTGCTGGACATCCTGACCTTTTATCAGGAACGCGTGGCCAACGAGAACTACTTGCGAACCGCCAGCCAACTGCGATCGCTGACAGAACTCTCCCGGCTGATCGGCTACCAGCCCGCGCCTGGCGTTTCTGCCGCCACTTACCTGGCGTTCACCTTCAAAGCCGCGCCTGGGCAAGCCCCGAACCCTGCCACGCCCGCCATCATCATTCCCAAAGGGACCCAGGTACAGAGCGTCCCGGCACAGGGTCAAAAAGCGCAGACTTTTGAGACTTCGGCCGACATCCAGGCCAAGGCCGACTGGAACGCGCTGCAGGTACAAACCAGCCAACCCTGGGTACCGCCGGGAACCAACAGCGTTTATCTGAGCGGCACCTCTACCCAGCTGGAAGTGGGGGATTCGCTTCTCATCCTGGGCGTCGAACGCGAGGAATGGAACCCAGGCCCAATCCCGAGCGAGCAATGGGACGTAGTAGTCCTGAACCGGGTGAAAACCGACAATGTCCGCAAGCTCACCTACGTCTCCTGGGACCAAAGGCTCAGCCATCAAACCGGCGATGGCACTTCGGGCAGCCCTTCCAACTGGTCCGCGACCAAGGTCTTCGCCTTTCGCCAAAAAGCCGCTCTATTCGGGCACAATGCGCCAAATCCTAACCTTTTCGTTAATAACAATGCCGGCCCTCCTCCGGCGCCCAGTTTCCCGGCTCTCATCAAGGTCGACGCCAGCGGCTGGAGTTGGATCGGATTTAGTACTCCGTCGAGCAACGAAATCGACTTGGATGCTAGCTATCAAAAAATCGTTGTCGGAAGCTGGTTTGCTCTTGTCCGGAAGTCAGTCGACATTTTCCCTGCATTCTTATTGGCCAAACTCGGCTTTCTCGGAGTACCGGAGTTTGCCGTTTACGAGGCTCAACTTTACAAGGTGCAACAGGTCACCGCCGTGTCCCTGGCTAAATTCGGCTTGAGCGGGAAAGTGACGGAACTCTCTGCGGACTATGCAGACGCTAAAATTGGCACGGAGTTTCCGCTCCGGGACACGGAAGTCTGGGCACAAAGCGACGAACTAACCATTGCCGATCAACCTCTGGACTATCCGCTCTACGGCAAGTTTGTTGATCTGGAAGATCTGCGCCCCGACTTGGTTGGAGCCGCGGTGGTGGCCCTCTCTGGGAACCGGCAAAAAATAACCGTCGCGGATGGGATTACGACGTTGTCGTTTAATCCCGACGACGGGTCAGATCCGGTGGCTCTGAATCCTGGCGACACAGTGACTGTCACCGGTGGAGCTTCCCTTCCGCTGAACCCGGACTTCTCCGTTCCTGATTGGACTTCAGACACAGGCCATTGGACGTTAAATGTGGAGGATGCCAATAGCCGGCCCGGAACCGTCCAGCAAGCCTCCCTGAGCGATTTCATGCTCACCCTGTCAGGCAGCACTGACCCGGAGGTCAGCGAGGTCGCCATGGTCGCGTCCGTGAGCAGCGCCACCGCGCCCTACCCGCATACCCGCATCCTGTTGCAGTCGAACCTGATCAATTGTTACGACCGCAACAGTACTACGGTAAATATCAACGTAGGTCTGGCCACCCACGGCCAATCGGTGAGTGAGATTATGGGCAGCGGCAACGCTTCCACTCCGAATCAAAGCTTCACCTTGAAACAGTCCCCACTGACTTTCGTTCAGGCACCAACACAGACCGGAAGGCAAAGTACTCTTGAGGTAAAGGCGAACGGCATGACTTGGACCGAGGAGCCCAGCCTCTATGAGCAGGGACCTTCCCAGCAGGTTTACGCCACGCTGAATCAGTCGGACGGCACCGCCGAAGTTCTTTTTGGCGACGGTGTGGAAGGGGCCACGTTGCCGACAGGTCAAAACAACATCCAGGCAAATTACCGGATCGGATCGGGCGCGTCCGGGAATGTGGGAGCCGGCACCTTGACTACCTTGGTGGATCGGCCGCTGGGTGTCAGCGGCGTCACCAACCCCGAGGCCGCCACTGGAGGCCAAGACGCCGCATCAATTGACGACTTGCGTTCCGACGCGCCTCGGACGGTTTTGACTTTGGGACGTGCGGTGTCAATCACCGACTACCAGAGCTACGCCGCGACCTTTGCAGGCATCGCCAAGGCCTATGCGATCTGGATTCCTAACGGGCCGGGGCGCGGGGTTTTTATCACCGTGGCCGGAGTCGACGGCGCCGCGTTGCCACCCGGAAACCCCACTCTTACTAACTTAGTGACGTCGCTCCAGGACTACGGCAATCCCCTCATTCCGATCACGGTCCAGTCGTTCCTGGAGACCCTGTTCGGCCTTTCCGCGGACCTGCGATACGCTCCAGCGTATGATAATGCCGCGGCACGCGCGGGCGTGCAGGCCCAAGTGCTCCAGGCCCTCTACCAGGCATATAGCTTTGAAGAGCGAACCTTTGGCCAGAGTGTTTCAGCGGATGAGGTGTCGACCATCATCCAGAATGTTCCCGGCGTCGTGGCGGTGAACGTCACTAGCCTCTTCACCGTGGCCACCAGTCGCGCCGGGGACTTGACCGGCCAGGGGGCTTTCACTCTCTCCGGCCTAAAAAATTGGCTGACGCAGCAAGTCACCCTGCCCCGACCGTATTCGGATTCCCCAAGCCGGATTTGTCCGTATCTCCCGGTGGCTGACGCGCAGTCTATACCTTTGCCGGCGGAAATCCTGGTGTTGGATCCGGACCCCAGTCAGGTAACCCTGGGAGTAATGTCATGAGCCTCGAAGGACAGAAACTCTTCGACCTGATGCCGGCCCTATACCGGCTGAAAGACGCCGAGCTGGCTCAGTCCCAAAAACTGCTGAGCCCGACGGAATCGGCCCAACTGCAGGCTTTACAGACGAGTTTATCCCCCTTGACACCGGTCCAACAGCAGCAGTTGGATCAGCTCGCAGCCAAGGCGGCGCGCGGACCGCTCCAGTCCTTGCTGATGCTGATAGGGGAACAGTTAGCGGTGATCGCGGAAGACTTGGACCAGCTTTACGACGACCAGTTCATCGAAACCTGCGCCCCTTGGGTCATCCCCTATATCGGAGATTTGATCGGATACCAACCGGTAAACGGCGTCGCACCGGCGGTCGCCAGTCCCCGCGCGGAAGTAGCCCACACCATTTCGTTCAGGCGCCGAAAGGGCACGGTTTTGGTACTGGAGCAATTAGCGCGTGATGTGACGGGATGGGGTGCCCACGCGGTGGAGTTTTTCCAGTTATTGGCGGACACCCAATATATGAACCACATCCGGCCGCACAATTTTTATGCCCCTGATTTGCGGCATTGGGAACCGCGGGCATACATGAACACGGGCTTCGATGCTACCGCACACAAGGTGGACGTCCGGCGAATCGCAGTGGAGAGGGGCCGGTACAACATTCAAAACATTGGGATTTTCCTCTGGTCCCTCAACGACTACAGCCTGACGATGTCCCCTGCAGTTCCGGCGGGGAACAACAGATGCTTCCGCTTCAACTCGCTGGGGCGGGACATGCCCCTGTTCAACCACCCGGTTTCCCAGGGCTCGGATATCTCGGCACCGGCAGAAACGGTGAACGTGCCGAATATTTTGCTGCGACGAACCTTATGCCGGGACCTCCGGCAGACCATTGAACATGACCCGGCGGCTCTGAACTACGACCCGGGCAGCAGCCTTGCTCTGTTCGTCGACGGACTACTGGTGGTCCCATCCAAGATACAGGTTTGCGACCTTTCGGGCGATGACGGTAGCTGGACCAATCTGCCGGTAGCTGGGAGCTCGTATTCCGCAGCCATCGATCCAGAACTGGGTCGAATTGCGCTGCCACCGTCTGCGATCAGTTCGCCGCCGTCGACTACTTCACCACCTGCGGCCGGTCCCAATTCCCCTGAAGTGCACGCCTCCTTTTACTACGGTTTCAACGGAGACATGGGCGGGGGGGAATATCCTCGCTCGGACAGTTTCACGGCCTCCTCCGAACAGCCAGTGATCCGCGTGCCTGGTGACTATCCAACTATCCATGACGCCCTGAGTGCCCTTCCTGGGGATGGAGTGGTGGAGATCACCGACAGTGGACGATACTCAGAACCTGCCGGCTTGACGGTGGTTGTAAAGGCCAATGGACATATCGAACTCAGGGCGGCTGACGGACGGCGCCCAACCCTGGTTTTGGGCGCCGAAATGTCGGTCACGGGAGGGGCGGAGAGTCTTTTCGACCTGAACGGGCTACTAATCACGTTCGCTCCCCATTCGCCAGGCGCTGCGCTTCCCGCGGCTCTCGTCCACGCGCCAGATGGCGGCGCGAACTTGTTAAGCCACTTGGGATTGACCCATTGCACCCTGGTTCCAGGCTGGTCCTTGACGCCGCGCGGTGATCCTCAGCCCTCCTATTACGGTCACCCCACGCTGGTAGCGGAACCCTCGGGTTTAGAGGTCGTGATCCAAAAATCGATCCTGGGGGGACTGTGGATCAACGGGCAAGCTACGGCCAGTCTCTCGGATAGCATCGTAGACGCGACCGACCCCTCTGGAGTAGCTTATGTGGGGACGGTCGATTTCACGACGAAGCAGCCCCAGCCCGGGGGCGCCCTTACCCTGCAAGGCTGCACCTTTGTGGGAAAGGTCTATGCCGCCGTGCTGAGTCTGATTTCCGACAGCATCTTTTGGGCGCAGCTGTCCGAAGCCGACCTAGTCGCGTCGCCATCATTGTGGAGCGCTCCGCTGTGGGCCTCCCGGAAACAACAGGGCTGCGCGCGCTTCAGCTACCTGCCTGCGGGTTCGATTATGCCCCGGCAGTTCGAATGCGTCGAGCAAAGAAAGGGCTCACCGCAACCCCTCTTCTACTCCTTGCGATATGGCGACCCAAATTACGTCAAGCTCTCACCATCCACCGACAATGCCATTCGTCGCGGAGCGGACGATGGCGGGGAAATGGGAGCCTTCCACTTTCTTCTGGCGCCTTTGCGGGAGACAGACCTCGTGGTGAGGATGCGGGAATACCTTCCAGCCGGGCTGGAGTTCGGGATCTTCTATGAAACTTGAGAGGAATCGCACATGAGTTTCGACAGCAGCCGTTTCACTTTCGACCCTCGGAATAATTTTTCCGCAGTGGTAATGCAACAGGGACGGGTTCAACTGGACTCGGACTGGAATGAGTGGCTGGCCGAATTTGCCAGGCGTATCCGAGCGGGAACTCTGGATACGCTCGGCCGTGCCGTCGTGCCCGTGACCACCAAAAGTGCTTTCCAGATTGGCCTCAGCCGATCTTCACTGGGCAATGTCTCGATCAGTATCGGCCCAGGCCGAATGTACGTCGACGGGTTGCTGGCGGAGAATCACGGCCTGCCGGCGCCCAACCCGCAAAAGTGGATTCCCGGAGGAGGAAGCGCCTCTCTCAGCCTCAGCTTTCTGCGGGTATTCGAGTTGAGCCCTGTCTGGGATTCCGCCCTGGATGAGCTGGAAGGCGAGCTGGGCGTCAATTACGAACTGCAGCCTTATTATCCGAATGTCAAACTAGTGGCTCCGTTTCCCCAGTCCGGAGGACCCTACCTTGTGTATCTGGATGTGTGGCAACGGGAAGTGACCTTCCTGGAAGATCCCGACCTGGTGGAAAAGGCCGTTGGTGTGGATACCACCGGACGTCTGCAGGCAGTTTGGCAGGTCAAGTGGCTCGACGTGAGCACAGTGCCCGGAGTGGACTGTTCTACCCTCGATGCTGACCTCACCACAGCGTGGCGAAATCTGCTCTTGCCTCCAGGACCGCGGTTGACCACGGGAGTGGTCCAGTCGAGTCCGTCGGGGCCCTGCTGCCTGACCCCGAACACCGGCTACACGGGTCGCGAGAACCAACTCTATCGGGTGGAAATCCATCAACCAGGGAATCTCACTTCCAGCGGGTTATCCTCCCCGGTCAGCTCCATGCAGACCGCCACCTTCAAATGGTCGCGGGACAATGCATCGGTGGCCACCGCCGTCACCGCCATCACTCAGGCAGGAACGGTGCTCACGGTACAAAGTACGGGAAAAGACGATGTGCTTCGATTTTCGCCAAACGATTGGGTAGAGATCACCGATGATTGGCTGGAATTACACGGTCTACCTGGCGAATTGCACCAGGTTTCCGGTGTTGATGATGTAGCCAAGACCATCACTTTTTCGGCCGCCGTTTCCGCCACCAGTTTTCCCGTGGATGCCACCGGCCTGACCGATCCCTCCCGGCATACCCGGCTCACGCGCTGGGACCAGGGTGGCACGGTTTATCAAATCGACGGTGTCACCGTCTGGGCAAACTTGAACCTGCCGGGAAGCACCGGCGACATTCCGGTTCCGCCCGCCGGCACTGGCCTCATCCTGGAAAACGGAATAACGATTTCTTTCGATCTGATGCTCAACGCAAGGTCATTCAAAACCGGCGACAATTGGGCATTTGCAGCGCGCGCAGCCGACGGCACCGTGGAGTATCTCGATAAGGCGCCACCCAGGGGCATTCATCACCACTACGCTCGATTGGCAGTGGCGAGTATGTCGAGCGTAGAGCTTTCTGGGACCGGCACCTTGACCCTCCACGATAATAGCCAACCACCTACCACCTTCCTCACCTTTCAAGCGACCGACACCAGCGCGTGGCCGGCTAATTTCGCGGTTGCAACCCGGGCGAATGCCGTTAATCCGGCGAACTTCGACTTGGAGGTGCTTTACAGGCCGGCCGCAAGCCAGGGAGTCAACCTCCCAGTAACTGTCGAGTTCTTCACCAACCTTTCCCTGGACCAAGGCGCTTCCAATTATGGGCCGCAGGTGATTAACAGCTCGAACTTTGTCAGCGTCCCCGCCTCTTACGTCCCGCCATCGAAAGCTCCCATCTTTTCCTCCAACTTCTCCGCAGGTACCGCTTTGCCCGCCTCGGGAACATTTCAGCTGACCGACACAAGTTCTCCTCCCATTCCCTTTTTGACGCTCCAAATCATCCCTCCGGCGAACTGGCCTCCGAATTTTGCGGTTTCGGCAAGCCCATCCGGAACCTCCGGGAATTTTAACCTGGAGGTGGTTTATGCCTCTTCGGCAACGAATACCTTCGCGACGCTGGAACGCTTTGAGAGTCTCTCTCTCAACACTGTGGCCAGCCAGGTGAACTCCCAGTTCATCACCCATCTCGCGTCGCCCCTGTCCGCTCCGTTCCCTGTGCTGAACCTGATTACTTTTGCTGACTGCCGGACCTTTTGGCCGCCCACTTCAACGCAGGGGTCTGAAGGCATTCATGTGCTCGATGTTCGATTAATCAAGCCCTCTTCCGAGCTTCTCAACGACAGTAATATTCAGATCGCACAGTTCTTGGAAGAAGAGTTCGGAATCCGCGTTATTTGCGATGCTCCGATAGATCCGATCTCTGCTCAACCTACCACCTGCTATCTGACGGTTGACCTGCCCTACCCGCAAGACGTCCTTTTGGCAGTAGCCTCTGCGAATGCGGGCACCACGGGGTTTTCCGGATTTCAACCCCTAATCCTGCCCGGCCTGGTAAGTGTGGTCGGCAGCGAGATCGATCTGACTATCCAACCGATAACTGCGCGGTTTCTCTTGGATTTCCTCCAGTCCGGCCTGACGAGCAGCCTCCTAGTGCATCTCACGCTCAAAGGAAGTTTCATCTGGGGTAAGGACGATCCGACAATGTATCTTGACGGAAAAGCATTTGGTATCGCGCGAACGGACCCGGCCGGCACTCGCATTGGGCTCCGTTTGCCCCCTAGTGGTAATGGCACCCTTGGAAGTGACTTTGAGATGTGGTTTTGGTTAGTTCGGCCTGTCTCAGTTACCTCTGTGACATTTTCGCCGAACCCGGTCAACGTGGGTCAGGCCGCCAGTGGAATCGTGACTCTGAATGGCTTTCCACCTGCCGGCGGTGCCGTAGTCACGCTTTCGAGCAACAATCCAGCCCTTGGGACGATTGCTCCGAGCTCTGTTACGATCCAGGATCGCCAGATCAGCGGCCAATTCACTGTCACAGATACTTCGGTTCCAGCGGGGACTCTAACGGCTACTTTGCAAGTGACAGCAAGTTACGCAGGGACTAGCGCACAAGGCACACTGACGATCAATCAACCGCTTACGCTCACGAGCGTATCGTTTGCCCCAACCTCCGTTATTAGCGGAAACTCAACCATCGGAACTGTCACGTTGAGCGGTCCGGCTCCGTCGGGAGGCGCCGTCATCCAACTCTCCGGGAATCAGCCGACCACCGTTGCGTCCGTTCCTGCCTCAGCAACTGTCCCGGCAGGTCAGTCCAGTGCAAATTTCACTGTCACAACAACTCTGTTTACGAATGCTCCGGCCATCACATTGCAGGTAACAGGCAGTTTCTCTGGGACTAGCGTACAAGGAACCCTGACAATAAACGCGCAACTCCTAACGTAGATTCCATGCCTTATGAAAGGATCTGCGGCGGGCCATTTGCCTCTGGTCTCTTGTATCATGCCGACATTCAACCGCCGGCGGTTTGTTAAGTGTGCGATCCATTATTTTTTGCGCCAGGACTATCCCAATAAGGAACTGGTCATCATCGATGACGGCGCAGACCGGGTTGCCGACCTCATCCCGACCGACCCGCAAATTCGATATTTCGAATTGCCGCAGTGCACTTCGACTGGAGCGAAGCGAAATCTCGCGTGCAAGCATTCCAAGGGGGCATTCATTGCGCACTGGGACGACGACGACTGGTATGCGCCGTGGCGGCTGACTTATCAGGTTGAACAACTTCTCGATGCTGACGCCGATATCTCTGGACTGAATCGTGTGTTGTTTTACGCGCCCAAGGAGGAAAAAGCGTGGGAGTATGTGTATCCGCCTGCGGAGCGAGCCTGGGTATACGGGGCGAGCCTGTGCTACACGCGGTTATTTTTTGAATCTCATCCATTCCCCGATATTCGCGTGGGAGAGGATACGTGCTTCGTGTGGGCAGATTCACGAGCGCGGGTGCATGCTCTGAAGGATTTCAGGTTTTTGGTTGCGCTTGTCCATGGCGGTAATGCTAGTCCGAAGCAAACTGCTGATCCCCGATATCAGCCACGAGCGCTTGACGAAGTCGAGGCACTGCTTGGTGAAGACCTTCCGTTCTACGCTCGATGGCGGGCTGTTGCCGCGCCTGAATTGGCAAAGGGCAAATCGTCGACCCGCCGGGCGCTGATCTCCGCGGCGCAGGGCATCGGCGACATTTTACGTGTAACGCCGCTGATCCGCGTGGCGCATGGCCTGGGATTCGAAGTCGATGTATTGCTCGCGACCGACTACCCGGAAGTGGCGCAGTTGCTGGAAGGGGCGCCGGAAATCCGCCAAGTCATTCAAGTGCCCTGCGCGCGGGGCGGTACCAACTCCGCCGGTAACCGCGGCTTGGAATCGTTGCCCGTTGAAGTCGCGAGCACAGACTACGAAGTCGCGGCTTTCACAGCTTGGAGCGCACCGATCTGCAAGCGCGTCCGAGCGCGCCAGGCGCTTGTGTTCGATCACGCGCGCTGGCTGACGGAGGGCGACAGCCGCAGCGTCGAGCGAATTGCGCGCGACATGGGCTGGCAGGGCGATATGCCGGAACCGTTTGCAATGGCATCGGCTAGGCGCTTTGACTTGCCTCCGGGCACGGTCGCGATCCATTTCGGCTGCAAGGCGGAGTGGCCTTGGAAAAAGTGGCACGGTTTCGACGCACTTGCGCAAAGGTTCCAATCCGTTGTCATCGTAGGTACGCAGGAAGACTTGCTCACAGAGGGAACGTACTTCCATCGCGACTTCAGGTGGCCGGTACACGTGCAAAATTTCGTGGGCAAGTTGGGCTTGGCGGACACCGCTGCGTTGTTGCGTGAGTGCGCAGCGCTTGTCTCAAATGATTCCGGGCTTATGCATCTGGCCGCCGCCCTCGGTGTGCCGACATTCGGCATTTTTGGCATCACGAGCCCGCAGCGAGAGGGCATGCCATTAAAAAATTTTCATCCCATCACCAAGGGCCTCCCGTGCGAGGCGGCCTGCCACGCTGGCAGTTGGGGGCGCCGCGATTGCGAATACCATCTCTCCTGCCTGAAAACGCTGAGCCCGGAGGAAGTCTTCATGAAAATTTCGGCCACGCTATCCGAACAAAACGATAAGTTGTTACCTCCTCTCAACAATTCAACGACATCTCGGGTCAACACTCACGGCAGGTGTAGTGACGCAGTCAATATGACATACTACGGAAATATGTTTGATGCTTCGGGGTATGGCCACGCGGCCCGGGCTTATCTCCACGCGCTTCACAGTGCCGGTGTAGAACTCCGTGTCGTCGACCTCGCTGCGAAACGTTCCCGCCAGGTCGAGGACCCTTTGCTGGACTCCTTCGTGGGCAAGTCGATTGACGCCGACTTTCACCTCTTTCATGGCCCACCGCCGCAGTGGGCGCACCTCGCGTTTCCGCTACGGAATGTGATTGCGATGACGGTGTGGGAAACCGACACCATGCCCACACAGTGGCGGCCTGTTCTATCGCACGCGCTCGACGTCTGGTTGCCGTGCGAATTCAACGCCGCCGTGTTTTCTGCTGCGCTCGGTAAATCGGTTTTCAAACTCCCTCATCCAGTATTTTCGGGCGTGTCAAATGGAAACTCCGCACACCTGCCGGCCGTTGACCGCGAGATTCAATCTGATGACTACGTCTTCTACGCGATTTTCGAATGGCAGGACCGCAAATCTCCGGAGCGAACTCTGGAAGCATACTTCCGGGCATTCCCCAAGGATGAGAAGACCGTGCTGATCCTCAAGACCAATCCCGGAGCCGCTGATGTCGCCCGCCGCGCGTTGGAGGAAATTCACCGTCGAACGGGGTCTCGCGCGCGAGCCGTGGTGCGCCCGGAGGCATGGACCGAAGCGCAGATAGCGGCGCTGCATTCACGAGGCGATTGTTACGTGTCGTTGCATCGAGGAGAGGGTTGGGGTTATCCGCTTTTCGAAGCGGCCGTGCGCGGCAAGCCGCTCATTGCGACAGGCTATTCCGGTCCGCTGGATTACCTCGGCGTCGATGCGCATTACCTCGTCCGCCACACCCTGACGTCAGTTCGGCAGCCGTACGTGTACTACCATCCCTCCATGCATTGGGCGGAGCCCGACACGGGACACGCGAGCGAGCATATGCGAACGGTGCGGTCCCGGCCGGAGGAAGCACGCGCTCGTGCCGGAGAAGCCGCCAAAAAACTCGCCCAGGAATTCTCTCTCGAGGCAATCGGGAAGCGGGCGCGACAGCGTCTGACCGAACTCCTTCGCCGTCCAAATATCGTCAAGCGAGGACTCATCAACGGGGCGCGACAAGAGAGGGATCTGCGGCCGACGGTGCCGATCCCGGGCGAATGGTTTGACGCCGACTATTTCGAACATGGGCGTAAGAGCAACTGGAAGAACGGATACCATTGGCGCGATTTCGCCGGTCTCTTTCGCGAGACCGCCGAGTTTCTCGCTACAATGTTTCCAGAGGCTGAATCCTTTATTGATGCGGGCTGCGCCAAGGGATTCCTTGTACGTGCCCTGCGTGAGCGAAAGAAGGAGGCGTGGGGATTTGACCACAGCCACTGGGCGATTGAACATGCGGAGGAGTCCGCCCGACCATTCCTGCTCTGCAAGTCGGCGGGAAGTGCTGTGTTCGATCGTTCGTTCGACGTAACGATGGCGTTCTCGCTGCTCGAAAACCTTACTGAAGAACAAGCCCTGCAGTTCCTGCAGTGTGCGCGGGTATGGACGCGCCAGGCTTTGGTCGCAGTAGTGCTAACTTGCGAGGGTAACAACGAGCGCGCACGGATTCTTGCCGACGATCGCGATCTGGCCCATTTAACACTTCAAAGTCGCGCGTGGTGGCACGAGCGTTTCCTTCGGGCTGGTTGGCGGCAGGACGCGTTACATCGAGTCTCGGAGCGTGCCTGCCAAATACATCCCCTTCCATCGAGGATGAATTGGAAAATTTTTGCCTATGCGCCCTAGCCCGCATTGCTCACAGCGCGCCGGAGCCGCAACCAAATCGTACTCGTCATCGTCCTCGGTCTTTGGAAACCCAGGTTGAATCTGGGAAACCGGCCTGGAGGGGCGTTGCTTGCAACGCCCGGGAGGTCCCTCCAGAGAAAATCGGACGAGGACGAGGACGATTGAAGAGGTGGGATCCTTGCGAGTCGCTGCATGAAAATCGTCGCAAACCAGATCAACACCGACAGATAGTTATACAAATCTCTAAGGATTTGTGAGCGATGCAGGCTGTCGTCAGCGTCATCACCCCCACTTACGCAGTCGGCGGTGTCTCCCGACGATACCAATTGCGCAGGGCGTACGACTCGCTTCTTGCCCAAAACCTAACCGATTGGGAATGGCTGGTCGTGGGCGATGGCTGCGTGGATGATACCAGCCGGCTTGTTCACAGCTGGGCCATGACAGACGGTCGCGTATTCTGGTACAACTTGCCAGACCACTCGGGCCATCCCAGTTGGCCGCGCAACGCAGCCCTTGCAAAGGCGTGCGGCAGGTTCCTCGCCTTTCTCGATGACGACGCCATCATGGGATCCGGCAAATTATGGCTGTTGGCGAATTACTTGCGAACAGATCCTGACTGCGAACTGGTTTGGGGTAACCGGGCACTTTACAATAGCGAGGAGGATTATCTTCGCGGGCGGGTAGCCATGTCGTGTTCCGATTCCCGCATCGGATTGGACATGGGCGATGTTTTAGTACGCAACCTGGGCTACCGCTTCACCGACTTCACGAGCGGCTGTGAAGACCAAGCCTTCTTTGCTCAATTCAAAAAGCCCTGGGGTCACGTCGATGCGCTCGTCAACCATTACATCTGGCATGGCAACAATCGAACTGGGGAACGGATGAGAGCCGAAAACAAAATCACACCAATATGTCAGCGCCCCTCTCTCGACTTTTCTGCGCTGGTGCGGAACATCCCCGGCTACTCGGCGGCGGGCGTGCTCGAATTGTTGAACCGGTACGTCAGCAGCCTACCGCCGCGATCGTGCTACGCCGAAGTGGGAAGTTTCCACGGGCTGACGCTAGTGGGAGCTCTGCTAGGAAACACGGCCCGAGCGCTGGCGATCGATAACTTCTCCGAATTCGGCGGGACCGAGGCCGCATTGCGAGCCACGCTCGATCAGTATCGAGTAGCAGATCGCGTCGAGCTGTTCCCAACGGATTTCAAAGAGGTATTTGCGGAGTGCCAGTTGCCGCGCCAATCAGTAGGAGCTTACTTCTATGACGGTCAGCACAGTGAGGAAGCCACGTACTTGGGCCTCAAGTTGGCCGAGCCGCTCCTCGGTCCGGGTGCAGTCGTAATGGTCGATGACACCAACTGGCCGGCACCGCGCCAAGCTACCGAGCACTGGATTAACGAACACGGTTTGGCAGTTTTAGAGGACATTCACACGGAAGATTTCCGCACCTCACCGTTTTGGAACGGCCTGATCGTTTGCAGATGGAAGGAAGACAACTGTCATTCTTCAACGATAACTGCGGAGCAATGCCCCGTTCCCTTGCTCCAATACCCACGTGAGTTTGGCGCCTTGCTGGACCTTTACCGAGCATTGAGACCACAGACAGTCCTGGAAATCGGTTCGCTCTTTGGCGGCACACTCTGGCACTGGATGCGCTACGCGCCGCCAGATGCCTTGATCTTGAACATTGACGCGTTGGTCTCTGCCCAAGACGACCGTTACGCGCGACAGAAGGCTGGGCATGATGGTCTCTGGGCTGAGTGGGCGTCCGGGTTTGGTGTCGGCCTCAAGACATTCGGCGGTCCCTCTAACGATTTCGCGATTCTAGCGGCGACACGCGCGGCTCTCATCGAAAGATGCGGCGTGGACTGCGCCCAATTGCGCTCTAGTGACATGGACGCCGGTCTGGACTTTCTTTTCCTAGACGGCGACCACAGCTACCCCGTGGCCAAATTCGACTACATTCACTACGGTTCGCTGGTTCGACCCGGCGGCCTGATCGCCTTGCATGATGTTCTGGACCGCCCCACTTCCCAAGTGGCCCGGCTGTGGCGCGAGATTGTGCAATCCGGCGCCAACACGTGCGAATTCGTTGAATCGCCTGACCAGCCCGAGATGGGGATCGGCGTTGTATTCGTCTGACTCGCCCGGCGCACCGCCAGTCCGTTAGACACTTGAACATGAAACTCGCTATCGTGATGCCGGTCGTGCTGCAAAACGAAGCCCTCGTGACGCTTACGCGGGAGGCAGTATCCCACATCAAGTCAACATATCCAACCGTGCTGTACGTGGTTTGCAATCGCCTGCACGTCCGTTTGCCAGAGGTTCTGCGAGAGGACCTTCAACGCCAATTTCAAGGTCAGGTTGTCGTCGTGCATGAGCCTGGAGTGGAAAGAAGCGTGGCAGGCGCGTGGAACAAGGGATGTGAATTGGCTGTGGCCGATGGCGCCGACTACCTGGCATTTGTGGCAAACGATACGCGATTACGCGAGGACTGCCTCGACTGGCTCATCGCATTTGGCGAGAGAAGCGCTATAGATTTGTGGTCGGCCATCAGCTCCAATAGTCGAAGCCATATCGATGAAAAGCAAATCACCGACGGCGCCGATTTTTCCTGCTTTATGATAAGGCCGCAAACGCTGCTAAGGCACGGTTTCTTCGACCCAAACTACCGGCCCGCATACTTCGAGGACAACGACTACTACGGACGCGTCGTTCTCGGAGGCGGGGAGTGTATGGTTGTGCATCGTGCTCAGTTCTTTCATCACGGCTCCATGACCATTCGGGAGGACGCCGAGATGGCTCACCACGTCGGCCACTGGTTTGAAAAAAATCGCGCCTACTTTTCGAAAAAATGGGGAGTCCCAGAGCCTGAAAACTCCCGTGAAGGAGTTCTCCGTTGTTATTATCGCCACCCGTTCAACGACCTGAACAAGCCCTTGTCCTGGTTCCCGACGAACGGCTACGCACTCTGAGGAGGGACCTGGGCGATCGCGAGAACCAGTAACTTTTGTGACCCGTGACGCTGGAACAGTTCTGGTCCATATCGGAGCCGGCATCGGCAATGTAGTCCTTGCCACTCCGTTACTGCTGGCGCTGGGCGAGTTACAGTTTACGGTCGACGTCTGGCTTACGGGCGACTACGAGCAGACGGCTGATTTATTGAAATCCTGGAGCGTAATTCGGGCCATCTGGACCGACGCAGCTTTAGACCTTCGGTCGGTGGACTACAAGCACGTCATCCCAGCGATTCCCCCATTTTATTGGCCGCGCTACGCATCCAAACTCTCCTCGACACTCCCACTCGTCCCTCGCCCAAGCGAATCCCTTTTCTACCAGGACGAACAGGAGTTCTATCTCAGTTTCGCGCGCCGACTTGGGTACCCACCCGACAAAAGACCTCTTGTTTGTTTGCCCATAGCGTCGTCGGAAGTGCAAGAGGTCGGTTTGCGCACCTTGGTCGTCGCGCCCGGCTCCAAAACCGGAGAAATGACCGCAAAACGCTGGCCTTTCTTTTCAGAACTCGCAAATGAGTTTGCTGACGTTGCGGTGGTCGGGATCAAGGATGACCTTCAACGCCATGACAAAATGCCGCTGCGGTTCGGTCCGCACGTGAAGACATTTGTCGATCGGCTCACGCTTCGAGAAACCGCCGAACTTATTGCATCCGCTGGAGCAGTTGTGGCGAATGACACCGGCCTCGCCTACGTTTCTGCGGCCGTCGGCACACCCACTCTTATTCTATTTGGACCGACGCCACATGTTACTCTGGGTCGACTGCCGGCCAACGTGCGTGTCATCCGGATGGGATCGAACTGCGAGCCATGCTGGTTCGGACGCCGATTCCAAGAGTGTGCCGGTCGAATTGAGTGCCTGCGACACCTCAGCGTATCGATGGTCCGCGAGCAGGTGTTAGACATGCTCGGCTACCAGTGACAATCTTAACACGGCGCGCTTGCTCTCACTCAGCTCGAGAGCTTCTCAAGCCAGAGCCAACGACACATTGTGTTGGACTGCTAAATAGGGCTAGTCCCACATATTG
>Ga0209656_10000340_pt1 | contig 31158 bp, 22 predicted proteins | sample BogFormECP12_OM2_FD_188239 | JGI IMG/M metagenome (GOLD analysis project Ga0209656, IMG submission 188239) | Bog forest soil microbial communities from Calvert Island, British Columbia, Canada - ECP12_OM2 (SPAdes) (version 2) | ecosystem: Environmental > Aquatic > Freshwater > Wetlands > Bog ...
ATGCCCTTTGCGGTTGCTTTATTTTCTCAGCAACCAGGCGGCGGACCCGCCGAAACCCCCGACCCCCAGATCGCTGCGGCGCTGCAGGAGGTTTCTGCGGCGCGCATTCAGCAGACCATCGAGAAGCTCGTGAGCTTCGGCACCCGGCAGACGCTCTCCTCCGACATGCCGGCATCCAGCGGCCAGGGAGCCAGTGCCGCTGCGGCCTGGATCCAGAGCGAGTTCGAGCGCTACTCCAAAGATTGTGGGGGCTGCCTGGAGGTCAAGACCGACGAGTTCACGCAGGAGCCCGCGCCGCGTGTTCCCAAGCCCACCAGGATCACCAACGTTTATTCCGTGTTGCGTGGTACCGATCCTGGCAATGCCGGCCGCATGGTCCTGGTGACGGGCCATTACGACTCGCGCAACAGCGGCACCAACGATGCAACCAACCCCTCCCCTGGCGCCAACGATGACGGCAGCGGCACTGCCGTCAGCCTGGAATGTTCCCGCGTGCTCAGCAAGCATCGCTTCCCGGCCACCATCATCTTTCTCACGGTTGCCGGCGAAGAGCAGGGACTTTACGGCAGCGCCCACTTTGCCAAAATGGCCGCAGCGCAGGGCTGGAACATCGAAGCCGTGTTAAACAACGACATCGTGGGCGGTGATCGCACTCCCGGTGATGCGACGCAGGACCCGCACGTGGTGCGCGTATTCTCTGAAGGCATTCCCACCACCGCCGACGACAAACAACTTAAGACCATCCGCGCGCTCGGGGGCGAGAACGATGGTCCTTCGCGGCAACTGGCCCGCTATATCGCGGCCGTGTCGAAGCAATATCTGCCGCCCTCGGCGTTTCAGCCGCTCGTGGTGTTCCGGCGCGATCGCTACCTGCGCGGCGGCGATCATTTTTCCTTCAATGAGCAAGGATTCGCTGCCGTCCGGTTCACGGAATTTCGCGAGAACTATAACCACCAGCACCAGAACGTACGCACCGAGAACGGCATTGAGTACGGCGATCTGCCGAAGTTCGTGGATTACGACTACACGGCAAACGTGGCGCGTCTGAACGCGGCAACGCTGGCGTCGCTGGCCGCGGCCCCGGCGCCGCCGGCGAATGTACGCCTCTTGACGAAGGAGCTGCAAAACGATTCCACTGTAGCGTGGGAGCCTTCCCCGGGCGGGTTGGCGACCGGTTATGAAGTATTGTGGCGCGACACGGCGGCCTCCGACTGGCAGCACGTGAAGGCCGTCGGCAATGTGACGCGAGCGACCTTGCCGGTATCGAAGGACAATGTAATCTTTGCCGTGCGGGCCGTGGATGCCAAGGGGCACCGCAGCCTGGCCATTGTGCCCATGCCCGAACGTTGAGGTTAATTTGCTCTGCATGGGTTTTTGTCATCACGAGCGGGCTTCAGCCCGCGAGGGATCTGCTTTTCGGGCGGCTTTAACAGAACGGAGTACGAATGCGACGCGGCCCCACCATGACGATGAGTTTCCCGCCGTTCACGCGCGCCGTGAAGCAATTGATGATCGCCAACGGCGTCATCTTCCTGCTGTTCGCTCTGTTCGGAGCGTTCGCCCCCAACGTGGCGGCCATTGGCGAGGCCATTCTCCAACTCCGCGGCATCACCGTTATTCACGGCTGGATTTGGCAACTCGTTACCTATGGATTCCTACACGCAGGTCTGCTGCACATCCTGTTCAACCTGCTGGCGCTGTGGATGTTCGGCGCGCAGCTCGAAATGGACTGGGGCTACAGCCTGTTCATGCAGTTTTATTTCTTCTGCTTGATTGGCGCTGCGCTGGTGACCGTCGCCGTTTCCTTCACCGGGCTTCTCGGCATCAGTCCGTACACGGCGACGGTGGGCGCCTCCGGCGGCATCTACGGATTGCTGCTTGCCTTCGGCATATTGCACGGCGACTCGGAAGTCATGCTTTTTCCGCTGCCGTTCCTCATCAAGGCCAAGTACTTCGTCATGGGCATCATCGCGCTCGCGCTCTATGGAGCGCTCTCGTCAGCGCGCGGCGGAGGACAATCCATCGCCTACATGGCGCACCTCGGCGGAGCGCTGTTTGGCTACATCTGGCTGAAATTTGTTCCCCGGCGCGGCTTTGGCTTTGCCACCTCGGAGCGATGGTTCGGTTTCCGCAACGCCTATTACCGCTGGAGGCGGAAGCGCGCGGCACGCAAGTTTGAGGTCTATATGCGCAAGCACGACCGCGGCGATTACCGGCACGAGGACTACTTCGACGAACTCGGCAACATGCGCGATCCCAGCGCGCGCGAACCGCGCAAGAAAAACGGCGACTCCCGGCCGCCGTGGGTGAACTGACAATTTACCGTCGCGCAACCGATGGCCTCCGGCTGAGCGATAATGTTTTCGCATGCCATGGCTCGGCCTATCGCGTCGCGAATTTCTGCGCCGTGCTGCGCTGCTTAGCGCGGCCATCACCCTACCTGACTGCGCTCTGGCTGGCTCTGCTCCGGAGCCGGATTTTCCGCTACGCCAGTTTGGCTACGGCGAGGTCACTCTCCACGGCGGCCTGCAGGAGAAGCAACTCCAAAACGCGCACCAGATACTGATGGACCTCAGCGAGGACGGCTTGCTCAAGCCCTTCCGCCAGATGGCGGGATTGCCGGCTCCGGGCGAGGACCTCGGTGGCTGGTACATCTACAAAGCGGATTACGACTATCGCAAAGACAGCGCCGGACTGGCTCCCGGCGGGACCTTCGGCCAATGGGTCTCGGCATTAGCGCGCACCTATGCCATCACCGGAGACCCGGCCACGCGCGAGAAAGTGCTGCGCTTGAACCGTCTTTACGCTCAGGCCATCTCGGGCGGCTTCTTCGAAAAGAACCGCTTTCCCGCCTACTGCTACGACAAACTGGTCTGCGGGCTGATCGACGCGCACCAGTTCGCCGGGGACCGTGATGCCTTCGAAATTCTGCAACAGACAACCGACGCTGCTCTGCCCCATCTGCCCGGGAAGGCGGTGGACCGCGAAGAAAGCTGGCGCGCAGGCAAGGACATTTCCTACAACTGGGACGAGTCGTACACCCTGCCGGAAAATCTCTTTCTTGCCTATCAGCGGGGGGCAGGCCAGCGCTATCGTCAGCTTGCTATCCAATATCTTGACGACACGACGTATTTCGACCCCCTTGCCGACGGCAGGAACGTGCTCCCAGGCAAGCACGCCTACAGTTATGTGAATGCCTTGAGCTCGGCGATGCAGGCCTACCTGACCATGGGGAGCGAAAAACATCTGCGCGCAGCAAAGAACGCCTTTGAAATGCTGGTGTCGGGCCAGAGCTTCGCCACCGGGGGATGGGGACCTGACGAGAAGCTTCGCGCGCCTGGCAGCGGCGCCCTGGGCGCCAGCCTCGTGGACATTCACAAGAGCTTTGAGACGCCTTGCGGGGCGTACGCGCATTTCAAGCTGACCCGCTACCTGCTCCAGGTCACGCGCGACCCGCGCTACGGCGACAGCATGGAGCGGGTCATGTACAACACCGTGCTGGGAGCCAAACCACTCACGCCCGACGGGAGGTCGTTCTATTGTTCCGATTACAACTTCCAAGCTCATAAGGATTATTCCGAGCACCGCTGGCCCTGCTGCTCGGGCACCCTGCCGCAGGTCGCTGCCGACTATCGCATCAACCCCTATTTTCACGAGGAACACGGCATCTACGTAAACCTTTATGTGCCTTCGAGCGTGCGATGGACGGTAGCCGGCGCTCCCGTCGGGCTAACGCAAACCGGGGGCTATCCCTTTGACACGGTTGTGCAACTGGAACTGAAGCTGTCGCGTCCGGCGGAGTTTGCCTTGCACCTGCGGATTCCGCAGTGGGCGGATGCGGCTGGCGTCTCGCTGAATGGAAAGCGCCAGCCCCTGCACCTCGTGCCCGGGAGATTTGCTTCCCTGCGGCGGACGTGGAAGACAGGCGACCGGATTGCTCTCGAATTGCCAATCAGCTTGGGTTTGGAGGCGGTTGACTCGCAACATCCCGATACGGTGGCGCTGCTGTATGGGCCGGTCGTGCTTTTTCCGCTTGCGAAAACATCGACCGATGTTACCCGCAAGCAGTTACTGGCCGCCCAGCGGATGGGCCCCCAGGCATGGAAGCTCGAAACCGCGAACGGCTCTATAGAGATGTTGCCCTTCATCGCCATCGACCACCAGCAGTACTCGACCTACACCCCAGTCGTGTCCGGCTAGCCCTATCGAGCGCCATAGTTGCGCTCGATGGGCGGAGGGACGGCAGAATGCAGCTACTTGAGGCTCTCCAGATGACCGATGAGTGTCGGAATTACGGAGGCGGGGAACGTTACCTGCCGGTCCATGTCATCGGCCTCGTAAACCACCAGCACGTCGTTGTCCTTGACGATCTCCAGCACCGGCATTCCGCCGGAGTCACACACCGTCCTGATTTCCTTGACCATAAGCCGACCTCCTTGGTTGCGAGTTCATTGATTGCGAATTCATTCTAATCTAGGGCGCTATTCGCCTCAGTGACACAGCAACGCGGGGTCAGCCGTAGGTGGTTAATGTCGGCAAAGAAAAATGGAGAGTACATTTTGACCGGGAGACCGAGGCCCACCCGCCGAACGAGCGGTGCTCGCACACTGCCTTAGGTGGAGTGTCGCTTGACAACGCCTTCGACCTTATCGAGGGCCACCCGACGGCCAAGCTTCGTTATAACAACGGATCGAATCTAGCCAGACTTGTCAGAATCCGTAGAATTCTTGGTGGCCGCGCCGAAATAGAAGCCAAGTACTGATCCAATCAGTCCTGTCAATGCAGGAAAGATGATTTGCAGCATCTCCTTAGTTTGGTTCCAGTGATCGGGCCACGAAGCCGTCTCCACGCAGGCCCAAACAATCACAATGAGCAACATGGACAGCAATCCAATCGTCACGATCAGGCGGACATAATCTTTGCGCTTTTCGGCTTCGACATCAACAAAGACTAACTTCGGAGCGTTCGAGCTGGCCTTCGAAGCATCGATCTGTGGTTGGTTCGGCGGAGCAGGGGAAGGAGGGCTCTTGGGCGGACTCGGCTTTGAGGCGTCGAGGGTTTCGACGACTTCGTTATGGGCCGGAACGTTGGATCGTTTCTGCTGGTTATCGGATGCGCCAGCCTCATTCCGGGCCGGGTTGGACGCTGCGCCAGGCGGTGTCTTCGATTCGGGGGCCGCGGGCACGGAGACTGGAGACTCGCTGGGTTGCGAGTCTCCAGTGGGCGTCGAATCTTCAGGTGACTTGGAAGCGTTCACAAGGTCGTTTCAAGTGCAGGTCATCGAACAATTTTCAGCTCTTGGACTTTACCACCTTTGTCAATAAGAACTCGGGTATCCTTGTCCTCGTTGGCGTCCACGACCAACTTGCTGACATTGATCGCTTGGCGCAAAGCATCCGACAGAGAGATGTCCTGCTTCGTTGCCAGATCCTGCAAAGTCTGATATTGGTCGTTGGAGAATATTACGTTCACCCTTTTCGTTCCCGGATCGGGCGCTTCTTCAGTGGGCTGCTGCTTGTCGGGTTCACTGGGCATGGGTTCCTCCTGGGTTCTCCAGTCACTAAGATATTACCACAATTTGAGTATAAAATACATATATTTTACGTAAAGCGAATCGACCCGATATCGGCGTTAAAGTCATAGTAGCGGGGCTGCCAAATCCAAGCACCCGCAATGGCGAACCCGAACATCTCGAAATCCTGAAGCAGGGGTAGAGCAGTGGAATAGGTAAGGGATGAGCTTCGATTCGGCCTGAGATCCCAGCCCGCGGCCACGGGTACGCCTCGCGCTGGTTTTGCGCGAGGCGTGTGGCGAGGGCGGAATAGAAGTTAGCCCACCGTGAACGGGGCCCCCAGCAAGCGCCGGGGTTGCGCTTGCTGGGGGGGATGAAGCGAAGCGGAACGGTGGGTACCGTGACCTTGAACTACGGCTTGACAACGCCTTCACTCTTATCGAGGGGACACCCGCCATGGCGAACCCGAAGCATCTTACAAATCCTCAAGCAAGAGGTCACTTATTGAGGCTGCTATTACCCCATTGTGTAATGAGAAGAACGTTAATTGGGGGATACTGGCGCTAAATTGCGGCCGGAAGGAACTTTCGTCCCCAATTGTCACAACCGGTTGTGATGCCTGATGGTACATGTACTTTCGTAACTTGACTCAACCTAAGTGGGCGTTACACTGGAGGTGAGAGGCCCAGTGTCTCTACGGCTGGTGGCGACGGGACATTGCTTCCGGATCCAAGCCCGGCTTCCAGGTGGACTGGATTTCCCCGAAGCCGCCGCTCTTTGACAAGTCGATCAGGGCAATTGCCGGTTGCGGGAAGTTCAGGCCTCCCTATCACGGTACGATTCGGTGCCGGCGCGTAGTCTTCCGTGGGCGGGGAACGGTTCCCGAGGCCAGGCCTGGCTGGATCCAAATGCGCCGAAGCCGGACAAAAGGTAACCTGTACAATTGCCGGAGTGGCGCCGGTAGGGCGTGGCGTAAGTCGTTATTCTTGAAGATTTTGCGTGTAACTCCAATGTTTGGACGATTTTGCAGCCAAAAATGCAATCCATTGATAAGATTGGACTTACATCATGACTTAAGTACAATGTTATGACGATCTTAGGGGTAAAATCCTCATAACAAGGATCTTAGAGAAAAGCGTTTTTCTCCTGGAGGAACCCGGACGCCTGCGAAAATCCCCACCAAAGTCTGGTTACTAAATGGGGGATTCGTACTCGGGCTCAGGCCTCGCGCGGACCGATTTCCGGCGACTATTTATTCGCTATTTCTTCGCTTTTATAGGTCAACGGGATGTATAATGCAGCGTCGGTAATCATGCGCCTCTCGCCGAAAAACGCCCACTCCGCAACGGCGCCTGCCTTACGACGTGGGGTGGTTTGACCCAGCGCAATTTTTATCGAACAGCCCGTCCGGAGACGCCCCACTCCGACACGGAGCACGCAAGGAGCGGCACTCATGGCAGATGAGAAAACTGAAAAAAGCCGGGCCATTGACCTGGCCATGACGCAAATCGAAAAGCAGTTCGGCAAAGGCTCCATCATGAAATTGGGGAGCAAGGGAGCCGTGGTTCCCATCTCCGTGATTTCTACGGGAGCGATTTCCTTTGACGCTGCGCTCGGCGTGGGCGGCTTCCCGCGCGGGCGTGTGGTCGAAATCTTCGGGCCGGAATCTTCCGGCAAAACCACCATTGCGCTGCAGGTCATCGCTGAGGCGCAGAAGCAAGGCGGCATGGCGGCCTTCGTGGACGCCGAGCACGCCCTCGACCCCATCTACGCGGCCAAGCTGGGCGTGGACGTGGACAACCTGCTGGTTTCGCAGCCCGATTACGGCGAGCAGGCGCTGGAGATCGCCGAGGCCCTGGTACGCTCCGGCGCCATCGACGTGCTGGTGGTGGACTCAGTGGCGGCCCTGGTTCCCAAGGCGGAACTTGACGGCGAGATGGGTGACAGCCACGTTGGCCTGCAAGCCCGTCTGATGTCGCAGGCGCTGCGCAAGCTCACCGGCATCGTGGCCAAGTCGCATACCTGCCTGGTGTTCATCAACCAGATTCGCGAAAAGATTGGCGTGATGTTCGGCAATCCGGAAACCACCACCGGCGGGCGCGCGCTGAAGTTCTACTCCTCGGTCCGTATCGATATCCGGCGCATCGGCGCAATCAAGGACGGAGATGCGGTCGTCGGCTCGCGCACGCGGGTGAAGATCGTCAAGAACAAGACCGCTGCCCCGTTCCGCGAGGCCGAGTTCGACATGATGTACGGCGAGGGCATCTCGAAGGAGGGCGACCTGCTGGACCTGGCCGCCAACATGAACCTGGTGGAAAAGTCGGGCGCGTGGTTCAGTTACAAGGGCGAGCGCGTCGGCCAGGGCCGCGAGAACGCCAAGCAGTTCCTCAAGGAAAACAAGGACATCGCGGCCAAGATCGAGACCGAAGTGCGCAAGGCACTGGGGTTGATCTCCGTCGAAGACAAGGCACAGGCTGCGGTCGCCAACGCCGGAGCCTCGCCGCACGCGACGCCCAAGCCACCGGCCGGGAGGAAATAGCTCGGCTTGCGAGGTGAGTACGGGATCTCTGCGGCGAGGGGTCCCGTCCTGTCCTAGAGAGCCTCCGGCCTCGGGCGGTTTTAACGGATTGCCTCACATGGGCAAGCCAGAATAAAATCAACCCGCGCTCATCCTCGCCTCCGAGGGCCCTTGAAAGATATCGTCGCCATCTATCCCGGCTCGTTCGATCCGGTCACGAACGGCCACTTGGACTTGATCCATCGCGGCAGCAAGCTGTTCGATCGCCTCATCGTTGCCATCGCCCGCAACCTTGAGAAGGAAGACCCGCTGTTCGACATGGAGGAGCGCAAAGCCATGCTGGAGGCCATGACCTCGGAACTTGACAACGTCACGGTTGATATATTCGATGGGTTGCTGGTCTATTACTGCATCGAGCAGAACGCGAATGCACTGTTGCGTGGCATTCGCGCAGTCAGCGATTACGAATTCGAGCTGCAGATGGCGCTGATGAATCGCAAGATGGAACCGCGGGTGGAAACGGTGTTCATGATGCCGGCCGAAAAATACTCCTATCTCAGTTCGCGTATCGTGCGCGAGATCGCGAGGCTGGGAGGGCCGCTCAACGGACTGGTGCCGGAAATGGTGGAAGAGCGCGTCCGCCAGAAGGTTGCGCAACGACAAATGTCTACCCCAGGAACGCATCTCAAATGAAGGGCCAAACCATGACTGTTGCTGCCGGAACCCAGCTATCGTCGTTTCTCACCAATCGCATCCAGCGGATCGAAGTCTCGGCCACGATGGCGGTGGTAGCCGAGGCCGAGAAGCTGCGCGCCAGCGGCGCCGACATTGTGGACTTCGGCGCCGGCGAGCCGCACTTCGCAACCCCGCAGCACATCAAGGAAGCGGCCATTGCTGCTATCAACAACAATTTCACCAAATACACGGCGGTTGGCGGAATTGCCGAGCTGCGCGACGCCATCGTTAAGCGCCACGCCACCGACTTCGGTTCCGACTACAAGCGCGAAGACTGCATCGCCTCGGTTGGCGGCAAGCACGCGCTGTTCAATGCGATTCAAGTGCTGGTGGACCACGGTGACGAAGTCATTCTTCCGGTGCCGTACTGGGTTTCGTTCAAGGACATCGTTCGCTATGCCGGCGGTGAGCCGGTTTACGTCGCGACCGACGAGAAGCACGACTTCGCGCTGACCGCCGACATGGTGGAGCGCGCGATCACGCCGCGCACCAAAGTCATTGTGTTGAACTCGCCCAGCAATCCCTCGGGCGCGGTGATGAAGCCCGAGGATATGACGTCAGTACTGAAACTGGCCCATGATCGCGGCATCTATGTGGTCTCCGACGAATGCTATGTGTATCTCAATTTCACCGGTCAACTGTTTTCGGCGGGCTGCGTTCACGAAGTGAAGGAGCGGCTGATCATCATCGGCTCGCTCTCTAAAACCTATGCCATGACCGGCTGGCGGCTGGGTTACGCGCTGGGCCCTGCACCTATCATCAGCGCGATGCAAAAGCTGCAAAGCCAGAGCACTTCGAACCCAACTTCGATTGTGCAGAAGGCCGCAGTGACCGCGCTGACCGGCTCGCAACAATGCGTGCAGGAAATGCTGGCCGGGTATGTTTCCCTGCGCGACCAGGTGGTGGAGGGCTTGCGCGCGATACCCGGCCTGACGTGCGCGTCGCCGAACGGTGCTTTCTATGCTTATCCCAACGTGAGCCATTATTTCGAACGCGGCGGATTGTATTCAGCGTCCGATGTTGCGCGCAGACTGCTACACGAGGCGCATGTGGCGGTTGTGCCCGGCGAAGGTTTTGGCACTCAGGACCACGTCCGGCTCTCGTATGCAGTCTCGCGAGAAAACCTGGAGCGCGGCTTGGAGCGCATGCGCAAATTCTTCGCCGGCGTGTAAGCACGCCGGCGTTTGCTATGTCCGAACTTTACCCATTGCTGCTGATGCCCATCTTTGACGAGCGCCCGTGGGGCGTGCGCGACCTCCGGCCCATCTACGTCAAGACCATCAAAGAGCCGATCGGAGAAAGCTGGCTCACGTGGGAAGACAATCGCGTCGCTAACGGACCGCTGGCGGGTCGCACGCTCGGGGAACTCTCGAAGCAATATCGGCGCGATATGGTTGGAGAAGCCGCTCCCTACCACGACCGCTTTCCTTTGCTGGTGAAATTTCTGTTCCCCGGCAGCAAGCTCTCGGTGCAGGTGCATCCCGACGATGAGCAGGCGCGAAAGGCGGGTCAGCCCTGCGGGAAGACCGAGTGCTGGTACGCGCTTGCCGCCAAGCCCGGGGCCCAGGTGGCGCTGGGATTGAAACCGGGCACGAGCTTGCAGGATTTCGAGCAGGCAATTCGCGAACAGCATGCCGAGGAACTCCTGAACTGGGTCGATGTGCATCCGGGCGACATGCTGTACGTCGCTGCCGGAACCGTGCACACCATCGGCGGCGGAATGATTCTGGTCGAGACGCAGCAGACTTGCGACATTACCTATCGTCTCTATGACTACGGCCGGCCGCGGGAACTGCACATCGCCGAGGGACTGGCAGCTACGAAGCTGCACAGCAACGCGGGCAAGGTGGTGCGCCACGCGAGTGATCAGTCAGACGTCCTGGTGCGCTCGCCATTCTTCCAGGTAGAAAAAATGAAGCTGCGCGAGCCGTTGCGAGCCGAGGTCACGTCGGCTTCGCCACAGATCGTGGTCGCGATTGGTGGAGCGGGAATTGTGGAGTCGCAAGGCATGGCGCCCATCAGCTTCGCGACCGGAGAAGCCGTTGTTATCCCAGCCGCGGTGCGCGAATACACGGTGCGTCCGCAGTGGGAGCTCGAGATCATGCTCATGACATTGCCGACCGGAGCAGTCGCCGAACCGGAAACTGTGCTGGGGCAGGCGGTCAGCGCACTGCAGTAAGAGGAATCGAAGTTGGCCAAATTCACTTTCCATCCCGTGATTCTCGCCGGTGGGCGCGGCACGCGCTTCTGGCCGTTGAGCCGCAAGCGCATGGCCAAGCAATTGCTGCCGCTCAACAGCGAGAAAAGCATGATTCAGGAAACGGTGGCGCGCCTGCTGCCTCTCGCTGGGGCGAAGCAGTTCTGGATTATTACCAACGGCGACCTTCGCGATGCGATTGTGCGCCAGCTTAAGGGTCTGGTTAAGAAGCAAATCATCGCTGAGCCAGTGGGACGGAACACGGCGCCGGCGATTGGCTTAGCTGCCTTTCTTCTGGCGCGCCGCACTCCAGCGGCTGTCATCGGGATGTTTCCGTCCGACCATGTCATCGAAAACGAGAAGCGCTTCCGCGACGACATCAAGCGCGCCGCTCAGATCGCCGCCCAAGGCGCAAACATTGTGGTGATTGGCATTCCACCAACCCGCCCTGAGACTGGCTACGGTTACATCGAGGTGGGTGGCGAGTCTGCCACGGGTGTGCTGCCGGTGCGCCGCTTTACCGAGAAGCCATCTGCCGAGGTAGCACAGCAGTTCGTGAGGGCTGGCAATTTCTTCTGGAACAGCGGAATGTTCGTCTGGAGTGCGCGCACCCTGGCAGAGGCCCTGCGCGAGCATCTGCCCGATACGGCGCCGTTGCTGGACGAGATTGCCGCGAGCTATGGAACTCGCGCCTTCGAGAAGACATTCGCCCGGCTTTATCCCAAGTGCGAGAACATCAGCATCGATTACGCGTTGCTCGAACCGCGCTCAGCGAAAGGCGAAGGAAAATCCGGCATCTATTGCATTCCCGCGAGTTTTGGATGGAATGATCTTGGCTCTTGGACGGCGCTCTACGAGCATCACAGCTCAGGCAAAGACGGCGAGAATGTGATCCATGCGCAGCAGAGCTTTACGCTGAATGCAGAAGGGAACTTTATCCACTCCAAACGAAAGTTCGTTGCGGCCGTGGGAGTGAAGAACCTGGTCGTGGTTGAGACCGACGATGCACTGCTTATCACCACGCGAGAACATTCGCAGGACGTGGGCAAGGTGGTGAAGCATCTGGACGACGTCAAGCTGAAACGGCTGGTGTAGAACGTAAGTTTCGAAAGCGAGAATGAATGGCGGCGGAGATCAAGTTTGGCACCGATGGATGGCGCGGCATTATCGCCGAAGACTTCACCTTCGACAACGTTCGGCGGGTCGGCAATGCGATGGCGACCTACGTCCACAAGAACGAGGATGCCGTCAAAGGCCTGGTTGTCGGCTACGACACGCGTTTCGCGTCGCAGCGCGCAGCCGAAATCATCTCGGAGGTCCTGGCGGCCGCCGGAATCGCCGTGCGCCTTTCCGACGATTACACGCCTACTCCGGCGCTCTCATTTGCGGTGAAGCATCTCGGAACTGCCGGCGGCGTGATGATCACCTCCAGTCACAACCCCTTCAACTGGAATGGTGTGAAGTACAAGGCGTGGTACGGCGGCTCAGGCACGCCCGCGATCATGAAATCTATTGAGAGCGAACTGGATTCGCCTCGCCTCGAGCGTAAGGGCGGCAGCGTAACGCTCGCCGACTTTAAGGCCCCCTACGTCTCGGCGATCAAGAACTTCGTTGATCTGAAAGCGATCCAGAAGGCCGGCTTCAAGTTCGCGATTGACGTGATGTACGGCGCCGGACGCGGCGTGCTGAAGGACATCTTCGCCGAGAACGACATCGAGCACATGGAAATTCGAGCCGAACTTAATCCCCTCTTTCCCGGCATCAATCCTGAACCCATTCCGCCACACCTTGCCTTGTTGCAGGAAACGGTTGTGCACGAGCGCTGCGAGGCCGGTATGGCCACCGACGGCGATGCCGACCGCCTCGGCGCTGTGGCTGAGGACGGCAGCTTCGTGGATTCGCACAAATGCTTCTCGATCATTCTCGAATGGCTGCTGACGCACAAGAATTGGTCCGGCGATGTAGTCAGGGCCTTTAACACGACGCGCATGCTCGACCGCATCTGTGCAAAGTACGGCCGCAAGCTTATCGAGTGCGGCATCGGCTTCAAGTACATCTGCGATCTCATGCTGGAGCGTGACATCCTGATTGGCGGTGAAGAGTCGGGCGGAATTGGCATTACACGGCACATGCCGGAGCGCGACGGTATTCTGAATTCGCTGCTGCTGGCCCACATCATGGCAGAAGAAGGCAAGCCGCTCGGCCAGCTCGTGCGCGACTTGCAGCAGAAGTATGGCCAGCACCACTATGGCCGGCTCGACCTGCATCTTAGCAATGAGGTCAAGGACGACGCCATGCGTCGCGCCGGCGCCAAGCCTGGAAAGATCGGAAGCTTCGGCGTGCAGAAGGCGGAGACGCTCGATGGCGTGAAGTTCTTCCTCGACGCTCCCACCTACAGTAGCGGCGCCGAAGCCTGGGTGCTGGTTCGCGCCTCAGGAACAGAGCCGCTGCTGCGGATTTATTGCGAGGCGGCTTCGCCGGAATTGGTGTCGCAGATACTGAAGGAGACCGATGCTTTCGTCCAAACCGGGCAGGAAGTCGGCGCCTCGGTCTGAAGCCACGGCCCAAGCGTGCTTCGACCCGCGCGCCATTTCTGGCATACTTGAATCAAACGAAGAACGACAGCGCCACTGACAGGCTGGTTCTCGTAATTCTCAGAGGATGGCAACAACTCCCAATCCGCAACCGACCGATTCGCCGGAGGCGCGCCGCTATAACCGGCTGCAGCGCTGGTTGGGTCTGGCTGACGCTGGCATCGGCTTCGCTTTGCTGGTGGTGTTGCTGATAACGGGTTGGACAGGCAAACTCCGCGACTGGTCCTATCTGGGCGCTCATCAGAACTACGTTCTCGCGGTCTTCCTGTATGTGCTGATGTTCTCCGTGATCGCGAAATTGCTCGGCGCGCCGTTCGACTTTATCGGCTTTCGCGTGGAACACCAATACAACCTGTCAAATCAGAAATTGCGTAGCTGGCTGTGGGACGAATGCAAGGGCTGGCTGGTCAATCTCGTGCTTGCCGCGATGATGGTCGAGATCGTGTACGGCATCATTCGAATCGCACCGCAGCGCTGGTGGCTCATCGCGTGGGCGGTCTTCGTTGGCTTGTTCCTGCTGATGGCGCAGCTTGCGCCGGTCGTGCTCCTGCCCATCTTCTACAAGTTTCAGCCGCTGGCGAACGAAGGCCTGCGCGAGCGCCTGACGAAGCTTGGCGAGCGCGCGGGCACGCGGGTCCGCGGCGTGTATGAGTGGAAGCTTTCCGAAAAGTCGAAGAAGGCCAATGCTGCGCTCACCGGCATGGGCTCGACCCGGCGCATCATTCTTTCCGACACGCTGCTCGAACATTACTCCGACGATGAGATCGAGGCCGTCCTTGCCCATGAGCTCGGGCACCACGTCCGCCGTCACATTCTGAAGAGCATCTTCATGCAGGTGGGGATCACGTTCTTCGGTTTTTGGCTGGTCAACCAGGTGCTTCGGTTTGTGATCGCCAGAGGCTGGTTTCCGGTTCTCACGTCGCGACTCTACGACTTTGCGAACTTGCCGCTCATTGTACTGGTGGTCACGATGCTGAGTTTTTTGTTGATGCCCGCTGTGAATGCGGTTTCGCGCCGGCATGAGCGCGAAGCTGACCGTTACGCTTGGGAAAACATCTCGGCCATCGCGCCCTTCGTTACTTCGATGCAGAAGCTCGCCGACCAGAACCTTGCCGAGCGCGAGCCATCGAAATTTGTCGAGCTGGTCTTTCACTCGCATCCCTCGATTGGCAAGCGGATCGCCGCCGCCGAGGCATGGGCGAGCCAGCACCCACAACCGGAGGTGCAATCGGTCACTTAGGCATTCCACGGATGATCGCTTCCACACGCTTCAAGTCTTCCTCCGTGTCCACGCCAACTGTGTTGAATGGAGTTTCGGCCACATGAATAGCGATCCCGTGGTCAAGAAAGCGCAACTGCTCTAGGCGCTCACTGCGCTCCAGTTCCGACTCCGGCCACGCACAGAAGGCATCGAGCGCAGCCTTGCGACAGGCATAAAAGCCAAGGTGTTTGTAGTAACGCATTTGCGCGCTGCCATCGCGATCGAACGGAATCGTCGCACGAGAGAAGTAAAGCGCGCGGCCGTCAAGTGCTGCGACTACCTTCACCGCGTTCGGATTGTTCACGTCCTCCGTTGGACACGGAGTCTTAAGTGTTCCGACCTCGACATCGTCACGTTCCATCAGCCTCAACAGAACGTCGAGGTGCTCGCGCCGGACCAGGGGCTCATCTCCCTGCACGTTGACATAGACGTCGGCCTCAATCTGCTGGGCAACTTCGCTCACGCGTTCTGTTCCGCTGCGGTGCGCGGGCGATGTCAGACAAAAGGGCCAGCCGTTTTGGCGGCAAAGAGAGGTGACCTCTTCTGAATCCGTGGCCACGATCACATCTTGCAATTGAGAGCAGGCGCGCACAGCCTCGTAGACATGGGTGAGCATCGGCCTGCCGGCGATTTCACGCAGGACCTTCCGGGACAGCCGGGTGGAAGCCAGCCGCGCCGGTATGATTGCGATGACCTTCATCCGCTTAGTTTCATAGGACAGACGGCAAGATGCAAGGCCCACGTGCAGGGCTACTAGCCAAATTGACCACGGCCGATCACGAAAAATAGAATCAGTTACGTAGACCGATTGGGGATACCGCATTGCCTCTTTACGAATACCAGTGCAAGGAGTGCCACAGCCTGACCGAGCGCATCCAGAAGTTTTCCGATGAGCCGCTGACTGTTTGCCCCCATTGCGGGGGAGAGGTGGAGCAGTTGCTCTCGGCGCCGGCTGTGCAGTTCAAAGGCTCCGGCTGGTACGTTACGGACTACGCCAAGAGAGCAGGCAGCCCTGGCTCTTCCACCGGAGACGGCTCAACGCCCCCCGCGTCTTCGGAGAGCAAGGCAGAAGCTCCCAAGAACGAGACCGCGTCGCCAAGAGATACTTCCTCCCCCAAGGACACCTCCAGCAAGGAAAAATAAGCCTGAAGTTTGCGTCCCCCGGTACGTGCGGGACATCACACGGGTGTGTGACGGCCGTCTCACGCCCTTGTGCTTATTGTGTTTCCTCGGCGTGCAGGCGGGCGGTAGAATGCTTGGGAACGAACACTCGTTCACGTATCGCTCCCTACTTCCATACGCTCTTACCAGGAGGACAGGTCATGCCGAAGAATGCTTTGACCATCACGGACCAACGCAACGACAAAACTTATGAAGCTCCGATCGAGCACGGGACCATTCGCGCCATGGATTTGCGGAAGATCAAAACTGATCCCGAGGACTTCGGTGTCATGACCTACGATCCCGCATTCATGAACACGGCTTCATGCAAAAGCAGTATCACCTTTATTGACGGCGACAGGGGCATCCTTCGTTACCGTGGCTACGATATCGAGTCCCTCGCCGAGCGTTGCAACTATCTGCAGGTGGCTTATCTGCTGCTGCACGGTGAGCTGCCAACGCCCGAGCAGGACAAGGAGTGGACGCGCGACATCACGTTCCACACGATGCTCCACGAGAACACCAAGCATTTCATTGACGGATTCCGCTATGATGCCCATCCTATGGGTATCCTGGTGAGCACGCTCGCAGCTCTCTCGACCGTATATCCTGAGGCGAAGGACGTGCACGACCCGGAGAACCGCCACAAGCAGACCGTTCGCCTGATCGCCAAGATGGCTACGTTGGCTGCGTGTTCCTATCGTCACCGCCGTGGTCATCCCTATGTCAATCCCGATAACGACCTCAGCTACACCGAAAACTTCATGAACATGCTGTGGAAGATGACCGAGCCCAAGTACGTGGCCAGCCCGGTCATCGCGCGGGCCCTGGATGTACTGTTCATCCTGCACGCCGATCATGAGCAGAACTGCAGTTCGACCACGATGCGCGTGGTGGGCAGCTCGCAAGCTGATCCGTACCTGTCGATGGCCGGGGCAGCATCGGCTCTCTCCGGTCCGCTGCACGGTGGTGCGAATGAAGAAGTGCTGCGCATGCTGGATGAGATCGGCTCGGTGAAGAACATCCCGGGTTACATCAAGCGTGTGAAGGAGGGTGAGCTCAAGCTGATGGGCTTCGGGCACCGAGTGTACAAGAATTACGACCCGCGTGCCGCCATCATCAAGGCCGTTGCCAATGAAGTGTTCGAGGTCACAGGACGCAACCAGCGCCTCGACGTCGCACTTGAGTTGGAGCGGATTGCGCTCGCGGACGAGTACTTCGTGACCCGCAGGCTTTATCCCAACGTAGACTTCTACTCGGGAATCATTTACCAGGCCATGGGCTTCCAGCCGGATATGTTTACCGTGCTATTTGCGATTCCGCGAGCGGCCGGATGGCTGGCGCAATGGAATGAAATGATCCAGGATCCGGAGCAGAAGATTTCTCGTCCGAGGCAGATCTACACCGGCTTGGAGCATCGTAAGCTGCAAACCACGCAGGAAGAGAAGTCGGCCGTGAGAGTAGGCTGACAGCCAGGCTAGTGATTGAGATATGGGGCGGAGCGTTCCGCCCCATTCCTATTGCTGCTCCTGCACCTCGCCGGCCGGAACAATCCTGATTTCGGTGCGGAACTTTTGGTAGTTGCTGTAAGTGCTGTCTACGGCGATGTCGAAGTTCTTCACCAGGGCCACGCGAAGATCCACATTGGCAGCGACATGTTGAGGCAGCCAGATTTCGTTGTTGATTCGGGTCTGCTCGATGACGATGCGTGAACCTTTGTGCAGGCGTGCCAGGACGAGCCCATAGGAAACTGTGTCAATGCACTGGATGTCCAGCTTCTTCCACTGGGTGTCGTCTTGATCGATCCACGCGCGAAAGCGGAACTTGGGAAGTATTTTCGCTTCCTTCAGATGCGGCTCGTATCCGGGCTTTGGGTCGCCGTCAATAACGTAAGTGGGACGGCCTTCCAAAGTTTCGAGGCCAACGAAATGAAAGTTGTAGGCATCTGCGACCTCTAGCACAAACCTGCGGTTCTCTTCGCGGTCTTTTTCTTCCTTCTCCACTCGCTTTCTGCGATCCTGCTCGGACTCGTTCTTGCGTTTCTCGATGAGCTTCTGAATTCGGTCGTCTTCCTTCCTGGCGTCTTTCTCCGACAGAGGCTTGTCGTTTTTGGCAACCAGCTTCTGGACCGGCTCCCCGTAAAGATCCATCACCTCGTACGTCCTGGTCTCCGTGGACCTCGTCTGCCCGTTGCCGTCGAGCCGGCGTTCCTCATCGCGTTCGGTGTAAGTGTAATTACGCTGCTTCTTATCGTTATCCAGATCGTTATCGGCAGACCGGCGGATCAATTCTTGAATCTGATCTTGGGAAAGAGCGGAGGATGTGGGCGGTCCCTGCGGACTTGGGGGTGCGGCTTGCTGGCCAGACGCCAAACCAGCGAGCAGCACGGTTAACACTAACCACCTGGGCATGCACATGACTACGAAAATGAACCCCGGCAGGTTCCCTGCAGTTGCTACCTGCTGTTGCTACCTACTAATGCGATGATGAAGCGTTACGAGAAGCAGGCACTCCCTGATCAGAAGAAGTGTCCGGAGTGCCAGAGCGACGTTCCTATCGACGCGCGCAAGTGCGCCTTTTGCACTTCGGCGATCGCATAAACTCGGCAACCGTAGCAGATTCCGGTCGCAAATATTACTGCAAGGTGACTGGGGGGGTGCCATTTTTTCCGCTTAACCCAGACTTGTCCCGACTGTTCTGCCAGCCCGAACTTCAAGGCTCGTAAATAGCTGAATAATCAAGGTTTATACCAAGTAACAGGGCTCGCCAGGGACGCTTGCTTCGTGGTACAATCAAGAAGGATCGCGAGGCACTTAAGCCATTGAAATTTCAAGTAGATAGGGGTTATCTGCCGAGATAACCTGTGCTACTGCGATTTGTCCGCAGGAAGCGGTGATACGCCACCAATTGTGTTGCCGATGGAATGGAGCAGGATGTCCCCGAAAGATTCTCAATCAGCCGCCGCTGCGGCTGGCGAAATCACCAAGTCCGTCGAAGTGCAGGACGAGAATATTCCTCTGAAAGATGGCAGGAATGGCGCCGGCAAGGCCGAGGGTGAATACACCGCCGACTCCATCAAAGTCTTGGGCGGTATGGAAGCGGTGCGCAAACGTCCGGCCATGTACATTGGCTCGACCGGTGAGATGGGCTTGCATCATCTCGTGTACGAAGTGGTGGACAACTCGGTTGACGAAGCGTTGGCGGGATTTGCCGACCACATTGACGTGACGATCCACATCGACAACTCCATCACGGTGGTGGACAACGGCCGTGGTATTCCTGTGGAAGAGATGGAAGTGGACGGCGAACGTCTGCCCGCCGCACAGGTCGTGATGACCATGCTGCACGCTGGCGGCAAGTTCGACAGCTCGACATACAAAGTGTCCGGCGGATTACATGGTGTAGGCGTTTCCTGCGTCAACGCGCTGAGCCACCTGCTCGAACTCGAGATCTGGCGCGAGGGCTCGGTGTGGGAGCAGACCTACTCCAAGGGTGAACCGACAAGCAAGCTGAAGAAGACCGGCACCACCAAGAAACGTGGAACCAAAGTCCGCTTTCTTCCCGACAGGGAAATCTTTACCGCTACGGAATACAACTACGATACGCTGGCGCAACGCCTGCGCGAGATGGCCTTCCTCAACAAGGGCTTGCTTATCACGCTCACCGACGAACGGGCCACCGATCCCAAAAGCGGCGAACCCAAGCGCGCCGAATTCAAGTACAACGGGGGCATCGCCGAGTTTATCAAGCACTTGAACCGCGGCAAGAGCGTTCTACACGACAAGCCGATTTACATGGAAGTGGAGCGCGACGGCGTGACCATGGAGATAGCGCTGCAATACAACGACGGTTACTCCGAAACCGTCTTCAGTTTTGCCAACAACATCAACACCGTCGATGGCGGGTCGCATTTGTCGGGCTTCCGTACTTCGCTGACGCGCACCATCAACTATGCGGGCCAGCAGCTTGGACTGTTCAAGGACGTGAAGGAGAACCTGACCGGTGATGATGTGCGGGAAGGACTCGTAGCTGTGGTGAGTGTGAAATTGCCACAGCCGCAGTTTGAAGGACAAACCAAGGGCAAGCTCAATTCCGATATTGCCGGCGTGGTACAGGCCTTCGTGAACGAGCGGCTTGGAGCCTTCTTCGAACAAAACCCGCCAGTGGCGAGGAAGATCATCAACAAAGCGATTGAAGCCGCACGTGCACGCGAGGCAGCCCGCAAGGCACGCGACCTCACACGTCGCAAGGGTGCGCTCGACGGGGGCGGCCTGCCGGGCAAGCTGGCCGATTGCTCTGAGCGCCAACCCGACCGCTGCGAGGTGTACCTGGTCGAGGGTGAGAGCGCTGGTGGCACCGCCAAACAGGGCCGCGACCGGCGCTTCCAGGCGATTCTGCCGCTAAAGGGCAAGATTCTGAACGTCGAGAAAGCGCGTTACGACAAGATGCTGGGCCACGAGGAAATCCGCGCCATGATCACGGCCTTGGGCACGGGCATCGGAAAGGAGGATTTTGATGCTTCCAAGCTGCGTTACGGCAAGATCATTCTTATGACCGACGCCGACGTGGACGGCTCGCATATTCGCACCCTGCTGCTCACGTTCTTCTTCCGCCACATGCAGGAGCTCATCAAGCGCGGCAACGTGTACATCGCACAGCCGCCACTGTATCGCATCAAAAAGGGCAAGTTCGAGCAGTACATCAAGAACGATGCGGAGTTCGTGAAGGTGATGGTGAAGCGCGCCGCCGACGGCATCGTAGTGCGCTACGGCGAAGGCGCCGCGGCGCTGGAAGGCGCTCCGCTTACCAAGTTCATGACCACGCTGAACGATTACATCGGCTTCTTCGACAAGGTGGACAAGCGCATTCGTGACGAGAAGATTACCGAAGTATTGCCTCCGGCCGACCTGGTGAAGCGCGTGGACTTCGAAGGCGATAGCAAGAACCCGCCGAAGAAAATTAGCGCGCTGGAGAAGTCATTGAAGGCAATTGCCAAGGATAGGGGCATCAAGTCTGTCACCCTGCGTTTTGAAGAAGAGCACAGCCTGTGGGAGTGCGTCTTCGTCAACTCACAGGGCGCCGAGCATGTCATCAATTGGGAGCTGGCTTCTACACCCGAATACCGTCAGATGATGTCGAAGTACAAACAGATCGAGCAGTACATGCTGCCGCCGTACTTTATTGAGAGCGTGAAGAAGGAAGCCGGCAGCAACGGCAAGGAAGAGCTGAGCGACGCCGAGCGCGCCGACCAGGAGAAGGCTGAGCAGAAGAGCCCCAAGACTTCCAAGCGCAAGGCAGAAGCCGAAACGGTCGAGAAAGTGTCCGCTCGCGAGCTGTTCGACTACGTGCTCAACGAGGGCCGTAAGGACTATACCGTGCAGCGCTACAAGGGCCTCGGCGAAATGAGCTCACAGCAGCTCTGGGAGACGACGATGGACCCCGAGCGCCGCACGCTGCTGTCGGTGAAGCTCGAAGACTTGGCGGAAACCGAGAACATCTTCTCCACTCTGATGGGCGAAGATGTCGAGTCGCGCCGTAGGTTCATCGAGGAAAATGCGCTGGATGTGAAGAACCTCGACATCTAGTTGGTGCCGAGGGGCTAATGGGGACTGAAGCATAGATATCCATGACGAAATCTTGGAGGAGGTTCGAGCGAACCGGCAGGCGTACGCAGCACAATTCAACTTTGACCTGAGGACAATGTTCTCCAGCGCGAACCTATTTCCCGGTACTGCCAGGGGAACGCCCGACCGAGACCGAGTCCATCTTGCCAATCGTTCGCAACTTCACCCTGGGGCAACCCGTTCTTAGACCCGCTATCCAAGCTGCACCCAACACAAATACCACGGGATAACATTCCAACGTGTAGCGGGGCTCGGGATTTTCCAACGAGCCCAGAAACGCCGAGCGCAGTAGCGCGAACAGCAGCATCAGCGCGAGATAGCGTGGCCGCGGGCGGCGCACCGCTCCCATAACTGCTGCAAACAGGAACAACAGGTTCAGCGTGCCCCAGATCGCAGCAACTATAAAGTCGTGGGGATCCGCCCAGTATTCCCACCAGCGGGAAGTGACCGGCAGCATTTCGGTCCGTGGCCGGAGCCACATGTCGCCGACGCGCAATACTGGTAGCCAGACATAGTAACGAAAGGGATGGGCCCGTATGCGCTCGTTCGCCAGTTCGCCAAAGCGGGCGCTCAGCTCAGGATTCACGTAGCGGATCTTGTCATAGTCGCGGAAGATGGCTTCGGTCTTCTCGCTCTGTTGCGCGCTGTCGAATGCGCGTGAGGGCAGGAGGTTCAAGTCGATCGCGTCGCCCGGGATGTTCCAGTAAATCTCGTCGGTGGAGACGAAGTCCGCGATCCAGGTGCGCACCCATTTGTCGAAGCCTTCCGGCACGAACTCGTCAGGATCGTTGGCGTAGCGCGGAGCCAGGGGCTGGAAGCGGTGGAAGTCACGCCAGTTGCGCAGCGTCCAAGGCACCAGCGGTGCAATGGCGATTGCCAGCACGAGCACGCCCGCGCCAACAAGACGAGCGCGTTCCCCGGGCCGCTGCCACATCCGCCACAGCAGGAACAATCCGATGGCGACCAGCAGCATCCCGCCGTCCGGGCGCAGCATGATCCCCGCCGACACCGCTAACCCGCACCATGTCCACGCTGCCCAAGAGTTGCGCCCTCCGTCCAAAGCCGTAAAAGCCGCGACGCCACAATCCAGTGCCACCGCGACGAAGAAAACGCTCAGCGCCTCCGCTAGCGGCGCTGCGGTGTAATTTGCCGTAAACGGACAGATAGCGGCGAGCAGGAAGGCCAACCGTCCGGCACGCTCGGAAACTGTTCGTCGCGCCAGGTCGGCGATAAAGAAGCAGGCGGCAACGTCAACCACGATCTGCACCAGCAGGGCGGCGTGATAATGCTCCCTTCCAAAGAGCACGAAACACGCGGCCAGGAATGCCGGGTAGCCGGGCAGGCGAATCCAGGTCGGCAGCGGGCCTTCGGCATGGGAGAGCCCAAATATTCCGCGGTCGAGCCAGTTCCTGGCGATATCGCCGTAAATCAGCGAATCGCCGGTAACGTGCGGGAATCTAAAGTAGAAGAACAGCCGCAAGGCAAAGGCGGCCAGTGTCACCAGCAGGAAGTACTTCCGAGACTCCCAGAGCATCGGCCAGAACCGCCGTAGCTCAGTCCTCCCCAGCGATTTGCACTCCTGTTCCAGCACGTGGCGAATATAGCAGGGTCGGCGCTTGGCAGTTGGCAATTAGCCCTTGCGAAAGCGCTACCTTGAAGGCACAGGCGGCCGGAGGATTAGCCGCTAAACGCTAATAGCTAATCGCTGCCTGCCAAGTGCTACGATTGATTTGACCTCGAAAATGCCTCAGTCGAAACAGATCTTCTTTGACGCGAATCGCAAGCGTTGGCGCCGCCTGCGACTCATTCTGGATACCGGCGTAATCGTTGTCACGCTGCTGGTGATCTTCTTCATCGTCACCATCATCCGCGGATCGTCCGTGCCCGGCGTTACTCTTCCCGGAATCAAGAAGCCCTACCACGCGCTCAAGGACAACCAGAAACGCAAACCCACACACGCCCAAAATACTCACCGCAAGACCAAGCGCCCCGCCTCGCAGGTGGTGTTGAACTCCGACGAAGGTATTCGAGGCGCGTTCTATGTGAAGTGGGATGCCGCCAGCTTTGCTTCGCTCAAGGAGTATTACCCGCAGATTGACCTGCTCTTTCCCGAGTGGATGCACGTTCTCACCCCGGACGGCAGGCTGCAGGCCGTGACCGAGCTCAACACCCTCTATGACGTGATGGACGACAAGGGCAAGCCACGGACAATCGACGACAAAGTTATGCCGCTGCTCAAGGGTGAGAAGGCACAGACGGAAGTTCTCCCGTTGGTCAATAACTTCGATCCCATCACGAACGAGTGGCGCCCGGAGCTCACCGCACAATTCCTGGCCAACCCGGCAGCGCGCCAGCGATTTCGCAGCGAGCTGATGACGTTCCTGGCCACTGATCAGTACAAAGGTCTCACGCTCGACATCGAGGCGGTTCCCGAAACTTCACGCGATGATTATCACGCGCTCGTGCGGGAGCTTTATGACGATTTGCATGCCAAGGGCATGAAGCTCTACATCGCGGTGCCGGTGAACGATAGGGAGTTCGATTACGCAGGCATAGCCAAACTCTCCGACGGCCTCATCCTGATGAACTACGACCAGCATTACCCCGGCGGAGAACCTGGGCCCGTGGCTGGGCAGGACTGGTTCCTCACGAACCTGAAGGAAGCGTTGAAGGTGATACCCAAGGAGAAAATCATCTGCGCGCTCGGCAACTACGGATACGACTGGGCGATGAAGAAAGGCCAGAAGAAAGGCACTCCCCCGGAAGCTGTACACAACGTCTCGGTGCAGGACGCGTGGCTGGAGGCTTCGGACGCCGCGACCGATGTCGCCTTCGATGACGACGCGATGAACCCGCACTTCGCCTATCTCGACGATAACAACGTCCGGCATGATGTGTGGTTTCTTGACGGAGTGACAGCGCTCAACCAGATGCGCAGCGCGCACGCCCTGGGAATCTACACCTTCGCGCTCTGGCGGCTCGGCTCCGAGGACCGCTCGCTTTGGGCGGTTTGGGACAAGCCCTATGAAGCAAACGCGCCTGCGAAGCTCGAGACCGTTCCTCCCGGTCAGGACGTTGACATCGAAGGCGCGGGAGAAATTCTGCGCATCGACGCTCGGCCGGCCCCCGGCGAGCGGGAGATCAAGATCGACGCCAACAATCTGGTCAGCGATGAGATATTCAAGACCATGCCGCAACCGTACGAAGTTAATATGTACGGCAGCTCGCCCAACAAGATTGCTATTACCTTTGACGACGGTCCCGACCCAGAATGGACGCCGAAGATCCTCGACGTCCTGAAAGAAAAAGGTGTGAAAGCGACCTTCTTTCTGATCGGAGTGGAGGCCGAAAAATATCCGAACATCGCCAAGCGGATTTACACCGAAGGTCACGAGATCGGTAACCACACCTTCACCCATCCCGACATCAGCAACATCTCCAAGCGCTACTTTGAGGTGGAGCTCAATCTGACCGAGCGCTTCTTTGAGGGCAAGCTCGGAGTCAAGCCGGTGCTGTTCCGTCCGCCGTATTCCATCGACCAGGAACCCGATACCGCAGACCAGGTGCGCCCGCTGGAGTTGGCGCAGGACCTGGGCTACATCACCGTCGGCGACAAGATTGACCCTAATGACTGGCACGACAATCCGCGGCGTTCTGCTAACGATATCGTTAGCGATGTGCTCGCCAACTTGCCACCGTGCCAGCCTACCAATCTCGCCTGCGGCAACATCATTCTGCTGCACGATGGCGGTGGAGACCGTCGCGAAACTGTCAAGGCCTTACCGCAGATCATCGACGGACTGAAAGCGCGCGGCTACCAAGTCGTTCCTGTTTCCGAACTGATGGGCAAGACCCGCGCCGACATCATGCCCGCGATCGCAACCCATGAGCGCTGGGCAGCTTGGGTCGATGGCCTCAGCTTTTCTCTCTTCGCCGGCATCTCGTCGCTGATCATCTTCGTCTTCTTCGTTGGCGACGTGCTCATGAGCGGGCGCCTGGTGCTGGTCGGCGCGCTGGCCATCTTCGACCGCTTCCACCGCCGCAAGACCATCTTCGATCCGGACTATCGTCCTGACGTCGCCGTGCTGATACCGGCCTATAACGAAGAGAAGGTTATTGAGCGAACTGTGCGCTCCGCGCTCGACTCCGACTACAAGAAGTTGCGCGTTATCGTGATTGACGATGGCTCGACCGACGCAACTCTTGAAGTCACCCGCAACGCTTTCCAGAAGGAGATCGCCGACGGTCGCGTGACCGTGCTCACCAAGCCGAACTCCGGCAAGGCCGACGCCCTCAACTACGGCTTGGAGTACGTGACAGAAGAGCTTTTCGTCGGTATTGACGCCGATACCATCATCGCGCCCGACGCGATTTCGAAGCTGGTGCCGCACTTCAGCAATCCCAGGGTCGCGGCCATGGCCGGCAACGCCAAGGTCGGCAATCGCGTAAACCTGTGGACGCGCTGGCAGGCGCTGGAGTACATCACCAGTCAGAACTTCGAGCGTCGCGCGTTGAATACTCTGAACGCGGTCAGCGTAGTGCCAGGAGCGATTGGCGCCTGGCGCACCGCGCCCGTGCGCGCGGCCGGTGGCTATCAGCACGATACTGTCGCTGAGGACGCCGATCTCACCATGGCGCTCCTGCAGGCCGGCTACTGGGTGAATTACGAAGACCGGGCGCTGGCCTACACCGAGGCGCCCACTCGAGCCAGTGGCCTGATGCGGCAACGCTTCCGCTGGTCCTTCGGTATCATGCAGTCGGTTTGGAAGCACCGCGCTGCGGTGAAGCAGAAGGGCGCGCTCGGCTGGGTAGCAATACCCAACATGGTCATCTTCCAGATCATTCTTCCGCTGGTGTCGCCGTTCATCGACATCATGTTCGTGATCGGCACGATCACGTATTTTGTCAACAAGCATTTCCACCCGGAATCGGCGAACCCGGCTAGCTTTCAGCGACTGGTTGTGTACTTCGCGCTGTTCATGGTGATCGATTTCATCGCTTCCACCATCGCATTCACGCTGGAGCGGCAACAGCCAGGAGGTAAGCGCGACTTCCTGTTGCTGGGCCATGTCTGGTTGCAACGCTTCGCTTATCGCCAGCTATTCTCCGTGGTGCTCATCAGGACGATCAAGCGCGCTATGGAGGGCCGCGGCTTCGCTTGGGACAAGCTAGAGCGCACCGCTACCGTAAGGCAGCCAATTACGCTACCTCGCGAAAGAGAAGCGCAATGACGGAGACACGCGTGTGAGTCCTGCCTCGAAGCCTGCGCTCGACATGAGCCTCAACCTCGCCGGCATCACGCTGAAGAATCCCGTGATGGCGGCCAGCGGAAGCTTTGGCTACGGTGTGGAATTCGAGGACGTAGTCACTCTACACCGCCTCGGCGGTTTCGTGGTTAAGGGCCTCTCGCGCGAGCCTATGGCTGGCAATCCGCCTCCGCGTCTGTTTGAAACTGCCGCCGGAATGTTGAACGCCATAGGCCTGCAGAACATCGGCGCGCGCGCCTTCCTGGAAGAGAAACTCCCGCTGCTGCGCAAAATCAGCAACATCGTTTTCTTCTGCAACGTTTTCGGGCACTCGCAGGACGAGTATGAAGACGTCGTACGCATTCTCAACGACGGCGAAGGCATAGCTGCCTACGAGTTGAATGTCTCGTGCCCCAACACAAAATGCGGCGGCATCAGCTTCGGTAGCGACCCCAAAATGCTGTTCGACGTGGTCAGCGCTGTGAAGAAAATCGCCGCGCGCCCGTTGATCGTAAAACTCTCGCCCAATGTAACCAGCATTCCTGAAGTGGCTCGTGCTGCCGAGGATGCAGGCGCGGACGCCATCTCGCTGGTCAACACGTTCGTTGCCATGGCCATCGACGCCGAAACCCGCAAGCCGCGAATTTCGAACATTACCGCCGGCCTCTCCGGCCCAGCCATCAAGCCGATCGCGCTACGCATGGTTTGGGAGGCGGCCAAAACGGTTAAGGTTCCGGTGATCGGCATCGGCGGCATCAGCACGGCAGAAGATGTCATCGAGTTCATGCTTGCCGGCGCGAGCGCAATAGAAGTCGGCACAGTGAACTTCTGGGACCCGTGCGCCTGCGAGACACTGGTTGATTCACTGGAGAAGTGGTGCCTTGAGCACCGCATCGAAAGGATCAGCGACTTAACCGGCGGGCTGCAACTGGATTCGGGACCGCATTCTCAGGAGGATTGAGCAGCGGCCGGTGCTGGGTTGTCCTGTAGCTTTCGCACGCTGGTCACGAGGTCGGGGTCGATTGCGAGGATCGTCCCCGTGTGTGTGATTTCGAACAGGCGGTGCGCCTGCTCATTGCCTCCCGCTATGCGCAGGCGGCCACCCTTCTGTTCGGTCTCGCCCGAGATGTGCATAATCACGCCCAGCCCCGCGCTGTCCACGAATTCAACATGGGTGAGGTCGAGCACCAGCTTGCGCACGCCTTCCTCGAGAAGTGAGTTCACCAGCCCTTCCAACTCGCGAAGACGATTGCCCAGCGTGAAGCGGCCGGTGCATGAGATCGCGGTAATGTCGGGCTCAAATTTGAAGACTTCAGTTTCCAGTATCATGGCGGGGTTCCCTTGGAAAAATCCAGCGTCTTAAGGTATCACGGCAGCCACGCAGAAGTAGCGCTTGAGTTGTCCAGGAACTGTCACCGACCCCCGCTTGTAGTAGGGCGATGTAACGAATTATGCTTAACCAATCCCGCTGCGCTGTGACTTGAGCGCGCCTAGCCAAGGAGTACGGACATGTTACGGTCTTCCTTCTTCCTGCCCGCCAGGATGGTTTTCATTTTCTGTCTAGCCTTCGTTTTTGCCTGCGCGGGTGTCGCGCAGAATTATGTTGCCCCCAGCACTCCCCAGATCGGCTCGGCCAACACGGTCACTTCGAATGCATCGGTGCCGCGGCCCAGCACAACGCCGTGCACCGTGCAGTTGTTCTACAACCTCGATTTCTCCGACTACAACCCCAAGTACTTCAACTACACGCCTCCCACGGGCTGTCCCGGGCCATGGGCCGCGGTTGTACTGGAGGCGGATTGGTCGGTAGATGCCGGCCGCCAGTTCGACCGCACCGCAGAAATCTGGATCGGAGGCGCCAATGTTTACTTCGGCACCACCGCGGAACCGTCGCATACCGTCATGCGCTCCTGGCATGTCGAAAGCAATCTGACCGACTACAGCCCGCTGTTCACCATTGCGCAGGCTGGCCAGGTTGATCTCTTCAATGTCGTCAACAACGAATACACCAGCCATCTGCACGGTAGCGCTTCCATCCAGTTCTATCCGGTCGCGCATGGCCAGAAGCCGCCTGCCACTGCCGACGTGGTGCTCCCGATGTCGGCTGGTCCCACCGGCGGGACGGTTACGCTGAATTCGCCCAGCGACCAACTCGCCGCCACCTTCACGCTGCCGACCAACGTCGAGCGAGTGTATCTTGACGTGTTCGCACAAAGCCAGAGCAACGATGAATTCTGGTACACCTGCGCGCCCAACGATGTCGCCGGCGAACTTTACAATTGCGGCTCGACTGGCTTCCGCGAAGGGGAAGTGAGCATCGATGGACAGCCGGCCGGGGTTACGCCCATCTATCCCTGGGTCTATACGGGAGGTATAGACCCCTATCTCTGGCGCCCGATTCCGGGTGTTCACACGCTGAACTTCGAGCCCTACCGAGTTGATCTCACGCCCTTCGCAGGGGTGCTCAGCAACGGCGAGCAGCACACCGTCGCGGTGAGCGTCTACAACGCAGACCAGTGGTTCTCAGCGACGGCGACGCTGCTGCTTTACCTCGACGCCGGATCAACCCAAGTGACCGGAGCGGTCACCAAGAACACCGTTGGCCAGCCTAATCCGGTGGTGAAGGAGAACATCCAGACGAACGGGACCTATTACTACGGCACGGTTTCTGTCACCTCTTCGCGCGGCCTCACGCTTGAGGGCTACGTTCAGACTTCCCACGGAAAGGTTGACACCAAAGTTGACCAGAGCATCGACTTCTCCAATTGGCAGAAGTACAACGTGGCGATCGATGGATCAGTGTACGACCAGACCATAAAGCAGGCTACCAACATTTCGTCCGTCACCACCACCAAACAGAGCGGAAAGACCACCAACAGCTACAAGCAATTCTTTTGGCCGCTCAACCTGAGCTACGACTTCACCGCCAATTCGGACGGTTCGTACGAGCAGACAACCAACCTGCAACAGTCATTCCAGTCCGGCGAGCTGACGACCCAGAACGGCTTCCCCACTTACTTCAACAGCTTTTCCGACTCGGTCGCGCCGACTGACACGTTGATGGTCGACGCAAACGGCAACGTTACCACCACCGGGCAGGCGAACTCCGAGAGCTATCAATACTTGGATTCCACCGGCGCCTGCTGGAGCGAAACCGTCAAGGCAGCAGGTGGATTACTGACCTCGGTCAAGGGAGGCAACTGCGGGAAGCACTGAGGAATTAGCCTGGCGCTCCGAATGTTCCACGCGGAACATTCGGCACTAAAGCGCTATTATCGTGTCCGCGGGCGTGGAGTCATGAGCCGACGTACCTGAGTCTGATTCTCTCAGAACCACCCATTCTTCGCGATGCCCAGCAATCCCGCCGCTAGCACCAGCCACGCCGAATTGAGCCGGCGATAGCGCATCAGCAGCGCTGCACTCGCAATTCCAAGCAGCAGCGTGAACCAATCCACTATGGCGGAGCGGGACAATTGCCACGTCACCAGCGCCATCAGCGCCAGTGATGCCACGTTGATTCCGTCGAGAACAGTGCCCGCCGTCCGCGAGGCACGAAGTCGCGGCAGCAGCGGCGCACTTACTGCGACGAAGAGAAACGCCGGCAAAAAGATTCCGACGGTCGCCGCGACCGCTCCTGACGCTCCGTGTAGGAGGTATCCAACGAAGGTGGCAGTGGTGAATACAGGACCAGGCGTCACCTGGCCGACCGCGACCGCATCGAGCAGTTGCTGCTGTGTGAGCCAGTGATAGCGCTCGACCAGGTCCGCGCGCAGGAAGGCCAACAGCACGTAGCCGCTGCCGAACAGCACCGACCCAATTTTGGCGAAGATAAGGAAGATCGGCCACAAGCCAACCGAAGTCCCGGTTGCCAGCACGGCGGTGCCGGCCGAGAATGCAGGCGCCGCCAGCAGAGCCCGGTTGTGACGCAAACCGCGCCACCGAGACGCAAGCGCGAGCACCCCGCCGATCACCAAAACCAGCAGTTCGTTCACTCCGATGGCGGCAAGAACTATCGCGAGAACTGTTACCACCGCCAGCCATGCCGTCTTCACCGCGGAGCGGCCAAGCTTCCACAGTGCTTGCAGCACCACCGCAATCACCACCGGTTTGACGCCGTACAGCAAGCTGGCCGCCTGCGGCAGCGCGCCCCACCGCACATAAGCCCACGCCAGCACTCCGACTACGATCGCTGCCGGAACGATGAAGCACGCGCCTGCGACAATGAGACCCGGCCAACCAGCGCGCCGATGGCCGATGTGGATGGCCATCTCAGTGGAGTTGGGCCCAGGAATAAAGTTGACAGCGCTGAG
>Ga0209656_10000341_pt1 | contig 31152 bp, 27 predicted proteins | sample BogFormECP12_OM2_FD_188239 | JGI IMG/M metagenome (GOLD analysis project Ga0209656, IMG submission 188239) | Bog forest soil microbial communities from Calvert Island, British Columbia, Canada - ECP12_OM2 (SPAdes) (version 2) | ecosystem: Environmental > Aquatic > Freshwater > Wetlands > Bog ...
ACCAGGCGATCCGGAGACAGGCGCGGGTAGGCGGCGCAGAGTGCGCGCACCACCTGCGCCAGCGCCGCGTATTGCGCGGCTTCGTAGGGCAGCGTATCGGTTCCTTCCAGTTCAACGCCCACCGAGAAATCATTGCAGGCTTCGCGGCCCTGATAAGCGGATATCCCCGCATGCCAGGCGCGCTCGGTGAATTTGACGTATTGCGTTACCGAGCCGTCGCGCCCGACGACCAAATGCGAGGACACCCGCATCGAGCAGACTTCGGCGAAATAGGGGTGCACCTCCGCAGGCAAGGCATTCGTGAACAGCCTATCGATCCAGGGACCGCCGAATTCCCCCGGCGGCAGGCTGATGCCATGCACGACGATCAGATCGGCCTCGACCCCCGCCGGCCGGGAATCAAAGTTCGGCGACGCGATCTGTCTGGCGCCGCGCATCAGCCCGCTCTCGATGTCGACCTGCATCCGCGTCCTTTGGGCTACCGATACCTGCGTTAGCATATGCGACAATGCGCCGCGCATGAACGCCAACCCCGAAAATTCCGCCTCGCTCGAGCCCGCGGCGTGCGTTTGACCCGCGTGTATGTCGCTGCTGCGCTGACTCCGGGAAGCATGGTCGAGCTGCCTCCCGATACCGCGTCGCACCTGGCGAAGGTGTTGCGGGCGCGCAGCGGCGATGAGCTCATTTTGTTCAACGGCGACGGCCGTGAATTCGACGGCGCCATCGAGGCAGTGCGCGGCTCGCGCGTGTCCGCATCGGTCGGCGAGGGCCGGGAAGTGCATCGGGAATCGCCATTGGCCATTACGCTGGTGCAATGCGTGCCGCGCGGCGACCGGATGGACTTCATCGTGCAAAAGGCGACCGAACTCGGCGTCGCGCGCATCGTACCGGTGTTGAGCCAACGCAGCGTCGTGCGGCTCGATGCGGGGCAGGCGGAATCGAAGGCGATTCATTGGCGGGCCGTGGCGGTGAGCGCGTGCGAGCAATGCGGGCGCAATCGGCTGCCGGCCATCGAGACTGTCCGGCCGCTGCTCGGCTATCTCGGAGACGCCGCCGCGGGTACCGGACCCCGGTGGGTGCTCGAGCCGCAGTCCGGGCCGCAGCCGCGCTCCACTGCGCATGATGCCGGCCGCGAGGCACCCGGCGCGGTCAGCGACGCGCGCATCGCGATTGGACCGGAGGGCGGGTTCGAATCCGATGAACTCGAGGCATTCCGGGTGACGGGATTTTCTCAGGTGAGCCTGGGGCCGCGGGTATTGCGCACCGAGACGGCCGCCATTGCGGCGGTGGTCTGGCTGCAGGCGCGGTTCGGAGATATGTAAATTCGGCGTCGCGAATGACCGACGCTTGAAGCCCGTAGCATACCTGTTCTAATCATGCGTATGTCTCGAGGACTTCGCTTGGCGCTGCCGCTCTGTCTTTCGTCCCTGCTTATCGCCTGCGGTGGCGGGTCCAAGGGCGCGGCGTCGATGAATCCTCCAGGTTCCCCGGCCGGCGCGCCGTCGATAACCGTACAACCCGTCGATCAAACCGTATCGGTGGGACAATCCGCGACCTTTACAGTAACCGCCATGGGCAGCGCGCCGTTGAACTATCAGTGGACGCTGAACGGCTCGGTCATCGCGGGCGCGACATCGTCCAGCTACTCGACCCCTGCCACTGCCGCGACCGACAGCGGCAGCACCTTCAAGGTGGTGGTCACCAATGCGGCCGGCTCCGCGACCAGCAATGCGGCCAAGCTGACCGTGACCACCGGACCCGCCCCCGCGGGAGCCGATGTGCTCACCTACAAGAATGATCTCCTGCGCAGCGGCCAAAATCTTTCCGAATCGACCCTGACGCTCGCGAACGTGGCATCTGCGACGTTCGGACTGCTGCGAATCCTGACGGTCGACGGCAAAGTGGATGCGCAACCGCTGTATGCGTCGGCACTCAGCGTGTCGGGAACGGTGCGCAATGTCGTGTTCGCCGCCACCGAGCATGACTCGGTGTATGCCTTCGATGCGGATACGGGCGCCGCTCTGTGGCATGTTTCGCTGCTCGCAACCGGTGAGACCTTGAGCGACACGCACGGCTGCTACCAGGTGGCTCCGGAAATCGGAATCACGTCCACTCCGGTCATCGATCGCAGCGCCGGGGCGCACGGCGCGATCTTCGTCGTTGCCATGTCCAAGGACGCGGCATCGAACTATCATCAGCGGCTGCATGCACTCGATCTAGCCACCGGGGCCGAATTACTCAATGGGCCGGCGGAAATTTCGGCGACGTATCCCATCAGCGGCGGCGGAACGACGACATTCAGCCCCGGACAGTACGAGGAGCGTGCCGCCTTGCTGCTGACGAACGGCACCCTCTACACGGCTTGGACGTCGCATTGCGACATTGCGCCGTACACGGGCTGGATTATCGCCTACGCCGAAAGCACGCTCACGCGCACAGCCGTGCTCGACGTCGCGCCGAACAGCGGAGCGGGACCCGCCATCTGGATGAGCGGCGGGGGTCCCGCCGTCGATTCCGCGGGGAATATCTATCTGCTGACGGCCAACGGCGCCTTCGAAACCACGATGGATGCGAACGGCTTCCCCAATAGGCAGGACTACGGCAACTCCTTCCTCAAGATCTCGACCGCCGGCGGCTCCTTGAGCGTCGCGGACTACTTCGCGATGTACAACGAAGTCGCCGAGTCATCCGCCGATCAGGATCTGGGTTCGGGAGGGGAAATGCTGCTGCCGGATTTGACGGACTCGACCAGCACCGTCCGGCATCTGGTGATCGGCGCGGGCAAGGACGGCAATATTTATCTCGTCAACCGCGACTCCATGGGCAAATTCAATCCGACCGGCAACTCGCAGATCTGGCAGCAGGTGAGCGGCGCGCTGCCCGGGGGCATCTGGTCCACGCCGGCGTACTTCAACGGAACCGTGTACTACGGGGATTCGGGGGGGACGCTCAAGGCCTTCCCGATCTCGAACGCCAAGCTGTCTGGCCAGGCTCAGTCGCAGTCCCCGTCGCAGTTTGCCTTTCCAGGTACCGCACCCAGCGTGTCCGCAAACGGCACGTCGAACGCCATCGTTTGGGCGCACGAGAATTCCAATCCCGCGGTGCTGCACGCCTACGACGCCTCGAACCTCGCTCACGAGCTCTACAACAGCAATCAGGCGGCCGGCAATCGCGATCAATTCGGCGCCGGCAACAAGTTCATCACGCCGATGGTCACCGGCGGAAAGGTGTTCGTCGGCACCACCGCCGGAGTCGCGGTTTTCGGGTTGCTGCAGTGACCTTGCGTCAGGTCGGCATCACCGAGGTCTCCTCGGCGATCATTTGTTCGAGCCTCTGCAGATCGGGGATCAGCGGCGTCTCGTTGATCATGCGTACCTGACAGATGACGGGTGAACGTTCGGGGAAGCTGCGCGAGGGATCCGGCCGCACCACGTCGGCGTTCACACGCACGAGCTGGGGAAACCCCTGGGTAAGCATTCCGAAGTATCCGGACTGCAGCTTGCCGCCGGACGCGTGAAAGATGACGATTCGCGTGCGGCTGGAGACGATCGGCAAGGTTTGACCGAACGCACCCTCGAAAGACACGACCGGGACACTGCGCCCTCCCCAGCTCACGAGGCCGGCGTACCACGGCGGCGCATTCGTCATTTCAGCCGGCGCTTGATAGCCGATGACCTCGGCCACGCAGGCGCGCGGCACGATGAGCCTCTCCCCCGCCAGGGGCACCAGCAGGCTGTAAAGCTCTTCGCGCAAATCGGACACGGAGCTTATCTCGCGATCGCGGTGCGGCGGTTCACGAGCGGCTCGATGGCGTCGAGCAGCTGGCTTTCTTGGTAGGGCTTGCCGAGATAATCGTCGACGCCGAGCTCGATGGCGCGCGCGCGGTGCTTCTCGCTGACCCTCGAGGTGATCATCACGATGGGAATATCCTTGAGGCGCGGGTCGTTGCGCACGTGCGCGGCGACCTCGTAACCGTCCATGCGCGGCATTTCGATGTCCAGCAATATGATGTCCGGCAGGTTCTCCTGCAGCAGCGACACGGCGTCGACGCCGTCCTTGGCGGTCAACACGCGCATGCCGTTGCGCTCCAGCAGGCGCTGGGTCACGCGGCGTACCGTAATGGAGTCATCGACGACCAGCGCGAAGGTGCGCCGGTCGCGTTGATCGAGAACCACCGTTTCGGTCGGACGAGCGCGCCATTCGGAGCGCACCAGCGACCCCATGTCGAGAATGATGACGATGCGGCCGTCGCCCAAGATCGTGGCGCCGGCAATGCCCCGGATGCCCGAAATCTGCGGGCCCAATGATTTGACGACGATTTCCCGGCTGCCGACCAATTCATCCGTGACCAAGGCGGTGGAATGCTCGCCCGCGCGGATCAGCACCACCGCGATCGACACATCCCCGTCCGGAAGACGCATGGCACCCAGGCCCACGAACGAGCCCAACTGCTGGAAGCGATACTTTTGGCCGCCATATTCGAACGGCGGCGCATCCTTGCCGAGATGCCTGGCAACGATGTTTCGCGGCAGACGCACCACGCCCTCCACCGTCGCCAGGGGCAGCGCATAGGCCTCGTCGGCGACGCGCACGATCAAGGCCTGGCTGATCGCCAAGGTGAAGGGCAGGCGGATCGTGAAGCGCGAACCCTTGCCGGCGGTTGTGTCGATGAACAAGCCCCCGCCGAGCTTCTTGACCTCGGTGGCGACGACGTCCATGCCGACGCCGCGCCCCGCCGCCTGCGTGACATGGCCGGCGGTGCTGAAGCCGGGCTCCAAAATGAGCTGCACGGCCTCCTCATCGGTGAGCTTGGCATCGGGCTGGGTCAGTCCGAGAGCGATCGCCTTCTCGCGAATCAACTTGACGCTGATGCCGGCGCCGTCATCGGCGACCACGATCACCACTTCCGCGCCGTCGCGCTCCAAGCTGATCGAAATGCGGCCGACGTCGGGCTTGCCGAGGCTCGCGCGGCGCGCGGGACTCTCGATGCCGTGCACGACGGCGTTGCGCAGCATGTGTTCGAGCGGGGGAACCATCCGCTCCAGCATTTGCCGGTCCAGTTCCGCGGCTGCGCCCTGAACCACGAGTTCCGCGCGCTTGCCGGTGTCATTCGCCGCCTGGCGCACCAGGCGGGTCAGCCGCTGCACGTGGCGCTGGAAGGGCACCATGCGCGTTCGCATCAAGCTGTTCTGCAGCTCGGTGATGACACGCGACTGCTGGGTGAGCAGATTCTGTGCTTCGCGGGTCAGCGTCTCCAGCAGGCCCTGAATGCTGGCCACGTCACCCGAAGTTTCGGCGAGCGCGCGCGAATACTGCTGCAGCGAAGAATAGCGATCGAGCTCGAGCGGATCGAAGTCATTGCGTCGCGGGTCGACGTCCTGATGGCGATTGAGAACCTGCGCTTCGGTTTCGATCTCGAGCCCCCGCAGCTGCTCCTTGAGGCGGGTCACCGTTCGCGCCAATTCCGCCAGATTGAAGTCGATCGAATTGACTTGCTGATCGAGGCGGGCGCGAAAGATGCTCACCTCTCCGGCATTGTTGAGCATGGTGTCGAGCAGATCCGCGTCGACGCGCGCCATTTCGACGCGCTCCGCCGGGGCGGTCTCGCGTCCGGGCAACACCGGAGCGCTGCTGAGCTCGAGGCTCGGCACCGAATCCTCGCTCGCGGCGGGCGCAACTGGCTCCTCCTTCATCGCTGCACGCACCGCCCCCGCGGCGGGTGGTGCGTCCACGGATGGAGCGAAAGCCGGCCGCAGCATCGGCGGCGGCGCAGCTGCCGGTGCAGCTACCGGTACGGCTACCGGTGCAGTTGCCGGTGCAGCTTCCGGCGCGCTTGCCGGCCGCGAAGCCATGGGCGCCGCGGCTGCGGCGCTCGACAGGGGCGCGGAAAGGGTGGCGGGGGCGCTTTGTGTGGGAGCTGCCAATCGGCGAATTTGCGCGATCAGCGCGGCCGCGGCGGGCGGCAGTGCACCGTTGCTCACGATATCGCGCATGCGCGCCAGCTCGTCGAGGCTGGCCTGAACGATCGTATGCGCATGGTCGTCGCCGACCACGGAACCGCCGTCGATCTGGATCACCAAGGTCTCGAGTTCATGACTCAAATCACCCATGGCGGCGATGCCCGCCATCCGGGCTCCGCCTTTGAGCGTATGCAATTGACGTTGCAGTTCCGCGACCCGCTCCTTGTCCTTGCGGTCGCGGTTCCAGGCGGTGAGCGAGCCTTGGGCCGCCTCGAGCAATTCAGTCGCCTCTTCGCTGTAGATGTTCGCGATCTCGTGGTCGAACTCTTCCGCGGGCGGGACATCCGGGATTTCCTCGCGCACCTCCGCATGGCGATGTTCCGCGAGCGCCGGAACCATGGCCGACGCGCTGGTATCGATGGCGTTGTGGGCGATGGCCTCATCGATCTCGGCTTCGATGGCGCGCAACCGCGCGAGCAGCGAGGGTTGCTCGGAGAAAAATGCGCTCGTTTCGTTGATGTGCGAGACGACGTTGTCGATTGCCCGAACCGCGTCGCTGAGCGTTGCGAGCCCTAGGTCGGACAATCCGTGCCCGCTGTCGAAAGCTTTGCGCATCACCTGATTCAGCGGCTCGGTGATTCGGATGCCGTGCCGCGCCTCGGCCATCTTCGAGCTGCCGCTCAACGTGTGAATGGCGCGGTATACCGCCTCCGGCAAATCATGCGGCGCCGGCTGACCCGTGCGCTTGCGCAGGTATTCGCGAATCTCCGTCAGATGGCTCGAGGTCTCTTTGCTGTAAATGTCATGCAGCATGGGATCCATCGCCGGCGGCTTGGCCGCGGCGCGGGGAACTGGGGGCGTGGGGGCCACAGGCGGCGGTTCCGCGGCAGCCGCGGACACGGCCGGCATGGTTGCCGTGCCGCGATCCTCCGGCGCCAGGTTCGCCATGGCCTGTTCCGCTTCGCGGCCGTCGGCATAGGCAAAGGACCGCGCCATGAGCGCCTCGATGGGCACCGCGCCGTGCCGGCCGGTTTCCAGCTGTTCGACCAATTGGGGCAGAACGGCAACCGCACTGCGCAGCAGCGCCATCATCCCGGGCGTGCGCGACAGCGTCTTGTCGATGATGCGATTCAAGAGATTCTCGATCGACCAGCCAAACTCGGCGATCGACTGGGCGCCGACCATGCGGCCGCTGCCCTTCAAAGTGTGGAAGCTGCGGCGCATGAGCCCGAGCGCCTCCAAATCCATGGGATTCTGGTCCCATTGCGGGAAGCTCCGTTGAATCGAGGCGATCTCCTCCTTGGCTTCCTCGATGAACAACTCGACGAATTGCGGATCGACGGGTTCCGGCTCAGGCAGGACGATCAACGGATTGGTCGCCGCGTGCGCGCGTTTGGTGCGCTCCAAAGCGATGGTCTCGACCGGATCGAGCTTGACGGTCCTGGCTGCGTCGCTGCTCAGGGTGCTGATGTTCGGGACCCTTGACGGTACCTCGTCCGCCAGCGTCTTGATGCAGATCTCGGCGTTGTCCAGCATGTACCAGGGATCGGTGCGCCCGCTCTGCAGCGTCTCCATGTAGTACTCGATGCTCACGATCGCGTCGGCCACCCTTTCCAAGCGGATGGCGTCCGGCGGCGGTGCGCCGGGCTCGATCAGCTTGCGCACCTGCGCGCCGATCGCATCCATCAATTCGACCGCCCTCCCCTTGCCCAGCATCAACAGACCTGCGGTGATGCCCCGCAGCAGCTGCGGCACGTTGTCGAGGCCCTGTGCGGGAAATTCGCCGGGCTTCTGCACGGCGATGGAAACGGCTTCCTTGATGCGCGCGAGATTGACGATGCACTCGCGCAGCACCGCCTCGCTGACCAGCCTGAATTCGAGGTCCTGTTCGGCCGGCAGGCCGGCGGGCAGCGAATCGGCAGATGGCGCAGGCAAAATCAGCCGCACCAGCTGATCGTCGAGGCTGTCTTCGACCGACAGCAGGACTCCGGCCACCTTGATGAGCGAATCTCCGAGTGGTGTCTTGCCGTCGGCGACGATCTGCGACAGATCGGAAATCTCCTCTTGGACGCGCTGCCGCAACTCGCCGAGTCCCAGCACCCCGAGCGTGTCGCTGATCTTCTTCAGCAACTCGAGCTGGGGCAGCAATTCCTCGCTGCGGCCGCCGCCGCGCCGCACGAAGATATCGAGAACATCCTTGACCTTGGAGAGATCTTCCTTGATGGCAGCGGCAACCGTGCGCATCAATTTGACGCTCGGGGCCGACAGGCTTTCGCGTTCCTGTTCGATCGAGTCGTCGACGGGCAGCAGCTCGGAGAGCTTGAACGAGGCCCGCACAGCGGCAATGCGGCCGCTGGTGGTCGACGCCCGGGCGACGTAGTACAGCAGGTTGTTCAGCAAATCGATCGGCGGATCCTCGCAATAACGGGCCTCGCCGAGTTCGTACAGCGTCTTGATTTGGCGGTCCGCCTGACCCAGCAATCGCTTCAGCGTCGCGCTGCTTTCCAAGCCATTGGCGCGAACAGCCTCGAGGATGGCGCCGGTGACCCACCACAATTGAAACACCGGTTGGGTCGTAGCGACCTGTTCGAGCTTTTCCGCCACCTTGGACAGAATTTCCAAATTCTGCACGGTGCGCTCGCCGCGGATATAGCCCAACAGACCGATCTGGAATCGCGGCCGCAGCCGTCTCGCCCATTGCGCCACCGAAATCGACTGCTCGCCCAGCCGCTGCGTCGCCGGTTGCGCCGGCTGATCGGATTTCAGATTGAGCAGCAGCAGCGTTCCCTCGGACAGCAAAGGACTGCCCCGCACCGACCGCAAATCGTTGAGCAGCGGCAGGAGCACCAAGGCCAGATCCCGGCCGCCCGACAAGACTCGCTCGAGATAGGTGGGCAGCTGCACCATCGCGCGCATCAACGCGTCGAGCCCGTCGACATGACGTTTCTGGTCGTTGTCCGAACTCAGCAGGTAGCGGGTGACGTGCTCCATTTCCTCGGCCAGCAGAGCTGCGCCGTACACCTCGACCAGGCGCAGAACCCCGTGGGCGGAATGCAGTTGGTCGGCGCACTTCTCGAGCAACACCCGCTGATCCGAGCGCTCTGCGTAAGCCTCCAACGAGGCGCGCGCATCGTTCAACGTCGCCGCAAGTTCCTTGGCGACAATGTGCAGAGTTTGGGAACTGATGTCGGTCATGCCGGAATCGTCTTTGCGCTTCAGCCGCTGTAGCCGCTGGCCTTGCGCATTTTTCCGGTATTGCCGGTGCTGCTGCCGGTGTTGCCCGCGCCGCCGATGTTGCCCGGGCCGCCGGCGCTCACCGGCTCCTTCAAGGCAGGCAAGCGCGTGGAGGAAGTGGACCCAACCATGGTGGTGCCGCCGCCGATATCCGGCAGCCGGAAACCCGCCACGGACTTGCGCAGCTGCGCCGACAGCGCCGCCAGTTTGGCAATCGACGCGGACGTTGCCGTCGAGCTATCGGCGGTTTGGCTCGAGATCTCGCGCACCACCTGCATGTTTTTCGAAATGTTCCCGGAGGCCACGGCCTGCTGACGCGCGCTGGCCGAGATGTTCTGCACCAGGCTCGCGATCTGATTGGATACCTGCTCGATCTCCTCGAGGGCGGCGCCGGCATTTTCGGCGAGCAATGCGCCGCCGACGACATCGGTGGTGCTGCGTTCCATGGAGACCACCGCCTCATTGGTATCGGTTTGGATGGTGCGCACCAGCACTTCGATTTGCTTGGTGGCATTCGCGGCGCGTTCCGCCAGCCTTTGCACCTCGTCGGCCACGACGGCGAAGCCGCGGCCCGCCTCGCCCGCCATGGAAGCCTGAATCGAGGCATTGAGCGCCAGGATGTTGGTCTGTTCGGCGATGTCGTTGATCAGCTCGACGATGTTGCCGATTTCCTGGGAACTCTCGCCCAGCCGCTTGATGCGCTTGCTGGTCTCCTGGATGGTCTCGCGAATCGCATTCATGCCGTCGATGGTCCGCCGCACGGCGTCGCCGCCCTTGTGGGCGATGTCGACCGAATGCCGTGCGACGTCCGAGCAGCGCTCGGAATTTCCGGAAACCTCCTCGATCGAGGCCGCCATGTCGACCATGGATTCGCTGGCTGCGGAGATCTGCCGGGACTGCGCACTGCTGGCCTTGGCCATGTGCGCCGCGGCGCTTTGGGTTTGCTTGGTGGCGCCGTCCAGTTGAATGGCGCTGTCGTTGATCGTCGTGACGAGTTCGCGCAGCGCCTCGATGGCATAGTTGATCGAATCGGCGATCGCGCCGGTGATATCTTCGGTCACCGTCGCCTGCACCGTCAGGTCGCCGTCCGCGAGACTGGACAATTCGTCGAGCAGACGCATGATGGCTTCTTGATTGCGTTCGTTCTCGCGCACCCGCAGCTCGCTGCTGCGCCGCATGCCGACTGATTTCAAATAGGTCCAGGCGAGCGCCGCCAGGAACACCGCGGCAAGCCCCAATAACGCCAATATCCAGGGTTTGTAATCTGTGCCGGTCTCCGCCCGCGATGCCGGCGCATCGCCCAATTCGGCCGCCGCGCTGCTGGCCGCGGCCGGCAGGGCGCGAGCCGCAGCCTGTGCCTTGGAGAGCGCCTCGGCGGCGCCGATCGCCTTGCGCACGCTGTTGCCGTATTGCTGATTGCGCGCCACCAGGGTCTTCAAGCGCAGTTCGGCATCCGCTCCGGTGACCTTCGACAGCGCGAGGCCGGATTCCTCGCCCGACAGTCCGCGCATCACCTGGCTCAAGAACTCGAGACTGTCCGCGAGGCGCTGCGCAGCCGGAGCGGCGTCGCTCACGCCCGATGCAAGACCGTTCAAATCTTGCTGAATGCGCTGCACCATGAGTTCGAAACGCTCCAAATACCGGCTCATGCCGTCGAGCTTCTGTGCGCCGACCGCGCTGGCAAGATCCCCGAGCTCGGAGAGCAGCTTGGGGGCCGTTTCCCGCGCTTCTTGATTTGCGACTTGAATCGCCTCAACCGCGGCGCGCGCCTCCGCGACCGTGGTCACCCCCTGGGTCAATTTGGTCCACGCGGCCGTGGTTGCGGCGCCTGGAGCCTTGTCCGGCAGCGCCCCACGCAGCGTCTTCAGGCGCGCCGAGCTCTTGGCAAGGGCATCGAACGCGCTCGATTCGCCTCGCAAAGCGTTTTGCGCCTCGAACGGCATGCGCTGCACGACCAGGGACAACTGCTCGGCGGGTGCGGCCGTCAGGGGGGTGTTGCCGGTGAGCAGGGTCAGCACGGCGGCTCCTGCCAGACATAGCACGACGAGGCCCGCCAGCGCCGGCAGGAAATTCGCCCCAGAACCTGTTTCGTTTCGCGTGGTCATGTCATTTTCGCCGCAATCAGCTCGCGGCCTGTAAAAAACTCTGGCTCTCCACCAAACTCTTCAAACTCAGGACCGGCCAGACCTCGCCACCGCGGCGAAAGGCGCCGGCAAGATAGCTTTCGCAACGGATCACCGTGGGTGGCGCTTCGGCGTTGAATTCCGTTTCCGCAAAACGCCGAAAACCCAAGACTTCGTCGACCATGAGTCCCGCCGGAATTTCACGGTGGTTGACCACGACAACCCGGGTGTTGCGGCCGGCCGCGGTCGCGCCGCTGCCGAGAAATTGCCGCAGGTCGAGCATGGGCAACAGCTGGCCGCGAACGTTGGCCAGGCCCTTGACCCAACTCTTCGAGCCCGGGATGCGTGTCACCGCCGCCGGATATCCCAACACCTCGCGGGTTTCCTCGCGGGCGACCAAAAAGGTCTCGCCGCCCATGCGAAACGCCACACCCACCCATTCGCGCCCCGCAGCGCTTTCAGGCTGCGATCCGGCGTCCACCGCCCGGCTGCGTTTCTCGAGCTCCTTCAGCAATTCGAACGGACGGTCACGCAAGCTGCGCAAGCTGGTCGCAGATCCGCTCATCGTGCTCGTCATACGGCCAGCGCGGCCTGTGCCTTCTCGACCAACGCCTGCGCAGACACGGGCTTGACCAGATAATCCACCGCGCCTTGGCGCAGGCCCCACACCCGATCGGTTTCCTGGCCCTTGGTGGTCACCATGATGATCGGAATCAAGCTGGTTTCCGGGTCGTTGACCAGCATGCGTGTGGCTTGATAGCCGTTCACGCCGGGCATGACGATGTCCATGAATATGAGATCCGGCTTCATGGCCTTCGCCTTGCGAACGCCCTCCTCGCCGTTCTCCGCCGCGGCGGTCTTGAAGCCATGCTTCTCCAGAGCCTTCTGCATGACGAATACCTCGGTGGGTGAATCGTCAACAATGAGAATCAGCGGCATTCGTGTGTTCTCCGTCATTTTCCGACGTGAGCTTCGATCGCGCCCAGTAATTCATCTTTGGTGAACGGCTTCGTCAAATAGTGTTCCGACCCCACGATCCGGCCGCGGGCTCGGTCGAACAGCCCGTCCTTGCTCGACAGCATGATGACCGGAATCTGCTTGAACACCTTGTTATGCTTGATCAGCGAACAGGTCTGGTAGCCGTCGAGGCGCGGCATCATGATGTCCACGAATACGATGTCGGGCTGGTGGTCGGCGATCTTGGAGAGCGCGTCGAACCCGTCGACGGCCGTGAACACTTCGCAGCCCTCCTTGGTCAGGAGGGTTTCGGCGGTCCGCCGGATGGTCTTGCTGTCGTCGATCACGAGAACTTTGAGTCCCGTGAGTTTCGGCTTGGCCGTAGTGATCATGCTCTCCATGGTTCTGCCGCTAGGGGACCTCAAGGGCTACGCGTGCGTAGGTGCTGGAATCTTGTGGCTTTTTAACATATCCAGCCCGCGCAAGCCACGGTATGGGGTCGACATTTCAAGTTAAGCCGGGGTAAACAACGGTGGCGTGGTTCACAGTTTCCTCAAGAGAGCTGAAGCGGCGCCCGCTTTGCGGCGCGTGCGCTAGACTGCGGTGCCGCGGGAATTTTTCAAGACCTCTCTAAGGAACGCGCATGTCTTCCCGAGTCCGTCTCGTCGTGGTCATGGACCCCATTGAAGCGATAAAGCCCGCCAAGGACAGCACCTTGGCAATGCTGCTCGCCGCGCAGGCGCGCGGTTGGCAACTCTTTTATGCGGAACAGAAGGACCTTTGGCTGCGCGACGGCATAGCGTGGGGCCGGCTCGCCGCGCTGCAGGTGTTCGACGATCTCGGAAAATGGTTTGTCCGAGGCGAGCGGCAGAGCGCCAAACTCGGCGAATTCGACGTGATCCTGATGCGCAAGGATCCGCCTTTCGACACCGAGTACATCTACACCACGTACATTCTCGATCGCGCCGAGCACCAAGGCGCGCTCGTGTGCAACCGGCCGCAAGGGTTGCGGGACATGAACGAAAAGGTTTACACGGCCTGGTTTCCCGAATGCTGCGCGCCCACCCTCATCACCCGCGACATGCATGCCATGAGCGAATTCCTGCGTGAACAGGGCAAGGCGGTGTGCAAGCCGCTCCACGGGATGGGAGGCAAGTCCATCTTCGTTCTGGAACAGGGCGATAAGAACCGCAACGTGGTGTTCGAATCGCTGACCGAATACGGTACCCGCTTTGCGATCGTGCAGAGATACCTGCCGGAGATCGTGACCGCCGGCGACTGCCGGATCATCCTGGTGGACGGGGAGCCGGTGCCCTTCGCCCTGGTGCGGATTCCCACGCCCGACGACAATCGCGGCAACCTCGCGGCCGGCGCGCGCGCCGAGAGCCGCCCGCTCAACGAGCGCGACCGGTGGCTGTGTGCGCAAATCGGGCCTAAACTCAAGGCCGCCGGAATGATCTTCGTCGGATTGGACGTCATCGGCGATTACGTCACGGAAATCAACGTCACCAGTCCGACCGGCATTCGCGAACTAAACAAGAAGCACGGTGTCGACATCGGTGCGATGCTGATGGAGGCCATCCACAGGACCTTGAGCGCTGCGTGACATCCGATACGTATCAACCTGGCGAAATGCTGCGGACCGGGCTCCCGCCCGCGAACGACCGCATGCTGACGACCTGCTTTCTGGCGGCGCTGTTCCATGGGATCGTGATTCTGGGCGTGACATTCTCAGCGCCGGGCAGTCAGGCGGCGGACGATGGGGCTCCGGCGCTGGAGGTCGTCCTGGTCAACGATCAGACGCCGAGCGTTGCTCGCAATCCGAATGCGCAATACCTCTCGGAGCGCAACAGCCTGGGATCGGGCAACACCCTCAAGCGCGAACGCACGCTGATCCCCAAGTCATCCCTGATGCCGGTCGATCGTGCGGGTGTTCCCAGCGGGGACGGGCTGGCGGCGCGGCAATCCGGCATGGATGCGGGGGACGAGGAACTCGTCGCTACCCAGCAACCGTCGCAAAAGATCCTGTATTTCGCGTCGCCCACGGCCGCTTCCGTTTCGTCCCAATTGCCGCTATTGCTCGAGAAACGGCCCGACCTCGCGATGACGCCCAATCACGACGGCGTCGAACTGCGGATGCGGGGCGAGGCGCGGCGCCAGCTGTGGATCGCCGCGGACACCCGGGAATCCGATGTTGCGGTTTACCTGGACAGCTGGCGCCGCAAGATCGAGCGCGTCGGCACCATGAATTTCCCGGACGTCGCGCGGCGCCAGAAGCTCTCCGGCACTCCGGTGATCGAAGTGACCATCGGTTCGGACGGAAAGCTGCTGCAGACCGTCATCCGGCGCAGCAGCGGGCACGCGGAAATCGACGAAGCGGCCGTGAGAATCCTCAAGCTCGCCGCGCCTTTTGATCCGTTTCCGGGCGATTTGACCGCAAAACATGATGAAATACGCATTGCCTACGAATGGCAGTTCTTGGGCGGCGCCTCGCAGGGCACCAGCGTCTTTTATGCGGAGCCTGACCATTAGCGAATCGGGTTATCTGACGAACCAGCTGCTGATCGCCATGCCGGCGATGGGCGATCCGAATTTTGCGCAGACCGTCGCGCTGGTGTGCGACCACAGTTCGCGCGGCGCGCTCGGATTGATCGTCAACAAGCCGCTGCCCATGCGCATGGGCGAGATTTTCGAGCAGCTGGAAATCGAACTCGCGCTGGGCCCGCTGCGCGACCGCCAGGTGCTGCGCGGCGGCCCAATGCAGACCGATCGCGGCTTCGTCGTGCACCGCGCCTACGGGGAGTGGGATTCGACGCTCAAGGTGTCCGAGATCATTCATGTCACGACGTCGCGGGATATTTTGGCGGCGATGGCCCGGGGCCAGGGTCCCGAAGAGGCCGTGGTTGCCTTGGGGTATGCCGGCTGGGACGGCGGCCAGCTGGAAGACGAGATCCGTGCGAACGCGTGGCTCAACGCGCCGGTGGATCCCGGCTTGATCTTCGATCTGCCGTTCGAATCTCGCTGGCAGGCTGCGGGACGCCTGTTAGGGGTGGAGTTGTCGCGCATCAGCCCGATCAGCGGCAATGCCTGAACCGGCCTCGCCTGCTGCGCCCGTGTTGGACAGACCCGCGGGCGGTGCGCCGCGGGTGGTCCTGGCATTCGATTTCGGCCACCGGCGGATGGGCGTCGCCTGCGGCGACACCGTGAGCCGCACGGCTGCACCCCTGCACACGGTACCGGTAGGTCCGGGCGGACCGCGCTGGGAGGCGATCGAGGCGCTGCTGCGTGAATGGCAACCGGCCCTGATCGTGGTCGGCCTGCCCTATAATGTGGACGGTTCCGAGAGCGCGATGACGGGCGCCGCGCGCGGGTTCGCGGCCGAACTCGAACGGCGTTGCGTGCTGCCGGTGGTGTTGGTGGACGAGCGCTATTCGTCGCGAGAAGCCGCGGCGCGCCTCAAGTCGGCGCGCGAATCCGGCCTGCGCCGGCGGCGTGTCGCAAAAGCCGACGTCGATGCGGCGGCGGCATGCGTCATCTTGGAACGTTGGTTCACAGAAGAAACTTGAGGCGCAAATGCGTTCACAACAAGACAGCGCCGGGGGCCTGCGCCACCTCATCACGCTCGACGGGCTGACCCGCGACGCGTTGACGGCGATCCTCGATCGCGCCGAGGCCTACCGCCGCCTTCCGGGACAACCCGCCTATGAGGGCCGCGAGCTCGCCGGGGTCACGCTGGCCAATCTGTTCTTCGAACCGAGCACCCGAACCCGTGCCTCGTTCGACCTGGCCAGCCGCCGCCTCGGCGCGCACGTGCTCAACTTGGACCTGCACTCGAGTTCCCGTGCCAAGGGCGAGAGCATGTTGGACACGATCTACACGCTCGAAGCCATGAATACCGATGTGTTCGTGATCCGCGATTCCGAAGCGGGCATGCCGGAATTTCTGATCGACCACGTCGCGCCCCACGTGTCGGTGATCAGCGCCGGCGAGGCGCACCAATCGCATCCCACTCAAGGATTGCTCGACGCGCTGACCATCCGTACGCACAAGCGCCGTTTCGCCGGACTGAAGGTGGCCATCGTCGGCGACATCAAACACTCGCGCGTTGCAAGATCCGCCCATCAAGCCCTGACTACGCTCGGGACCACGGATCTGCGGCTGGTCGCGCCGGAAGCGCTCCTGCCCGAGGAAGGCGAGTTTCGCGGCGCGCAGCGCTTCACCCGCATCGAGGACGGCATTGCCGGCGCGGACGTGGTGATGATGCTGCGGATACAAAAAGAGCGCATGGCGCAAAATGCCTCCCTGGATGATGCCGCCTATTACCGCGATTTTGGCTTGGACGCCAAACGCTTGAAACTGGCCGCCCCCAGCGTGCTCGTCATGCATCCGGGGCCGATGAACCGCGGCGTCGAAATCGCATCGGACGTGGCCGACGGGCCGCGTTCGGTGATTCGTGAACAAGTGAACAACGGCGTCGCCGTCCGCATGGCCGTGCTGGCGTCGATCGCCGCCACCCTCACCCGGCATCGCCGACCTTTATAAGTGCGCTTCCGCCGCGGCCGCGGCGGCCAATCGCGCTGCTCGAGCCTTTCGCCTTGAGTCTGCTCCAGCGCGGTGTCGCGGTGCAACAGCGGCTGTGAATCCGCACCGGGGGCGACTCCCCCCGTCCGCCGCAACACTTGTTGCCGCCTCCGATTTTTCATATTATTATCGAGATAATATAATAAATTGGCAGTCATCTGATCGGGAGCCGCTATGAACAATGGGGAAGGCGCGAGGCCTGCACGATATCCGGTCACGCCATTGCTGGGACTGCTCGCGGCCTGCGGCATTGCGCTGCATGCCGGCGGCGCATCCGCAGCGGATGCCGCCGTATCCGCGACTGCCGATACGGAGTCGTTGGAGACCATCACCGTCACCGCGCGCAAGCGCGACGAATCGCTGGCGACGGTACCGGTGAGCATCACCGTCTTCACGGGCGAGACGCTGGCGGACTACAACATTCAGTCCTTCAACGACTACGCCACCAAGACCCCCAACATTTCCTTCAGCTATGGCGGCGGTCCCACGGGCATCGCCGACGCGCGCACCGTCGCGATCCGCGGGATCACCGGCCAGAACCTGTTCGGAACGGCGGGAGCCACAGGCTTCTATATAGATGACACGCCGGTCCCGGGTTCGGTCGATCCGCGGGTGCTGGATATCGACAATATCGAGGTATTGAAGGGTCCCCAGGGCACGCTGTTCGGCGAAAGCTCCCTCGGCGGCAATGTGCGGCTCATCACCAAGAAGCCCAATGTCGGGAAAGACGAATTCAGCTTCACGACGCAGGCCGGTCTTACATCCGGCGGGGGCAGCGCCGACGGCGGCGGCGGCATCATCGGCAATCTCGTGGTCGTGCCCGACACCATGGCGGTGCGCGCCGTCCTGTTTTACAACCATGACGCGGGTTATCTGCGGCGCACTTTTCCGGATCCCTCGAGCCCGGCCGTCACCGATCCGAACCTCTCGGCGCCCCGCACCAGCGTCGGCAATCAAGGGGCCGTGGGGACATTTGGCGGGTCCGTGGCGGCGCTTTTGAAGTGGGACCGCTTCGACGCGACGCTGCGCGTCATGTTTCAAAATACCACCGACCATGGCTTTCCCGCGACCTACGCGCCGCTTCCCGGCTTCACGCCGGACTACACGCTGAATCGCGCTTTTGACGTTCAACCGACCGCCAAGGACGTGTGGGCGTTGCCCTCGCTCGACCTCAAGTACGCGGGCCAAGGCTGGTCGTTCGTCTCATCGACCAGCTACTTCTACCGTCACACCGCGGACATCGAGGACTCCACCTACGGTACGCAGCAAGTCCTGGCGAACTACTACCAAGTCAGCGGACTTCCCGCGCAGCCGTATCTGTGGGATGGCGAGCATTTCCACAACCAGTTCACCGAGGAGATGCGTATAGCGTTCGACCCGGTGCACAATTTGAGCGGCACGATAGGTGCCTTCTACTCGCAAACGAACACCAAATTCACCATCCCGCCGACCTACGCCAACGGCCTGGTCGCTGCGAGCGCGGCCAACACCGTCGTTGGTCCTTGGCCGAACGATGAGATCTGGACGCAGACGAACCCGGCGAATCAAAAGGACAAATCGATATTTGGCGAGCTCTACTACAAGTTTTTCGACAAGTTCAGCCTGACCGCCGGGGCGCGGCGCTACTGGCTCACGCAGAACACCGACTTCACGGCCGACGGCTTCATGAACTTCGGGGCCACGCTCAGCGATCCTCAGCACAACAGCCAGCAGGGGACCGATCCGAAGGTCGGGATTTCCTATCAGGCCACCGACGACACCATGGTGTACGCCTCCGCCTCGAAGGGCTTCAGAGCGGGCGGCGCCCAGGCCTATGCGCCGTTCTGCCAGCTGCCGGGCCTGCCCGTGACGGACATCACCCAGTTGAAGTCGGACACGCTGTGGAGCTACGAGGTGGGCACCAAAATCCAGCTGCCGAACCCGGGCCTCCTGGTGTCAGCGGCGGCATTTCACATCAACTGGAGCGACCTGCAGCAGCAGGTGGCGCTGCCCTGCGGCTACTACTTCGACCTCAACGGCGGCAAGGCCACCATCAGCGGCGGTGAAATCGAGATCGCCGGTCATCTCTCGCGGGAGCTGCAAGTGCGGTTCGGCGCGGGTTATGAGAAGACCGATATCACGGATCCGGGGGCTCTTGGACTTCCAGGTATCGGCCTCCTGGCGGGCTCGCGCATTCTGGATACTCCGGCCTGGAACCTCTCGCTCGGCGGCGTTTACACTCGGCCGCTCACCGGCAGCATCGACGGTTTCGTCTCGGCCGATTACAGCTACACGGGCAACAGCGTCGCGCTGCTCAACGGCGGCTATGGAGCCGAGTCCACGCGGCCGGGCTATTCACTGGCCAATCTGCGCTTCGGCATCAATCACGAGAAATCGGAAGTCGCGCTCAACATTCACAATCTGACCAACGCCAAGCCGAATCTAGGCGATATCGGCTACGTCGGCTATGCGCAGTACCAAAATTATGCGGCAGGCACGATCATCCCGCAGGTTGCGACGCTGCAGCCGCTCACGGTGTTGGTGCAGTACAAGCAGAGTTTCTAAGGCGCCAAGGCCCCAAGCGGCATGGGGCCGGCCTCGATGCCGTCGATCCGCATCAAGGCCCGCCCCATTTGAATCCGTTCGCCCTCGCGCACCGCTTCGCTCAAGGCGGCGCCCTGCGGCGCGAACACGATGATGGTGGAACCGTGCTCGAACCAGCCCATCTCTTCCCCCCGGCTCAAGCCCACGTCGCAGGGGATGACATTCGGCCCGCGGTAGCGCAGATGCAGCAACACGTCGAGAAAACGCAGGCGCATGCTCGCGACCAGGATCGCCGCCACGGGCACGAGCGTGATCAGGGCCCCCGACGGCTGAATGCGGCAGCGGATGACCGCCCGTTCGTTCTTGCAGAATAATCTCTCGACGCGTTTCAGCGCGATGGGATTGACGTTCCAGGTATCGCCGGAAATATAGTTGACTTGCTCGACCCGGCAATCGGCGGGAGCGTGGAAGCGGTGATACATGCTCGAGGTCAGCCGCAGCGTCGCGTATTGGCCGCCCTGGTAGTAGCGCACCAGCCCCGCGTCGCCCAAGAGATCCAGGAGCGGATAGGGAAACCCCTTTGCCTGCAGCACCTGTCCCTGCACCACCCGCCCGCAGGCACCGACCAGCGCGTCGCAGGGGCTTACCAGGCTCGCGGGGTCGGGGTCGATGGGCCGCGCGCCGTCCTTGAGTTCGCGGGTGAAGCAATCATGCAGGCTGGTGAAGCGCGTCTTTTTCGCTTCGCTCAAGTCCAGATCGGAAAACAGCCGCCACAGGGCAATGCAGGCATGGCAAACCCAGGGCTGCTCGATCCGGCTCAACCACCCCATGAAGCGCGTCGACAGCCGGCGCGGAATGCGGTTGGTGAGCAGAAAGTTGAGGTCCTCCTGGGCAACGAGGCGGCCAATCAGGGTTTTTACGGTCATCTCAGTGTCATTCGCCTGCAATACAGTTCGCCGGCCATTTTGCTCAGCCAAGGAATCTCGCGATTACTACGATCATCGGGTATGTATTGGGGGCGCTCGTGCTTGCCATCGGCTTGCGCAAGCTGCAAATCCGTCTGCAACTGTCGCGCGCCAAGCATCGCTCGCTGACCGGGCACTCGCGCATGGCGCGCCGTTTCGCCGCGCTGGTGCCGTTCTACGAATACGACGAGTCGCAGTTCTTTTGCGCCGATACGGCGCCGGCGAACATCGCCGCTGCGCGGCGCGCAGGCTTCATGCGCCTCGCCGCGCTGTTCGCCGAACGCTTCAAGAAGACGGCCGAACTTACCGCCGAGATCGCCGGTGGCGTCTCCGACCTGCAGTTCACTTCCCGCAACCGCGTGCCGTTCCAATTCAGCGGCTACGTGCGGCAGCACTTGAGGCCGGGCACCTTCGTCGAATCCTCGTCCGGCGTGACCATCAGCGATCTGGACGGCAACCGGCTGTACGATGTCACCGGATCCTACGGCGTCAACGTCTTCGGCTACGATTTCTACAAGGATTGCATCGCGCGCGGCAGCGAGCGGGTTCGCGACCTGGGGCCGGTGCTCGGCGCCTACCATCCGGTGACCGCCTACAACGTACGGCGCCTGCTGCAGATATCCGGCCTCGACGAGATATCCTTTCACATGTCCGGCACCGAGGCCGTCATGCAGGCGGTGCGCCTCGCGCGCTACCACACGCGGCGCAGTCACTTGGTGCGCTTCTGCGGCGCCTACCACGGGTGGTGGGGCGATGTGCAGCCGGGCGTCGGGAATCCGCTGCCGGCGCGTGAGACCTACACCTTGAAGGACATGGACCAGGCCAGCCTGCGCGTGCTGCGCAGCCGGCGGGACATCGCCTGCGTGCTGGTCAATCCGCTGCAGGCATTGCATCCGAACGTCAGCGCACCCGGCGACTCGACCCTCATCGACAGCGCACGCAAGGCGCACTTCGACCGCGCCGCCTACGCGGATTGGCTCGAGGCATTGCGCGAGGTGTGCAGCGCGCGGGGCATCGTGCTGATCTTCGACGAAGTGTTCGTCGGATTCCGCATTGCGCCGGGCGGCGCGCAGGAGTATTTCGGCGTGCGCGCCGACATGGTCACCTACGGCAAGACGGTGGCCGGCGGGCTTCCCGTCGGCGTTCTGTGCGGGCGCCGCCAGTACATGCGCCGCTTCCGCGAAGACCGGCCGGCGGATATTTGTTTTGCTCGGGGAACCTTCAATGCCCATCCCTACGTCATGGGCGCCATGTATGAATTTCTGCAACGGATCGACACCGATGCCGTGCGCGGCCTGTACCGCGATCTCGACGAGGTGTGGAACGTCCGCGCACAGGCGCTGAACGACCGCCTGGCCGCCGCGGATTTGCCCGTGCGGGTCGCAAACCTGTCCACGATCTGGACCGTCTACTACACCGGCGCCTCGCGCTACAACTGGATGTTTCAATACTACTTGCGCGCCGCCGGCATTGCGTTGAGCTGGGTGGGCACCGGGCGCCTCATCTTCAGTCTCAACTACACTGCTCAGGATTTCGCCGAGGTCGCCGACAGATTTCTGTCGGCGGCGGCGGCAATGGGCCGCGACGGCTGGTGGTGGTCGACACCGCAACTGACCAACAAATCCATCAGACGCCGCGTGTTCAAGGAAATGATTCAGGCGCGATGGGCTTCGGCCACCTCGCCCATGGGATCGATCAGTTCGCCGCGCATCAAGTAAAAGGGCGACTTCCAATAGGTCTTCACGTCATTGAACGGGTCGGTGATGATCTTGGTCAGCCACACCAGGCCGGTTTGCACGTCCTTCAAAAAGAACAGGTGCACCGTGCGGAACAGCAGCGCGCCGATGCCGACGATGAGCCAGATTTCGCCCACGTGGCGCATGAACTCTTCATGGCCGGCAGCGGGTTGGAACAGTCCGAAGAACGTCGGATCGAGCCACAGCAACGCGGGCGACAGCGCCCACACGGCGTGCAGGATCACTTTGCGGCGCAGGTTGTACCCGACCTTGATGTCTTCCTTGAACTTGTGGGTGGCGTGGTTGACCTCGTCATAGCCCTTCGGCTCGAAGAAGAAGTGGCCGGACTGCCGGCTCACCATGGACACCAGCCAGCCGATCAGCGCTGACTTCGCCGGATCGGCGAACGCCGTGACATAGGCGATGATGAAGCTGATGGCGCTGAGCAAATGCAGGGATTGATTGATACGGCTGTGATGGTAGTAGCGATGATCGTCCCATCGCTGGGTCCGCAGTTCCGCCCAAAAACTTTGCATAGTGGTCCCTCGAGAGAAGTTCTACAGAAAATCCGCTATGAAGCAAATATAGGATTTTCGTTACAAGGCTATTACAAGAGGCGCCGCGCGGCCCGTACAGCGACCTGCGTCGCAGCTTTGCAAGAAAACTGAATGTCCGTGTTCATCGTTTCGTCATCCGACAATGCGAGTGTAGTAGGGCATGAGAATCATGATCGTCACCGACGCCTGGTTTCCCCAGACCAACGGCGTTGTCAGCACGTTGGCGCAGACCGCGGCGTGGCTCGGCCGCTTCGGTCACGAAGTCAGGATGATCAACCCGCGCGACTTCCACAGCATCGCCTGCCCGACCTACCCTGAAATCCGTCTGTCGTTGCTACCGTACAAGAAGCTCGCGAGCGAGATCGTTGCATTTGCGCCACAGGCGCTTCACATCGCGACCGAGGGCCCGCTGGGAATCGCCGCGCGGCGCTTCTGCGTGCGCCATGGCATGCGGTTCACCACGTCGTATCACACGCAATTTCCGCAGTACCTGCGCGCGCGCTTCCCGATCCCGCTCAAGCTGTCCTACCACGCGCTGCGCTGGTTCCATGGCGCGGCCACGCGCTGCATGGTGAGCACCGCCTCGGTACGCCGCGATCTCGAATCGCACGGCTTCGTGAATTTGGCGACCTGGCGCCGGGGCGTGGATACCGAGAAATTCAAGCCCCACCCGAAGGATTTCCTCACCTTGCCGCGTCCGATCGCCGCCTATGTCGGACGCGTTGCAGTCGAGAAGAACATCGATGCATTCTTGAAGATGGAGTGGGGCGGCAGCAAGATCGTCATCGGCGACGGTCCGGAGCGGGCGCGGCTGGAGAAGCAATATCCTCATGCCACCTTCATGGGCTATCGCTTCGGAGAGGACCTCGCGCGCCATCTGGCGGCGGCCGACGTCATGGTGTTTCCGAGCCGCACCGATACCTTCGGTCTGGTGAATCTCGAAGCCATGGCCTGCGGCGTACCGGTTGCCGCGTACCCGGTGACCGGGCCGATCGATGTCGTCGAGGATGGCGTCACCGGAGCGCTGGATCTGGATCTCGCGACGGCGGCGTCGCGCGCCCTCAAATTAGACCCCCAGGCCTGCCGGGAGCACGCCCTGAAATCCGGCTGGGACGTCTGCAGCCGCGAGTTCGAGGACAACCTGGAACGTTGCGAGGTGCTGCTTCAGCCGAAGTTGATCTTGGCTTCGAGGTTGGTGCGCGAATCGGCGCTCGACAGCGCCTCCTCGAGCTCGATCCGCCCCTCGCGCACGAGATTGTAGAGCGAACTGTCGAAGCTCAACATGCCGCGTTCCGTGCCGGTGCGGATCGCCTCTTTGACTCCGATCACGTCGCCCTTTTTGATGAGTTCCGAGATATACGGCGTATTGACCATCACTTCGGAGGCGGCCACCCGCGTCCCGTTCTTCGCGGACACCAGGCGCTGCGAGAGGATGGCGCGCAAGTACTGCGAGAGATCCAGGAAGATCTGGTTGTGCTGGTCGCGCGGAAACATGTTGATGATGCGATCGAGGGTCTCGGCGCAATTGTTGGCGTGCAGAGTCGCGATGCACAGGTGCCCCGTGCCGGCGAGCGCGATGGCCGCCTCCATGGTTTCACGGTCGCGAATCTCGCCGACCAGGATCACGTCCGGAGCCGACCGCACGGCGCTGCGCAGCGCGCGGGCGAAAGACTTGGTGTCCAGGCCCACTTCCCGCTGATTGACGATGGACTTCTTGTTGGTATGCAGGAACTCGATCGGATCCTCGATGGTCAATATATGATCCGATGAGGTCTCGTTGCGGTGATTGATCATGGCGGCGAGAGTGGTGGATTTCCCGGCACCCGCCGCGCCCACCATGAGCACCATGCCGCGCTTGAGCATCACCAGGTCCTTGAAAATGTCGGGCATGCCGAGATCTTCGAGCCTCGGCATTTCCGCCGTGATGTAGCGCAGCACCATCGCGGGATATCCGCGCTGATAAAACACGTTCACGCGGAAGCGGCCGAGTCCGGTTTCCGAAATGGCGAAATCGATTTCCAACTCTTCGTTGAAGTGCTCGATTTGTTCCTGCGTCATCAGCCCGAGGGCCGCTTGGCGCACCGTCTCGGGGCTCAGTATCTGCTTGTTGACGGGGTGTATCTTGCCTTCGATCTTGATCTTGACGGGCGCGTTGCACGTGAAAAACAGGTCCGACGCCTTTTTCTCGACCATCAGTTTGAACAGCGGCTTGGTGTTCATCACCTGAGCCGGGAGATCCGGAGTTGCAGACATGTACTAGAACACCTGGCCTTCTTCTTCCTCGACGATCTGCAGCGACTGGCCTTCCCCCTCCGGGTTCTTCATTTCCCGCTTGCTCTCGAGCTTCACGCGCAAGCGCAGCTCGTTCTTCGAATCCGCGTTGCGCAGCGCGTCTTCGTAGGAGATCAAGCCCGCTTCGTACAACTCGTACAGCGCCTGGTCGAAGGTCTTCATGCCGAGACGATTGGAGCGCGACATCACGTCCTTGATCTTGGCGACTTCGCCCTTGAAGATCAAATCCGAGATCAGCGGCGAGGCCAGCATGATTTCCATGGCTGCGATGCGGCCGGTGCCCACTTCGCGCGGTATCAGGCGCTGCGAGATCAGTGCGCGGATGTTCAAGCTCAAATCCATGAGCAGCTGCTCGCGCCGCTCCTCGGGGAAGAAATTGATGATGCGGTCGATCGCCTGGTTGGAACTGTTGGCGTGCAGGGTGGCCAGCACCAAGTGGCCCGTCTCGGCGAACTGGATCCCGTATTCCATCGTCTCGCGATCGCGAATTTCGCCGATGAGGATCACATCGGGCGCCTGGCGCAGGGTGTTCTTGAGGGCCAGATGCCAGCTCTCGCAGTCCACGCCCACTTCGCGGTGCGTCACCACGCAGCCCTTGTGGGCGTGCACGTATTCCACCGGATCCTCGATCGTGACGATGTGCCCGCGCGTCTTTTCGTTCCGATAACCGACCATTGCGGCCAGCGAGGTGGACTTGCCCGATCCGGTGCCGCCCACCAGGATCACGAAGCCGCGCTTCGACAGAACGACCTCCTTCAATACGGGCGGCAGATCGAGCTCCTCGAACGTCGGTATCTTGGCGTTGATGGTGCGCAGCACCGCGCCGGTGAATCCCTGCTGCACGAAGGCGCTGACGCGAAAGCGTCCGATCCCGGGCGGCGAGATCGCGAAATTGCACTCCTTGCTGGAATCGAATTCTTTGGTTTGCCGGTCATTCATGATGGCGCGAACCAGCCCCGCGCTCTGCTCCGCGCTCAAGGAGCGATCGGATTGAGGCCGAATCTCGCCGTCCACCTTGATGGCGGGCGGGAAACCGGCGGTGATGAACAAGTCCGAGCCCTTCTTTTCGACCATGCGCCGGAGCAGATCCTGCATCAGGCGTATTGCTTGTTCGCGTTCCATTAGATGCTGTCCTTGTTCTGCGCCTTGTACTTGGCCTCTTCGCGGCTGACGACACCTTTTTGAACCAATTCCTGCAGGCACTGATCGAGGGTCTGCATGCCCTGGCCCTGGCCCGTCTGAATCGCCGAATACATTTGCGCGATTTTGCCCTCGCGGATCAGGTTGCGGATAGCGGGGGTGCCGATCATGATTTCGTGCGCCGCAATACGGCCTCCGCCGACCCGTTTCATCAGGGTCTGGGAAATCACGGCTCGCAGACTCTCGGACATCATGGCGCGCACCATGTCTTTTTCCGAGGCCGGGAACACGTCCACGATACGGTCTATGGTTTTCGCGGCCGAGCTCGTGTGCAGGGTACCGAACACCAGATGCCCCGTTTCTGCCGCGGTCAACGCCAAACGGATGGTCTCCAGATCGCGCATTTCGCCCACCAGCACGATATCGGGATCTTCGCGCAGCGCCGAGCGCAGCGCCTCGCTGAACCCCAGGGTATCGCGATGCACTTCGCGCTGATTGACCAGGCAGCGCTTGCTTTCGTGCACGAACTCTATGGGGTCTTCTATCGTGATAATGTGGTCGGGGCGGTTGTCATTGCAATGGTTGACCATGCCGGCAAGCGTCGTCGACTTGCCCGAGCCGGTCGGCCCGGTGACCAGCACGAGGCCGCGGGGAAGCATGCATAAATCTTTGAAAGTCTTGGGCGCGTTCAATTCGTCCAGCGACAGGATGGTGGACGGAATATTGCGGAATACCGCGCCGGCGCCGCGATTCTGGTTGAAGGCGTTGACCCGGAAACGCGCCAGCTTGGGGATCTCGAATGAAAAATCGGTCTCGAAGAACTCTTCGAACGCCTTGCGCTGCTTGTCGTTCATGATGTCGTACACCATGCCGTGCACTTCTTTGTGCATCAGGGCAGGCATATTGACGCGCTTCATGTCGCCGTCGACGCGGATCATGGGCGGGACTCCCGCCGACAGATGCAGGTCAGACGCGTTGTTCTTCACCGCAAAGGCGAGAAGTTGCGCGATATCAACCGCCATTTACGGCTCCTAAGTCGGCTGGTTTAAGCCAACAGCAGTATATAAGAGGGTGTCCTCACCCAATATGTTAATTGGTCCGCAGAATTCGACGCTTCATGTGAACTGCGTCCGGTCTCGGATACGTCAGGCGGCCACGGCCGCGGGACGTGACCCGGCCGCGGTCACTTTGGTGGCCGTCACCAAGGCACAGACTGCCGAAACCGTCCGGGCGGCCGCCACCGCCGGCGTCACGGATTTCGGGGAAAACTACGTTCGGGAAGCCTTGGCCAAGATGGACCGGTTGGCCGATCTGAAGCTGCACTGGCACTTCATCGGCGGCATTCAGTCCAACAAGACCCGCGCCATCGCGGAACGCTTTGATTGGGTGCACAGCATCGACCGGTTGAGCATCGCGCGGCGCCTGTCGGAGCAGCGGCCCTTTCACGCACCGCCCCTCGACCTGTGCATCCAGGTCGAGCTGGTGCCCGAACCGAACAAGGGCGGCGCCGCACCGGGCGAACTCCCGGCGCTCGCAGCCGCAACCGCGGCGCTGCCCCGCGTCCGCTTGCGCGGGCTGATGTGCGTCCCGCCGCCGCAGCCCGATGCCGTGTCCGAGCGCGCGGTCTTCGCACGCCTACGCGCGCTGCTCGAAGAGCTCAACGCGTCCGGCCACAAGCTCGATACACTGTCGATGGGGATGAGCGGGGACTTTGAGTCCGCCATCGCCGAGGGGGCGACGATGGTCCGGATAGGAACGGCGCTTTTCGGGGCCCGGTAGACTTCAGCGGGGGTGTGGGGGTACATGAACAATATACGTAGGCTCGCATTCATCGGCGGCGGCAATATGGCCGCCGCGCTGATCGGGGGTTTGACCAAGCGCGGCCTGCCGAGTGAGCGGGTGGTGGTATTCGATCCGAGCCACCAGCAGCTGCATCGTCTGGTCCGGGACTACGGGGTCAAAGCCGCCGCCGACAACGGGAACGCGGTGAAGGGCGCCGAGGTGGTCATTCTCGCCGTCAAGCCGCAGCAAATGCGCGCCGTGGCCTTGGGACTGGCGCCGCACCTGGCGGACGCCCGCCCCTTGCTGATCTCGGTCGCCGCGGGCATCCCGCACGCGGCGCTCGCGCGCTGGTTTGGGCCGCACATCCCCGTGATCCGCACCATGCCGAATCGGCCCGCCCTCAACGGCTTCGGCGCCACGGGTTTGTATGCGCCGGCAAGCGTCGGTGCCGCCAATCGGGCGTTGGCGGAGATGATCATGGGCGCGGTCAGCGCCACCGTGTGGGTGGAGCACGAATCGCAAATGGATACCGTCACCGCGCTGTCCGGCAGCGGCCCGGCGTATTTTTTCCTGTTCATGGAGGCCCTCGAAGCGGCCGCGCACGAGCGCGGGCTGCCCAACGACGTCGCCCATCGATTGACGCTGGAAACGGCGTTCGGAGCCGCGCAAATGGCGCGCCAGTCCGCCGACTCGCTGGCTACGCTGCGCGAGCAGGTCACTTCGAAAGGGGGCACGACCGCGGCGGCTCTCGAGGTTCTGAATGCGGCCGGCCTTCGTGCGATCGTCGCTCATGCAGTGGCCGCGGCCGACCGCCGTTCCGCCGAACTCGCCGCCGAGTTCGGCACCCCTTAAGACTCGAGCATATCCCTCATGGAAGCCGTCAAATACATCGTCGACACGCTGCTCTGGCTGCTGATGCTGGCCTTCGTGCTGCGCCTGCTGTTCCAATGGGTCAGGGCGGATTTTCGCGAACCTCTGGCCGATGCCATCGTGCGCGTGACCAATTGGCTGATATTGCCGCTGCGCAGGGTGCTGCCGCCCATCGGCAAGCTCGACACCGCGACGGCGGTGGCGGTGCTCGCCGCCGCGTCGGCACGCAGCTTTGCCGCAATGGCCATGGCGGGCGAGGGCGTCGGGGACCTGAGTGTGTTCTTGCGCCTCACACTCGTCAACCTCGCTGAACTGGTGCTGTACATTTACTTGTTCGCCCTTCTCCTCTATGCGTTGACGAGTTTCGTCTCGCCGGGCGGATACTCCCCGGGGGTGCGGTTGCTGACGCGGCTTTGCGAACCGATATTGAAACCTGTGCGCCGGATCATTCCGCCGATCGGCCGGATAGATTTTTCGGTGCTGTGGGTGTCGATCGCAATCGGCGCGCTGCTCAGGCTCCTTGTGCTGCTTCGTTGAACATCGCCTCCTACATGCCTGAAATCACAGCGAACGACACGTCTCGCCCCGCGGAGCGCGGGGCTCAAGTGGACGCGGAAGCCTGAAAATCCAGCTTGGGCCGACGCGATGCGCACGAATCTTTTTTCTCAATTGCGCTAAACATCGGCTTTTTTCTATGTTATTTTCGGCGCCGAGTTGAATTAGTGGGCATTTAAGGCCCACGTTGGGCAGTAAATGCCCGCGTTAGCAAACATAAGCAGGAGATTTAATATGGCGAAAAAGAATGCAGCACCGACCAAGTCTGAAATTCTCGCTAGCATTTCGAAGGAAACAGAGCTCTCAAAGAAGCAGGTCGGAGCCGTGTTTGACTCGCTTTCCGCCGCGATCAAGAAGAGTCTGCGCAGTCACGGCTTGTTTACGTTGCCTGGACTTCTGAAGATGAAGGTCGTGAAGAAACCGGCTACGAAGGCGCGTGAGGGTATCAACCCCTTCAACGGCGAAAAAATGATGTTCAAAGCGAAACCGGCGAGCAAGAAAGTGCGCATTGCCGCGCTCAAAACGCTCAAGGAATTCGTGAACTGATATTTGTCCGCATTCGGGGCGGCTGTCTTTTCAGCCGCTCCGAATCGCATCGATGACGGCGTCCCGCAATTCGCGCAGACGCCCATGGAAGAAGTGCCCCACCCCGTGCAGCACCACCAGCCGCGGCTTGGGGTCGAGTCCATTCACCCAGTTGATGACTGCGGCCGGATCCACCACGTCGTCCGCATCTCCCTGAACGACGAGCCACGGACAGCGCGGAACGGCCATCTCCGACGCATCGAAGAGCGTGACAGCGGGTGCGATGGTGATCAAATGGCGCGGCACCCGCCGCTGCGCCAGGCGCAATGCGACGTAGCCGCCGAACGAAAATCCCGCCAGCACCATCGTTCGGCCGGGCCAGCGCGCGGCCCCCCAAGACGCAACGGCGTCCGCATCGGCGGTCTCCCCGGCGCCTTGGTCGAATGCACCGGCGCTCGCGCCGACGCCGCGAAAATTGAAACGCAGCGTCGGCATGCCGATTTCCTGCAGCGCGCGCGCCACGGTGGTCACCACTTTGTTGTCCATGGTGCCGCCGAATAAAGGATGCGGATGGCAAATGACCGCAAAGCTCGGCCCTTCCGCGCCCGGGTCCTCGACGATCGCCTGCAGCGCGCCCGCTTGCCCCTCGATGGAGAGACGTTCAGGCGTGGAACTCATTCAATGGCGATGAGATCGATGTCGAAGACCAAGGCCGCGCCCGGCGGAATGACGCCGCCGGCGCCGCTGTCGCCGTACGCGAGCTCCGCGGGAATGATGAGGCGGCGGCTCTCGCCGATCTTCATGCCGGCCACGCCCTGATCCCAACCCTTGATGACCTGGCCGGTGCCGAGCGGAAAGCGAAAAGGCTGCCCTAGGGTGCGGGAGCTGTCGAACTGCTTGCCTTTATTGTCCGGCGCCGAGGCCTCGTACAGCCATCCGGTGTATTGCACGACCGCAATTTTTCCGGCGGTCACGCCTTCGCCCGCACCGGGTTTGAGTTGCACGGATTGCATCGAGCTCACCGGGCTCGCGGGCGCGGCGCTGGGTTTGCCGCTGCACGCCGCGATGAAACCGGCGAGTAGTGCGGCGCCAACCTTCCACGCGAGGTTAGTGCGGGCCATGCGCCATCTTAAACGATTTTTCGGCGGCGATGCTTCGCCGCGCCGGCGACGATTCACCGCGAGGCGCGGCTGCGCTCGGGCCTCAATTGCGCGGCGTAAATTTTCAGGGCGGCGGCCAGGCTGAGCACCATCAGCGCCGAACAGATGAGCGGTACCTGGGCGCCGGTCACGATTGCGGCGCCGATGCCGAGCATTCCCAAGCAGCCAGCCGCCAACAGACCGATTTCGGCG
>Ga0209656_10000342_pt1 | contig 31087 bp, 27 predicted proteins | sample BogFormECP12_OM2_FD_188239 | JGI IMG/M metagenome (GOLD analysis project Ga0209656, IMG submission 188239) | Bog forest soil microbial communities from Calvert Island, British Columbia, Canada - ECP12_OM2 (SPAdes) (version 2) | ecosystem: Environmental > Aquatic > Freshwater > Wetlands > Bog ...
CATCCGATAGATCGCGGCGAGCCACATCCCCCTTCCCCGGTATGCCCTCGTGTTTGCGCGGTCTCGACCGCCACGGGTGTGGTGCCCACCAGCACCTGCTGGGTGCGTCGACGAGGCCAGGGCGGCGCGGTCCTCAGGGGCGATGCCCAGCACGGTCTGCGGTAGCGTTGGCGGCACGTGAACTTGTCCAGCGAAACCGCTGATCGCAGCGGTCTTGTAGGGATGGAAGCAAGCGGTGAGGACTCATCGCCAATTGACGTCCTTCAGGCGGAGGGTCGCCGTACTGGCGGAAATGATCGCAGCTGGTGCCGTGCTCCTGCAGTGCACCGCCGCGCCGCCACCTCTTGCGGCCACAGCGTCACCGTCTGCCGCTCCGTCGTCGGCAAGCTCGCCACCAGCACCTGCCGGTGCAACCGTTCAGCCGGTCACGGCCGCCGAACTCGGCCCGAGCTGGCGGCCGGGTTGCCCAGTCGAACCGGGGCAGCTGCGGCGGGTCGACGTCGACCACATCGGTTTCGACGGTCAGACGCACCGCGGTGAGCTGATCGTGCACGAAGACCTGGTGCCGGAGGTCATCACGATCTTCGAGCAGCTTTACCAACTGGGCTTTCCCATCGAGAAGATCCGCACGGTCGACTACTATCCGGCCGCTGATGATGAGCTATCCATGGAGGACAACAACACTTCGGCGTTCAACTGCCGAGGCATCCCAGGAACCAACCAATGGTCTGAACACGCCTATGGTCGGGCTATCGACCTCAACCCGCTGCTCAACCCCTGCATCTACGCCAGCGGCGCATTCCAACCGAAGAACGCGGCGGCATACCTAAAACGCAGCCGCACCGACCCGGGACTCTTACACGGCGGCGACCCAGCCGTACACGTCTTCACAGATCGTGGGTGGCGGTGGGGCGGCTACTGGACGACTCCTATCGACTACCAGCACTTCGAGCGGCCCTGATCGCTCACAACGACTCGGCCGCCGGATCCGTCATATGTGACGTACCAGGAGCAACAGCGGGCTGGTTGGAGCCTGGGTCGGCAACACGCCGGGCGGGGTGATCGGCTTAGGGGCTGGTACACGTGATGATGGAGTGACTGATGAGCTCGGTGATGGTGGATTGTTCGAGGTAGATCTTGGACATTGCGCAGACCCGCATTTCGCGAGGCCGAAGCCGCCCGGTGGACAAGACGTTTCGCGTCTGCGACGCAGATCAGAAATTGTTGTTGCACTTGGCCTGGTTCATTGGCGAGTTGGTCGACGAGCATTTGGATCTTGTCTGCATTCGGGCCGCCTCCACCGATCCGCGGCCGATGGTGCGCATCCTGTTGTACGGCTACACCATCGGGGTGCGCTCGTCGCGAGTGATCGCACGCAAATGCGTCGAAGACGTTCCCTTTCGGTGGCTGGCCGCTGGGGCAGCCCCGGATCACCGGGCGCTCGCCCGATTCCGCAGGCGGCACCTGTCTGCGCTCCGGCACCTATTCGTGCAGGCGTTGGCGTTATGTCATGCCGCGGGCATGGTGCGGCTGGGCCGGGTCGCGCTGGACGGCACAAGGGTGCGGGCCAACGTTCTCGCCGAGGAGGTCTCGGCGCTGCTGGCCGACGCCGAACGGATCGACAAGGCCGAGGACGCGACATCAGGCAAAACCAGTCTGGCGCAGCGTGCGCTGGTGGGCGGGCTCTTAGTCGCTTTGACCGTCGGGGGCGGTTACGCCGTCGCGGCACACAAGACGGTCATGCTGTCCGTCGACGGCTTACCGATGATGGTGTCGACCTTGAAGTCGCGGGTGATCGACGTGGTGCGGGAAAAGGGCTTCGCCGTCGGTGACCACGACGATCTCTATCCGGCCGCCAATCAGCGGGTCCATCAGTCCGACACCATCGTGCTGCGACGTGGTCGGCCGCTGCAGGTGTCGATAGATGGCCGGCAGAGCAAGCAGGTGTGGACGACGGCCTCGACTGTCGACGAGGCTCTCAAGCAGCTGTCGATGAGCGATGCCGCCCCCGTCGCGGCGTCTCGTGGCAGCCGATTGCCGCTGGCCGGCATGGCGTTGCCGGTGGTCAGCGCGAAGAACGTGCACATCAACGACGGCGGGGTGGCAAGCGACCGGCGCTTGGCGGCGCCCAACGTGGGCGTGCTGCTGGCGGTGGACGGTGCGCCGCTGGAACAGGGCGACAGGGTGGTGCCCGCGGCGTCGACGCCGGTCACCGAGGGCATGCAGATCGCGGTCACCCGCATCCGGGTGAAGAACGTCACCGCGCGCATGCCCCTGCCGGCGTCGACGTGGCGCATCGAGGACCCGACGATGAACATGAGCCGCCACGTCGTCCTGGACCCCGGCACTCCCGGCCTCCAGGACGTCACGTTCGCCGTCTCGATCGTCAACGGTGTCGAGACCGGCCGACGGCTTGTGGCCCACGAGATCGTGACACCCGCCCGGCCGTCGGTGCTGCGGGTCGGTGCCAAGCCGGGCACCGAGGTGCCGCCGGTGAGCGACGCCGCGACCTGGGACGCGCTAGCCTCCTGCGAGGCCGGCAGCAACTGGGCCATCAACACCGGCAATGGCTTCTACGGCGGCGTGCAGTTCAACGAGAACACCTGGGAGGAAAACGGCGGACTGCGTTACGCGCCGCGCGCCGACCTAGCCACTCGGGAAGAGCAGATCGCAATAGCCCAGGTCACCCTGGAACGGCAGGGCTGGGGCGCCTGGCCGGTATGCAGCGCCAGACGCGGGTGAACTGATCATCCGGTGGCTCGGGTGGAGCCGGATACGGCATCCGTCCGACTCGGGCCGCCCATCCGACGCCACAGCTCGACAATTTACGACCCCGGCATGTCGGCCGATGTCACGACGCGTTCACGCGTGCCGAGCGGTTTCCTGCGATCTGGTTGATCAGCGCGGCGGGTCAGCGACTCGAATCCGTGGGGCGCAGTGCCACGAATGCGCTGGCCCAGGCTTGGACCTCGGCGTCAGTGCCGAGAATTTGACTCTTGACCCTCATCTCGGGGGTATAGAGCCGGCCCACCCAGTAACCCAGCTCGAAGTCAACCCGTACGAGTGAGCCGTCGGCCAGTCGATGGTGTCCGGTGCTCATGGGTTTTGCCTGGTGCGTGGGCGAACGTGCCCGCCGGTAATCGGGTTCGATGACCCTGCCGTCTGAGCGCGGCACAAGTCATGCGGTATCGGCTCCATGAGCGTCCCCTTCGGCGACCAACGCTAGGGCCAACGTTAGCTACCCGTGGCTATCCCGCAAATTTTTGTCTATTAGCCAGATTGCGCTTCTGCCGCGTGACGCTGACGTCTCCGCAAATACGATAGCGGAGCGCTCGGGAGGTGACTAGCGCTAGCGTCAATTTTGTCCGCGAGTCCTTGCCAACATCACGACCTTGGACATGTCCATGCCCGTGAAATGGGACTATAGTGGTGACCAGAGGGGAAAATCCCAGCCCGCTCCCGAAGGCCCCCGTTCGCCGCGAGGACGGTCGCGTCGCGTTGGAGCGGGCATCCAAGATCGTCTGGCCAGCGAGCGTAACGCTTCAGCCTCTGGAGATTTCTCCTAGTTGCCTGAGTACCTCTCGTCAACTCATCAATCCACCTGTCGATGCTTGCACGCCCCCAACAGCGGACGCCCGGGCGCTGTTGGACTGGAGCGATCTTGGCGTAAGCAGCCTCTTGCTGACGGGCACGGACGGCGGTCTTGACGTGGCCTCGGTGTCCGATACATTACTGCTGTGACCTGCGTTTTTTCGGTAGAGCTGCCGGGAATCGAACCCGCTACAAGAAACGGTGTGACCTGCCGAAACGCTAGATTTGACGACGCGAGACAACGCGAAACGACGCGAAACGACCTGCGGATACACCGAGAGGTGTTGATGGCATCAACACACCGAAGCCGTCTCCCCCGCCGCTAACGGAACCCCGCGGTCCGGTGGCGGGAGCCATTGAACCGGCACGGAATGGGCCTAGCGGTCTGCTCTTCAGCGACCTCGCGGTGTGGGACGGCCACGTCGCGATGGTGGTCGGCAACGGAATGATGATCGAAGCCAGGTATCAATAGGGGCGCGTCCGCAGCCGGCATGGGATTCGCCGGATGACGAGCGGCTCGTAGGGGTGTGTAAGTCGCGCCATTTCACCCATTCTTGGTTTTTCTGATGGTGAGGCCGTTGTCGGCGCCGGCGGGTTCGTCTGCTCGCCTTTAGAGTTTGGTGAACCGTGTAAGGGAGTCCTGGTGGCTGGTGCCGGGTGGCAGTTCTGGGTCGACCGGGGCGGCACGTTCACTGACATCGTGGCGCGCCGGCCGGACGGACGCCTGCTGACGCACAAGCTGCTGTCGGAGAACCCTTCCCGGTATCGCGATGCAGCGGTGGCCGGGATCCGTGCGCTCCTCGGGACCTCCGAGGACGTGGCCATTCCGGTCGCGCGGGTGGAGGTGGTGCGGATGGGCACTACCGTGGCGACCAATGCGCTGCTGGAGCGCAAGGGGGAGCGCACATTGTTGGTGATCACCCGCGGTTTCGGCGACGCGCTGCGCATTGCCTACCAGAATCGTCCGCGTATTTTCGACCGGCACATCGTGCTGCCGGAGATGCTGTATGAGCGGGTCGTCGAGGTCGACGAGCGGATCATGGCTGACGGCACGGTGCTACGCGCGCCCGATCTTGAGCTGCTGGACGAGCAGCTGCGGCAGGCCCACGCCGACGGGATCGGCGCGGTCGCGGTGGTGTGCCTGCACAGTTACTTGTACCCGGCACACGAGCGCGAGATCGGCAAGCTGGCCGAGCAGATCGGGTTCGCCCAGATCTCGCTGTCATCGGAGGTCAGCCCGCTTATGAAACTGATCCCCCGCGGGGACACCACCGTGGTCGACGGCTACTTGTCCCCAGTGCTGAGCCGCTATATCAACCAGGTGGCAGACCAGATGCGTGGCGTGCGGCTAATGTTCATGCAGTCCAACGGGGGGCTGGCCGAGGCAGGGTACTTCCGCGGCAAGGACGCGATCCTGTCCGGTCCGGCCGGGGGGGTCGTCGGCATGGTGCGGATGTCGGCATTGGCTGGGTTCGATCATGTCATCGGCTTCGACATGGGCGGCACCTCCACCGATGTGTCGCACTATGCCGGCGAGTACGAGCGCGTGTTCACTACCCAGGTGGCCGGGGTCCGGCTGCGCGCTCCAATGCTCGACATCCACACGGTGGCCGCGGGCGGGGGATCGATCCTGCATTTCGACGGCAGCCGCTACCGGGTCGGCCCGGACTCGGCTGGGGCCGACCCGGGCCCGGCCTGCTATCGGGGCGGCGGCCCGCTCTGCGTCACCGACGCCAACGTGATGCTCGGCCGCATCCAGCCGACGCACTTCCCGGCTGTGTTCGGTCCCGGCGGCGATCAGCCGCTCGATAACGAGATCGTGCAGCGCCGCTTCACCGAACTGGCCGCCGACATCCGGGCGCGGACCGGTGATGACCGGTCGCCCGAGCAGGTCGCCGAGGGGTTTCTACAGATTGCGGTGGCCAACATGGCCAACGCGGTCAAGAAGATCTCCGTTCAAAAAGGGCACGACGTGACCCGGTACGTGCTGACAACGTTCGGCGGCGCCGGCGGGCAACACGCTTGTGCGGTCGCGGACGCGCTGGGTATGCGCGCGGTGCTCGTCCCTCCGATGGCCGGTGTGCTCTCGGCCCTCGGGATCGGCCTGGCCGACACCACCGCCATGCGGGAGCAGTCCGTGGAGATCCGGCTCGAGAACGCCGCGCTGGGGAAGTTGGCCACGGTCGCGGACTCCCTCGAACATGCCGCCCGTGCCGAGCTGATTGACGAGGGCATCCCGATCGAACGGATCCGGGTGGTTCGCCGGGCGCATCTGCGCTACCAGGGAACCGACACCGCGATCCCGGTCGAACTGGCCGAGCTCAAGGCCATGATCACGGCGTTTGAAGGCAGCCACCGCGCAATGTACTCGTTTCTGATGGACCGTCCGCTGATCGCCGAAGCGGTCTCGGTCGAGGCTATCGGGCTCACCGAGCAACCCGACCTGTCCCACCTGGGCGATCAGCTCGCCGACGGCACCAGCTCGTCAGAAACCGTATGGATCCACTCAGGCGGATCGTGGCGCGACGCCCCACTACGTCACCGGGAGCGGATGCGGCCAGGGGACACCGTGACCGGCCCGGCGATCATCACCGAGGCCAACGCCACCACCGTCGTCGACGATGGCTGGCAGGCGACGATGAGCCGATCCGGGCACCTGCTCGCCGAGCGCGTGATCGCCCCCGCGCAGCCTGATGCCGACACCGAGGCCGACCCGGTGCTGCTAGAGATCTTCAACAACCTGTTCATGTCGATCGCCGAGCAGATGGGTACCAGGCTGGAAGCCACCGCCCAGTCGGTGAACATCCGGGAACGACTGGACTTTTCCTGTGCGCTGTTCGATCCGGACGGCAACCTCGTCGCCAACGCACCGCACATCCCGGTGCATCTCGGCTCGATGGGCACCACCGTCAAGGAAGTGATCCGCCGGCGCGTCGGCGGTATGAAGCCCGGTGACGTGTACGCAGTCAACGACCCTTACCACGGCGGTACCCACCTGCCGGATGTCACCGTCGTGACCCCGGTCTTCGACACCGTCGGCGAGCACGTCCTGTTCTTTGTCGCCTCTCGTGGGCACCATGCCGAAATCGGCGGCATCACCCCCGGCTCCATGCCCGCCAAAAGCCGCCAAGTCCACGAAGAAGGCGTGCTGTTCGACAACTGGCTACTCGCGGAGAACGGCGAGTTCCGCGAAACGGCAACCCTGCGCATACTCACCGAAGCGCCCTTCCCGTCCCGCAATCCCGACACCAACCTCGCCGATCTCCGCGCGCAGATCGCCGCCAACCAGAAAGGCGTCGATGAGGTGCGCAAGATGATCGACCACTTCGGCCTCGATGTCGTGCAGTCCTACATGCGCCATGTCCAAGACAACGCCGAGGAAGCGGTCCGTCGCGTCATCGACAGGCTCGACGACGGCGAATACCGCTACCTTATGGATTCCGGCGCGACGATCGCCGTCCGTGTCACCGTTGACCGCGCCACCCGCAGCGCGACCCTTGACTTCACCGGAACCTCGCCCCAGCTGGGCACGAACTTCAATGCGCCGTCCTCGGTGGCGACCGCCGCGGTGCTCTACGTGTTCCGGACTCTGGTCGCCGACGAGATCCCGCTCAACGACGGGTGCCTGCGTCCGCTGCACATCGCCATACCCGAAGGGTCGATGCTCGCGCCGACCTACCCAGCCGCGGTTGTCGCAGGCAACGTCGAAACCTCACAGGCGATCGTCGGCGCGCTGTTGGCCGCTCTGCGTGTGCAGGCCGAAGGAGCCGGGACGATGAACAACGTCACCTTCGGCAACGAACGCCGCCAGTACTACGAAACCGTCGGATCCGGCTCCGGGGCCGGTGACGGGTTCGACGGGGCGTCGGTGGTGCAGACGCACATGACGAACTCCCGGCTCACCGATCCCGAGGTGCTCGAATGGCGTTTCCCGGTGCTGCTGAGGGAATTCGCCGTCCGACGCGGCAGCGGCGGTGCCGGACGCTGGCACGGCGGTAACGGCGCCGTGCGTCGAATCGAGTTCACCGAGCCCATGACCGTGAGCACGCTATCCGGTCATCGGCGAGTCGCGCCCTACGGTATGGCCGGCGGCTTACCCGGAGAGCTGGGACGCAACCATGTGGAACGCGCCGACGGCAGCAACGTCGAGCTCGCTGGGTGCGACTCGACCGAACTCCAGCCCGGTGACACGCTAGTGATCGAAACCCCCGGCGGCGGCGGATACGGCAGGCCCTAATGACGCCGTTCGGGATGCTGAGCGTCTCGAACGCGTCATTCACAACGTTCCTCTCCGACCACCTACCGGGAAAAGTGGCGTTGGCTGGGCGTCAACGGTCTCCGTCCCTGGCCTTTTCGGTTGCGACCTGGGCGGCAAGAACCGCGGCTTCTCGCGCATTGCGGCCAGGTAGCCAAGTCCATCGGCGCCATGCATGCTGCGACCAGCGAGTCGGCCTCCAGGACCGGATCGGGTCAGCTCACGGTGATGCCGTTGTCGATGGTGTAGACGGCGCCGGTGATCGATGGCGCCTCATCTGATGCGAGGAAGGCGAAGAGCGCCGACGCCCCCTCGGCGCTGAGCCGGACAGTGATCGCCCGGCCAATCCCCGACGCCGCGCCTGTGATGAGCGCGACCTTCCCGTCGAACCGTCCCATTATCTGCTCATCCCCTGCCCCGTGGCGTCCTCGACGCACGAACGGCACCGACGGTGAGTCGTCCAGTGTGTTCAGCCAACCACGCGGATCGGGACGTTCGACCAGCCGGCCACGTTTGCCATCGTGACCCGCCGCACGCCCGCCCAGTCCACCTGATACTCGGGCATCAGATCAAGCATCACATCGAGCGCGATGCGGCCTTCCATCCGTGCCAGAGCGGCGCCGAGACAGCTATGCACGCCGTACCCGAAATTGAGGTTGTGCCCCGACGGGATCCGGTCGATGTCGAATCGATCGGCATCGGGGAAGGCTCGCCCGTCACGAGTCGCCGACCCGTTGATCAGCATCACCACGCTGCCCGCGGGGATGGTCGTTCCGTGCAGTGTCACCTCTCGGGTGCTGTATCGGAGCTGGTACTGCGTGGGCGCCTCGTACCGAAGCAGTTCCTCGAACGCGAAGGGAATCTTGCTCCTGTCCTCGCGCAGCTTCTGCCAGTGATCGGGGTTGTGGGCGAAGGTGACCGCGGCATTGCCGATGAGCTTCGTGACCGTCTCGGCGCCGGCGCCCCCGAGCATCATGCCGAACGCGGCGATCTCCATGTCGGTGAGTTTCGCGACACCGCCGTCGCGGCTGACGTCGACCTGGATCAGGCGGCTGATCATGTCGTCCTGCGGGTCGGCCCGGCGCTGCCGGACCAGGTCGTAATAGAACATGCCGGTCGCGATCGTGGCCTCCACGCCCTCGGCAGTGGGGTGGAAGTCTCCGGGCTTGCGCTCCAGCATCGTGTCCAACGACAACCGGACCTGCTGTCGATGTTCGGGAGGAACCCCGAGCATTGTGGTGATGATCTCGACCGGGAACAGCGCCGCGAAATCGGCGACCACATCGAACGAGGCGGGGTCGAGGGTGTCGGCAACGTCGGTGATCTTGGCCCGGATCATCGGTTCCAGGGCCGCGATCGCCCGTGGCGTGAACACCTTGTTGACCAGTTTGCGCATCACCGTGTGCTCGGGCGGGTCCATCATGATGATCATCGCCGGCTGCGTGGGATCGGGTTCGGTGAGGTACATGTCGAGCGTGATGCCCCTGGCCGACGAGTAAGTTTGGAAATCCTTCATCGCCGGCGCGACGTCCTCGTAGCGCGACAGCGCCCAAAAACCGTACTTCTCGTTGTGGTACACCGGTGCCTCATCGCGGAGGCGACGGTAGGTGTTGAAGGGGTCGCTGAAGTAGTCCTCGGAAAACGGGTCGAACTCCACCGAGCCACCGGAGATTGTCTCCGCCATGGTCATAACACCGCTCCGATGTTGTTTTAGTGCTTGATCCTGTCCCACTGTTACCTGCACCGAGCAAGGTCTCCTCGGTGGGCTTGCCGCGGCTCCGGCGCACCTGCGAACCGAAGAGCCGAATCGTATCGTCGCTCGAGCAGCGAACTGGCCGAATCCGTCGATCCCACGCGTCGAGGAGCGCACGGCGGGATCGGGCGGCCACTCGGTTCTGCCGTGGAAATCGCGGGTGCGAGGTACCTCGAGGACGCCCTGATGGCGCGCCAGATGCACAGACTCTGATGACGGCTGCGCGTCAGTCGACTCAGCCGGCTACCGGCATGGCGGCCGACCAGGTCGGGCAGTGGTCGTACCGCCGTTGCCTCAGGCCGCGACGACGGCTTTCGAATGGGTAGGTGACGTGGTGGCCGGTGAGGAAGGCGCGGAAACCGGAATCTCGACGCTGGTGTATCTCCTGCCCCAAACACATCGCAATGACTGCCGCCCTCAGGCTGGATGAGTCCCGCGGGCGAATTTTCCCTCTGACCAGCTATTTTGTTGTGGAGCTGCCGGGAATCGAACCCGGGTCCTACGGCATGTCCTCAAGGCTTCTCCGTGCGCAGTTCGCTGTGCCTCTACTCGGATCTCCCGGTCTCGCGAACTCGCCGGGATGACGATCCCAGTCGCTGTTTGGTGTCCCGATGAGTCCCGCGACCGGACTCACCGGTTTATCCCTCTAGCTGATGCCAGGGTCCGGGCCGAGGGCGTTCCCGGTCTGACAGACTAGCCGTCGCTTAGGCAGCGAGAGCGTAGTCGCGCTGATTTGAATCGGCGCTTAATTGGTCGCAACGACGCTTACGGTGGTCTCTTGCCTGCACCGGCACGCTTCCCTTGGTTCGATGCGCGAAGTCGAAACCGTTCAGCCCCTCGCATCCCTGCCGACCTCCGGCAGGACCCTCCATTGTACGACCTATCCAACAACTGGCCAGCGAATATCCATCCCGAGCGCCGCGACTTCGAACTCAGCGACGCGACACGCCGGTCAGTCGTCGCCGAGTTCAATCTCGCGGAGCACGGCGTTCAATCTCGGCGGAGCCAAAGCGCGATCACATCACGAACTTGAGGTTCTCGGCGATCCGCCGGGCCACATCGGTGTCGCCGGACAATTCGAGAGCATTGACGTTCGCGTCGGCGGCGGTCCGCCCGCCGATCAGGCGCGTGAACAAAACCCCGTCCACCTGGATCGTCGCGGTCGGCAATGCCCCGTCGAAGCCGTCCACCACCCGCGCGCGCCCATCCACCGCCACCCGCAGGGTGCGCTGCAGCGGGCCGGTCAGCTCGAACGCGATGCGCGATCCATCCGGCGCGCCGCCGAGCTTGCCCACGATGTAGCCGAGGCCGGCGGTGATCTCGTCGAAGGTCTGGGTCGCCGCCGGACCGGCCAGCACCTCGTCGGCGGCCCACACCCCAACCGCCTCGCGGATGTCCTGCTCGTGCATCCAGCAGTCGAACGTGCGCACCCGCATGAACCGGCCGTAGGTGTCGGGACCGGCCGGCGTGGCGGTCTGTGCGTTCCAGTCGCCGTCCGTCATCTCCGACAGCGCGCCGCGCCGCTCCCCGGTGATCTCCCGGAACCGGTCCAGCATCCCGACCGGCGACTCGGGCCGTAGATGCCGCACCCAGCACTCGTTCAACACGCCGACCTGGTTGTGCACGTGTGGTAGCTCCGACACGTCGCAGTCGGCGGTCGGCGTTGGAATCCCCTGCAGAAGCGACTCCGTGCCGATCATGTGTGCCACCACGTCGTGGACGGTCCAGCCGGGCAGCGGCGTCGGGGCCGGCCACTGGTCGTCGGAAAGGGTGGACAGCAACGCGTCGATATCGTCCCAGCAGCCGAACAAGCCGGCCAGTACGTCGTTCTTTTCGAGGCGGGTCACTGGGACGATCCTAGGCCGCGGTCAGCCCGCAGCGGTCACTGGGACGATCCTAGGCCGCGGTCGGCCCGCAGCGATCATCGCCGGCGCGAGCACCATCCCGACCTACCAACGCGCCGATCAGGTCATGCCCTTGGCGCGGCGCCCCAGCGCCCTGGTGACCTCGCGCTGCGCCTCGCGGCGCGCCAGGTCCTGCCGCTTGTCGCGCGCCTGTTTGCCTCGCGCGAGCGCCAACTCGACCTTGACCTTGCCTTCGGAGAAATACAAGGACAACGGCACCAGCGTCAGGTTGCCATCGCGGATCTTGCCGATCAGGGTGTCGATCTCACGGCGATGCAGCAGCAGCTTGCGGTTGCGCCGCGGCGCGTGGTTGGTCCAGGTGCCGTGGTGATACTCCGGGATGTGCACGTTGCGCAGCCACACCTCGCCGTCGTCGACGGTCGCGAACGAGTCGGCCAGCGACGCCTTGCCTTCCCGCAGGCTCTTCACCTCGGTACCCGTCAGCGCGATCCCGGCCTCGAACACGTCGAGGATCGCATATTCGTGGCGCGCCCGGCGATTCGAGGCGACGATCTGTCGCTTAGCTCCCGGGCCCTGGGTCTTTTTGCCCACGGCTAACGCCGCACATAGAGCCGCAATGTCGCATATGCCGCGACACCTGCCATCACGACGCCGACGAACACCAGGATCGGCGCGATGTAGAGGATGTCGGCGTAGTCGATCCTGGCTATCAAGTTGGCTTGATAGAACTGGTTGAGCGCGTTCTCCAGGAACAACGCCCGCACCACGATGAGGCCGACGATCGCGATGATCACGCCTGCCAGCGCGGCCACCATCGCCTCCAGCAGGAACGGCAGCTGCGTATACCAGCGACTTGCGCCCACCAACCGCATGATGCCGACTTCGGTCCGACGGGTGTAGGCGGCGACTTGAACCATGTTGGCGATCAGCAGGATCGCCCCGACCGCCTGTACCAACGCCACGGCGAAGGCGGCGTTGGAGAGGCCGTCGAGAACGGCGAACAACCGGTCGATCAGGTCTTTCTGGTTCTGCACGCTCAGAACACCGGGTTGCCCGATCATCGCCTGGTCGAAGTCCTTGTGCTGGTCGGGATTCGCCAGCTTGACGATGAACGATGCCGGGAAGGAGTCCCTGCTGGCGACGTCCTTGAACTGCGGGAACTTGCGGATCGCGTCGTTATAGGCGTCGTCGCGGTTGAGGAACCGCACCGACTTCACGTCGTCGCGCGCCTCGATTTTGGACCGCAGGGCCTTGCATGGGTCGACGTCGCACGTCGGGTCGTTGGCCGAGACGTCGTTGGTCAGGAAGACCTGCGACTCCACACGGTCGAGGTAGATGGCGCGGGAATGGTCGGCGAGCCGGACCACCAGCAGCCCGCCGCCGAACAGCCCGATTGAGATCGCGGTCGTCAGGATCATCGCAACCGTCATGGTGACGTTGCGACGAAGACCGGTGAGGACTTCGTTGACAAGGAAACCGAAACGCACTTAGCGGTCCATCCCGTACACGCCACGCTGCTCGTCGCGCACGAGCTTGCCCATGTCGAGCTCCAGGACCCGCTGGCGCATCGAGTCGACGATGTGATGGTCGTGGGTGGCCATCACGACCGTCGTGCCGGTGCGGTTGATCCGCTCGAGCAGGTCCACGATGTCCATGCTGGTGTCGGGGTCGAGGTTTCCGGTCGGCTCGTCGGCCAGCAGCACCAGCGGCCGGTTCACGAATGCCCTGGCCATCGCCACCCGCTGCTGCTCCCCGCCGGACAGCTCGTGCGGGAGCCGGTTGGCCTTGCCGGACAGCCCGACCATCTCGAGCACGTCTGGCACCACGCGGTTGATCACCTCGGAGCGTTTGCCGATGACCTCGAGTGCGAACGCGACGTTCTCGTAGACCGTCTTCTGCTGCAACAGCCGGAAGTCCTGGAACACGCAGCCGATCACCTGCCGCAGGCTCGGGATGTGGCGCCCGGGCAGCTTGTTGACGTGGAACTTCGAGACGCGCACGTCGCCCTCGGTCGGGGTCTCGTCGGCCAGCAGCAGCCGCATGAACGTGGACTTGCCCGAACCGGACGGCCCGATCAAGAAAACGAACTCACCCTTGTCGATTTTCAGGCTGACGTGGTCCAACGCGGGCCTGGCCGACCTTTTGTACTGCTTGGTTACTTTGTCGAGGGTGATCATCACGGCACGCCAGTGTAGCCGTGGTTTCGGGCAGGTCCGGCTAGCGTGACGGAGGAGGCGCCGGTGCGGGCCCGGGCAGGACCGGCGTCGTCGCCGTCGGCGGCGCGCCGGGCAGCGGCGTGGTCGTGGTCGTCGGAGCACCGGGGGAGGGCGTGCCCGTGGTCGTCGACGACGGTGTCGTCGACTCGGTCGGGCTGGTGGTTTCGGTGGTGGTGGTCGGCTCGGTGGTGGTGGTGGACCACTGCCGTACCGACGTCCGCGGCACCCACGTGTAGTTGGGATCGGGCACAAAGCCGGGCGGCACAACCTGGGTGGCCGGCGCGGGCGGTGGCTTCGCCGGCGGCTGGTAGGTCTCGTACACAAACCAGACCACGATGAACGCAACGATCAGTGCGGCGGTGGACGTGCGGACCCGTCCGCCGAACAGATAGGCCGGCCAGCCTCGGTCTTCCTTGTTCACGAGCTCTTGGCCCCTTCCGGCGCCTGCGTCTCCTCCGCGCCGCTGGCCGTGGCCGGATGCACGATGGCTTCCACCATCGGCGACGTCTCGGTCGGGGTCACGATGCCCGCGCGGCTCAGCGCGGCAACGACCAGCACCCGCAGGCGGCGCCCGACCTCGAACTGCTTGCCGGGCAGCGTGCGGGCCACCATGCGCAGGTTGAGGTTCTCCAACTCGATGCTCTCGACACCCATCAGCGCCGGCTCGTCGAGCAGCAGATCTTTCAGCTGCGGGTCCTGCATCGCGCCGCGGCACACCTCGTGCAGCACCTCGTTGACCCGGTTCAGGTCGGCCGTGACCGGCACCGGGATGTCGACGACCGCGCGCGCCCAGTCTTTGGACAGGTTGACTGATTTCACGATCTGGCCGTTGGGAATCGTGAAGACCTCCCCGTCGCTGGACCGCAGCTTGGTCACCCGCAGCGTCACGTCTTCGACGGTGCCGCGCGCGTCGTTGGCCACGCCCGAGATGGTCAGCTGGATAAGATCACCGAACCCGTACTGCTTTTCGGTGATGATGAAGAACCCGCTGAGAAGGTCCTGGACCACACGTTGTGCGCCGAAACCGAGCGCGGCGCCCAGCACCGCCGCGGGAGCGACCAGCGAACCGACCGGTATCGAAAGGATGTTCGTGATCTCGACGGCCACCACCACGTACACGATCGCGATCGACACCCATGAGATCACCGACGCGACGGCCTGCCGGTGCTTGGTGGCCTCCGGACGTACCAGCGCGTCACTTTCCTGGAAGCCCGCGTCCAGCCGCTGGGTGACCTTCTGCGCCGCCCAGTTGATGAACCGCGCGATCAGCAGCGAGCCGATGAGCAGCAACACGATTCGCAGCCCGCGCGTGATGATCCACTCACCGATCTGGCCGCGCCAAAAATCGTGCCAGCTGACCATCGACAAAGCCAGGTGACTATACGTCTTCGTCATCTCGTCTGTTGCGCCAGCGGATTCCCGCCTCCAGGAACCCGTCGATGTCTCCGTCCAGCACCGCAGCCGGATTGCCGACCTCGTAGTCGGTGCGCAGGTCTTTGACCATCTGGTACGGGTGCAGGACGTAGGAGCGCATCTGGTTTCCCCACGAACTGCCGCCGTCGCCTTTCAACGCATCCAGCTCGGCGCGTTCTTCTAAACGCTTGCGTTCCAATAACTTTGCCTGAAGCACGCGCATCGCTGAAATCTTGTTCTGCAATTGCGACTTCTCGTTCTGACAGGTCACCACGATACCGGTCGGGATGTGCGTGAGTCGAACCGCCGAGTCGGTCGTGTTGACCGACTGACCGCCGGGACCGCTGGAGCGGTACACGTCCACGCGGATGTCGCTTTCCGGGATGTCGATGTGGTCGGTGGTCTCCACCACGGGCAGCACCTCGACTTCGGCGAACGACGTCTGGCGCCGGCTCTGGTTGTCGAACGGGCTGATGCGCACCAGCCGATGCGTGCCCTGCTCCACCGAGAGCGTGCCGTAGGCAAACGGTGCGTGCACCGCGAACGTCGCGCTCTTGATGCCGGCCTCTTCGGCAAAGGAGGTGTCGAACACCTCCACCGGATACTTGTGCTTCTCCGCCCAGCGGATGTACATCCGCATCAGCATCTCCGCCCAGTCGGCCGCGTCGACCCCGCCCGCGCCGGACCGGATCGTCACCAGCGCCTCGCGCTCGTCGTACTCGCCGGATAGCAGCGTGCGGACTTCCATCGCTTCGATGTCCTCGCGCAGCTGCTTGAGCTCGGTGTCGGCCTCGGCCAGCTCTGACGCACCTTCGTCGGCCGCGAGTTCGTACAGCACCGGGAGGTCGTCGAGGCGGCGGCGCAGATCCTCGACCCGGCGCAGCTCGCCCTGCGTGTGAGACAGCTCACTGGTCACCCGCTGCGCCCGCGCCTGGTCGCTCCACAGGTTGGGGTCGGCGGCCTCGTGTTCGAGCTTGTCGATGCGGGCCCGCAACGAGTCGACATCGAGCACTCGCTCCACGCTGGTCAGCGTGGAGTCCAGAGCGGCGATGTCGGCCTGGCGGTCGGGATCCACGCCTGCCAACGTTACCGCTGCCCGACGCGCCTTCCGATCGCCGGAGCCGAGCGGCCGCGTTTAGCATCGAGGCACAACCGAGGGGAAGGCAGAAAATGCGCCCTTACTACGTGGCGATCGTCGGCTCGGGACCATCCGGGTACTTCGCGGCGGCGTCACTGTTGAAGCTGGCCGACTCGCCCGGCGGGACCGATGTCCACGTCGACATGCTGGAGATGCTGCCGACGCCGTGGGGTCTGGTGCGTTCCGGGGTGGCGCCCGACCACCCGAAGATCAAGTCGATCAGCGCGCAGTTCGAGAAGACGGCGTCCGATCCACGGTTCCGGTTCTTCGGCAACGTAGCGGTGGGTGAGCACGTGCAGGCGCACGAGCTTGCCGAGCAGTACGACGCGGTGATCTACGCGGTGGGTGCGCAAACCGACAAACCGCTGCACATTCCGGGCGAGGATCTGCCCGGCAGCATTGCCGCCGTGCAGCTGGTCGGCTGGTACAACGCACACCCGCACTTCCAGAAGATGTCGCCGGACCTGTCCTTGGGGCGCGCCGTCGTCGTCGGCAACGGCAACGTCGCGCTCGACGTCGCACGCATCCTCGTCAGCGACCCCGATGAGCTGCGCACGACGGACATCGCCGACCACGCGCTCGAGCTGCTCGACCCGCGCGGCGTCGAAGAGGTGGTCATCGTCGGCCGGAGGGGGCCACTCCAGGCGACGTTCACGACACTGGAGCTGCGCGAGCTGGGCGACCTCAAAGCCCTCGAGGATGTCGATGTGATCGTCGACCCCGCCGACCTCGCCGACATCTCGGACGAGGACGCCGAGGCCGCGGGCAAAACCGCCAAACAGAACCTCAAGGTGCTGCGGGGCTACACCGGCCGGGAGCGACACCCCGGCAACCGGCGCATCGTGTTCAAGTTCCGCACCTCACCGATCGAGATCCGCGGCGAGGGCAAGGTGGAGCAGATCGTGCTCGGCCGCAACGAGCTGGTAACCGACGACAACGGACGCGTCGTCGCCAAGGACACCGGCGCCCGCGAGATGCTGCCCGTCCAGCTGGTCGTGCGCGCGGTCGGCTACCGCGGCGTGCCGACGCCGGGTCTGCCGTTCGACGAGCGGACCGGCACGATCCCGCACACCGACGGGCGGATCGAGGGCCGCCGCAACGAGTATGTGGTCGGCTGGATCAAGCGTGGCCCGTCCGGGGTGATCGGCACCAACAAGAAGGACTCGCAACACACCGTCGACACGTTGGTTGCGGATCTGGCGGGCGCGGAGCTGGCCGACTTCTGCCCCGACCACCCCAGGGGCCTGGCGGAGTGGTTGCTGTCGCGTCAGCCGCACCTGGTTACCGACGAGCACTGGCAACTCATCGACGTCCACGAGCGCACAAGCGGTGAGCCGCATGGACGGCCGCGGGTCAAGCTGGCGAGCGTGGCCGATCTGCTGCGCATCGGTCACGGATGATGATGTTTGCCAGCACCAGTGGCAACGACCCTCAGGAAACTCCCATCGGCGCTTAAGGTTTCGCTGCGGGGTGTCGGACGCGATCGCCGCGGTTCACCCGCTATCGTGGGCACCGCCGTCGGCCGCCGTCAATGCAAGGTATGCGTATGAGCGACCCCGTGGGGTTGTCGATCGGGATGACCAATTTGGTCGCCGCGCGTGTCGGGAACGCCCCCGTGACACGCCGCGCCGTGCTGACCCTGTTCCCCGACCGCGCACCCGTGGTCGGCGTCACCGATCAAGCCGACCACGGCGTGGTGATGGGCGGGTTCGTCGAGCGCGTCGGCGACCCCATTCCGCTGGTGGCCGCCGACGGCTCGAAATATCACGCCGCACGCCTGATGGTCGAGGCTCTGGCGGCAATGGTCGACACCGTGTCCGGCGCCGCACCGCCGTCGGAGATCGTGATCGCGGTTCCGACGTATTGGGGGCCGGCGGCGGTGGCCGCATTGCGTGACGAGGTCGCGTCGGCGCCGTCCCTGGCGCCCAATAACGTTCCGGCGCGCATTGTTTCGGACGCATACGCGGCTCTTGCCGCGTTGCAGGTCAGCCCCGGCTTGCCGACGCAGGGTGTGGTGGCGCTGCTCGACTTCGGCGCGAACGGTACGAGCCTGAGCCTCACCGACGCCGGAGCCGAATTCGCTCCGCTCGACGGGACGCTGCGCTATAGCGAGTTTTCCGGCGACCAGGTCGACCAGCTGCTTCTGGCCGACGTGCTGAACGGCATCGCCGGCGCGGGCACTGTCGAGACGGCGGCCACGGCCGCCGTCGGGTCACTGAGCCGCCTTCGCGATGAATGCCGCAAGGCCAAAGAGCGATTGTCGATGGAGTCGGCGACCGAGTTGATGGCCGAATTCCCCGGGCAAAGTAGCCGGATTCGGCTCACCCGAACTGAACTCGAGGAGCTGATCCGCCGACCGCTGGCAGGCGTGATTACAAGCCTTGACGACATGTTGCAGCGCAACAGGATCCCGCCCGCAAGTCTCGCGGCAGTCGCAATGGTGGGTGGAGGATCGAGCGTTCCACTTATCCCCCAGGTTCTTTCAGAGCACCTGCGCGCCCCCATGGTCACCACGCCTCGACCCGAGCTCAACGCGGCAGCGGGTGCGGCCCTGACCGCCGCGCGCGGGCCGGACCCCGACGCACCTACCGGCTTCGTCACCGGGGCGATCACTGCGGCAGCGCCCGAGGCGGTCTCCCAAGAGGCGGGTTCGGCCACTTTTCGGGCGCTGGCCTGGTCGGAGGACGCGGGCGGCGACGAGCCGGTGCCCTACACCGGCAACCCGTACGTTTTCGACACCGCCGCCCGACCGCCGGTGCAGTTCGTCCCTGCCGACAACCCTGTCGAAGACGTGCGGCCGCCATGGTATCGACGCCCGTTCCTCGCCCTCGGGCTGGTCGCTTTGGTTCCGTTGATCGCCATCGGCGGCGCCGCGTATGCGTTGACCAGCATGGACAGCTCGCCGGCCACCCGGCCGTCAACGCCGGCCGTGTCGTCCCCGGCGGGCGCCGCACCGGCTCCCTCCGTCGCGCCCAACATCGTCCAGACCCCCAACGCCCCGGCGCCGCCGCCACCGGCACCATCGCCGCCACCGCCGTCGCCCCCACCCCCGCCACCTCCGCCCGCGACGCCCGCGCCGCTGCCGGTTACGACCACGACGATTGCGCCCACGACAACCACACCACCGACCACGACCACCACCACAACGACGACCACGACCACCACAACGACCACCACAACGACGACCACGACCACACCGACGACCACCACGACCACCGCCACGACCACAGCCGTGATGACGACGACGTACTTGAACATCCCGTTCATGCCGGTCCCGATCCCGGTTCAGGTTCCGGCGCCCAACACTCCCGCTTACCCAAACAGCCCCGGCTACTAGGCCGGCCCCGTTGCCGGCGCGAACGTCCAGTTGTCCGGGTTCTTGGGCGAGTAGACGACGGGGCGCAGTTCACCGACCGTCGGCCACTGGCTGACGTCGACCGCGTAGCGTTGGTAGACGACGTGCTCGTCGACAGTGGGGCCGTTGATCACGCCGGTGACGGTGACGAACTGTTCGCCGGTGACGTCCGGACGGGGGCTGACGCCGGTGATAAGCAACGTGCCGGCGACTGTCTCGCCCCGAGGCATGCGGCGCATCAACCATGGTGCCGCCACCAACACGATCGCCCCGATCAGCAGGAGCAGCACGCCGATTTCCCACACACCGCAATGGTAGGACTTCAAGACATGACGCAAGCCGCGGACGATCTGGCGCTGGCACTCGAGCTGGCCGACGAGGCCGATTCACTGACAATGCCCCGGTACGGCGCGCGAGACCTCCAGGTCCACACCAAACCCGACATGACTCCGGTGACCGACGCCGATAATGACGTCGAGGCAACCCTGCGCAGAAAGCTGGGATTCCACCGTCCCGACGACTCGGTCTATGGCGAAGAGTTCGGCGGCACAAGAGCATTCACGGGACGACAGTGGGTCATCGACCCGATCGACGGCACCAAGAACTTCGTCCGCGGGGTGCCGATATGGGCAACGCTGATCGCGCTGCTCTTGGATGACGTGCCGGTGGTGGGAGTGGTCAGCGCCCCGGCCATGCAGCGCCGGTGGTGGGCCGCCGCGGGCCAGGGCTCGTTCTCCAAGGTTGGCGCAGAACAGCCGCGCCGGTTGCGGGTGTCATCGATCGCGGACCTGCCCGCTGCCAGCCTTTCGTTCTCCGACCTGGCGGGGTGGGCGGTCCACAGGCTGCGCGAACGCTTCATCGTGCTCACCGACGAGGTGTGGCGGGCGCGTGCCTACGGCGATTTCTACTCGTACTGCCTGCTCGCCGAGGGCGCCGTCGACATCGCACTCGAACCGGAGGTGATTGTATGGGACCTCGCGGCCGTCGACATTCTGGTGCGCGAGGCGGGTGGGGCGTTCACCAACCTTCAGGGGCGGCCGGGACCGCACGGCAGCAGCGCGGTCGCGACGAACGGACTGCTCCAGCGGGCGGTTCTCGACCGGTTTTAGGGAGGTAGCCCATGAGCGTCAGCTACCGCCGGACGCGGCCGTGCGGGGTGTGAGCTAACTAACAGGACCGCCCTACCTTACTCCAGAGTAAGATAGGGTTTCGAGCATCGCCACCTACCACAGAGGCTGCCGAAATGACCAACACCCTGCCTGCCCACGGCGCCGCCGAGCGCCCCGCCAAGACCAATGGGCGCGCGAGCGCGGTGGGAGTCCGCAAGCACAAGCGCACCCCGACCGACATCGGGCTTGCGCTGATCACGCCGCTCGTCGGCCAGGAGTTTCTCGATAAGTACAACCTCCGTGACCCGCTGAACCGCGCACTGCGCTACGGCGTGAAGACAACGTTCTCCGTCGCCGGCGCCGGCACCCGCCAATTCAAGCGGGCGCAAGGACTGCGCGGCGGTCCCACCCGGCTGGCGGCCAGCGGCAAGGACTACTTCGATCTGACCCCCGACGACGACCAGAAGCTCATCGTCGAGACGGTCAGCGAATTCGCCGCGGAGATCCTGCGACCGGCCGCCCACGACGCCGACGAGGCCGCCGGTTACCCGCCCGAACTGATCGCCAAGGCCGCCGAACTCGGTATCACCGCGATCCACATCCCCGAAGATTTCGAGGGCATCGCCGCGCACCGATCGGCGGTGACCAACGCGCTCGTGGCCGAGGCGCTGGCCTACGGCGACATGGGGCTGGCGCTGCCGATTCTCGCACCGGGCGGCGTCGCCTCGGCCCTGACTCATTGGGGCAGCGCCGACCAGCAGGCTTCGTATCTGCCGGAGTTTGCCGGAGACAACGTGCCGCAGGCGTGCGTCGCGATCGCCGAGCCGCACGCGCTGTTCGACCCGACTGCACTGAGGACCACCGCGGTGCGCACCCCGAGCGGTTACCGGCTCGACGGGGTCAAGTCGCTGGTGCCCGCGGCTGCCGACGCCGAGATGTTCGTTGTCGGCGCCCAGCTGGGTGGCAAGCCCGCGCTCTTCATCGTCGAATCGTCGTCGCGTGGACTGTCGGTCAAGCCCGAGCCGAGCATGGGCATCCGGGCCGCCGCCCTGGGCCGGGTGGAGCTCGACCACGTGACGGTGCCGCTCGGGGCGCGGTTGGGCGAGGACGAGGCCACCGATGCCGACTACTCCGAGGCGATCGCGCTGGCGCGGCTCGGGTGGGCGGCGCTGGCGGTCGGCACATGCCACGCCGTACTCGACTACGTGGTCCCCTACGTCAAGGAGCGGCACGCGTTCGGCGAGCCGATCGCTCACCGCCAGTCGGTCGCGTTCATGTGCGCCAACATCGCGATCGAGCTCGACGGCCTGCGGCTGATCACGTGGCGCGGCGCGTCGCGCGCGGAGCAGGGTCTGCCGTTCGCCCGCGAGGCGGCGCTGGCCAGGCGCATGGGGGCCGACCGCGGCATGCAGATCGGGCTGGACGGCGTCCAGCTGCTCGGCGGCCACGGGTACACCAAGGAACACCCCGTTGAACGCTGGTACCGCGACCTTCGCGCTGTCGGTGTCGCCGAGGGCGTTGTCGTCATCTGAGTCGTCACTAAGTCTCTACAAGCGAAAGACCCGTCATGGCAATCAATTTGGAACTGCCGCGCAAGCTGCAGGCGGTTATCGACAAGGCGCACCAGGGCGCCGCGGAGATGCTGCGACCGATCTCACGCAAGTACGACCTGCGCGAGCACGACTACCCCGTCGAGCTGGAAACGCTGGCCACCCTGTTTGAAGGCATCTCGGAGGCAAAGGCCATCGCGTTCGCCGGCGCGGAGGCGTTCCGCGACGCCGATGCGGCCAAGGAAGCCAATCACAACGGCGGCAACATGTCTGCCGTGCTCAACGTCATGGAGATCAGCTGGGGCGATGTCGCCCTGATGCTGTCGGTGCCGCGCCAGGGTTTGGGCAATGCGGCGATCTCCGGGGTGGCCACCGACGAACAGCTCCAGCGGCTGGGCAAGGACGTGTGGGCTGCGATGGCGATCACCGAGCCCGGCTTCGGATCCGACTCTGCCGCGGTGTCGACGACGGCCAGGCCCGACGGCGACGAGTACGTGATCAACGGCGAGAAGATCTTCGTCACCGCCGGCTCGCGGGCCACGCACATCGTCGTGTGGGCGACGCTGGACAAGTCGCTGGGCCGTGCCGCGATCAAGTCGTTCATCGTGCCGCGGGACTACCCCGGCGTGGCCGTCGAGCGGCTCGAGGACAAGCTCGGGATCAAGGCCTCGGACACCGCGGTGATCCGGTTCGACAACGTCCGTATCCCGAAGGAGAACCTGCTCGGCAGCCCCGAAATCCAGGTGGAGAAGGGCTTCGCCGGTGTGATGGAGACCTTCGACAACACACGCCCGGTCGTCGCCGCGATGGCCGTCGGCATCGCCCGTGCTGCACTCGAAGAGCTGCGAAAGATCCTCACCGGGGCCGGAGTCGAGATCTCCTACGACAAGCCGGCCTACGCGCAAAGTGCCCCGGCCGCCGAGTTCCTGCGGATGGAGGCCGACTGGGAGGCCGGCTACCTGCTGACGGTGCGCTCGGCGTGGCAGGCCGACAACGACATCCCCAACTCCAAGGAAGCGTCGATGGGGAAGGCCAAGGCTGCGCGCGTGGCCAGCGACATCACGCTCAAGGCCGTCGAATTGGCGGGCACCGTCGGCTATTCCGAACAGACGCTCTTGGAGAAGTGGGCCCGTGACTCGAAGATCCTCGACATCTTCGAGGGCACGCAGCAGATTCAGCAGCTGGTGGTCGCCCGCAGGCTGCTCGGCTTGTCCTCGGCGGAGCTGAAGTAGCCGAGCGGGTCAGATACCCGTCCACGCTTTGTCGAGGCGCTCGGCCACGTCGATGATCTGCGCCTTCTGCGACGCCGGCTTGTCGATCTCGTCGTGAACGTACTTGGCGACGAACCGCCGGATCTCGCCGTCGACGTCGGCGATGATCCGCAACAGCTCGCCGCGAATCGACCGTGACGACACGTCGACCCTGATGTCCGACGGCCGCGGCTTTGCGACCTCGATGATCAGCACGAGCGGTTCGGCCGCCTTCGCGGTGGCGTGCAACCCGACCTCACCGGCGACGGTGAAGCGCTGTTTGTCGACCCGCAGATCGATGACCAGGTCAATCCTCAGCGGAATCCGGACGAAGAAGTCGATCGTGTCGCCGATTGTCCGCTTCGCCTGGGGCTGCAGAATCTTCACTTTCGCGTTGACCCGGGCGAACCTGCCGGGGCCCTGCGCGATCGGGCCCATCTCGAACTCGTCACCGACGATCGCCGCGAACGCGGCCGCGACCCGCTCCTCGGTGACGGCGACCTCGAAGAATCTGCGACCGAATTGCTCGTAGGTGATGTAGTCGTTGCCATGCATTTGTTGACAACCTTCCCACGTCCCGTTCGCCCCGATCGAAGCCACGCAGCGAAACCGCTCGCCGATCTGCGCACGCCCCTTGCGACGACCCCCAACCAAAAATAACGTCAGTTTCACTTTTCTGTTGCGCGAGCCAGGAGGCACCGTTGGAATCCTTCGTCCATCTGCGCAAAGGCACGACACCGCGCCGGCTGCACGCCGACCTGGACGGCCTGAAGGACGACGAACTTGGCCGCGGCGGCTTCACCGGCCGCACCGCGAACATGTACCGCCGAAACGACCCCACCGCCTACCGCAGCAGCGGCCCGCTGCGGCCCATCGACGTGCTCACCGGCGAGCTGAAACCCGGCGACTCCACGGGCCCGGCCGGCACCCCGATGCTGCTGTTCTCAATCCGGACTGCCGGATCTCGCTGAGCCGCCGCACCGAAGAGATGCCGTTCTTCGTCCGCCACGTCGACGGCGACCTGCTGTGCTTCGTGCACCGCGGCTCAGGACTGCTGGAGACCGAGTTCGGCCCGCTGCGTTATAACGAGGGTGATTGGGTCTACCTGCCGAAGGCCACCACCTGGCGGCAGTTGCCCACGACCCACACCACGCTGCTGATGATCGAGGCCGCCGACGAGTTCAGGGTGCCGCCGGCCGGTCAGCTCGGCCGGCACTTCCCGTTCGACCCGTCGCAGGCCACGATTCCGGAGCCGGCGCCGATCGACGACGACGGCCGCGATGAGTACGAGGTGCGGTTGGTCCACGAAGGCGGCCCGACATCGCTGTTTTATCGACACAATCCCATAGACGTCGAAGGCTGGCGCGGCGGCGGCTCGCTGTCGGTGTTCGACCAGCAGCAGGCGCGGCACCCGACGATCACGGCGAGCCCGTCGGGCGACGGCCCCGATCTCACCGCCCTGGGCCTGCAGCAGGCCGACGCGATCATGCTGCCCGCGCGCACGTCAGCAGGCACGTCACGCTGACCGAGTGGATGGATGCGTCGATCCTCGACGAGTCCGACCCGACCAAGCGGGATCCGCAGCTGGACCTCTACCACCCCGGCAACTCGGATCAGCCGCCCTCCCGCGCCGAATTCCTGGCCCGTTACCGCCAGGCGCAGATTGACCGCAACCGCCGCATCACCGCCTGGGTCAAGGACAGGCTGGCAGACCTGAAGGCCGGGGGGCGTCCCGATGACGAGTTCGCTTTCGTCGTGCACGGCACCATGGCCGATCCGCGGTGGCTCGACCCCACCGTCGATCCGAACGAACGGACACCGGGAACCTGCTACCTGGGTGACCCTCGAGTGGTGAACATGAGCCCGGTGGGCCTGGCCCGGTTCTGCACGCTGCGCAGCTGGCTGTCACAGTGGAGCTACGACGACGCGCACGCCGACGGGGTAACGTGCGGGCGTGACATCGCGGTGCCGGCGCTGGTGATCGGTAACCTCGCCGACGACGCCTGCACCCCGAGCCATACGCGACGACTTTTCGACGCAATCGGCCATCCGGACAAGGAGATACACGAGATTCCCGGCGCCACTCACTACTACGCGGGACCAGCTCAGCGCGACGCGCTGCGCCTGGCCGTTGCCACGATCACCGACTGGCTGGCACGCCACGACTTCGCGGAGCCGCGATGAGCCCGACCGGCGCGCTGGACGGCATCCGCGTACTCGAGCTGGGCACGCTGATCGCCGGACCGTTCGCCGGCCGGCTGCTCGGCGATCTGGGTGCCGAGGTGATCAAGATCGAGCCGCCGGGTGCGCCGGACCCGCTGCGCACCTGGGGTCAGGCCGAGCGTGATGGGCACCATTTCTTCTGGACCGTGCATGCCCGCAACAAGAGGGTCATCACCCTGAACTTGCGCGAGGCCCGCGGCCGCGACGTGTTCCTGGAACTCGCCGAACTCTCCGACATCGTCGTGGAGAACTTCCGGCCCGGCACGCTGGAGAAGTGGGACCTCGGTTATGACGTTCTGCGCCAACGTAATCCGGGCATCATACTGGTCCGGGTCTCAGGCTACGGGCAGACCGGCCCGGATGCGCACAAGGCCGGGTACGCATCGGTGGCCGAGGCCGTCAGCGGGCTGCGTCATCTGAACGGTTACCCCGGCCAGCCGCCACCGAGGCTGGCGCTGTCGCTGGGCGACAGCCTGGCCGGGATGTTCGCCGTTCAGGGTGCGCTGGCCGCGCTGTACCGCCGGACAGTCACCGGCGAGGGCCAGGTCGTCGATGCCGCGATCACCGAATCCTGTTTGGCCATTCAGGAATCCACGATCCCCGACTACGACGTCGGTGGCGTGGTGCGCGGCCCGTCGGGCACGCGGCTGGAGGGCATTGCGCCGTCGAACATCTACCGCACCGCCGACGGCAGCTGGGTGGTGATCGCCGCGAACCAGGACACATTGTTCCGTCGGCTGTGCCAGGCGATGGGCCGCCCCGAGCTCAGTGCGGACGATCGGTTCGCGACCCATGTCGCCCGTGGCCGCAACCAGGACGAGCTGGACAAGCTGATCGCAGATTGGGCAGAGAAGAAAGAGCCGGCGGAGATCATCGGCGAACTCAGCGCCGCCGGCGTCGTTGCCGGGCCGATCAACACGGTCGCCGAGGTGGTCGACGACCCGCAGCTGCGGGCCCGCGCGATGATCGTCGAGCACCACGACGAGCGCATCGGCCGGCCGGTGCTCGGGCCGGGGGTTGTCCCGCAGCTGTCGGCGACGCCCGGCGGTATCCGCAACGCCGGCCCCGCCCGGCCCGGGCAACACAATGACGACGTCTACGTCGGGCTGCTCGGCAAGACGGCCGCAGAGGTCGAGTCGCTACGTGCCGAGGGGGTGCTATGAGCCTGCCGCCGCATGTCACGATCCGCGACGTGTCGCTGCGCGACGGCCTGCAGATCGAGGAGCCGATTCCGCTGGCCGCAAAGCTCGAACTGCTCGACGCGGTCGCGGCCACCGGGGTGCGGGAGATCGAGGCGACCGCGTTCGTGTCGCCGTCGAAGGTGCCCGCGCTCGCCGACGCCGCCGAGCTGGCGACCGAGTTGGCCCGATTCGCCGACATCGAGTTCTCCGCGCTGGTCGCCAGCCCGAATGGCGCCAAACGTGCGATCGCCGCGGGCCTTCGGTTTATCGAGTATGTGGTGTCGGCGTCCGACGGGCACAGCCGCGCCAACGTGGGCCGCGCCAGCGCCGACGCGGCCGCGCAGATCGGCGGGATTGTCGCGATCGCCCACGACAGCGGGACGTCGGTCGAGGTCATCGTGGCCACCGCATGGGACTGTCCGTTCGACGGGCCGACTCCCCCGCCCCGGGTGCTGGACGTGATCTCGCGGGCATGCGATAACGCCGTCGACCGGCTGGCACTGGCGGACACGATCGGCACCACGACGCCGCGACGGACCGCCGACCTGGTCGGTGCGGTCCGCCAACTCATCGGCGACACCCCCCTCGGCGCGCATTTCCACAACACCCGCGGGTCTGGGCTGGCCAGCGCGTACGCCGCAGTCAGCGAAGGCGTCACCAGGCTCGACGCGTCGGTCGGCGGCCTGGGCGGCTGCCCGTTCGCCCCCGGCGCCACCGGCAACATCGCGACCGAGGACCTGGTGTACATGCTGCGGGACAGCGATGTGCACGTCGATGTCGACTTGGGCGCTGCGATCGAGGCGGCACGGGTCGCACAGCGCGTTGTGGGGCACGAGTTGCCCGGCGCGCTGTTGCGCGCCGGGGACCGCCTGCCCGGTGCGTGACGATGGCCGCAGCGGCGCTGAGCTCGAAGGGCAGACAGACCCGGGGCGCGATCGAGCAGGCGGCCAGGAAGCTGTTCGCCGAGCGGGGTTTTCACGGCACCACGTTGGCCGACATCACGTCGGCGGCAGGCAGGTCGTCCGCGGTGTTCTACCGCTACTTCGACGACAAGGAGGACCTGCTGGCCGCACTGGCGGAGTCCTTCCTCCATGACGTGGTCGCCCCATCGGGTCTGACCGTGCAACCGCCGGATTCGCCGCAGGACACCGCGTTCTTCTCCTCGGTGGTGACCGGCTACTGGAACATGTTCAAGCAGAACATCGGCATCATGATCGCGGTCGCCCAACTCGCCGCCACTCGGCAACGGTTCGCTGCGGTGCAGAACGAGTTTCGGCGATTCGGCATGGATATCGTCGCGGCGTCGGTTCGGCGCGCGCAGGAGCAGGGGTACGGCCGCGAGCTGCAGCCCGAGCATGTCGCGGCGGCCATCGCGCTGTTGTTCGAGAATTTCACGGCCGTGTTCCTGCGGCCCGACGCCTCGGGCCTGGGCTTGCGCCTCAGCGACGAGGACGCGATCGCCACGCTGTCGACCATCTGGAAGAAGACGCTCTACGGCTTCTGACGATCCGCCCTAAATTGAGGAGATCATCGTGGATTTCACTCTGCCGAACCATCTTCCAGGACTGCTTCAGGAGATGGACGCGTTCATCGAGCGGGAGATCACACCGCTGGAACGCGAGAACGTCCAGTACTTCGATCATCGTCGCGAAAACGCCCGCACCGATTGGGACAACGGCGGGATACCAAGACGCCAATGGGAGGACCTTCTGGGCGAGATGCGACGTCGCGCCGATAAAGCCGGTTGGCTGCGCTACGCGCTGCCGGCATCGGTGGGCGGGCGCGCCGGCACCAATCTTGACATGGCAGTCATCCGGGAACATCTGGCGGCCAAGGGCCTGGGCCTGCACAACGACCTGCAGGACGAGTCGTCGATTGTCGGCAACTTCCCGCAGGTGATCATGATGGAGCGGTTCGGCACCGAAACGCAGCGAAGAGCCTGGTCCGAGGCGCTGATCACGGGTGAGCGCAGCTTCGCGTTCGGGCTGACCGAACCGGCGCACGGCTCGGATGCGACGTGGCTGGAAACCCGCGCGGAACGAACGGGCGACGGCTGGGTCATCAACGGCGCCAAGCGGTGGAACACGGGGGTCCACCGCGCCACCCACGATCTGATCTTCGCGCGCACGTCCGGCCAGCCGGGCCAGGCCCGGGGCATCACCGCGCTGCTGGTTCCCACCGATGCGCCCGGCTTCGAGGTGCCGTTCTACTGGTGGACGTTCAACATGCCGACCGACCACGGCGAGGTCGTGCTCCGCGACGTCGCCGTGCCCGACGACGCGGTGCTCGGCGAGGTGGACCGCGGACTCGACGTCGCGCAGACTTTCCTGCACGAGAACAGGATTCGTCAGGCCGCCAGCAGCCTCGGCGCGGCCCAGTACTGCATCGACCGAGCCGTCGCGTACGCCTCGGAGCGGGTGGTGTTCGGCAAACCACTGTCGGTGAACCAGGCCATCCAGTGGCCACTGGTGGAACTGCAAACCGAAGCCCAAATGGTGCGGCTGCTGGTCTATTACGCCGCCTGGCACCTGGACCGCAACCATCACCTCGAGGTGTCCGACAAGGTGTCGATGGCCAACTACCGCGCCAACCGCCTCGTCTGCGAGGCGGCCGACCGGGCCATGCAGGTGTTCGGCGGCCTCGGCTACAGCCGTCACGAGCCGTTCGAGCACATCTACCGCCATCACCGCCGTTACCGCATCACCGAGGGCGCCGAGGAGATCCAGATCCGCCGAGTCGCCCAGCGGCTGTTCAAGTTCGGGCGGAGTTCACGATGACAGATCCCGATCGGCTCCGCCCGGCACTGGCCGCCGTGCTCTCGCGTGTGCTCGGTGGCCCGGTCGAAGTCGACGATCTGCGGCGGCTGACCGGTGGGGCCAGTCGCGCGACGTGGGCGTTCGGGGTGCGGGTCGGCGGCGATCAGCGGCGGCTCATCCTGCGCACCGGGCCGCCCGACGACGTGCACGCCACTATGGAACTGGAGGCTCGCGCCCAGACGCTGGCCGCGGCCGAGGGGGCCCCGGTACCGCACGTGCTGGTTGCCGACAATTCGCCCGCGGCACTGGGCCTTCCGTTCCTGATCTGCGACGAAATCGACGGCGAAACCATCCCCCGCAGGATTTTCCGCACCCTGGACGGCGACGGCAGCGAGCCGCGGCGCGCACGCCTGCTCCGGCAGTGCGCGCAGGCGCTGGCCGCGATCCACCGGGCGGACACCGGCGGTACGGGCCTGCACGAGCGGGACCAGCTCGCGCTGTGGCGCCTTCAGCTCGACGAGATGGGCGACACCACCGCCACGTTCGAGTGGGCGCTGCGGTGGCTGGCCGCCAACCGGCCGGCGCCCTCCCCGCCGCGGATGGTGCACGGCGACTTTCGGATGGGAAACCTGATCATCCACGACGCACGGCTTGCCGCGGTGCTCGACTGGGAGCTCGTGCACATCGGCGAGATCTACGAGGACCTTGCGTGGTTCTGCATCCGGGCCTGGCGGTTCGGCGCCCCCGAGGGCCGCGGCGCAGGCGGGCTTGGCAGCGTCGAAAATTTCCTTTCCGCCTACGAAACGGCCAGCGGGACTACCGTCGACCACGTGGCGATTCGGTGGTGGTTGATCCGGGCCACGCTGTCGTGGGGAATTATCTGCCGCTATCAGGCCCAACGGCACCTGTCCGGCCGGACCCGTTCGGTCGAGCTTGCCGCGATCGGACGGCGGGTCTGCGAGACCGAATGGGACTTGCTCGACCTGCTCGAGGCGACACGGCACGCCGGGGTGCCGGCATGACCGCCGCAAAGCCGGCCCCGGCACACGGGCGACCGACGGCCGCCGAACTTGTCGCCGCGGTCGCGGAGTTCCTGGAATCCGACGTGCGCGGAGCCACCGAGGGTCAGGTGAACTTCCATGCACGCGTGGCGGCCAACGTGCTCCGCACGGTCCAGCGCGAACTCACCCACGCCGGCCTCGACGGCACGGCGGCTGCGCTCGCCGACCTGGACGTCGGCGACGAGGCGGAGCTCGCCGCGGCGATCCGCGCCGGCCGGCTCGACGGCCGCGCCGGCGACGTGCTGCCCGCTCTGCGCCGATTGGTCCGCGACCGCTTGACCGTCGCCCATCCCGGCTACGCGATCACGTCCATCGCCGACCGGCTCTTCGCCGCGCTGGAGGCCGGTGACGCCGAGGCGGTCGCCGCGATG
>Ga0209656_10000343_pt1 | contig 31038 bp, 24 predicted proteins | sample BogFormECP12_OM2_FD_188239 | JGI IMG/M metagenome (GOLD analysis project Ga0209656, IMG submission 188239) | Bog forest soil microbial communities from Calvert Island, British Columbia, Canada - ECP12_OM2 (SPAdes) (version 2) | ecosystem: Environmental > Aquatic > Freshwater > Wetlands > Bog ...
GCACCAGCGTCTCGGCGTTGTCCACCTCGACGGGAACGCCAGCCGCGGCGAGTAGTTCGCCGTAGCGAATCCCGTCGTCGCGCAGCGGGTCGTGTCCGGCGACGGCGATGTAGGCGGCCGGCAGCCCGGCCAGGCTCTCGGCCCGTCCCGGCGCCATCCCGGGTGGGGGATCGGATAGGTCGATTTCGCCTGCGTACCAACGGGAAAACGCGGCGATCGCATCGCGGCCGAGGACGGCCGCGTCGGCGTTCTCGGTGAACGACGGCAACGACGGATCCCACATGGTGGAGGGATACCACAACAGCTGGAAGCGAATCGGTGGCCCGACGTTGTCGCGGGCGCGCTGCGCGATCACCGCGGAGATGGTGCCGCCTGCCGAGTCGCCGGCCACCGCCAGCCGTCCGCCGTCGGCGTCGAGCTCGCTGCCCTGCTCGGCCACCCATTGCGTTGCGGCCCAAGCATCGTCGACCGCAGCGGGGTAGGGGTGCTCGGGCGCCAACCGGTATTCGACGGACACCACCACGGCATCGGCGCCGACCGCGTGCTGGCGGCAGATGCCGTCATGGGTGTCGAGGTCGCCGGCGATGAAGCCGCCGCCGTGGAAAAATACCACCACCGGCGGGGCGACGTGATCGGTTGGCGGCCAATAGATTCGGATGTTGATCGGGCCAGCCGGCCCGTCGATGCTGCGTTTCTCGACGCGCAGTTCCGGATAGAACTCGCGCCGCGGCAGATCCCGCAGCCGCCGGCGAGCCGCGTCGACTCCTTCGGCAGCGGATAACCGGAATGGCACCGCATCCAGTACCTTCTGCAGAATGGGGTCGATGGCGGGACCAGGGTCGTCGACGGTGGGCATGGAGACACCGTACGCACCCCGGATCGTAGTCGGTGCCTGGGTGGCCGCCGGTTGGGCCGGCGTCGCCTACGGGGTGTTTCTGACCGTGACCGCCTTGCGTTCACCGCCCGGTGCTGAGCTGACCGGACAATGGGCAATCCAGCCCGCGTTCAAGGCATCGATGGCTCTGCTGTTGGCGTTCGCGGCGGCGGCGCATCCGATTGTCCGTGAGCGGCGCTGGCTGATGCCGGCGTTGGTTTTCTCCGCAGCCGGCGACGCGCTGCTGGCCATCCCATCGTGGACGCCGTCCTTCGTGCTCGGACTGGGGGCCTTTCTGCTGGCGCACCTGTGCTTTCTTGGTGCGCTGGTCCCACTGGCGAGGACGTCGGCTCGGTCGCGGCCGCGCCTGGTCGCCGTCGCTGCGATCTGCCTGGCGTGCACGGCCCTGCTGGTGTGGTTCTGGCCAAACCTGGGGCACGACGGGTTGACCATTCCCGTCACCCTCTACATGGTCGTGCTGGGCGCCATGGTGTGTGCGGCGCTGCTGGCGCGCCTGCCCACGATCTGGACCGCGGTCGGCGCGGTGTGCTTCGCGGGGTCGGACGCGATGATCGGAATCGGCCGGTTCGTGCTGGGCAGCGAGGTGCTGGCGGTGCCGATCTGGTGGGCCTACGCGGCGGCGCAGATCTTGATCACCGCCGGCTTCTTCTTCGGTCGGGTGTCGGCGAACTCTGCTACACCTGGCGAGTGACCACGCGGACCAGGCAGGCCGCCGCATTCGAACCGATTGCGCGGGTGCTGCCGATGTTGTCGGTGCCGCATCTGGATCGCGAATTCGACTATCTGGTGGCCGCGGAGCAATCCGACGACGCCCAGCCCGGGGTGCGGGTGCGGCTCCGATTCCACGGCAGGCTGGTTGACGGTTTCATCCTGGAGCGCCGCACCGACACCGATCACGTCGGCAAGCTGGCCTGGCTCGACCGCGTCGTGTCCGCCGAAGCGGTGCTCACCCCGGAGATCCGGCGGCTGGTCGATGCCGTGGCGGCGCGCTACGCCGGCACCCGCGCCGACGTGCTGCGGCTGGCGGTGCCGCCGCGGCACGCCAAGGTGGAACGCGAAACCTCAACGCCGCCAAAGCTTCCCGTCGTCGCCGACGTCGACCGGGCGGGCTGGGAGATATACGGTCGCGGCGGACAGTTCCTGACCGCGCTGGGCGAGTCGCGGGCCGCTCGCGCGGTATGGCAGGTGCTGCCGGGTGACGTATGGGCGGACCGATTCGCTGAGGCCGCCGCGCAGGCGGTGCGGACGGGTCGCGGGGTGTTGGCGATCGTGCCGGATCAGCGGGACGTGGACGCGATGAGGCGCGCCGCGACGACGCTGCTCGACGAGTCCGCGGTGGTGGCGTTGTCGGCAGGTCTGGGCCCATCCGCGCGATACCGGCGCTGGCTGGCCGCGCTGCGGGGCAGCGCACGGCTGGTGATCGGCACCCGCAGCGCGGTGTTCGCGCCGGTGAGCGATCTGGGGCTGGTGATGGTGTGGGACGACGGCGACGACACGCTGGCCGAGCCGCGGGCACCGTATCCGCATGCCCGGGAGGTGGCGATGCTGCGCGCCCACCAGATGCGGTGTGCGGCGCTGATCGGCGGCTACGCCCGCACCGCCGAAGCTCACGCGCTGGCGCGCAGCGGATGGGCGCAGGACATCGTCGCCGCGCGGCCGGTGGTGCGTGCCCGCAGCCCACGGGTGGTGGCGCTCGACGACGGTGGATATGCCCAGGAGCGGGATCCGGCAGCCCGCTCCGCGCGGCTGCCGTCCGTCGCGCTGCGCGCCGCGCGCTCGGCGTTAGAGGCGGGCGCGCCGGTGCTGGTGCAGGTGCCGCGGCGCGGTTACGTCCCGTCGCTGGCCTGCGGGCGCTGCCGGGCGATCGCCCGCTGCCGGCAATGCACCGGCCCGCTGTCCTTGGACGACCGCGACGGGTCGGGTCCGGTGTGCCGGTGGTGCGGCCGTTCGGACGCCGCGCTGCGGTGTGCCCGCTGCGGGTCGGATGCGGTGCGCGCTGTCGTCGTAGGGGCGCGGCGCACCGCCGAAGAGCTGGGCCGGGCGTTTCCGGGGACGACGGTCATCACCTCGGCCGGCGAAGCCGTGGTGTCCGAGGTCGACGGTCGCCCGGCGCTGGTGGTCGCCACGCCCGGCGCGGAACCGCCCGCTTCTGGCGGGTACGGGGCGGCGCTGCTGTTGGACAGTTGGGCGCTGCTGGGCCGTCAGGATCTGCGTGCAGCCGAAGACACGCTGCGACGGTGGATGGCCGCGGCGGCGTTGGTGCGGGCCCGCGACGACGGTGGGACGGTGACGGTGGTCGCCGAATCATCCGTTCCCACAGTGCAATCGCTGATCCGCTGGGATCCGGTCGGGCACGCGGAGGCGGAGCTGGCGGCCCGCGCCGAGGTCGCCTTGCCGCCGAGTGTGCACATGGCCGCTCTCGACGGCGCCGCCGAGGCGGTCGCGGCGCTGCTCGACGAAGTCCACCTGCCGGACAGCGCCGAGCTGCTCGGTCCCGTCGAGCTGCCGTCGGGCGTGCGCCGACCGGCGGGGACTCCGGCCGACGTCCCGGTAATCCGCATGCTGGTGCGGGTGGACCGCGAGCAGGGCCTGGCGCTGGCGGGAGAGCTGCGGCGCGGCGTCGCCGTGACCAGTGCCCGGCAGACTGACGAGCCGGTGCGGGTGCAGATCGACCCGCTGCACATCGGTTAGACAGCCGTCCGCGTTATTCGGCTGCGCGCCGTGTGTCGGTGAGCGTGGTCGACGTTTCTATGCGACGATGCGATTGCTGGCCGAGCGCCAATGACGCCAACCGGTCTTTCTTCCCCGCGTCAAGAGAGGTCAGCGATGGCAACAACAATCACGGATACCACCCGAATCGGGCGCTGCTTGATGTTCGTGCGCGAGCACCTCGAGCAAGCCCGCGCCGCCGACGACGAGATCCGGGCCATGCAATGGGACGTCGTCATGGACCGGTTCATCGACGCTTGGCCACGGCCCCAGCCGCAATGATCATCCGAGCCGTTCACTGCACCGAGCTCGGCTGCGATTGTCCCGGCAGCCGGTGGTGGACCGGCTGGATCGGACCCCGTGAAATCCACATCGTCCCCATCGACGATCTGGCGCAACATCACGTCGAGGAATGCGGCTGCGACCCACACATCACGCTGCATGTCGCGGCCGATGGATACGCGTCGTGGCGGGTGTCCCACAACAGCTTCGACCGCCGCGAACTTACGGAGAAGGCAGGCTAATCCTGCTGAGCCGTGTTACGCGTGGCGGGCCGCTTCCTGGGCGAGTTGGACGCGGGAGCTCAGGCCGAGCTTGGTGTAGACGTGGGTGAGGTGCGTTTGCACGGTGCGGGGTGAGACGAAAAGCCTTGCGGCGATGTCGTTGTTGCCGAGTCCTTCGCTGACCAGTCGCACGACGTCGCGCTCGGTGGGGGTGAGTGAAGCCCACCCGCTGGTGGCCCGTTTGCCGCGGCCGCGGCCGCGCTGTGCGTAGGCGATCGCCTCCTCGGTGGACAGGGCCGCGCCCTCGGCCCACGCGGAGTCAAAGTCGCTGTCGCCCATGGCGTCTCGCAGCGCCGCCACCGAGGCTTGGTAGCCCGTGTCCCAGACCTTAAACCGGACCACGCCGATGCTTTCCCGGATGCCGTGTGCCGCACCGAACAGCCGGGCCGCTTCGCGGTGACTACCGGCGTCCCCGGCCAGCGCGCCTAGGCATTCCAGGATGTCGGGGATGAACAGGTACGCCTCGACTTCGGCGGCACCCGCGAGCGCGTCGTGCGCGTCACGCTCAGCGCCGTCGGGCTCGCCGTGTGCGATCGCGACCCGGGCGCGCGCCGTCAGCGCCTCCGACAGGAATGCGCCAGTCATTGTCGACACGGCGTCATCGGCCCAGCGGCGGGCCGCGACCAGATCCCCGCCCGCCAGCGCGGCCTCGGCATTGTGGACGCGCCCCTTCGCCGCTGCCTGGGGCAGGGCACTCAGGTGCTGCCGGGCCGCTTCGGTCGCGTTTTCGGCTGTCGCCGCATCGCCGGCAGCCAGGGCCGCGGCACCCAACGCCCAGTAGGCCAGGCCTGCGACAAGCCCGCCAAGATCGGCAGCGGACTCGACGGCCGCGTCGGCGGCGGCGCGGGCCGCAGCGGTGTCACCCTGGTAGGCCAGCACCCAGCCCCGCAACGCGAGGCTATCCGCCCTGAAGAACTCATCGTGAGTTGTCTCGGCCTCGTCGGCCACCGCGGCGAATTGTGCTGTCGCTGCGGCCAGATCGCCCCGATAGAGCTGTGCCCTTCCGAGGTACATGCGGCACCGGCGCGCGTCGAACCGATCGCCGATCGCGTCGGCGAGATTGAGTCCCTCTTCGGCGGCCGCGCCACTCGCGCGTGGGTTACCCGCGGTGCCTACGGCGAAGGCTTGTGCGGTGAGGCTCTGGGTGAGCCGCCATGGGTCGCCCAATTCTCGGGCCAGGCCGATGGCCTCGGCGACGTACGCCCGGGCTGCCTCTGCGTCGAAGAAGCTGGCGATGTAGCCACCGGCCGTGAGCGCCCGGACCAGCAGCGCCGGGTCATCGACCTCGCGGGCGATCGCCAGGGCTTGCCGAGCCTGATCCAAGCTGGCGGCGGCCCCCGCCAAAATGCCGAGCATGGCCCGGTCGGCGAGCGCCCGCGCCCGCACCGCGGGCGTCACCTCAGCATGCTTCGCGTCGAGATCGGCCAGGGCGGCGTCCAACCAGGCCAGCCCTTCCTGGAAGCGTCGCGGATGCCACAGCGGCTGCAGCGACGACGCCAGCGCCAACGCCAGCTCGACGTCCGAGTTCTCCCGGCTCCAGGCGAACGCGGCGCGCAGGTTGTCGATCTCGAGGTCTGCCTGGTCGACGCGCTGCTGATAATCGCCACCGGCCGGTGCGTCGAGCCGGGCCGCCAGCACCGTGTAGTAATCGCGATGACGCGTGCGAACGGCGTCGGCTTCGCCGGACTCTCCGAGTTTTTCCTGCGCGTATTGGCGGACCGTCTCCAACAGCCGGTATCGCGTTCGGCCGCTTGCGTTTTCGGCTACTACGAGTGACTTGTCCACCAGCAGTGCGAGTTGATCGAGCACTTGATAGCGTTCTACATCCGCCCCGCCGGCGACCTCTTGGGCAGCTTCGATGTCGAAGCCACCCATAAATGCTGCAAGCCGGCGGAGCAAGGCCCGCTCTGGCTCGGTCAGTAGCGCATGTGACCAGTCCACCGAGGCGCGCAATGTCTGCTGGCGGCGCACCGCGGTGCGCGCGCCGCCGGTCAACAGCCGGAATCGGTCATGAAGGCTCTCGAGGATCTCGGCGAGCGACAGGGCGCGCACCCGCGCCGCCGCGAGCTCGATTGCCAGCGGCAAACCGTCGAGGCGCGCGCAAATCTCGCCGACCGTCGCGGCGTTGTCGTCGCTGAGGGTGAAGTCGGGGCGAGCGCGACGGGCCCGATCGGTGAATAGTTCGATCGCCTCATCGGCCAACGACAGCGACGGCACCCGCCAACTCACCTCGCCGGCCACCCCGATCGGCTCACGGCTCGTCGCCAACAGCGTCAACCCCGCCCCAGCGCCGAGCAGCGCATTAATCAGCTTGGCACTGGCATCCAGCAGGTGTTCGCAGTTGTCCAGCACCACCAGCATCTGCCGGTCGGCGACAAAACGGCTCAGGGTGTCCATGGTGGAGCGGCCGGGCTGGTCGGGCAGCCCCAACGCGCGGGCCATAGTCAACGGCACCAACTCGGGATCAGTGATCGGCGCCAAATCCACGCACCACACGCCGTCGCCGAACTCGCCGGTCAGCCCCGCCGCGACCTCGATTGCCAGCCGGGTCTTACCCGCTCCACCGGCACCGGTCAGGGTCAGCAATCGGTTCTCCCTCAGCAACTCCCGTACCTGAGCCATCTCTGCGTCACGGCCCACAAAACTTGTCAGCTGGACCGGAAGACGTTGAGCAACAACGGCTTTTGAGACCCGCAGCGGTGGGAACTCATTGACCATATCGGGATGGCACAACTGCGCCACTCGTTCCGGGCGGGGCAGATCGCGCAGCGCATGGCTGCCCAGATCGGTCAGCCACGCATCGTCGGGAAGCCGATCGAGGACGAGTGCTTCGGTGACACCAGACAGCAGGGTTTGGCCGCCATGCCCCAAATCGCGCAGCCGTGCGGTGCGGTTGATCGTTGGACCGGCGTAGTTGCCTTCGTCGCGCAGCTGGATTTCGCCGCTATGCACGCCAATTCGCAGTCGGATCGGCGCCAACGGGGCGTGCTGCAATTCCAGGGCGCAGGCGACCGCGTCGGAGGCGCGGGCGAACGCCGCCACGAAGCTGTCGCCCTCACCCTGTTCGACCGGACGTACCCCGTCATGGGCGGCGATGGCATCCGACACGACTTGGTTCATCCGCGCCATGGCCGCGGTCATCTGGTCGGGCTGGGTTTCCCAGAGCCGGGTGGAGCCCTCGACGTCAGCCAAGAGCAACGTCACGGTGCCCGTCGGTAAGAGGCCGCTCACGCCCAGCTCGCTCCAGTCCACCGGCGGCGCATCCGCCCGTCGGTCGATTTCGCTCATGCTAGCCAGCATGCGGCCGCCAGGGACCGCAAAACATCAGCGAAAACGCGTACATCGCCGCCGATGGTGTACCGATGTTTCAGTTGTGCCGGGCCGCTTCTTGGGCGAGCTGCACACGCGAGGTCAGGCCGAGTTTGGTGTAGACGTGGGTGAGATGGGTTTGCACCGTGCGTGGTGAGACGAAAAGCCGGGTGGCGATGTCGTTGTTGGCCAGGCCCTCGTTGACCAGGCGCACCACTCGGCGTTCGGTCGGAGTGAGGGAGGCCCAGCCACTGGTAGGGCGCTTGCGTTGGCCGCGGCCGCGCTGCGCGAAAGCGATCGCTTCTTCGGTGGACAGTGCCGCGCCTTCCGCCCAGGCTGAGTCAAAGTCGGCCTGGCCCATGGCATTTCGCAGGGCGGCAACCGAGTCTTCGTAATCGGCTTCCCAGACCTTGAACCGCGGCGCGCCCATACGCTGCCGGATCGCGTGAGCCGCACCGAAGAACCGCGCGGCGTCACGGTGACTGCCCGCGTCGCTGGCCATCGCGGCGAGGCACTCCAGGTTGTCGGAAGTACCGAGGTGAGCATCAAATTCGTTGGCGCACGCCAGCGCGTCATGCGTGTCGCGCTCGGCCTGATCCGGCTCGTCCTGTGCGAGCGCCACCCGCGCGCGGGCGCTCAACGCCCACGTGGAGTACCACCCCGTCGCGGTCGTGACCGCCTCTTCGGCGTTGCGGCGTGCCGCGGCAAGATCGCCACAACCCAATGCAGCCTGCGCGTTGATCGCGCGGGACAGCGCCGTCATTCCAGGCGGGCCAGTTGCTGCGTGCAGGCAGGCCACGTCGGTTGCGCTTCGCGCGGTCGCAGCGTCCCCATCCGCCAGGGCCGCCATGCCCAATGCCGTGTAGGCCAGACCGGCGTTAAGGCTGCCAAGCTCGTCGACGCCCTCGAGGGCCTGGCTCGCCGCGGCTTTCGCCGCGCAGGTGTCGCCCTGGCACGCGAGTGCTATGCCTTCGAACGCCAGCGCGTACTTCTGAAAGTTCGCATAGTGACCTACTTCGGCCGCGGCGCTGGCCGTGCCGAACTGTTCGACCGCTCCGGCGCAATCGCCCTGTGCCAGCTGCGCCAGTCCGAGGTACCAGCGGCACCGGATGAATCCGGCACGGTAACCGATCGCCTCAGCAAGCTCGCATCCCTCTTGCGCCGCTGCACGTTTCGCGATCACATCACCGGTAAACGACGCCACAAGCGTCTCGATGCTGAGGACGTGGCTGAGCCTCAACCGGTCGCCCAGTTTCCGGGCCAGGCCGATCGCCTCGGCGCGGTATTCTTGGGCCGCCTCAGAGCTGAAGCCGATCAATCCGCAGGCGGCCAGCGTGCGCGCCAGCAGCCCCGGGTTATCGAGTTGGCGCGCAATTCTCAGTGCCTCTTCTGCCTGATCCGCGATGTCCGCGTACCCCCCGATATTGGCGGCCAGCAAGACCCTGTCGGCGAGCGCCCGGGCACGCACAGCCGGAGCGATCTCGCGGTGGTGGGCGCTGTCGCCAAGAACCGCGTCGAACCACGCAACCCCTTCGGCCGGCCGTGGTTGCCAGACCGGCGACAGCGACGACGTTAGCGCCAGCGCGAGCTCGGCGTCACCGTGTTCGCGACTCCAGGCGAATGCGGCGCGCATGTTGTCGATCTCGGATTCGGTCTGCTCGACGCGCTGCCCGTAGTCGCTGCCCGACGGCCCGTCGAGCAGCGCCGCCAGCGAGGTGAAGTGGTCGCGGTGGCGTGACCGCACCTCGTCGGCCTCCCCGGACTCGCCCAACTTCTCGGCTGCATAGTGCCGCACCGTCTCCAGCAACCGGTATCGCGTTCGGCCGCTTGCAGTTTCGGCCACCACAAGCGATTTGTCCACCAGCAAACTAAGCAGGTCGAGAACCTGGAAGCGCTGTATGTGATCCGCGGTGGCAACCGCATAGGCCGCGGCAAGATCAAAGCCGCCCATGAATACCGCCAGCCGGCGGAAAACCACTCGCTCCGGTTCGGTCAGCAGGGCGTGCGACCAGTCGACCGAGGCGCGCAGAGTCTGTTGGCGACGCACCGCGGTGCGCGCGCCACCGGTCAACAGCCGGAACCGGTCGTGCAGGCTGTGGAGAATCTCCGACGGCGATAGTGCGCGCACCCGCGCTGCGGCCAGTTCGATCGCCAGCGGCATTCCGTCGAGGCGCCCGCAGATCTCGGTTACGACCACGGCATTGTCGTCAGTGACAGTGAAGCCGGTCTTAGCCAAGCGGGCGCGGTCGGTGAACAGTTCGACGGCCTCATCGGCCAGTGACAACGACGGGACCCGCCAGCTGACCTCACCGGGGACGCCGATGGGCTCGCGGCTGGTTGCCAACAGTGTCAATCTGGGGCACGCTTCCAGCAGCCCCAGCGTCAGCGCCGCAACCGCATCCAGCAGATGTTCGCAGTTGTCCAGCACTACCAGCATCTGCCGGTCGGCGGCAAAGCGGACCAGCGTGTCCACCGTGCTGCGACCCGGCTCGTCGGGTAGCCCAAATGCACGGGCCGCCGCGATCGGCACAACTTCGGGATCGGTGATCGGTGCCAGATCGACACACCAGACCCCGTCGGCGAACTCGTCGGCGATCTGGCCCGCAATCTGAATTGCCAACCGGGTTTTGCCAACCCCGCCGGCGCCGTTGAGGGTCAGCAGCCGGTTCTCGGCCAGCAGTGCGCGCACCTGAGTCAGCTCTGCTTCGCGGCCGACAAACGTGGTCAACTGTACCGGAAGATGCTGAGAAGCAACGGGTTTCGCGACACGCAGCGGCGGGAATTCGTTCACCAAGTCGGGATGGCACAGCTGCGCAACCCGCTCGGGGCGGGGGAGATCGCGCAGCGGATGGGTGCCCAGGTCGGTCAGCCACGCGTCGTCGGGTAGCCGGTCGAGCACGAGTGTTTCGGTGACACCGGAGAGCAGGGTTTGGCCGCCGTGCCCGAGGTCGCGTAGCCGCGCGGTGCGGTTGATCGTCGGGCCGGCGTAGTTGCCTTCGTCGCGCAACTGGATTTCGCCGGTATGCACGCCGACGCGCAACCGGATCGGGGCCAGCGGGGCGCGTTGCAATTCCAGGGCGCAGGCGACGGCGTCGGAGGCGCGGGCGAACGCCGCCACGAAGCTGTCGCCTTCACCTTGTTCGACGGGTCGCACACCGTCGTGGGAGGCGATGGTCTCCGACACCACTTGGTTCATCCGCGCCATGGCCGCGGTCATCTGCTCAGGCTGGGTTTCCCACAGCCGAGTGGAGCCTTCGACGTCGGCCAGCAGCAACGTCACGGTGCCCGTCGGTAAAAGGCCGCTCACGCCTAGTTCGCTCCAGTCCACCAGGGGCATGTCCGCGCGTGGATCGATCTCGCTCATGCTAGCCAGCATGTGACTCCATAAACCGCAAAACATCAGCACAAACGCGCAGATTTGCGGCCGACGGAATCTACGACCCCTGTGGGCGCAGATCTACGCGCTGGCGCCGATCTTCTGAGCTTCCCGCCGCCGGATAGTCGAGTCAGGCCGCTGGACCTCACGGATTCAGGTAGTGCACTACTCGTGTCCTCAGGGCTAGGCGTTGACACGGTTAGCTATCCAGAAAGGTGAACTGCGATGGTTGAGGTGCTTGAATCGGCCGGTGTCGCCGAACTGCCGCTGGCGCCGAAGAATCCGCTGTCCTATCGGCACCAGCTCAGGGCCGCGCGGTCTCTCATCGACGGGTTCCAGGAGCTCCTCGACGCCGGCGGCCCCATCACCCGCATGGTGCTCGGGCCCAAATGGCTTGTCCCGACGGTGGTGTTGATCGCCTCGCCGCAGGGCGCGCGGGACGTGCTGGGCCGCAGCGACGAGATCGCCGACCGAGGTGGGACGACGACCGCGATCCAGATGCAGCGGCTGATGGGCGGCAACCTGCTCGTCCTCCCGCACCACCAATGGCTGCCGCGGCGCCGCACCCTGCAACCGATGTTCACCAAACTGCGGGTCCGGCGGTATGCCGGCCACATGGCCGCGGCGGCGCAGACGCTGGTCGACGGTTGGCGCGAAGGCGCAACGCTCGACCTTGACATCGAATGCCGCGCGCTTACCCTGCGGGCGCTCGGCCGCTCTGTGCTCGGCGTGGACCTCGACGCCAGGGCCGACACCATCGGGCCGGCACTGCGAACTGCGCTCACATGGGTCGCCGACCGTGGGATCCGGCCGGTGAATCTGCCGCAATGGGTGCCCACCCCCGGCCAGCGGCGGGCTCGCAGGGCCAATGCGACTCTGCACCAGCTGGCCGCCGAGATCCTCGCCGCGGTACGAGCCGACCCCGCCCGAGACGCACCGCTGGTACGTGCACTACTCGCCGCCGCCGATCCGCAGACGGCCCAACCACTCTCGGACGACGACATCTGCCACGAGCTGGTGCTGTTCATTCTCGCCGGCCACGACACCACGTCCACCACGCTGTCGTACTCACTCTGGGCGCTCGGGCGCCATCCCGAAATCCAAGACCGAGTGTTCGAAGAGGTCAGCGCGCTCGGCGACCGGCCGCTGACACCCGACGACGTGTCCCGGCTCGGCCACACGGTGCGCGTGCTGCACGAGGCCCTGCGGCTATGCCCGCCGGCTGCCGGAACGCCGCGGCTGCTCAAAAAGGATTTGGCCGTCGACGGCTACCGGCTGGAAGCCGGCACCATCGCGGTGGTCAGTTTCTATGCCATACACCGAAACCCGGAACTGTGGGACGACCCCCTGACATTTGACCCGGATCGGTTCTTGCCGGAGCGCTCGCAGGGCCGCAGCCGCTGGCAGTACCTGCCGTTCGGCGGCGGGCCTCGCTCATGCATCGGTGACCACTTCGCCATGCTGGAAGCCACCCTCGCGCTGGCGACCATCGTTCGCGCTGCCCGGATCGAATCGCTCAATGACGACTTCCCGCTGGCCACACCGTTCACCGTCGTCGCCGCCGAGCCGGTCGGTGCCCGTGTTCATGCGCGGAGCTCAACCCGTGCCGATTCGCTTGTCGCCCAATGCTAGCGGCCTTCAGGCGTGGCGGGCTGCTTCTTGGACGAGTTGCACGCGGGAGCTTAGGCCAAGTTTGGTGTAGACGTGGGTGAGGTGGGTTTGCACGGTGCGCGGTGAGACGAAAAGGCGTGTGGCGATGTCTTTATTGCCCAGCCCTTCGCTGACCAGCCGTACGACGTCGCGCTCGGTCGGGGTGAGCGACCCCCAACCGCTGGCGGGCCGTTTGCGCTCGCCGCGGCCGCGCTGCGCGTAGGCGATCGCTTCCTCGGTGGACAGGGCGGCGCCTTCGGCCCACGCGGCGTCAAAGTCCAGCTCGCACAGGGCATCTCGCAGCGCTGCCACCGAGGCTTCGTAGCCGCCGTCCCAGACCTTGAACCGCACCGCGCCGATGCGCAGCCGGATGGCCTGTGCTGCGCCGAAGAGCCGGGCTGCTTCGCGGTGACTGCCGGCCAGACCGGCCAGAGTGCCGAGGCATTCCAGGATGTCGGGGATGACCAGGTACGCCTCGACCTCGGCGGCACGCGCCAGCGCGTCATGGGCGTCACGCTCGGCCTGGTCTGGCTCACCTTGCGCGATCGCTACGCGGGCGCGTGTCGTCAGCGGGTCCGACAGGAACGCGACCGTCGTTGTCGATACGGCGTCGTCGGCCCAGCGGCGGGCAGCGACCAGATCCCCGCCCGCAAGCGCGGCCTCCGCGCTGAGGACTCGCTGCAGCCCCGTTGCCTGGGGCACGGCGCTCGAGAGTGGCCGGCCCGCCTCGGTTGCGTCCTGCGCCGTCGTAACATCGCCGGCGGCCAGGGCCGCTACAGCCAACACGTGGTAGGCGGCGGCCGCTTTAAGCCCGCCCAGCTCGGCAGTGGCCTCGACGGCCGCGGCGGCGGCGGCCCGGGCCGGCGCGGGGTCACCCTGGTACGCCAGCGCGATGCCGAGGCCCACGAGGCTATCCACCCTCCAGATCTCATCGTGAGCTGCCTCGGCCTCGTCGGCTACCGCGGCGAATTGTGCGACCGCTCCGGCCAGATCGCCACGATAGAGCTGTGCGATTCCGAGGTACCAGCGGCACCGGCGCGCGTCGAACCGATCACCGATTGCGTCGGCGAGATCGCGCCCCTCCTCGGCGGCCGCGCGCGCCGCGATCGGGTCACGGGCCGCGAGTGCCGCCACGACTTGCGCGACGAGGATCTGGCTGAGCCTCCACCTGTCGTCCAATGCGCGGGCCAGGCCGAGCGCCTCGGCCAAGTACGGGCCGGCCGCCTCTGGGTCGAAGTAGGCGGCGATATAGCCGCACGCGGTGAGCGCCCGGATCAGCAGTGCCGGGTCGTCGATCTCGCGCGCGATCGCCAGGGCTTGCTGAGCCTGATCCGGGCTCTCGGCGGAGGCTACCCAGAGGCCGAGGGTGGCCCTGTCGGCCAGCGCCCGCGCCCGCACCGCGGGCGTCACTCCAGGCTGGTGCGCGTCGAGGTCGGTCAAGGCGGTATCGAACCAGGTCAGCCCTTCCCGCAGGCGTCCCCGCGCTTGCCACAGTGGCTGCAGCGATGACGCCAGCGTCAACGCCAGCTCGTTGTCAGAGTTTTCCCGGCTCCACCCAAACGCGGCGCGCAGGTTATCGATCTCAAGGTCGGCCTGCTCGAGGCGCTGCTCATAATCACCGCCGGCCGGCGCGTCAAGCAGCGCGGCCATCGACGTGTAGTGGTCGCGGTGGCGCGCGCGCACTGTGTCGGCCTCGCCGGACTCGCCCAATTTTTCCAGTGCGTATTGGCGCACCGTCTCCAACAGCCGATAGCGGGTTCGCCCGTCGCTCTCGTCGGACACCACCAGCGATTTGTCCACCAGCATGCTGAGCTGATCGAGCACCTGATAGCGCGCCACATCGCCACCGCCGCAGACGTTTTGCGCCGAGTCGAGGTCGAAACCGCCCAGAAAAACCGCCAGTCGGCGAAATAACACCCGCTCGGGTTCGGTCAACAGCGCATGCGACCAATCCACCGAAGCGCGCAATGTCTGCTGGCGGCGCACCGCGGTACGCGCACCGCCGGTCAACAGCCGGAACCGGTCATGCAAACTGTCGAGAATCTCGGCGAGCGACAGCGCCCGCACCCGCGCTGCCGCCAGCTCGATCGCCAGCGGCACCCCGTCGAGGCGCCGACAGATCTCGGTCACTGTCGTGGCGTTGTCGTCCGTGACGGCGAAATCCGCTCGAGCATGCCGGGCCCGGTCGGTGAACAACTCAATAGCTTCATCGGTCAACGACAGCGACGGCACCCGCCAACTCACCTCACCGGCCACCCCGATCGGCTCCCGGCTGGTTGCCAACAGTGTCAACCGCGGACACGCTGCGAGCAGTTCTACGATCAGCGCGGAGGTCGCGTCCAGCAGGTGTTCGCAGTTGTCCAACACCACAAGCATCTGCCGGTCGGCGACAAACCGGGTGATCATGTCCATCGTGGAGCGGCCGGGCTGATCGGGCAGGCCGAACGCGCGGGCCGCCGCAACAGGCACCAAATCAGGGTCGGTGATCGGCGCGAGATCCACATACCAGATCCCGTCGCTGACCTCGCGGTCCACTTGGGCCGCGACGTGTATCGCCACCCGGGTCTTGCCCACGCCACCGGCACCGGTCACGGTCACCAAACGGTTTTCGGCCAACAGGTCGCGCAGTTGGGACAGCTCCGCGCCGCGGCCCACAAAGCTCGTCAGCTGCACCGGAAGACGCTGAGAAATAACAGCTTTCGATACACGCAGCGGCGGGAAGTCGTTCACCACATCGGGATGACATAGCTGTATCACGCGCTCCGGGCGGGGCAGATCGCGCAGCGGGTGGGTGCCCAGGTCGGTCAGCCACGCGTCGTCGGGAAGCCGGTCGAGCACGAGTGCTTCGGTGACACCGGAGAGCAGGGTTTGGCCGCCGTGCCCGAGGTCGCGTAGCCGTGCGGTGCGGTTGATCGTCGGGCCGGCGTAGTTGCCTTCGTCGCGCAACTGGATTTCGCCGCTATGCACGCCAATCCGCAACCGAATCGGGGCCAACGGGGCGCGCTGCAACTCCAAGGCGGCCGCCACAGCGTCGGAGGCGCGGGCGAACGCCGCCACAAAGCTGTCGCCCTCGCCCTGTTCGACCGGGCGCACACCGTCATGCGAGCCGATGGTGCCCGACACCACTTGGTTCATCCGCGCCATGGCCGCGGTCATCTGCTCAGGCTGGGTTTCCCACAACCGGGTGGAGCCCTCGACGTCGGCCAGCAGCAACGTCACGGTGCCCGTCGGTAAAAGGCCGCTCACGCCTAGTTCGCTCCAGTCCACCAGGGGCATGTCCGCGCGTGGATCGATCTCGCTCATGCTAGCCAGCATGCGGTCCCAACGGACCCCAAAACATCAGCACAAACGCGTAGATCGCAGCCGCCCGATGCTGGGATTTACGGGCCGGGGCTCCCATTCCGCGGCGCCGTCGCCCGTATTCTGGGTTTATCCGCACAAGTCGGGCGACGATTCGCCGACAATTTCGTGCCCGCGGTGCAGCCTGACCGACAGGAGATATTCAATGAAGCGGATGACGGCAATCAACGGTGTGGCGATCGCGATCGCGGCTTTAGGCATCGGCTTGGTCGGATGCGGTGGTTCCACGTCCAGCAACAATGCGTCGAGCAAGACGTCAGCCGCGACAAGCGCTGGAGCCACCCCGACTACCGTCAACCCGCAATCAAAAGTCGCGCCTCGCACCAGCGTCCCGGGTCCCAACCCCACGATCGCCAGCTACATCCAACAAAACGGCATCACCGAAACTCCGGTCCACCGGGGTGATCCCGGCGCGCCGACGATCAACTTCCCAATCCCCGACGGCTGGGCCGACGCCGGGAGCGATACCCCGCCCACCGCCATTTGGGCAATCATCGACAACGGCCCGGAGGCTGCCAAATACACGCCTAGCATTGTGGCGACGCTATCGAAGCTGGTCGGCAACATAGATCCGCAGAAAATTCTGGACAACGCCGCTGGCGAAACGAAGAACCTGCCCGGGTTCAAACCGATGGGCGATGGCGATGAAGGCACCTTCGCCGATTCTCCCGCCTTCCAGTTGGGGGGCACCTGGGTGCAGGACGGCCAGACAAAGGCGGTCGCCCAGAAGACCGTCGTGATCAAGGGACCCGACGACAACACCGTTTACTTGCTGCGGCTCAATGCCGACTGCCTCGAAGACCAGATCGACAAGGCGCTGCCTGCGACGATCACCATCGACGAGAAGACGACGATCGCCGAATAGGTCCTGCCCCCGTCGGTCGAGCGGTCCGATGCGCATGAGACGCATGAGCACCGGCCTATCGGGGTAAGCACAGGCTATGCCTGGCAATGTCACTCGCAAGCTGATCGAAACGCACTTAGAATCCGGCGAGATGACACCGGGGGAGGAGATTGCGATACGCATCGACCAGACGCTGACCCAGGACGCGACGGGCACGCTCGTCATGCAGGAGCTGGAGGCGCTTGGACTCGACCGCGCCCGCGTAAGACCATGGTCGGCTCGGATTCGCACACCCCGGCGGCCGGTTCGCTGGGCATGTTGGCGATCGGTGTTGGCGGGCTGGAGGTCGCCCTGGCCATCACGGGGCGACCGTTGCACATCCGGATGCCCGAGGTGTGGGGTGTGCGGCTGGAAGGCGAACTGCCGGAATGGTGCTCGGCCAAGGACGTCATCCTCGAGATGCTGCGGCGTCACGACGTCAAGGGCGGCGTGAACCGGATCATCGAGTACTACGGTCCGGGGCTGACGAGCCTGACCGCGATGGATCGCCATGTGATTGCCAACATGGGAGCCGGACTCGGAGCCACCACAACGGTTTTCCCGAGCGACGAGGCTGTTCGTGACTTCCTGCGCTCCGAAGACCGCGAGGACGACTGGGTGGAACTGGTCGCCGACGACGGCGCCGACTACGACGTCGACGAGACCATCGACCTGTCGCAGATCGAACCGCTGATCGCAAAGCCGTCGTCGCCGGGAAATGTGGTGCCGGTGTCCGCGGTCGCCGGGGAGGAAATCGCACAGGCGGTCATCGGATCGAGCGCCAATCCGGGCCTGCGCGATTTCGCGATTGTCGCCGCGATGGTGGCCGGACGTCAGACGGCCGCGGCAGTTAGCTTCGACATCAACCCGACGTCGCGGGAGATTTTGACCGATTTGACGAAGATGGGCGCGGTGACGGATCTGGTGGTCGGCGGTGCACGCATTCATCAAGCCGGGTGTATGGGATGTATCGGCATGGGCCAGGCGCCCGCCACCGGCCGTAACTCGCTGCGTACGATGCCGCGCAACTTCCCCGGCCGCTCTGGCACTAAAGAGGATTCGGTCTGGCTATGCTCGCCGGAAACAGCTGCCGCATCTGCGTTGACCGGTGTGACCACCGATCCCCGCGAGTGGGCCCGCGACGTGAAAATGGACTATCCGAAACTCGATTTGCCGCGCGAGTGCTCGGTGAACACCGCGATGTTGGTGCCCCCGCTGGAGGCCGAGGAGGCCCAGAAGGTCGAGCCGGTGAAGGGCCCCAACATTTCCAGCCTGCCGGATCTGTCGCCGCTGCCCGACGAGATCGAGGCGCCGGTGTTGCTCAAGGTCGGCGACAACATCTCCACCGACGAGATCTCGCCGGCCGGCGCGCGGGCGTTGCCATTCCGCTCCAACATCCCCAAGCTCGCGATGTTCAGCTTCACCCAGATCGACGAGTCGTACCCCGAGCGGGCGCAAGAGGCTGAAGAAACTGGTCACATAATTGTCGGCGGTGAGAACTACGGTCAGGGCTCCTCACGCGAGCACGCGGCGATCGCCCCACGTCATCTCGGTCTGCGTGTCGTCATCGCGAAGTCGTTCGCCCGCATCCATTGGCAGAACCTCGCCAATTTCGGTGTCTTGGCGCTCGAGTTCGACAACGCCGATGACTACGATTCCATCGACCAGGACGACAAGCTGCGCATCACTGGCCTTCGCGACACGCTGGCCGACAAAGACACATTGCAGGTCGACAACCTCACAAAGGATTCGTCTTTACTGTGCGGCATCGTCTTTCGTCGCGGCAAGTCAAGGATGTGCTGGCCGGCGGATTGATCCCGCGTCTTGCAGAAGATGAAGACTAAGAGGTGGCTGCGTGGAGAATATCGAAGCAGTGATCCAACGTTGGGAAGAAGCGCTTTCCGACCATGACGCCGAAGCGTTGCTGGCCTGCTACGCCCGCGACGCAGTCTTAGAAAGTCCTGTCGCGGCGCACATCCTCGGCGGTTCCGGGGTCTGCTGCGGCCACAAAGAGCTCCGCCGGCTTTTCGCCGAGGTTGTTGCACGCACACCGGACGAGCGGCAGTACCATCGCGCCGGATTCTTCACCGACGGGCATCGCGCGACCTGGGAGTACCCACGCCAAACCCCAGACGGCGAACAGATGGATTTCGTCGAAGTCATGGAAATCGAAGACGGACTCATCCAGGCCCACCGCGGGTACTGGGGATGGCGTGGGGTCGAGATCCTCGGCACGGACCAATACCACCGCAGCTAGCAACAGCCACGGGCCTGGTTTTGCAAGTTCCTACACTGGTCCGGTGCGCCTCGTCTTCGCTGGCACCCCCGAACCCGCGCTGCCCGCGCTGCGCAGTCTCATCGACTCGCCGCGACACGAGGTGATCGCGGTGCTTACCCGGCCAGACGCCGCCTCAGGTCGGCGCGGCAAGCCGGAGCCGTCGCCGGTGGCCCGTTTCGCGCTGGAGCAGGGCATCCCGCTGCTGCGACCGCAGCGACCCAACACCGCCGAGTTCGTGGCCGAGCTGTCGGAGTTGGCGCCCGACTGCTGCCCGGTGGTCGCCTACGGCGCTCTGCTCCGCGACGAGTTGCTCGCAGTGCCGGCACACGGCTGGGTCAACCTGCATTTTTCGCTGCTGCCCGCCTGGCGCGGGGCTGCCCCGGTGCAGGCCGCGATTGCCGCGGGTGACACCGTCACCGGGGCCACGACGTTCCAAATCGAGGCGGGTCTGGACTCCGGGCCGGTCTACGGGGTGGTCACCGAGGCGGTCCGGCCAATCGACACCGCCGGGGACCTGCTTGACCGGCTGGCGATTTCGGGCGCGGCGCTGCTGTCAACCACTCTGGACGGTATCGCCGACGGGGCGTTGACGCCGGTGCCGCAATCGGCTGACGGGGTCAGCATCGCGCCGAAGATCACCGTCGAGGAGGCTCGGGTGCGCTGGGACCTTCCGGCCCAAGTCGTCGAGCGGCGCATCCGCGCGGTCACGCCCAATCCGGGCGCTTGGACGCTGATCGGTGACCTGCGCGTCAAGCTCGGGCCGGTGTACGTTGACGCCGGCGTGCCGAATCTGCCAGAGCCGTTGTCGCCCGGTGATATTCATGTCGACCGCCGCAGCGTGCGGATCGGCACCGGCTCGGAGCCGGTGCGATTGGGCCAAGTGCAAGCGCCGGGCAAGAAGTTGATGAACGCCGTCGACTGGGCTCGCGGGGCCCGTCTGGACTCGACGGCGCGAGCGTCATGAGCCCGCCCCAGGGCAAACCCCGAGGAAGTCGACCGTCGGCCCGGTCGACGCAACGGACGGGGAGGCCGCGGCGTCGACCGCTGGATCCGGCCCGCCAGGCGGCGTTCGATGTGCTGCGCGCCGTGACCGAACGCGACGCCTACCCCAACTTGCTGCTGCCAGTCCTGTTGCGAGAACGGAAGATCAGCGGTCGCGACGCCGCCTTCGCCACCGAGCTGACCTACGGTAGCTGCCGGGTTCGCGGCCTGCTCGACGCGATCATCGGTGCCGCCGCTGGTCGGTCGCCGGATGCGATCAACCCGGTGCTTCTCGATCTGCTTCGGCTGGGAACGTATCAACTGCTGCGCACCCGGGTCGACGCACACGCCGCCGTCTCCACCACCGTCGAGCAAGCCGGTGTCGAATTCGATTCGGCGCGCGCAGGTTTCGTTAACGGCGTGCTGCGCACGATCAGTGCCCGCGACGAGCAGTCCTGGGTCGACGAGCTCGCACCCGACCGGGCAGCCGATCCGGTCGGGCACGCCGCTTTCGTTCATGCGCACCCACGCTGGATCGCGCAGGCCTTCGTCGACGCGCTGGGTGCCGCCGCCGGCGAGCTGGACGCCGCACTGGCCAGCGACGACGAGCGACCCCAGGTGCACCTGGCGGCCCGCCCGGGAATGCTGACCGCTGAGGAGCTGGCCGGTGCCGCGAACGGCACCGTGGGCCGCTATTCGCCGTATGCGGTGTACCTGTCGGGCGGCGACCCGGCCCTGTTGCCGGCGGTGCGCGACGGCCAAGCGCTGGTTCAGGACGAGGGCAGCCAATTGGTGGCCCGCGCGCTCGCCCTGGCGCCGGTGGCCGACGACACCGGGCGATGGCTGGACCTGTGCGCCGGGCCGGGCGGCAAGACCGCGCTGCTGGCCGCGCTGGGCGCCGGATCGGGGGCCAGGGTCACGGCGGTGGAACTGGCGGCACACCGCGCCGACCTGGTTGAGGAGAACACCCGCGGCCTGCCGGTCGAGGTGGTGCGGGCCGACGGACGCAACACCGGCCTCGAGCCGGGTTTCGACCGGGTGCTGGTTGACGTGCCCTGCACGGGGCTGGGCGCGTTGCGCCGCAGGCCCGAGTCGCGCTGGCGCCGTCAGCCCGCCGACATTCCGGCGCTCACCCGGCTACAACGCGAACTGCTGGAAGCCGCGATCGCGCTGACCCGGCCCGGCGGTGTGGTTTTGTATGCCACCTGCTCGCCGCACCTGGCCGAGACGGTCGGCGTGGTCGGAGACGCGCTGCGCCGTCATCCGGTGTCCGCGCTGGACGTCCGGTCGCTGTTCGAGCCCGTCGCAGATCTGGGGGAGGGCCCCTACGTGCAGCTGTGGCCACACCGGCACGGCACCGACGCCATGTTCGCTGCGGCGCTCACGAAGCTGGATTGACCGGCTACTGATCGCGCCGTTCCACGGCGCGCGTCGTCGCCAGACTAGGCTGAACCCCATGTCAGACAAGACCGATCGGCCGCTGATCGCGCCGTCGATATTGGCCGCTGACTTCGCTCGGCTGGCCGACGAGGCCGCCGTCGTCGAAGGCGCCGACTGGTTACACGTCGATGTCATGGACGCACATTTCGTGCCGAACCTGACGATCGGGCTTCCGGTGGTGGAAAGTCTGTTGGCCGCCACCGACATTCCGATGGATTGCCATCTGATGATCGAAGACCCCGACCGGTGGGCGCCGCCGTACGCAGAAGCGGGCGCCTACAACGTCACGTTCCACGCCGAAGCCACCGACAACCCGGTGGGCGTGGCCCGTGACATCCGCGCCGCCGGCGCGAAGGCGGGCCTGAGCATCAAGCCCGGCACCCCGCTGGACCCTTACCTGGACATCCTCAAGGACTTTGACACCTTTCTGGTCATGTCGGTCGAGCCCGGTTTCGGCGGCCAGGAGTTCATTCCCGAGGTGCTGAGCAAAGTGCGCACGGTACGCAAGATGGTCGATTCCGGTGAGCTGACGATCCTGGTCGAGATCGACGGCGGCATCAACGCCGACACCATCGAGCAGGCCGCGGAGGCTGGTGTCGACTGCTTCGTCGCCGGATCGGCGGTCTATGGCGCCGAGGACCCGGCCGTCGCGGTCGAGGCGCTGCGGCGACGGGCGGGTGCCGTGTCACCGCACTTGCGCCAATGAGTACTGCGGCGGCCATCAGCTACGACGCCGCCATGCGCATTGCGGTCGAGCACGCGGATCTGGTCAAGGGCAGCACCTATCCCAACCCCCCGGTCGGCGCGGTCATCCTGGACCGCGACGGGAGGGTCGCCGGCGCCGGCGGCACCGAACCCGCGGGCAGCGCACACGCCGAGGTGGTGGCGCTGCGCCGGGCGGGGCGACGCGCCGCCGGCGGCACCGCGGTAGTCACGTTGGAACCGTGCAACCACCACGGCAAAACCCCGCCGTGCGTCGATGCGCTGCTCGACGCGGGCATCGCGTCAGTGGTGTACGCGGTGACCGACCCGAACCCGACTGCGGCCGGTGGTGCGGCACGGCTGTCGGCCGCCGGGGTACACGTAGTCGGCGACGTGGAAGCCGATCTGGTTGCGGCCGGACCGCTGCGCGAATGGCTGCACAAGCAACGCACCGGAATGCCGCACGTCACATGGAAGTACGCCACCAGCATCGACGGGCGCAGCGCGGCCGCGGACGGCTCCAGCCAGTGGATCACCAGCGAGTCGGCGCGCGCCGACCTGCACCGCCGTCGGGCCGCTGCCGATGCCATCGTGGTCGGGACCGGGACGGTGCTCGCCGACGACCCGACGTTGACCGCCCGGTTGGCCGACGGCGGTCTCGCGGATCGCCAGCCGCTGCGTGTAGTTGTGGGAAGACGTGAAATCCCCTCGGAAGCAAAGGTTCTCAACGACGACACGCGCACGATGGTGATCCGCACCCGCGATCCTGCCGAAGTGCTGCAGGCGCTGTCCGATCGCACCGACGTCCTGCTCGAGGGCGGGCCCACGCTCGCCGGGGCATTCCTGCGGGCGGGGGTGATCGATCGCATCTTGGCCTACGTCGCGCCAATTCTGCTGGGCGGACCGATCGCCGCGGTCGACGACGTCGGGGTGCCGAGCATCGCCCGGGCGCTGCGCTGGCGCTACGACGGCATTGAACGGGTCGGCCCGGATCTGCTGCTGAGCCTGGTACCCCGCGAACCTGCGACCGGGTCGGTCAGGGGCGACCGCCCAGGCCCGGGATCAGCATCGGAACGCGACGACGGTAGTCGCGGTACTGCTCCCCGAACACGCGGATGAGGTCACGCTCCTCGAAGCGGACTGCGAACAGGATGTATCCGGTCGTCGCGATCGCAAAAAGTAAATGCCCCAGAGTCATTCTCGGCGTGGCCCAGAACGCGAGCAGAAAGCCCAAGTAGATCGGGTGCCTAACCAACCGGTAGAGAAGCGGCGTCGCAAACTTGTGCTCGGTAAGTTGTCGCCGGCGCAGTCGGGCGAACACCTGACGCAGACCGAACAGGTCGAAATGATCGATGAGGAACGTGCTCAGCAGCACGATCGCCCAGCCAACTAGGCCGAGGGCAGTCAATAGTGCTCGCCAGGGCTGCGCGCCGCACCGCCAAACATCGTCGGTGATCGGGTGCCACGCAGCGACCAGAACGATCAAGCAGATGCTGGACGCCAGGACGTAGGTGGACCGCTCGGCACTGGGTGGCACGACGCGGGTCCACCTGCGCTTGAAGGCGGCCCTGGCCATGACGCTGTGCTGGACGGCGAACAGCGCGAGCAACGCCACGTCGATCACCACCGCGGCGACGGTAATGCTGCCGTCGCCGAGGCCGCCGCGATCGATGCTCTTGCCCACGACATGCACACTGCCGACCATGAAGTCGGCGTCGGCGACAAATCCGATCAGGTAAAGGAAGACGACCAGGAACATCGCGTACGCGGCCACACCATAGGCCGCAATCAGGACACCACCGACAGAACTGCCGGCCGGCCGCGTAGAGGTCCCATCGCTGGGCGCCACACCAAGATTGTGCTCCGCTTTGGGCCAAATGCCTAGACGCGAGGCGCGAGCGACCGCTCCTCGTGCAGTTCAGGCTCCTCGGCATGGGTGCGACGGCTGCTGATCAGCAGTCCCAACAGCGCCCCCACCACGCAGACGACGGCCGTGACCGTGAAGATGCCCCCATACATTTCGGCAAACGCGTGCCGGTAAAGGTTTCCCTGCGCGAGGATCCGTTCGGCCAGGCTCGCGTCGGCCGGCACTTGAGCCGACAGCTTCGCGACGATGTGGGGCAGTTGATAGAAGCCCCACGCGCTCAGCGCGGCCACCCCGATCAGCATGCCCGTCATGCGGGCCACCACCACCGCCGCCGAGGCGATGCCGTGCTGCGCCGCCGGCACCACCCGCAAGCTCGCGGACGTCAGCGGTCCGATCACCAGACCCAGCCCCAGACCGGCGACCGCCAGGTCGGTGTCGAGCGCGGGCAATGACAGTCCAAAGATGTTGTGGTGCTGGCTCAGTAGGTCAACCGACCACTTCGAGATCAGCCAGTAGCCGCCGGCTGCGATCATCAGCCCGACGAAGGCCATCGCCCGGTCGCCGACCTTGGTGGCGATCCAACCGCCCAGCAGCGCCCCGATCGGCAGCGCAATCAGGAAGCGCAGCAACAGGATTGCGGCCTGGTCTTGCTCCTTTCCGAGCACGCCCTGGGCGAACAGTTCGACGTCGACCAGTGTCACCATCAGGGCCGCACCGGCGCACAGCGACGCGCCGAGCGCGGAGAGGAAAGGCCCGAACCGCACCCCGGTGGGCTCGATCAGCTTGGTCCGCGCAAACCGCTCCCACAGCGCGAAAACCACCGCCACGCCCACCGCCGCGTAGAGCAGTGGTGGCCCGTAGCTGGGCAATACCTGCTGACCGTTGGGGGACGGGTTGTACAGCCCGATCACCGCCAGGCCCAACGTGATTGCCAGCAGCAATCCGCCGACCACGTCGATCTTTTCCGGGTCTGCGCTGCGGTCTCGCGACGGCAGGCTGAATTGGATCATCACCATCGCGGCCAGCGCCAGCGGCACGTTGATCCAGAACACGTCCTGCCAGCGACTGGTCAGCCAGACGATGAAGATGCCGTAGAGCGGGCCGAGCACGCTGCCCAGCTCCTGCGCGGCACCGATGCCGCCGAGTATCCCGGCGCGGTTGCGCTGGCTCCACAGATCAGCGCCGAGGGCGAGCGTCACCGGCAGGAGTGCACCGCTGGCAATGCCTTGAATGGTCCGGCCGACCACCAGCACATGCAGATTGGTGGAGAGCGCGGTAATCACCGAGCCGACGATGAACGCGGCCAGGCTGGCCTGCAGCAGCAGTTTGCGGCCGAATCGGTCCGAGGCGCGGCCCAGCAGTGGCATCGCGGCGATGTAGCCCAGCAGGTACCAGGTGACGATCGGCGTGATTCGCTGCAGCTGATTAATCGGGATCCCGATGGTGTTGATGATGTCGCGCATGATGGTGACCACGACATAGGTGTCGAGGGCACCGAGCAGTACGGCGAGGCTGCCCGCGCCGATGGCGACGCCGCGGCCGGTGTGTGGCGCCGTCATCCGGCTACCGGCGGCTTGGTGACCTGGACCGGCGCGTTCCAGTTCGACAGCGTCATCTGGACGGAGTTGCCGGCACTTTGGTCCAGCTTGGCCTGAGCCAACTGGTGATCACCGGTTTCCTGGATCCAGACCGTCGCCGGCAGCGGCTGGGTGGCTTTCAGTTGGGGCGCAAGCCCATTCACCGCGTCGGCCGAGGCCGTTCCGGTGATCTTGACCGTGCTTTGGCCGTTGATGGTCTCGCGTGAGTCGGCCTTGGGGTTGCTGATGTTGGCCAACACGTTGGCCAGACCGGTGTTCGGGTTGAGGATCTCGGACGGGTCGTAGATCGCGGACGCCGAGCCGAAGCTTTCCCAATGGCCCGGGGTCAGCGCGGCGTAGAGGGTTCCGTCGTCGACCACGAACGGGGCATCGACGGCCGAGCCCAACACCGTGAGGTTGGCCTCGCCCTTGGCGGCGGTGGGTGATGTGGTCAGGTCGCCGGTCAGCGTTTTGATCGGCAGCCCCTTGATCGTGCCGCTCACCGTCAGCACCAAATGCACGCTCTTCACAGCTTTGGTGGTCTGCTCGGATTCCTTGAGCAGTGTGGCCGCGTCCGGAAGGGGCGCGGTGGACTGCTTGGACGACGAGCAACCGCCGACCAGAGCGGTGGCGATGCTGAGGGCGGCTAGGACGGCGAGTATTGGGCGCTTTGTGCTGAGCGTCGGCATAGGTGCATCGTAGAGGGTGCCAATCACCCGCCGGTGAAGCACGAGGTGACGGCGACATCGCGCGCGGACGCCAGACTCATTAGCCTGAGGCGGTGTTCACCGGAATCGTGGAGGAATTGGGCGAGGTTGTCGGCAAGGACGACCTGGGCGATTCCGCGCGCTTCACCATCCGCGGTCCCGTCGTCACCGCCGATGCCGGTCACGGCGACTCGATCGCCGTCAACGGCGTGTGCCTGACGGTGGTTGAGCTGCTGCCAGGGGGCCAGTTCACCGCCGACGTGATGGGCGAGACGTTGAAGCGGTCCAGCCTGGGTCGGTTGGCTGCCGGTAGCCCCGTCAACCTCGAGCGCGCCGCGGCGCTGAACAGTCGGCTCGGCGGGCACATCGTGCAAGGGCATGTCGACGGCACCGGGCAAATCCAGGTCCGAACGCCGGCCGAGCACTGGGAGGTGGTCCGGATCGCGCTGCCCGCCGAGCTGGCCCGCTACGTGGTCGAAAAGGGTTCGATCACCGTCGACGGCATTTCGCTGACCGTCTCCGGGCTCGGTGACGACTGGTTTGAGGTTTCACTGATCCCAACCACGCGAGAGCTCACCACGCTCGGCCAGGCCGGGCCTGGGACACCGGTCAACCTCGAAGTCGACGTCATCGCCAAGTATGTTGAGCGGCTCCTAGCGGCAAAATAGGATTTTAGCTGCGTAAACAGACCGCAATTCCGGACAGCGACGTTATCCATTCCTCCGCTCATGTGTGGTGCGTAGTCAGACTGCCGTGGTGCCGCCGTCGACAATCAACTCCATGCCATTGACATAGCTTGAGTCGTCCGAGGCGAGGAACAGTGCGACCGTCGCAATCTCCGCAGGGCTGCCCATCTTTCCTCGTGGGATCAATGCCTCAAACTGCGCCTTCGTCTCCTCGTCGAACAACTGCTCCTGTATCGGCGTGGCGACCTGGCCCGGGGTCAGCACGTTGACCCGGATCCTCCTGTCTGCCAACTCGGACAACCACACGCGGGCGTAGGCATGCAGTACAGCCTTGCTCGCCGCGTACACACTCCAGAAAGGAAAGCCCTTGACCGAAGCGATTGACCCGGTCATCAAGATCGAGCCACCGTCGTTGAACAGTGGCAACGCCTTCTGCACCGTGAACAGCGTGCCGCGCGCGTTCAGCCCGAAAGTGGCATCGAAGTGCTGCTCGGTGATCTCGCCGAGCTTGCGCTCCTCACCCGTCCCGGCACTTGTCCACAACACGTCGACGGCGCTCTTTTCCTGCTTGACCGTGTCGAACAAACGGTCCAGATCGTCCAGGTTGGCCGAATCAGCCCGCACGCCGGTCACGTTTCGGCCGATCAGCTTGACGGCTTCATCCAGAGCTTCCGGCCGCCGACCCGAGATGAAAACGTGGGCTCCTTCTTCAACAAACAACTTGGCACCGGCCAGCGCCATACCACTTGATCCACCCGTGATCACCGCCACCTTGCCGTCAAGCTTTCCCACGATCACTCCATCGGGCGATTACCTGGCCGGCGAAGTCAAGCATCTGGTCAAGGCTGGGGAACATTGCGAAGGCATCTACGATCGCCTCATCAGCACCGGACCCGGCGAGGCGCTCGAGCCTGCCGGCAACCGAGTCAACGGACGTGCCCGGTTCGAGGTTGATCCGCATGGCCGTCTTCAGCGCGTCAGGATCGCGGCCGGCGTCGTGCGCCGCACGGCGCGCAATCGACCACAAGTGGTCGGTGACCTCGTCCTGCAGCCCCTCGACCCCGAGCCAGCCGGTGCCGCTGCGGCCGACCCGGCGCATCGCGGCCTCACTGGCGCCGCCGATCCAGATGGGCGGACCCCCGGCCTGGACCGGGCGCAGGTCGGCATGGACCGGCGGCAGGGAGAAGAACTCGCTCTCCCAGGACACCGGGGTGGTCGTCCACCACTCGTGTAGGAACGCCAGCAGGTCATCGAGCATCCGCCCCCGTCGGTGCCAGTCCGCGCCGCGGGCGATGTCGTGCTCGTCCTTCATCCACCCGATTCCCACGCCAACGTCAAGGCGGCCGTCGCTGAGCACGTCGAGCGTGGTCAGCAAACGGGCCAGGTGCGGCGGCTCGTAGTAGAACGTGCTGAGCGTGCTGGCGTTTAGCCGCACCCGGCTGGTCGCCGTCGCGGCGACGGTCCACAGCAGCACCGGATCGAGGTAACGGGTCATCTGCGGCGGGTACGGCTGCTCTTTGCCCGGATAGGTGCTATGCATATCAACCGGCGTGACCAGTCGATCGCCGACCCACAGGGTGTCGTAGCCAAGGTCCTCGAGTCCGCGGCAGAACGCGCTCAGACCAGCGGCGCTGCTGATAGCGGGCCCGACTATGGGAAGTGCGAAACCAACCTTCATGGCGAGCGTCCTCTCCTATCGTTTCGGTGATCCGTCAACCATTATTTGGGGGCACGGCGCCCCTGTTCGTTCAATGCGTGGACCGGGCGGTGCGGCTCAGTCGGGAACGGTAGCGCCAAGGGCGAAGTCGTAGTTCCCCACCCCGTGGCTGGCGAGACCCATCACGACCAGGCCCGTACCTTCCAGCCAATGCGCCATTTTCAAGCCGCCCACGTCCAGCGGGCGCAGCTTGAGGCTCTCGATGAACTCCGCCACGTCCGCCTTAGCGCGCGCGTCGTCGCCGGCGATGAAGACGTCGAGCGGCCGGCCCTGGGCCAGGACAACACCGAAGATAGTGTTGAATGCCTTCACCACGCTGGCGCTGGCCGGGGCCGCCTTGGCGACTTCCTCCGCGATCGAGGTGCCATTGCGGGTGGCCAGCCCGTCGGCCGCGGCATTGAAGGGGTTGCTGATGTCGACGATGACCTTGCCCGCGAGGGCGTCTCCATACTGGGCGACGACCGGAACGACATTGGCGTACAACAGGGCCACGATGACGATGTCCCCGGCCGGGACGGCGCCGAACTCTCCCGTCGTGGCGCTGCCGCCGAGAGCCTTGGCCAGGTCAGCGGCCTTGGACTGATCGCGGCCGATGACCTCGACAGTGTTGCCGCCCGCCACCGCCAGCGCGCCGATGGCGCGGGCCATGTTCCCGGTGCCGATGATGCTGATGATGCTCATGAGGTGTCCTATCTTGACTGATGATCGAAAAGGTTGACTCGTCCACCTTAACGGGTGTTTGTTGATGGGTCAACCAATCGGGTAGTATGGAGGCTGATGGAACCGAACTGGCTGAACCCTCGTGAGGACCGCGCCTGGCGGGCCTTCCAGCACGCGCACCATCAGCTCGGCGTGCACCTGAACCGCGGCCTGCAGGAGTGGGGCCTGTCCGGGGCCGACTACGAGGTCCTGGCGGTGCTCTCGGAGCACGACGGGGACCGCATGCCCGCGCGCGACCTGTGCAACACACTGGGCTGGGAGAAGAGCCGTGTCTCCCACCAGGTGCGGCGCATGCAGAAGGACGGGCTGATCTGCCGCGAGCCCAACCCCGACGACGCCCGCAGCACCATGGTCTGCCTGCTGCCGGCTGGCCGCGCCGCCATCGAGAAGGCGGCGTCCGGGCACGTGGAGGACGTCCGCCGGAACTTCATCGACCTGCTCACCCCGGCTGAGCTCGACATGCTCGCCGCCCTCAACGAACGAGTCCTGCGCCACCTGGCCAAAGACGACGCCTCCCCGGCCGAAGACAGGCCCTCATAGCCTTCATCAGCCGTGAGATCTTGACCTTCATGCTGGCGCGGAAGCGGCTTGGAAATCAGGCGGGCGCCGGACGCGCGTATGCGGCGGTGGAACCTCCCGCGACGCATGGGCCAGTCACACATATTGACGCTTACAGGGGTGCGCTGCCGCTGGCGTCTTCGCAGCCAGTTCTCGGTTGGCCTACAGGTGTCATTTAGGGGTACTCGCCAAGTATGTTGAGCGGCTGATGTCAGCAAAATAGGCTTTGAGCTGCGGTAATTGGCAATTTGTTAGCCTTCGGGTGAGTCTGCAGCGCGGACTGGATCGGCCAGGTGCTATTGAACCTGGAACCAAACCGCCGCCTCGTTTCCGCCGATGCAAGTGACTGAATTATCTGCTGCCCTCACACAGGCCATCGTGTAGGTCTGCCCCGTTACGGGGCTGGAGACCTCGATCAGCGCCGAAGACCCTCCGGCCTGGGACAGCCACTGTTCGTGGACATTCTGGGCGAACGGGCACGACGTATTGCTATTGGCCCATACGCCACCACCACAGTCGTTCACAAATTGCCCGATGCCTGGACTACCCATGGCAACCTCCTCCTCGGCGCACGATTTCTCATAATGGTCCCCCGAGCCGCGCTCGCGGGCCAGGCTTCGGTCCGGTCAACGGACCGGCATCGGCACAATTAGTGGCCGGACGCTAGGGCAGGCGACCAGCATCAGCGGGGAACGACTGATGGCAGCACCATCAGGTCAGTAATCACAACGCCCGCTCCGCCAATCGGCGAAGCGGCCGTCCTGTGACTAGTTTTTACAGCGGAATCCAGACTCCAAAGAAGTTGAAGCCCCATTGGTTGAACTGCGGATTCCAGAACGGGTTTTCGTTGTAGCCCCAATAGTTGATCGGGCCGTAGTTCCACGGTCCACCAGGCGGCGGAAGTGGCCTATCCCAGGCCGGCCGCGGTGGCGCGCCAGGACCCCATGGTGCGGGTCCGTCTCCCCAGGGAGCCCCGTGGAAGTAGCCGCGCTGGTCGTCGCCATGCCATGGACCGCCGGGACCGCCAGGTCCGCCGGGTCCGTGGAATCCGGGTCCGTGG
>Ga0209656_10000344_pt1 | contig 30890 bp, 33 predicted proteins | sample BogFormECP12_OM2_FD_188239 | JGI IMG/M metagenome (GOLD analysis project Ga0209656, IMG submission 188239) | Bog forest soil microbial communities from Calvert Island, British Columbia, Canada - ECP12_OM2 (SPAdes) (version 2) | ecosystem: Environmental > Aquatic > Freshwater > Wetlands > Bog ...
TTCAGGCTTAGGTCAACCCGTTCTGTGGTCGGTGCTTGGTCGGTGAACTCCTGACACCAGGTGGCAGTCATTGTTCCTGGATGGCCTCTCTCGCGGCGGCATCCAGTCGTATCGCAACGTCGTCGAGGTCAGTCGGGAAGAGGCCGGCGTAGTGATTGAGCGTCGTTGCAGCCGACTCGTGGCCAAGCAGGCGTGCGACCGCAACGACCGATGCTCCCGCTTGTATGGCGAGCGACGCCGCGGTGTCGCGCAGATTGTGGGGAGTGATCTCCAAGCCCAGCGCGGCAGTGGCTGCATCGAAGCTGTCGCGGCGAAAGTTGCGGTTTCTCAGCGGTGTGGAGTTCGCGGAGGGGAAAACCAGCTCTGATGAGTCGGTCTGTGCCTTGAAATCAACGAGTTCGTCCAAACTGAAATGTCGCCGGTGAAAGATCACCAGGCGCGCACAGTTCCAATCCCGAACACAGCCCACGTGCCCACCGCTCATAGCAGGGCTCGGCGCTCGGTACTCCAGTGGAATGGTGGACCTTCGTCGCCGAACTCTTCAGCGTAAGGATTCAAACGCCAAGAGGTGTGCGATGTGGCCGCAAGGGTTAACAGCCAGATTGCGGCATTCAAGGCGTTGCTCCGTCACGGCAGGGCCAGCGCTGTGTTTCGATTGTTTCGATCACGCGTGACCCAGGGTAGGATTAGACCATGCCTACCGTCGTTGCTCTGCTCGCTCGCCAAGTCGAGGCACGGGCACGACGCGATGCTAGCTTCGCGCAGCTCCTCGACGCCCTTCTTGAGGCACCGACAGTGCCGCAAGGAACGCTGGAACGCGTCGCTGCCCACAAGCTGAACGACCAGCGCCGCGCGGCCCTTGTGCGAGACTTCGTCGAGGGCGCCATGCCAACACCGAAGGTCCAAGCGCTCCTGGAGCTGCGTTCGCCGCAGGCGGTCCACCGGCTCCGCACGCGCGGGAAGCTCCTCGGGGCCGCCGTCGGCAATCAGACGTGGTTCCCAGCCTGGCAGTTCAGCGAGGACCGCTTGCGGCCAGATCTGCCACAGATTCTCGAATTGCTCGCAAGATTCACGTCTGATCCGTATGCCGCCGATCGGATCATGCGCATCACGCACGACGAGTTGGGTGGCGTGTCGATCGCCGAGGCACTGCGCCGCGCGAAGACCGCGGACATCGCGTGGCGGATGCTCGCCGCCGTCGGTGCCTGACCTTCCCGCCGGCTACCTGGCACCCTTGCCCGACGCTCGGCCCGTCGGCCTTCGCCGTCGACGCGTCGACGTCGGCACCGAGATCTGGCGGGTTGACGCGACGGAACCTGCGGCTTGGACATGGGAGGGGTTTCCCGACCCCCGCTACCGCTTCGACCCCGCGTCCGGCGCGTTCCGGACGCGGTACGCGGGCAGGAGACTGTTGGGTGCGTTCCGCGAGCGGTACCGGGCGACCGGGCTCCTGATTCCCACCGACCACGGCACCCACTACCTGGTCCGGCTCGTCGCCGCTCGGCACGTACGCGTGCTCGACCTGCGCACCGAGCAGAACCTTGATGTCCTGCGTGTCGATGACCAGATCAGCACCGGCCAGCATGCCGAGGCGTGGAGCACCTGCCATCGGCTCGCCGATGCCGCCAGGCGGTGGTGGACCGAGCTCGATGCCATCGTGTACCCGTCACGCACCACCCCCACCACCTCAACGAATTTCGCCTTCTTCACAGCCGACGCGTTCGCCGTCGAGTCGTGGGTACTCGAGGATCGCGCCGACATCCTCACAGACCTCGTGCTGCGCCACCGTTTCACGGTCGGCTGGGACATCGGAGGTGCATAGCACCCAAACAGTCGACGGTCCGCATGACACAGTTCCGCGGCGTACCAGCACGAACCATGATGACGGGTGAACTGCACGAAAGACCCCTGGGTAAATCGCCCTGTCTCACTCAAGTTGTGGCTGTGACAACTTCTTCGCACTGACCGGCGGACACGACCTTCGGCGTGGTGAAATGGGATTGGACCGCATCTCAGTCCGTTGGTCAGGGCGATTTCGAGTAGCCGGATTGGACCTAGTGGAGCACCTGAACCGGCGCTTTAGCCCTATTTTGGCCCGATGGGTTGAAGGCAGAAGCAGCCGATGGGACGCAGTCCGACTCGGCGTCGACAGGTCATCGGCGCGGTCCGGCCGATCGGGATCGGCGCCCAGGCGCAGCGGCAGCATCGCACAGCGGTAGAAGTCCAGCACCTGCCGGCCGAGCTGATCGATGGTGGTCATCCGCAGCGCAGCCAGCCCGGTCCAAGCACGGCCGGGCTTGGGCGAGTTCTGCCGCAGCCCGACCACCTCGGTGCGGGTGAACAGTGTGTCGCCGATCACCGGAAACCGGTAGACCACCAGCCCCCGTAGAACTGGTTCGCCTTGACGTGGTGGGTCACCAGCGTCGACTGTCCGATCGGCTACATCACATACCAACCCCGGGTGCGCCACCGGGGCCGTCGTGCCGATCACCGCATACGACAGGTGCGCATCCAGCGGCAACCGCAGCCGATCGCCCAGGATCGCCTGATGGGCGGCGCCCACGCCTGCCGTCAGCGTCATCGCCGGGGCGGTGTCGAAGATCTGCCCACATGCAACTCGTCGAAGTAGGGCCCACTGCTCATACCACTTCATTCTGATTTGGCCGTATATATCTAGGATAGAGCCGTACATATCGCGGCCGGAAGGCAATACATGATCGGGCGGCTGACCGAAGAAGAAACCATGCTGGTCGACACGGTGCGCGCCTTCATAGACCGTGACGTCAAGCTCACCGTGCGCGAGGTCGAGCACGCCAACGTCTACCCCGAAGCGTGGATCGAACAGATGAAGCGCATCGGGATCTACGGGCTTGCCATTCCCGAGGAGTACGGCGGATCGCCGGTGTCGATGCCCTGCTACGTCGAGGTGACCCAGGAGCTGTCGCGCGGGTGGATGAGCCTTGCCGGTGCGATGGGCGGCCACACCGTCGTCGCGAAGCTCATTACGCTGTTCGGCACTGAAGAGCAGAAGCAGAAGTACCTGCCGCTGATGGCCACCGGCGAAATACGCGCGACGATGGCGTTGACCGAACCGGGCGGCGGATCGGATCTGCAGAACATGAAGACCACCGCGGTGCGCGACGGCGAAGATCTGGTGATCAACGGGTCCAAGACCTGGATCAGCAACGCCCGCCGCTCGGGCCTGATCGCGCTGCTGTGCAAGACCGACCCGCACGCCACGCCACGCCACACAGGCATCTCGGTGGTGCTCGTCGAGCACGGCCAGGGCCTGACAGTCTCGCGTGACCTGCCGAAGCTGGGCTACAAGGGCGTCGAGTCGTGCGAGCTGACGTTCGACGACTGCCGGGTGCCCGCGTCGGCGATTCTAGGCGGCGAGCCGGGCAAGGGCTTCGCGCAGATGATGAAAGGCCTTGAGACGGGCCGCATACAGGTGGCCTCGCGGGCGCTGGGTGTGGCAACTGCTGCGCTGGAGGACGCGCTGAGATACGCCCAGGAGCGGGAGAGCTTTGGGCAGCCGATCTGGAAGCACCAATCGGTCGGCAACTACCTGGCTGACATGGCGACCAAACTGACTGCCGCCCGACAGCTCACCCGCTACGCCGCCGAACGCTACGACAGCGGTGAGCGATGCGACATGGAAGCCGGGATGGCCAAGCTGTTCGCATCCGAGGTGGCCATGGAGATCGCGCTAAACGCGGTGCGCATCCACGGCGGCTACGGCTATTCCACCGAATTCGAAGTGGAGCGTTACTTCCGTGACGCCCCGCTGATGATCGTTGGCGAGGGCACCAACGAGATCCAGCGCAATGTGATCGCTGGCCAACTCGTCGCCCGCGGAGGCATATAACGGTGACGACGAAAGCCAAACCCGCATACCGGGTTTTGCGTCAACATCTGCTGGATCGCATCGCCGCCGGTGACTACCGAGACGGTACCCGGCTACCGACCGAATCAGAACTCGTCGCAGAACACCGGCTGAGCCGCCAGACCGTTCGCCGGGCATTCCAGGATCTGGTCGCCGAGGGCGTGGTCTATCGGGTGCCGGGCCGCGGCACGTACGCGACCGACTCGCGCGGTCGCTATCTTCGCCAGTTCGGCTCAATTGATGATCTGCTGAGCCTGTCCGAGGACACCACGATGGAGGTGCTGCGCGGGCTGACCCGGCGCGTCGACGTTGACGCCGCCAGCCGGCTGCGGCTCGACAGCGACGTCGTCTACACGGTGGTGTTCCGCCGTCTGCACGATGGTGTGCCGTTCGTCGTGACAACCGCGCACCTGCCCGAGGCAGCCGCACGATCGCTGCACTCTGACGCCATGACCACTGGCGCGGTTGGCACCCACACCGTGATCAGCCTGCTTGAGCCGCACCTGAGCAGCCCAATAGCCGAAGCGGCGCAATCGATTACCGTCGCAGCCGCCGACGCCACCATCGCCGAAGCACTGAGTTGTCCACTTCGGCACGCGATGCTACGAGTCGACCGGCTCTACTCCGACACGTCCGCCACACCCGTGGAACTCGCGGTCAGCTACTTCCTGCCCGAGCAGTACACCTACCGGGTGACACTGCGCCGCACAAGCTGACTTGCAAGCGCGGCAGGGACCCCACCCAACTATCGCTCAGGTGATAGCGCTAGCAACCTGCGGCACTCTGACCCCGCCCATCGCGCGCATCGGCGCAGCGCCGCAGCCATAGAATCGATGGCAGGATGCGGGCCTGTCCCGGCATCGTGTAGCCGCCGCTGACCGAGATCACCTGTCCGGTGACCTAACCGGGCGGCGCGAGGTGAGGAGAACCACAGCACCGTGCGCCCGATGTCCTCGGCAGTGTTCAGTCGCCGCAGCGGGATGTCCTTGAGCAAAGTCCAGCTAGTGTGGCGGCGACGGCAGAAAACCATTGGCGCTGGTGGCGCCCGAGATCTATGGCGGCGCCGATCTCGATCCCGGCCTGACAGACTTTGGATCCGGTCCACACGCCACAACATCCGCGACGTTGCCAGCTAATCGTTGCGTTCCTCGGATCGGTCCCGAACCAAGTGCAGCAGGTCCGATGGTGTCAGAAGGAGTTGGGCTGTGCTCTCGAGGTCCTCAAGCAAGATGCACCGGCAGTTGTCGGACTCGCCCAGCCACAAACGCACCGCAGCGAACCGATCGATTAGGATCGCCAACTCGCGACGCTTATCCGGGGTGCCATTCCACTCCATGACGACCTGCGGCTTTCTCTCTAACCCGAACGGGGAGGTATGTCTGCGGCCTTATCCACCAACCAAAATTATCGTACGTGGATGTCAGATTCAATGCGCGGGGGCGCTCTGCTCAGTCGGCGGCGGCGAGGCCTAAGCCTACAAAAACGCTGCATATAGGCCGAGAGCGCATCGAATCGCTGCACACAAGAACACGATCGACGGCTACATGCTGTCAGAATCTGCGGGAGGTTTCTCCTCGGCCAGGGTATCTTCTTGGTCGGCGCCAAGGAGCCGCGAATCCTGGAATTGTCCCCGAAGTCACTCCGGTACCAGGCTCCGATGTGGTGTGGTGTGTGTAGCGGATGCAGAGCCGACCACAGTGGTGGCCCGCGACACTGTGGTTGTGGTGGCGCGCCCGCCGATGACGTTGACGGCGCGTTCGATCACCGGATCCGGTATCAGGCTCCAGCGTAGCGGGCCAGCGTTTGGCGCTGCGGTCGCGTCACCTGGGCACCTCCAGGCACGCCACGCGGCACCTCGATCAGCGACTCGGACTCCAGCACTCGGAAGGCTTCACGCAGGTCGGCCGAGACACGCAGAACCGTTCCCTCAGCTCCGATTCCGGCGGCCGCATGGCGCCTTCAGGGATCTCCCGCCGTACGAACATTCGGCGCAGCACCGTGGCCACCCGAGCGGCCATCTTCGGTTCCCGAAGGCTGGTGACCTCCACGATGTCCTCCACCGGCAAACGCGAGGTCAATCAACTAACTGTGCAATAACGGTTTACCGGGTGGCCGCGCGCAGCCCGGTTATTGCGGCTACAAGTGACCAAACTCATCGCTAATGGCGGAGCCCATCCTCAATATCAGTGGTGCCGGTGTAGAACTGTCACCGCAATAGAGCTACCCCGTGCTCGTTGGTGTAGCCGCGGGACCAAGTCGTCGGGTGTCTGGATCGCGTCGGGCGGCCTACCTGATGGACCCTGCGAGGTCGCCTGACATCGCCGCCAGCTGCGGCGCCCACGTCGACCAGCCGTGATCGCCGCTGACCGGAAAGTCGAAGTGGCCGTTGTGGCCGCCGATCATGCGGTACTGCGCGAGGAAGTCGCGATTGGTGCCCTGCGCCTGGTCGGCGTAGCCGATCATCGCCGCCGGGTCGCTGGCGGTCAGCGTTTGCGGGCTGAAGATCCACAGCCGGGTGTTGTTGTCCACCAGCAGTTGGGCGTGCACATAGGGGTCATGCCACTTCCACCGGCCCAACTGCGGCAGACCCCACATATTGCGGATGTCGACACCGCCGAACCGCATCATGCCGTCGGTGATCGCGCCGTTGACGGTGGTGTTCGACGGATATATAAAGCCCGACATCGAACCCGCGTAGCGGAACCGGTCCGGGTGGAACTCGGCCATCATCAACGCGCCGGTCCCGCCTTGAGAGGCGCCGACGATCCCGTGGCCGCCCGGCGCCAGCCCCTTGTTTGCGGCCAGCCAGTCCGGCAGTTCGCCGGACAGGAATGTCTCCCACTGCCGACTGCCGTCCTGCTCCCAGTTGGTGTAGAGGCTGTAGGCGCCACCGGCCGGCGCGACCACGGAGATGCCCTTGCCGGCAAGTGCGGTCATCGCGTTGCCGGCCGTCACCCAGTTGCTGACGTCCGGTCCGGCGTTGAAGGCGTCGAGCAGGTAAACGGCGTGCGGGCCGCCGGCCAGGAAGGCGACGGGGATGTCGCGGCCCATCGCCGCCGACGGCACCATCAGGTACTCGACGGCCGGGGCGGCGCCGGCCTTGCCGATGGCTCGCGTCGAGTTCGACACCGCCCAAAGCCCCGATATTAGGATCACGGCTATCGCCGCCCGCAGCAGCACCCACACGAGCCGCACGACCACCTCCACTAATGCCTGAACCCGTCCGCTACGCCGGTGGATACGCCGGCGTCGGATAGATGCCCCTCAGCACGGCGAACCACGCGAAGCTGTACTCCGGGTCTTCGTCGTTGGCGTCATCGTCGGGATTCGGATCCACGTGATCACCCCTCACAACAGCTTGACGCGACGCGCTGTGGCGAGAGTACCGTCTAATCAGCTAGATAGTTATCGATTTCGGAGCGTAAAGCTGACGCGGCTAGCGCTCGTGCGAGCCTGAACCAGCTGACCGGTACCCGGCAGAGGTCGATTCTGCTGTCGGTGACTACGCAGTTCGGCGGCCGCCCTGCCGGAACGGTCGGCGTTGCTCGTCTCCGCCGGGGTCACGCTTCTCCGGATGAATCCACGTCGCAGGCGTCGGATACAACGGTCGCATGGCCGGGCTCGGCGTGAACGGCCTCCACTGACCCTCGGGTTGGGCGAGGCGGTCAAGGATGACGGCCAGCACGGCGGGGTTCGACGCCAGGCCGATGTGACTGCTCCGGACCTCGACGTTCTCGGCGCGTGGGTTACCGGCGTCGGGGCCGGTCTCGTCGATGCTCAAGTGCCAAGGGGCGAAGCCGTCGTTGCGGCTGTACACCGCTGTCGCGGGCACCGACAGTGCGGGACGTTCGTGCTCCTGCACCGTCAACAGGTCAAGCTCCGCGGTGTGCCGTGCGACGAACCGCTCCCAGTTCTGGCGCCCGAACGGTCTGTGCGCGAACTGGTCGTGGGCGAGCATCCGGAAGGGGCTGCCCAACGTGATGACCTGACGTATTCGTTTGGGCCGATCCCGGCCGAGCATGCGGGCGTAGATACCGCCCAGACTCCAGCCGATGACGGTGATAGGCGCGTCGTGCACGGCGTACAACTCGTCGACCCAGCCCCGCAGGCCCGCCAACTGCGCCTCGCCGAGTCCGAGGTTGCGACCCTGGTTCCAGCCGTGAACCGAATAGCCTTGCCCGCTGATACCCCACCGCAGGTGGACGGTGGATCCGTCGCCGCCCAGGCCGCCGGGCAAAACGAGAACCGCGTGTGGTTCGCCTGGTGGGTACAGCATCGGCAGAAGCGGGCGCGCGACGAGATAAGCGGCCGCCTCCATCGGTGCCCTCAACTCCAGCAGTTGCCGTCGCAGACGCATGTACCCGACGGGCGGTCGTCCGGGAATTGCTGGATCACGTGTTGTCATGAGGTCCCCTTCGGGTGTTTGCGGGCTGATCGGACTGGTTGGTGTGAGCGGGCCGCGTCACGCAGGCTGTTGAACGCGTCGCGTATGCACTGCTCGTACCGCTCGGGATCTGGGAGCGCGTCGCGGTCGGCGGTGAAGTACAACCCGAGTTCTCCTTGATAGCCGACGACGATGTTCATCAGGCGCATCCCGTCGCTCACCGGGCCGAATCCGCCCAGGTGGACAAGCTTGGCGCCGCACAAGTACAGCGGTCCGGGTGGTCCCGGCAGCCCGGTGATGGCGGTGCTCATCGGCAGGGCGCCCAGGAGGCCGCCGGGCAGGGCGGCAATCACCCCGGTCACTGGCGTGAGCATGGTTTCCGGAACGAGCTCCAACAGGTCGATCGGGGAACGGGCGCCCAGCCTGGCCAGCCCTTCCTTGGAACCGCGGGTCGATGCCCGCACGGCGGCGAGGCGCTCGATCGGGTCATCGATGTCGGTGGCCAGGCTGGCGAACATCGCCGAGAGTTGGTTCCCCAAGGCGGAGGGCGGCTGGGTGCCGAAGGGCATCGTGCGATCGCTTTCGGCGCGGGTGCCGACGACGACTGCCGACTTGATCGGTTGGGCCGGCAACTCACCGAGTTCGCCGAGGTAGGCGCGCAGGGCACCGCCGAAGACCGAGGCCGCCACGTCGGTGACGGTGGCGCCCTCGACGGCATTGCGGATGGGCTTGACGTCGGCGAGATCGAAGAAGCACGCACCCCAGGCCCGATGTGGGCCGACCCGCCCGTCGAACCGCGGCGTCTGCGGTGTCGGCGGCCCGGGCTCGCTATTTCCAGCCAGTCGCCGTCTGAGCTGCGACCAAGTCGTCCGGCCCAGCCCCGGCCCCGCTTGGGTGAGGGCGCGGGCGGCCACCAGCGGGGCGGCCGCGGCGTGAAGCCCGGCGCGCAAAAGCAGGCTGATCGGTGACGGCTGAGGCTCCACGCGGCGAGCCTCGTCAGGGGGTGGTGGCGGTGCTTCCGTTGGATCGGGGCTGTTCAGAATCCCCATGATGGCGCGGTAAGCCTGGCCGTCGAGCGCCGAGTGGTGCGCCTTGAGGACCACAGCGAACGAGTCCTTCGGAAAGTGCTCGACGGCGTCGAGGCCATCGATCATGGACAACTCCCACAGCGGACGGGTCATGTCGAGCGGTCGGGCGATTAGCCGGGAAACCAGCAGACAGAACTCACGCCAGTCGCCCGGCGCCGGCAAGGCGAGATGACTCATGTGGTACTCGAGGTCGATATCGGGATCCTCCACCCAATACGGGCGATCGAGGTCCCCCGGGACCCTCACCAGCTTCAGCCGCAGCGCATCGACCAGGTGCAAGCGCTGCCGGAAGTGCTCGAGCACGTCTTGGAAGCCGACGTCGCCGGGGGCGGTCGCGCGGTCGTAGACCATGACCACACCGCCGTTCCACGGCGAAATCTTTTCCAGGTGGACGAAGGCGGAGTCCACCACGGACAGCTGAATCATCGCGAGCGGATCCCGAGCACCAGGTCTCCCATTCTGTGAGGGGCGATGGTGCTCATGTGCGATCTCCTGGACTGATCGACGTTGATCCGTTGGGACACACGATGCCAGAGGCGTGCAGACCGTTACCCGCGTCGTCGATTTCATGTCGCCTGACAATCCCTGCGGTCAACCGTACGCCGTTTCACGCGACGAAAAGGCCATTTTCGTCGAGCCGTTGCTAACGCAATAAGCTGCGCTTCCGTGGCCTCCAAGCGGTGCGTAGGGCACGGAGCGCAGGGCGGTGCTTCCGCTGAGAATCCAGTCGCCATTGACTCAACCTTCTGAGCGATCGCTTCCACCGCCCGATGACGCCTCCCGGAAGGTCGTCGACATCCTCAACCGGGGCGGTCACTTCGACGACATGCAGGACCCGGTGGCCGGCGTGCGCTGCCTGAAATGCCGATGACCGGCCGACTCGGCGAGATGACCCTCCCCCGCCAGCGGATCCGGTCGAACGACGCCGTATCCTCCGTGGCGGGGACCGGCGGCGGTGAGAGGCGATACCGTGGTGGGTTGCTACGACGCCGGCACAGGAGGTTGAGCACCGTGTGCGGCGCAGCACGTCCACCCGTCGAGCCCTCGGCATCGGCACATGTCCTCTGAGGGGCAAGCCGCGGATCCGGCATACCACAGGCCGCAGCTACGGTTGGCGCCGAGCCCGACGGCCGAGTCGAAGGCGTTTTGGACCGGGGGGCGCCGCGGCGAGCTGCTGATCTTCCGCTGTCACAACTGCGGACACTTCTTTCATCCGCCGGCCCCGGCGTGCTGGCGATGCCGGAGCACCGACGTCGCGCCGCAGCCGGTGTCCGGTCGTGCCACTGTCGCGGCCTACACCATCAATCGCCAGCCGTGGATTCCCGGGTTCGAGCCGCCGTACATCGTCGCGATGGTCGAACTCGCCGAGGAGCCCGATGTTCGGCTCATCACCAATGTCGTCGACCTTCCACTTGACGATGTGCGCATCGGCCTCGAGGTCGAGGTGTTCTTCGAAGACTGGACCGCGATGTCAGGTGAGGAAGACACCAGGGTATGGCTGCCGTTGTTCCGCCCGATCCGGGCGGCGTCGTAGGCAATCGGCCGGACGGCGCGGTGGGTGTGCTTGATGGGCAACTGGTGCGGCGCGGATCGTGACCCCACGACGTCAGTTACCCGCTTACCGCCGTGCTGAAACCGGCTGCGGCTCAGATTAATTCATGCCCGGCATCGGATACCTCGGAAAGCCGCACCGCACGCGATCGGCCCTGACCCGGTGCCGCTCCGGTGATGAACGCGACGCGCCGTCCATTCCGCCCATCAATTACTCCTACACCGATTCGCTGAGAACGAATTCGGGGATGCGGTAGCCGCTATCCCCCAGGCAGACGATGCGCATCCGCACCGGCTGGCCAATCCAAACGTCGGCGGGATCGGCGGCGATGATCGCGTTGAGGCGCAGCCCGGGCTGCTCGGCGAGCTCGACGACCCCGATGACGTACGGCGGCGTCCGGCCCGGGACCAGCGCCTGCCGCACCACGATGTAGCTGAAGACCGTGCCGTCACCGCTGACCTCTTCGAAATGCACCGGGCCGCCGGTGTATCGGCTGCGCTCCAGCGGCGGGTGGATCCACTTGCCGGTGTCGTCGCAGCGGCACAGCATCAGCTTGCCGTTTCTCAGGCTCTCCCAGAACGGCGCGGAATCCGGATCCGGCACCGGGATGGGCGGCAGCAGCGCGGGATTGGTCACGGGTGCTCCCTGCTGTAGACGTTGGCGCCGCCGAATGGTCCGCCGCCGGCGGTGACGAGGGCCAGTTGCGCGTTGTCGACCTGGCGGTTACCGGCGGTGTGCCGCAGTTGCAGCGCCGCCTCGTAGTGGTGGTTTAGCCCGTGAACGTAGCCCTCGGACAGCAGCCCGCCATGCGGGTTCACCACGACGTCACCGCCATAGGTGGCGCGCCCCGTGGCGAAGAACTTGCCGACCTCACCCCTTTCGCAGAAGCCGTAACCCTCCATGGTGGCCATCACGGTGTAGGTGAAGCAGTCGTACATGCACGCCACGTCGATGTCGGCCGGTGCCAACCCGGTCTTGTTCCAGATCTTCGGAGCGGCGGTTCGCGAATACATTTCGGTGGGGTCGTCCCATTCGGTCCAGCCAGCACCGCTTTGGGAGTTCGATGAGCCGACCAGCCACATCGGCGGTTGTGCCGCGTCGCGTGCGATGTCTTCGCCGACGATGAGAATCGCCACCGCGCCGTCGACCTCGGAGGTGCAGTCGAGCACCCGGAATGGTTCGTTGATCCAGCGGGCGGCCAGGTAGTCATCCATGCTTAACGGCTCGCGGCGGATCGCGTGCTCATTAGGACCGGCGTGCGCGCGCTGCGTGATCGCGATCCGCCCGAGATCCTCGCACGTCGACCCGTATTTGTGCTGGTGGCGGCGGGCCCACATTGCGAACCACTGTGGCGGCACCAGAAACCCTGAGGCGGTGTCGAACTGGTTGTCGTGCTCGACCTGCATCGGTCCTTCGATCGAGCCGAACCGGTAACCGGAGCACCCGTTGAGCGACCGGTAGACCAACACCGCGCGGCACAGACCTGCCTCGATCACCGCGGCGGCGGTCGCGATCTGGTCGGCCACCAGGTTGCCACCGCCGTACATCGCGTTGGCCCAGGACAATTCGTCAATGCCCAATGCCCAGCCGACCAAGATCGGCTGCTCGGAATCGTTGACCATATAGGTGCAGATCCCGTCGATGTCGCTCGGTGTGAGCCCCGCGTCGGCGATCGCGTCTCGGCACGCCGCGACCGCCATGCCCCGCGTGGTGCGGCCGGACTTGCGGGAATAGCCGGTGCGGCCGATTCCGATCACGGCACACGTCATGACGGAACTCCGATCTACTTCGGGGCACCCACCGGATCGCGGGGCAGGCCCAGGATGCGTTCGGCAATCAGGTTCCTGATGATTTCCGACGTCCCTCCGGCGATGGTCAGGCAACGGCTGAAGAGATAGTCGTGCAACACTTCACGCTCACCGCCGGTCAGCAGCGCCGGTCCGGCGATGCGCATCGCGAGTTCCGCGACCCGCTGGGCGTGCTCGGCGCCGAACAGCTTCGCGAGGTTGCCCTCGATGCCGGGGGGTGTGCTTGACGTCACCGGGCCCGCGGGGTTGGCGTGCACCACCGCACGGGCGGCCTGCCGGACGTTCAGGGTCGCCAGGGCGTACGCCTCGATGAGGAGTGCACCGACTTCGCGGATCAGGCCCTGGTCGCCGACACGGTTGCGCGCCAGCACGTCGAGCAGCGCCTCGGCCGCAAGTGTCACCGAACCGCCGCCGATGGAGACCCGCTCATTGCCGAGTGTCGCCATCGCGACGTTCCAGCCGGCGTTGACCGCGCCGACGACGTCGTGATCCGAGACGAAGACCTCGTTGAAGAACACCTCGTTGAACAGCGCCTCACCGGTGATCTCCTTCAGCGGACGGATCTCGACTCCCGGGTCCGCCAGATCGATGATCATCGCCGAAATACCCTTGTGCTTGGGCGCATTCGTGTCGGTGCGCACCGTGGCCAGGCCGCGCTGGCAGTTGACCGCGTCGCTGGTCCACACTTTCTGCCCGGTGACCAGCCAACCGCCGTCGGTGCGTGTTGCCCTGGTCGACACCGCGGCGGCGTCCGAGCCCGCCCCCGGTTCACTGAACAGCTGGCACCAGCGCAGCTCCCCTTCGAGACTGGGCCAGATCAGGCGCTCGATCTGTTCGGCGCTGCCGTGCTGCAGCAGCGTCGGCACCACCCACTCGCCCAGCCCGAGGCTCGGCCGTTCAAGGCCGTCCAGTTCCTGCTCGACGATCAGCTGCTCAACGGAATCGGCGCCCCGTCCGTAAGGCGTGCGCCAGTGCGGTTCAAGGTATCCGCTGTGGGCCCACAGTCTGCGTTGTTCGTCTGCCGGTGTCCGCTCCATCGAGGCCCGGAATTCCCGTACCGCCCGCCGGTACTGCCCGGCCTCCGGCGGCAGGTCCAGCGAGTGGCCGCGCCGTGCGCCGCCGCGCTGCAGCTCGAACGCCTCGTCCCGCAATGCATCCGGGCCGCCCGCGAATGCCAGCAGCACCGTCGCCCGTCGGACGTAGAGCTGGGCGTCGTGCTCCCAGGTGTAGCCGATTCCGCCGTGTACCTGGATGTTGCGCAGCGCCACCCGTTGATAGGCCGGTAGCACATGCCCGGCGGCCATCGTCGCGGCCAGTTCGGCCTCGGGTCCGTGGGCGCGGGCGGCGTCCCAGGTGACCGCCACGGCCAGCTCGGTATCGACCAGCATGTTCGCGCAGTGATGCTTGACGGCCTGGAACGACCCGATCGGCCGGCCGAACTGCTCACGGGTGGCGGCGTAGGCGGTGGCCATCTCGGTACAGGCGGCCAGCCCCCCGACGGCCTCGGCGGACGCCAGCAGCCGGACGATCCGCGCGGCAGCGGGCGCTGCGCCCGGGAAGACCTCGGCGACCGGCGTATTCGACAACCCGACGACCGTGATCGGCCGCGTTAGTTGGTCAACGGACTCTGTGCGCGTGGTGTGCACCGCGTCGCCGGCCTCGACAAGCACGAGGTCCTCGCCGATCGGAATCAAAAACACGTCCGCGGCCCGCTCGCCCAGCGTAGCTATGGCATCGGCGCTGACCGTTGACTCAATGAGCGCCGCATCGCTTCTGGTGCCGATGCCGGCGACCACGTCGCCCGACACCAGCCGCGCCAGCCAGCGCTGCTGCTGCTCGTCGCTACCCGCCTCGGCGATCACCGCCGAGACAGCCACGGTGGGCAGGAACGGGCCGCCGAGTGCGGCACGGCCAAGTTGCTCCAAAACGATCGTCAGTTCCGGCACGCCGTAGCCCTGGCCGCCGAACCGCTCATCGATGTGCAGGCCGAGCCAACCGGTGGAGACGATCTCCTTCCACAGCCCGTCGTCCTGCCACCAGCGCCCCTCGTCGCCGCCGGCGTCCAGCAGGATCCGGCGCGCCCCGGCCGTCCCCGACCGGCTGGTCACCATCGACCGGGCGACTTCGGCCAGCGCGCGGTGTTCTTCGGTTATCGCCAACGGCATTGTCGTCTCTCCATTTTCGGAACGGTCACCACAGCGAGCGCTTCGTGGCCGGGCACACCGGGGAGACCGCCGTCATCGCCAGCCTGGTGTCCGGTGACGTCACCAACGCGCGGACATCGAGCAGGTCGGCCATCTCAGTGGGCCGTGCGGCGCTCGCCGCGCGGCTGCCAGCCTGTCAACGAGATAGTGCTCAGATCGAGCGTCTCGCCAAGGGACAACTTCCCCGACACGACACGCTCGAGGAACTCCGCCATCACGGCATCGGGGTCGCGGTCGAGTTCGTAGATCACCAGATGGCGGTGGGTCGGTGGCGGCAGCTGTGCGGGAAGGTCCTCATCCTTGGGGACCTTCACCTCTGCCAAGTCATAGCGCTGCGCGGTAACCACACCCGGTACATCGAGCACCTCAGGTACATGCACCGTGTCGTACCACTCGTTGAAGGCCTCGTCTTCGCCCTCGATCGAATTGGTCAACACGAGAAATAGGTTCTCGGCCACGGACCGCCTTTCTGATCGGGCCCATCCGGGGGCCGTCAGGTAGACGCTATGGCAGTCGACTGTCATAGTCAACGCGGCCGACGCTCGTGGTGGATGAACTCCACAATGGAGGTTGACCATGGCAGTCGACTGTCATAATGTGCAGAGTCACACGGCCGCGTGCCGTTGCCCACGGCCTGCGCACCACGGATTCGGGCCACGGACCCGGAGGGCTCGCGATGAAATTCGCTGTCTATCTGCCCAACTGCATGCATGTCGCGGCGATCACGCAACCGTGGGAGCACAGCTTGTCCGGGCGCGATATCGCCCCTGTCGCGCAGGTCGCCGAGGAGTTGGGTTACTCGACGGTGTTCTTGCCCGAGCATTACCTCACCCCGGCCGCACACCTCGACTTATCCGGTGATCACTACTTCGACGCCGTCACCGCGCAATCCTTCATCGCCGGCGCGACCTCGACGATCACAGTCGGGTCGATGGTGTCGATCCTGCCGCTGCACAACCCCATCATCGCAGCCAAGCAGATCGCGACCCTCGACTGGTTCAGCGGCGGCCGGGCGCAGACCACCGTCGGCGTGGGATGGCTGAGGAAGGAGTACGACGCAGTCGGCGTGCCCTTCACCAAGCGGGGCCGGATGGTCGACGAGTACCTGGCGGCGATGTTCGAGCTGTGGCACAGCGACTCGCCGAGCTTCGATGGCGAGTTCGTGAGGTTCAACGATATGGCGTTTGGACCCAAACCCGTTCGCAAACCACATCCCGTGGTGTGGATGGGCGGGGACGCCGATGCCGTGTTGCAAAGGGCGGCCCGCTTCGGCGACGGCTGGGCGCCGTGGCTGACCAAGCCGGCCGAGCTGCCGCGGCGGATGGACTTCCTGCGGTCTCAGCCAGGCTTCGATGACCGACCGTTCTCACTGTTCTACAGCCTCGCGGTGCTCAGCGTGGTGCCGAGCATGCGATCACCGACGACCCGAACGCGCAGTTCGGTCAGAGCGCCCAACAGGTGATCGACAACTGCAACAAGCTCGCCGGCCTCGGTGTCACCGACACATGGGTGAACCCGCCGCCGCTTAGGGACTTCAACGAATACCTCGACCACCTGCAGTGGGTGGCCGACGAAGTCATCCCCAAGGTGGACAGCAGCCCTACGCTTTGATGTTCAATGGGACGGCCTCAAGTCTCATTGTCCCGCTGGGCCAGCGCACCTGCGGCTCGGCGCCATCGGCGAGGGCGTAGTCCAATATCCGGGTGTGCCATTCCTCGAGAATGAGCCGCAGCTCCAGTCGGGCCAAGTGGGAGCCCAGGCAACGATGGGGCCCACGGCCGAACGCGAAATGCGGGACCTTGTTGTCGAGGTGGACTTCGTCGGCACCCTCGTATCGGCGCGGATCGCGGTCGGCGCTGCCGTAGCTCAGCATCACGCTGGTGTTCTTCGGCACGACCCTGCCCTCGACTTCGATGTCCTCGGTCGTCATTCTCGGGGCGAAGGGAGCGGGGGGGTCGACGCGCAGGATGTCTTCGATGAAGTTCGGAATGAGCGCGAAGTCGGCGCTGATGCGGTGACGAAGATCGGCGTCCGCGGCTAGTTTCGCCAGTGAGAACCCGACCGCGGAGGTGACGGTGTCCAGTCCGGCAAGCACAAAAAGGAAGCACAGGCCGAGGATTTCGTCGTCGGTCATTCCACCCTCTTCCTTGTTCTGCATCAGCCGGGTGAGCAGGTCGTTGCCCTCGGCGGTGGTGCGCCGCTCGGCGATGTGCTCGGTGAGGTAGGTGAAGAGTTCCAGCGCCTGGGTGAGGCCCTCGGGCGACACTTCGTCGTTGCCCGGGTCGGTGAATTGCAGGATCGCTTCTTTCCACCGGACCAGCCTGTCGCGGTCTTCCAGCGGCAGGCCGAACAGCGTCAGGAAAACCTGCGACGGGAACGGCGAGGCCAGATCGGCCATCACCTCGCATTCCCCTTTCGTCACGATCGCATCGATCAACTCGCCCGCCTGCCGACGCAGCTCGGGTTCGCGCTCCGCCATCCTCTTCGGGCTGAAGAACGGATCCAGCATGCGCCGAAACCGGGTGTGCTCGGGCGGGTCAATCGCGATGGGAACAAGGGGGACGGGGCTGCCGAGGCGGTCGAACGCGCGCGCTGAGGAAAACACTTCGGGCTTCTTGGCGGCAAACTCCACCGCCGCCGCGCTGGTGAGAACGATCTCCTCACCACAGGCCACCACCTCGCCGGCCTCACGCAATTCGCGCCATCCGCGGGATCTGTCCTGCGCGAAGGGGAGATCGCTCAGGTTCGCCGCCGGACTCGCTGGTGCGTTGTCGCTTACCTCCGTCATGCCCGAACATCCTCTCGGTAACCGCCCCGCGATGCGCTTTACCGGGACGGTAATATGACAGTAGACTGTCATCTGGCGGTGAGTATCGTCGACGGGCACGCCAGTGTCAACGCTGCAGGCGATCGGCGTCACGGCGGTGTAGTGTCTGCGCACGAGGTTGAAGCCGGAAAGGGTTTCAGATGGCGCGGGGTGATCGGTCACCACGGGACGAGCATGCCCACCGAACGCGGAGCGCGCTGCTGGATGCCGCCCTGAATCTCTTCAGCGCCAAGGGCTATGACCAGACGACCACCGATGAGATCGCCGAGAGCGCCGGCGTGTCGCCACGGACGTTTTTTCGCTACTTTCCCACCAAGGAGTCGGTGCTGTTCGCCGGCGAGTATGACTTCATCGACGCGTTCAGCGGCGTTTACCTCGCCCAAGATGAATCGCTGTCGGACTACGAGGCGATGGTGGACTCGTTTGCTCTGCTCGCTCCCGGCCTGAAGCGCATTCGCAAGCGGATCGCGCAGTACCACGAGGCGGTCGCCTCGTCGCTGGTGTTGCTCGGCAGCGAACGCAGAAACCATGAGGCGAACGCCGAGGTCGTGGCGAAGGTGATCGCCCAGCGGCGCCACCTGCCCTCCCCCGACAATGAGTGCCGGCTGCTGGCGGCGGTCGGGGTGCTGCTCGTCGAGCGCGCGGTCAAGCAGTGGTTGGCGGCGCCGAGTCGGGCGCTGGACGACCTGATCCGCCAGGAGTTCGCCGCGTTGCCGGCCGTGTTGAAGTAGGTCGCTATAACGGTCGTCGAACGGGGTGCCGCCCGGGTAAAGCGGTGGTGCGCAACCCTCACGCCGTGAGGAAATAGAAAACGATCCCCAACAAGACGACGCCGGCGACGCAATCACCAACGAGCCGCACGGTTTCCTTTACCAGTCCTTCTCGGGTAGGTATGGCAGATAGCGCATGCGTCCATCTCGATTCTCCGCTCGGTGTGTCGATCACGGAACGTAGATGCTGTCGTTGCCGGTGATCAACGGCATCACCACCAGCGGCACCACCAGCAGGAGGAAGAAGCTGACCTGGAAAACGGCGAACCACGCCCCGAGCCGAGCGAACTCGAATCTCCACCGCAGGATCGACTTTAACGGTCGATCCGCGCGGGCGGCCCGGGGCGGTGCCGCGTCGCGGCGCTTATTGAGCGCTACCGGTGCGGCTGGTCCACCGGCCATACGGGATGTGCTCGGGGATTACCCAGAAGCTCCGCACCGCGCTGCTGCCGTCGTCGTTGAGCCGCCACACATCCACGCTGGGAATGGCCAGTGGCTCGCCCCGGTAGGTGCCTTCGTTGCGGGCGACGACGACGGCTTCCGAACCGCCGACGATGAGCTGTTCAATGTGCACCACCGGATGGTTGGGCCCGGTGCGGTCCCATAGTTCCCCGGCGAGCTCCCACCCCCGTTTGATCGGTGTGCCGACCGGATCCTCCAGCGTCGGCTCGCCCGGCGCCGTGTCACGCCAGTGCCGCAGCCACCCGTCTTTATCCTGCTGGTTCCACAGGTCGTACCACCGGCGGATGAATCGCTCCAGGTCATCGCCGCGAAGGGTCATGGTCGTACCACCTTTTCATCAAGATCGCGGGTTCGTGCGGGCTGGGTTGGTGACACCGGATGGGCGGGGAAATGGGCCTGGCGGCATTCTTCCCCAGCGCCACGGCGTTGACCAGGGGTTCGGGTGTGGGCTTTGTGGTGGTCTGGGATCGCGGCCTGACGTGGCTCTGTAGAGTTTCCGCGAAACCATGGCACTGCCTGATCTCGTCCTCGTCCACGGCGGCGAACATGCCGCCGACTGCTGGGATCTCACCATTGCCGAATTGCGCCAGCAGGCACCGCAGTTGCGGGTCCTCGCCGTGGATCTGCCCGGTCATGGCCGCAAGCCGGGCAACCTGGCCACCGTCACCATCGGCGAGTGGGTGGATTCCGTGGTCGCCGATATCGAGGACGCCGGACTGGGTGACATCGTCATCGTCGGTCATTCGATGGCCGGGGTCACGGTGCCGGGCGTAGTCGCCAAGCTCGGGTCTGCGCGCGTGCGCGAGATGATCCTGGCGACCGCGTTCGTCCCGCCGCAGGGCTTGGCCATCGTGGACACCCTGAGCGGTCCCCTCGCCTGGTTTGCCAGACGCGCCGCGAAGATCGGTAAGCCGATGAAGGTGCCGACCCTGGCGGCCAGGTATGCGTTCTGCAATGGCATGACACATCAACAGCGCACCTTCACATTGTCGCGGCTTCACGCCGAGTCGGGTCGCATTCCCGCCGAGCCCGTCGATCGCAGCGACTTGCCCGGCGATGTGCCCCGAACCTGGATCCTGACCACCCACGACCGGGCGCTTTCGGTGCAGTCTCAGCACGACAGCATCGAGGCGCTGGGCGGTGTGCAGAAGGTGATCACCATCCCGGCGTGCCATGAGGTGATGATCAGCCACCCAGAGGTGTTGGCCCGCACCCTCATTGAGCGGTGTCGGCTGAGGCGGTGACGTAGGCCCTATGGTCAGCGTCCGTGGAATCTGGGCCGACGGCGGTTGACGAACGCCCGCCCGCCCTCGCGGAAATCGGCTGTGCGGGTGAGCGACACCTGCCTTTGGGTCTCGATGTCTTGCGCCGGGCTCGAATACCAGTCGCTTCATTGCAGGTTCATTCTCCGTGCAACCTGCGCAGCTCGTCGCCGACTCGACCCGATACTCGTGACACGACCTGCGCCTCGCGCCGTCTCAGCTCGTCGTCGGGCACCGGCAGCGCCACCGCCGCAGTCTCTTTCGACGGCAGCAGTACCCTGCCGGTGCGATCCCGACTTGAGAAGCTGCTCGCCGACCACGGCCGGCGGCAGGTGGAAGCCAAAGCGAAGGCCCAGGGCCGACGGGGTCAAACTCAACCGCATCGAAATGGCCAATCGCCGGACCGCATCGGGAGCCCTCACAAAGTTAACCTGGTTACTTATGTCATCGCAGTGTCGCGTGCCACGCGGCTGTTGTGGCAAGCAGCGGCCGCCGTCAGTCGCGGTCTTCGATGATCAGGGCCAGCTCGGGGCACACGGCCACGCCGTCGCGGGTCACCTGCTCATCGCCGGGTTTCACATCGTGCGGTTCCAGGATCGAATAGCCGGCGTCGTCGATGGGGAACAGGTACGGATCGACGGCAAGCACTGGGCGTGGCCCACGCACTTGGATTTGTCCAGACGAACTTTCATGCGATTTCGCCTTTCACTTTTCATATCACCGGGGCGCCAGGCCGACAGATGGCTAACGAGGTTAACCGGCGAGGTTTGTGCAGGACGGCGGGTGCCGGACTGGTCGCCGGCGACGCGGACGCGTCTTCCACTCGGTCGCCGCCCGGACCCGGCTCCCCCATCCGATGGGCGAGAACGCATCAACCGCGTCCGTCGCGACGGCTATAATCCGGCGGTGACCTGCCGTGCTGTGGTTGTTGCGGTCCTCTTGGCAACGGCGTCCTTCGGCGGTCTAGTGGCCGGCACAGCCCCCGGCTCCGCAACCCCCCTTCGGCAGTTCCCGACCGATCAGCCCGCGGGGGACTGCTCGTTCACGCTGTCGGCACCACAGCTGGTCCGACTCCCCGGCGGCAGCAAGGCGGTGACGGCGACATTCGCCGCGAGCCATTGCTCCGGGACCGCGCAGGCGGAATCGGCAACGGTCTGCGTTGCCACACCGACAGGCCCAGGCGACTGCGTCGACACTGCCGGCTGGGAACCGGCGCGAGTCCTCATCAGCGCGTCCAACCCGAGCGGCACATACACCTCGACGGGGAAGGGCTGTTGGCGGACCGAGGGTACGACCCGCACCGCCTGCTCCCCCCAGGGCCCTGTCAGCTCGACGATCTGAGGCTGTGCGGCGTTCCGTCACCCGGGCTGTGTCACCAGGGCGGCTGGACGGCTCGACCTAGACCCCGGCCAGCGCCGGCTCGTCGGTCGAAACCCGCGGGAAGTTCAGCATCCGGCGGGCGTTCTGTTCGACGATCATCCAACATTCCTCGTCCGGCACGTCGGCGAGCATCTCGGCCGCGCGCTTGCGGGAGTTCGGCCAGTTGGAATCCGAGTGCGGGAAGTCGATCTCGAGGGTGATGCGGTCGATGCCGATCGCATGGCGATTGGCCAGGCCGTGCTCGTCGTCGATGAAGCAGCCCCAAAAGTGGGAGCGGAACAGATCCGAGGGCCGCGTGTCGAAGTCGATCGGCTGGTAGTAGCGGTGCCGTTCCCACACGTAGTCGGACCGTTCCAGGATGTAGGGCACCCACCCGATGCCGCCCTCGGCCAGCGAGAACTGCAGGTCGGGGAATTGCTGCAGTTTGCCCGAGAAGAGCAGGTCAACCGTCGTCCACATCAGGTTCGACGAGAACAGGGTGATGGTCACCGCGAACGGTGCGTCGGGGATCTGCATCTGCCCAGGGATGGGTTTCATGGACGAGAACGAGAATCCGGGCACGTACGAGCCGGAGCCGAAGTGCAACGACACCGGCATGTGCGTATCCGAGCACACCCGCCACAGGCGGTCCCAGTGGTCGGAGTGGAACGACGGCAATCCCAGCGGCACCGGGCTGTCCGGGAACCACACTGTGCGCGCCCCCTTGGTGGCGGCCCGCTCGGCCTCGGCGATCGTCGCGTCGATGTCCCAGACCGGCAGGATCGCCAGCGGCACGTAGCGGTCGGGAGCGGTCGCACACCACTCGTCGATGTAGAAGTCGTTCCAGGCCTTGACGCACAGCAGCGCCAGTTCCTTGTCCCGCGCCCGCAGGAACGTGCCGCCGTCGAACCCGGGGAACGAGGGGAAGCACAGCGCGGCCTGCACGCCGTCGAGATCCATGTCCGCGATCCGCGCGATCGGGTCATAGCAGCCCGGGATCATGTCCTCGTAGCGAACCGGGTCCATGCCCCATTCCTGCGGCGGCTTGCCGGCGACCGCATTGAGCCCGATGGTCGGGAAGACCTGCCCGTCGTAGCTCCACAGATGCTTTCCGTCCAGCTAGACGATGCGCGGGCCCTGCTCTCGGAATTTCTGCGGCAGCCGGTCCTGCCACACGCGGGGGTGCTCAACGAGGTGATCGTCCACCGACACGATTTGGTGTTGATCTTGCAGCGGCATGGTGTCCTCCGGCGACTTCTGACGTTTTGTCTTGATTTCTGACACTTAATCTCACACCATAGATGATGAACACCACACAGGTCCAGAGCTGAGAGGCAGGCCATGTCCGCGGAGCACAACCCGGCAGCGTCACAGGGCACGACACGGGAGAAGCTTGACGAAGACGACCATGACCTGTTGACGTTCGGTGAGGCCGGTGAACGTCTGCGTGGCGCGATCGCCGCGGAGGCGCGGGCGGTCGCCGAGTTGGAAGGATCCGGCCGCCAAGCGAACTGGGCAAGGCCCGCGCCCGGCTGGCCGCGCTGCGGGCCGCCGCGCAGCGCAACGCCGCACAGCCCATCAACGACGCGAATTTCGAGAAGTTCTTCGGCTACCCGGGGAAGGCCAAGCGCAACCCGCCCGGCCCGCCAGGAAGCCCATGACCTGCGCGGGCATCAGCCACAACCGCGGGGCGGTTCGGCCATGATGTGGGAGCAATGACGAGTTCGGAGAAGGCGCGACGGCCGGGTTATGCGCCGGCCAACCCGGTCCTGGGGCGCCGCGGTATGCACACGCGGGATCGGATTGTGGCCTGCGCCGGGAAACTCTTTGTGGCCCACGGTTATCACGGCGTATCGATGGACGCGATCGCGAAGGCGGTGGGCGGGTCACGCGCGACGATCTACCAGTATTTCGAGAGCAAAGAGGAGATATTTGTCGAGCTGTGCGGTCAGTGCGAGCCGGCGGTGCTCGAGCACGGCCGGCGCCTCGGACGGCTCGGCCCGCACACCGAAGGCATCCAGAACCTGCACAGCTGGCTGGTGGACTGGGCGCAGCTGTACGACAAGTACGCGATGGTGTTTCTGGAGTTCCCCGGCATCGGCACGATCGAGGGCCTGCCCCAGACCGCTGCGGGTGCCGTGTCCGACGAGTACACGCAGATGATTGCCGACAAACTTCGTGACGGCGGCGTATCCGGCATCGATCCCGCGGACGCCGCAGCGGCACTGTTGCGGATCGCGCACATGGTCAACCTGTTCCGCTTCCGCGGGATGTTCGGCCTGAAGTCCCGCACCCACACGTCGGCGTCGCTGGCCATCGCGATGCAACTGCTGCTGTTCCCCGAAACCCCCGCCGACACCATCGCCTCGGTGGCGACCGCATCGCCGGCGCAGGTGCGCGACCCGACCGTGCCGCCCGGTCTCGACCACGAGCTGCTCGCCGAAGCCGACCCGCTGAGCGTGTCGCCCATCCGGCGGGACGTGCTTTCCGCCGGATCGGCGCTGTTCGCCGAACGCGGCTACTACTCGGTGGCGATGGAGGACATCGCCGCCGCGGCACGCGTCAGTCGTGCCACGCTGTATCGGCATTTCAGCACCAAGGTGAAGATCCTCGCCGAGCTCACCGACTGGGCAGTGCTCGAGGGCAGGCACCTGTCCGTCGAGTTGTCCCACCTCGCCCAAGACACGCCGGACATCGACGCGCTTCACGCCTGGATGGCTCGCTACGTGCGGTTCCACCGCACCTACGGTGGCGTTATCCGCGCCTGGTACGACGGCACCCTGGCCGAGCGGCTGGCCGTGGACGCGGTGACCGAAGGGATGGGCGGGTTTCACGTCGCCGTGACCGGGTTCCTGCGCCGGGTGGAGTTACCGGCCGGCATGGATCCGACCGTGGCGGCGGCCGTCTTCCTGGCCGTACTCGGCAGGATGACGGAATCGTCGGTGTCCCGGCATCGGGAGGACAGCGACTACGAGACCGCGGGCCTGATGATGCTAGTCTTGCGGCGCGCGTTACTCGGGGCGATCGAGAAGTAGCTCACGCAGCGCCGCGCGGTCGGGTTTGAGCATGGGCGTCAACGGCAGCTCGTCAACGACGACCAGCTCGTCGGGTGCCTTGTAGTCGGCCAGCTCACCCGAGACGTGGGCCCGAAGCTCGTCCAGTGACGGTGGATGATCGGGGTCGGCCGGCACCACCACCGCGACGCCGATCTCGCCGATGACCGGCGCCGGAAGCCCGACCACGGCGGCCTGTCGCACCGCCGGATGGGTGGCGATGACCTGTTCGACCTCAAGCGGGTGCACGTTGAAGCCGCCGCGGATGAACATGTCTGAACTGCGGCCGGTAAGCGACAGATTGCCATCCTCACGCAGCAGGCCGATGTCGCCGGTGCGTAGCCAGCCGTCGTGCAGCACCGAGGCGGTCAGCTCCGGGCTACGCCAGTAGCCGCGCATCACGCAGGGGCCGCGGACCTCGATACCGCCGTTGACCACCCGCACCGCCATCCCGGGCGCCGGGCGCCCTACGGTGCGGAACTGGATGTCGGGCGGATCGTCCGGTGAGGTGCCGCTGATCGTCGGGCACTCGGTCATCGCATAGCGCACCACCAACGGAACACCGATCCGATCGCCGACGCGACGCACCAACTCGGGGGAGGCCGGGGCCGTTGCCACCACCCCGATCCGCAACAGCGGCAGCACTTCCGGTGAGACTTCGTCGAGGTCGAGCAGCTTGCACCACTGCGTCGGGACCGCGCCGGCGACGGTGATCCGTTCATCGCGCAGGACCTCGAACATACCGGCCGCCGACCAGCGAGCCGGCGGAATCACCACGGTGGTGCCCCATACCAGCTGGTCCCAGAGCTTGAACATGTATCCGGCGTGCGCGAACGGCGTGGACGTCAGCCGCTGGTCGTGCGGCGCGCTCATCACGCCGGCCGACGTTGCGGCCGCCGCCAGGTTGTCGGCGTCGAATACGGCGCCCTTCGGCATGCCGGTGGTGCCGCTGCTGAAGATGATCGCGACGGGATCGCTGCGATCGAGCGGCACCGCGGGCAGCGGGTCGGCGCGCGAGCAGGCATCCGATAGTGATGTGCGAGCCAGCACCGCAGCACCGCCCGTCGGAATGTCGCCCAGCCGCTGGTCGGCCACGATCAGCACCGGATCGGCCTGTGCGACAATGGCTTCGATCTCGCGCCGCCCCAGTCGCGGGTTCAGCCCGGTGGTGATCGCGCCGATCATCGCCGCGGCCACGTAGCACGTTGCGTAGTCGATGCCCGATGGCAGCCATAGCACCACCACGTCGCCCTTACCCACGCCCCGCGACACGAATTCGACTGCCACGCCGCGGGCGCGAGATACCCATTCGGCGAAGCTGATTCGCGCACCCGGCTCAACGTAGGCTTCGCGGTCGCCGTGCACGGTGGCCGCCGCCTCGAGCAGTGAGCGGGTATCGGCGAAGGCGTGCGGCGGTAAAGGCGCCGTCACCTAGGGCTCCTCGGCACCGAGAATGACTGTGCCGCTGGAGCAGAACCAGCCGCCGGTGGCGCTGACGCACGCGATCTTCGCGGCGGGCACCTGGCGCGGCCCGCATTCGCCGCGCAGCTGCCGGACGGCCTCGACGAGAAGGAACAGACCGCGCTGACCGGGATGGCAGGCCGACAACCCGCCGCCGTCGGTGTTCGTGGGCAATTCACCGCCGAGCCGCAGCGAGCCCTTCTCGACGAACGGGCCGCCCTCCCCTTTCGCGCAGAAGCCGAGATCCTCGAGGGTCAACAGCAGCATGTAGGTGAACGCGTCGTACAGTTCGGCGACGTCGACGTCGGCGGGCCGCACCCCGGCCCGCTGGAATGCCAGCGGACCGCTCACCGCGGCCGGGCCGACGGTCAGGTCGTCCCACTGCGAGGTGAGCATGTGCGACGTGGTCTCCGCGGAGCCGAGCACCCACACCGGCCGCGACCGCAAGTCCTCGGCCCGCTCGGCGCCCACCAGCACCGCCGCGGCACCGCCGTCGCTGCGGATGCAACAGTGCAGCTTGGTGAACGGGTCGGCGATCATCGGCCCGGAGAGCACGTCGTCGACCGTGATCGGGTCGCGGTAGTAGGCCTCGGGGTTGTGGGCGGCGTTGAAGCGCGCCGACACCGCGACCTCGGCGAGTTGCTCGATCGTGGTGGCGTAGGAGTACATGTGCCGGCGGGCGGCCATCGCGTACTTGGAGATCAAGGTATGCCCATAGGGCGCCTCCCATTGCAGCGGTCCGCGAGCGCCCCAGTTGATGTTGGCCGCACGCAGGCCTTTCCGTAGATCGGCCCGCGCGGTGGAGCCGTAGGTCAGGAGCACGACGTCGGCGTGCCCGGCGGTGATCGCGTCGGCCGCGTGTGCGGCCATCACCTCCCAGGAGGCCCCGCCCACCGATGTCGAATCCACCCAGCGCGGCCGCAGGCCGAGGTACTCGCCTACGTCGACCGGCGGCAGCGTGCCCTGGCCGGTGGAGGCCAAACCGTCCACGTCGGCCGGGGTCAGGCCGGCGTCGGCGAGCGCCCGGCGGCTGGCCTGGGCGATCAGTTGGTAGGGGTTCTTGTCATCGACGCGCCCGATGTCGGAGAGCGCGACGCCGGCGATCGCAACTGCGCCGCTCACCGTGCGCGATCCTGGGCCAGCAATTCGGTGAGCACCTCGGCGGGTTCGCTGAACAGATGCCGCACCATGTGTGCCCGCTTGAGGTAGAGGTGCATGTCGTTGTCGAAGGTGTAGCCCATGCCGCCATAGACCTGGATGCCGGCGGCCGCGTTGTCGACCGCCGCCGAGCCGGCCACCGTGGCCGCGGCCAGCAATTGCATCAGCGCGTCGCGCCGGCCGGTTTCCACCGAGATCGCGGCGAAAAGCGTCTGGGCCGCAGCGGCCTCGGCGGCCACCGCCATGTCGACGCACGCGTGTTTGATCGCCTGGTAGGCCCCGATCGGCTTGCCGAACTGAACCCGGGTCCTGGCGTGCTCGGTGGCCGCGGCGGCCGCGGCGGTGGCCAGGCCGGTCAAAAACGCTGCGGCCAGAACCATCGCACGGCCCCAGATCCACTCGGTCTCGGCGGGCAGCCAGTGCAGCGGCTCGGCGGATTGCACGGTCGCCGACGCCAGGCGGGTGCCGGGGTCGGCGGAAGCCACCACAACGGGATCGCCGAACTCGGCGATGTCGACCAGCGCGGCGCCGCTGCGGGCCACCAGCAGTGCGTACCGAGCGCCCGCCGCATCGACGAGATCAAAGGTGCCCTTGACCCGGCGCGCCTCACCATCCCCGCGCAGCACAGCAAGCGCGACAAGTGCGTTGCCCGAACCGATTTCCTGTGCCAGGGCGACGTCCCCGCATACCGCGGCCAGCCGCGCACCCAACGTCCCGGCGAGGAACGGTCCGGGGGCCAGCCGCTTGCCCAGCTCGATGTGCAGCAGCACCTCGTCATCGATCCCAGCACCGGAGCCGCCGAACTTTTCGGGCAGCCCCAACGTCAGTAAGCCGATCTCGGCGCCCTCGCGCCATACGTCAGGACGTACCGCCGACGCCTCGTGGCGGTCGCTGCGAATCAGTTCAATGGGCATCCGCTCGGCCAGGAATTCCGAAGCGGCCGAGACGATGTCGAGTTGCTCAGGGCTGGGCAGCAGGTCCACCAGAATCTCCTGTCACCGCGGCAGTCCGAGGACGCGTTCGCCGAGGATGTTGCGCTGGATTTCCGACGTTCCTCCTCCGATGGCCTGCGAGAACGAGTAGTAGTAGTAGCCCACCCAGCCGTCGTCATCCCACCGCGACGACCCCCGGATCGCACCCGGGCCGACGATGTCCATCGCGAGTTTGCCGATCTGCTTGGCCAATTCGGCGTACAGCAGCTTGACCATCGACCCTTTCGGGCCGGGCGTGTCGGACTGCATCGCCAGGCAGATGTTGGAGTAGGTCAGGGCCCGCAGCGATGCCACCGATGCGCGGGTCCTGGCCAGTCGTCGCGCGATCTCGTCATCGGCGATCGCCGGCCGCCGTCCATCCGGGCCCACGTGGTCGCGGGCGTAGTCGATCAGGTTCTCGACGATCTCGGCGAGCCGCACCTGCTGCGCGGTGAACGCGGTGCCCCGCTCGAACGACAGCGTCGACATTGCCACCGACCAGCCGTTGTCGATCTCACCGACGACGTTGGAGACCGGGATGCGCACGTTGTCGTAGAACACTTCGCAGAACTCCGAGCCGCCCTCGATGGTCTCGATCGGGCGCACGTCGATGCCCGGGGCCGACATGTCACAGATGACCCAGGTGATACCGCGGTGCTTGCCCAGGGTGCTGGCGGTGCGCACCAGCAGTTCCTGGTAGTCGGCGACGGTGGCGAAGCTGGTCCACAGCTTCTGGCCGTTGACCACCAGTTCGTCGCCGTCGATCTCGGCCCTGGTCCGCAGCGCCGCCAGATCCGAACCCGCGTCGGGCTCGGAGAAACCCTGGCACCAGACCACCTCCCCGCGAAGGATTTTTGGCAGGTGGAAGTTCTTCTGCGCCTCGCTCGCCCGGGTGATCAGCGTCGGTCCGGCATGGGAGTTGCCGACGAAACACGCGTCGATGCCGGGGAAGCCGCGCGCCGCGTACTCCTCGTACCAGATCAACTGCTGCAGCAGCGTAAGCCCGCGCCCGCCGTACTCCTGCGGCCACGCGATGCCCGCCCAGCCGCCCTCCCACTGGGTGCGCTGCCAGGCCAGGTCGTACTCACGGATACCGGCATCGTCGCGGGGCCGCGGCACGGTCGGCTTGTGCTCGTCAAGCCAGGTGCGGACCCGGTCGCGGAACTCCACCTGATCGGGGGTGAAATCCAGGTCCATAACCGCCCACTATAGGTGACACAATAGTCAGAAACAAAGCTTATGGCAATCGTCGGCGGTACTTGTCCATCAACTGCTCCGCGCTGCGGGCCAGCAGTGCGACGTCGGCACCGACGAGGACGAAGCGGGCGCCGGCCGCCAGATAGCGCCGGGCGAGGGTTTCGTTGAACGCGTTCACCCCCGCGCTCTTGCCATGGTCAACGATGGTGGCGAGCGCCTTTTCGATGGCGCTGACCACGTCGGTATGTTCGGGCTGACCGAGTTTGCCCATCGCGGCGGCCAGGTCGGCCGGTCCGATGAACACCGCGTCCACGCCGTCGACGTCGACGATGTCGCCGAGGGCGGCCAGGCCGCGCAGCGACTCAACCTGGACGGTGAGGGAAACGCCGCTGTCCGCGGTGACAAGATAGTCAGAAATCCGGTTCCAGCGCGACGCCCGCGCCAGTGCGCTGCCGACACCCCGAATCCCGGCGGGCGGGTAGCGGGTGGCGGCGACGGCCGCCGCGGCCTGCTCGGGCGTGTCGATCATCGGGACGATGATGTTGTCGGCCCCGATGTCGAGCAGTTGCTTGATGAACACAGGGTCGGCCGCCGGCGGGCGCACCACCACTTCGACCTCAGGATATGCGGCGAGCACCTGCAGCTGTTCGAGCGTCGTGCGCAGGTCGTTGGGTGCGTGCTCCTGGTCCAGCAGCACCCAGTCGATCCCCGAGCCCGCGCAGATCTCGGTGACGTAGCCGCTGCCCGAGGCCGCCCAGATGCCGAACTGCGGCGTCGGCCCGGCGATGCGGTGTACCCAGCGGCTGCTCACGGGGACGGCTCGCGATCGAAGACCACCGACACCGTGCCCAACCGGCCGTAGTCGGCGACGAAGGTGTCCCCCGGTTCGGCGAAGACCGGCTTGGTGAACGACCCGGACAGGATCACCTCCCCGCGTTGCAGTGAAACCCCGTGCGGGGCGAGTCGATTCGCCAGCCACGCCACACCGTTGCCGGGATGGTTGAGTACCGCGGCAGCCACACCGGACTCCTCCACGGTGCCGTTGCGCAACAGCAGCGCGGCCACCCACCGCAGGTCGACGTCCAGCGGCCGGAACACGCGCCCGCCCAGCACCAGTCCGGCATCTGCGGCGTTGTCGGCGATGGTGTCGACGATGGTGCGCAGATGGCCGGTGTCAGGATCCGACATCTGCACGCGCGCGTCGAGGATCTCCAGCGCCGGCGTCACGAACTCGCATGCCCGCAGCACGTCGAACAGCGTCACACCCGGGCCGCGCAGGCTCTCGCCGAGCACGAATGCGAGCTCCACCTCGACGCGCGGCGTGATGAACCGGCCCAGCGGCACGTGGCCGCCGTCCTCGATGAACATGTCGTCGAAGAGCGCGCCGTAATCCGGTTCGTCGATCGAGACTGCGCGCTGCATCACCTTGGAGGTCAGACCGATCTTGC